>Ga0075012_10006346_pt1 | contig 10732 bp, 7 predicted proteins | sample All_14_2_FD_71474 | JGI IMG/M metagenome (GOLD analysis project Ga0075012, IMG submission 71474) | Freshwater microbial communities in response to fracking from Pennsylvania, USA - Allegheny Zone_MetaG_DW_15 | ecosystem: Environmental > Aquatic > Deep subsurface > Groundwater > Drilled... | reverse complement strand
TGATCTACGCGTTGCTCTCCAAGATGCAGACGCCGGTCCTGCCCTATCCGCAGGCCAGCCAGCAGAGCGCAGACTGATCCGCATCCGCAGGTTCTTTCACAAGACTCCGCAGGGCGAACCCGCCTTGCGGAGTCTTCTTTTTTGGAAACCGACTGCAAAGAAAGTGCGCAAAAAGTCGAATAATTTTGCGCAAAGCTTACTAGGCATATAACGTGAACCATGCTACCATTATGAAAAATTTGGTTTAGGCTTGCGTGACAGTGTGGTGAAGGAAAGGGGTTTTTATGAACAGGATCATTGCCCTGAATCTGCTGGTGTGTGTTGTTCTGGCGTCCTCCTCATGGTCGGACACGATCATCGGAGCCGGTCAGACGGTGACCGTCACGAACACCGAGGATCTCGGTTTTGCGGCGATCCAAATGGGTGCGGGCTCGACGCTGGCTTTCGGCGGGACGGCCGTGGGTTCCGGCGGACTGAATGAGTACACCCGCACGGGGACCAGCGTTTTGGGCACGCCCGGCCTCTCCTCTTACGGCACATGGGCCCGCATCACGACCAACGCTTACTGGGCCGGAACCAGCATCACGACGAGCGCCGTCGAATACGTCTACACGGGTCGTTGGCACATTCCCTCCGATGGCCTCTACAGCGTCTACGAGCACATCGACGACAGCGCCCTCGTTGCGGTCGACGGGCGTGTCGTGCTGCAGAACGGCTCGTACAACACGCCCACCTGCGTGCGCGATATCGCGCTGACCGCAGGCTGGCACGACCTTGAACTCCGCGTGTGCAACGGCGCCGGCACCGGCGGGATCGTCGACTCCGGTTTGGCGAGCGGCATCCTTTTCAGCCCCAGCAACGACCTGATCAGCGTCGCCAACCAGACCAACGCCTATCCCTTCGCCGATCCGGGGGACGGCAGCACGCTCCTCTCGGTCCACAACGGCACGCTCATACAGAGAATCTACGTGAACGGCGAAGCGACATTCGACCTTTCACAGCAGAACCTGGAGGGCCCGCTGATCATGCTCGCCGGGCTCATGCCCCTCAGCCCGGCCTCCAGCGCCAAGGTGACCGTCGCGGGCGGCACCGGAGACATCCTCTTCGGCACGCCGAACCAAGTGGTACATTTCACGCCCTTCAACGCCGACATCGCCTTCACAGGCGTCACGGATCCCGCGGGCATCACTTTCCGCGACTACTCCACTGTGGTCGCTTGGCCCACCTCTTGCGCCTGGCGCGTCGCGGATAACGCGACCGTCGCGCTCTATGGCACGAACATGCTGGGCACCGGCGATATCACGCTCACCAATCACCACCTCTACGTGCTCTCGCCGTTCGTCATGACTCCCGAAACGGCTATCCATGTCAAGGGCACCAATCTGACCGCCGCCCTCAAGCCTTGCACGCTTGATTCCAACGGCATGTGGTCCGGCTGGGCCAGTACCCTCACCAACGACATCTCCCTTGAGGGTGTCAACTCCACCGCCCTCTTCCCGATCAACGTTGATCTCGTGATTCAAGGCACCGTATCCGGCACGGGCACGGTCACCAAGACCGGCACGGCGCGCACCGAGATCACGGAGTCCTGCACCTTCGTCGGCCCGGTCTCGTGTTCGGACAGCGGCACGTTCGTTATCGACGGTTCAACCGCCGGGCACTCGAACAACACCGTCACCGTCGGCGCGGGCGCGACCTTCGCCCTCTACCCGTCCGGTTACGGCACGAGCGACACGACCGCGTGGATCAAGACGCTGCGTGGCGGCGGCACCTCCGGTAAAGTCTTTGTCCCCGCCCGCCAGACCCTGACGGTGGACTATTTAGACGGCGCACTCACGATCGATGGCGGGTCAAACGCGATCGTGCGCATCAACACACTGGGCACCAACGCCGTCCTCTCGGTCACCGGACAGGCCACCGTGAACCTCGGCGCCGCAGCCCCCGGCGCCGCCCTGACTCTTGCCGGGCCAAACACGCCGCTGGTTGTCACCGGTTCCGGCGTCGTCCTCGATGCGCTGACCCTGACCTCCGGCGAGGTGCCGGTTACGGGCGCCTTAACGGTCAATTTGCTCGGCGGCGTCGGCACGCTCGTCAAGCAGGGCACGGAGACGCTGAGGGTGCACTTCAGCATCAACACCGCGGGCGTCAAGGTCGACGCGGGCCAACTGATCGTGGCGCCGCCCTCACCCGGAACCGTTCTCGGTGACCTCCCCGCCCTCTGGCTCGACGCCTCGGCCAGCAACGTCTTCACGCAGTATAAGAGCTACGCTTTCACCAACGGGTTCATCAACATCGAGCGCTGGAACGACAACCGCCCCGGCACGCCCTATTACGGCTACAACGGCCGAGGGAACGATAACCGACAGGTCTATCCGTACGTGATGACCAACAACCAGAACGGAAAACCCGTGGTCTCGATGGGCTCCTACCAGCTCACGCTCACCGACCCGTACATCGGGCCGGAAGGCAACGGAGTCGAGGCCCGCCGCATGCCGCTCTCCACCAACCTTTACCCGCAGTTTGCGGTCCTGGTGTTCGGCAGCCAGAACGGCGGCGGCGCGGCGGTCTTCGGAGGCGACCCCGCATTCAACCGGGCAGGGGCGAACTCCAACGATTTCCGCAACCCCGCCACGCCGATCCTCGCCAGCGCCGGCACCGCCGTCTGGACCAACGGCATCGCCGTGACCGCGACCAATACCGGCTATAACGGCGGGTACCAGATCCTCTCCGTCAACACCAAGGGCTTGCTCGTCAATGCGCTCGGCTGGCGCATCGACAATACCACGGCCGGCGGCCAGAACTACGGAGAGGTGTTGCTCTACACCAACGCGCTGACCACGTTCCAGCGCATGACTGCCGAAGCCTACCTCGCCGCAAAGTGGGGCCTTCCCCACGCGTACGTCGCGCCGCTCGCGGCTGCCACCGTGGCCGCCGGAGCCTCTCTGGAAATCGGCGGCACGTTCTCGGTCGGCACCCTCTACGGCGCAGGCAGCCTCACCGTCTCGACGTCGAACGCCTTCGCGCTCGCGGGCCTCTTCACGGGCACGGTGACGCTCAGCGGCGGATCCACGCTCGCCATCTCCGACCTGCCGCCGCCCCCCAGCGACGAGGCGGTGCCCGTCTCCAGTCTGACCGGCTGGTACGATCCTTCGCTCACCAACCGCATCGTGCTCGGCGGCGCCTACACGCCCACCCGGCCGCTCACTGTCGCGGCGCTCTACGACCGCACCACCACCGCGCGCTACCTTCTCGGCACCTGCCCGACCGACATGAGCTTCGACCGCCGTCCCCTCCTGGCCGTCACCAACGGCCCGTGGGGCACGCCGCTCCACTGGCTCGACTACACCAACTACTACGGCGACAGCAACGGCAACACGCTGCGCATGTACCGGAACCCCGCCTTCATCGGCACCGCCGACACGGGCAACCTCACACCCACCAACGTGCAGACCGGCTTCATCGTGCTCGACAGTTCGCGCGGCGGCGGCGTGCCCATCACCCGCGACGTAGCAGCCTCGCAGGTCTTCACCCGCAACAACCCGCAGTCGGTCGCGTCCCCCATCTGGGGCACGACCTCCGCCAGCGCGGTCACGAACGGACAGACCTTCCTCGACGGAACCGCCGTCAACGGATCCGTGCGCGGCTACAACGGCACAACCGAGTTGCTCTCTTTCGTCGCGACCAACACCGTGCAGGCCGCCTTCTTCGGCTTCTACGGCGGTGGCGACCCGGCGAACGGCAATAAAAACCGCGAGCGCCTCGGCGAGATCATCCTCTTCGAGACGGCGCTGAGCGACAGCACGCGAGCCGGCATCGAGGCCTACCTGATGAAGAAATGGCTGGGCAAAGCCCGCGCCGGCTACAGCGACAGCACCGCCGCCTCGGTCTCGGGAGTCGGCTCCGTGCTGGCGGCCAAGCCCTCGCAGCTGCCCTCTTTCAACCCGGGCTTCAGCGGCACGGTCGCGCTGTCGGGCACGGCGTTCGATTACACGTTCACGACAAACGCCTCGGGCGCCTACGTGATGTCGCCCGTCACCGTGATTCCCGGAACGCTCTCTGTCGCGGCAGCCGGAACGCTCACCGTGCATTTCGCGGTCAAGCCGCCCGCTGGCACGTACCCGCTCGTCACCTGCGGCGCGATCACGGGCGGCGGCTTCGCGGGCTGGTCGCTGGTCACGGATGGCGCACTGCCTGCCGGCACCGTCGCGCTTAAGAGCTCTTCTGCCGGCGCCACGCTGACCGTCGCCTCGCGGGGCACGTTGATGCTGATGCGGTGACCGGCGCGCACACACCCGCGGCCCCGCTCATCGGCAGACTCGCTATGACAGCGTCGCCGCGCGCCGGCCTTTGCGCAAAATCGATAGTCTTTATGCGCAAAACCCCATAGCGCCGGGACGGCCAAACCCGTATGATAATGTCCTGACTGCTAGCCGGTAGGGACGGTTCCCCGGACCGTCCGCTGCGGACGCCTCGGTAAGGCGTTCCTGCCAAAGGGAAACAGAGGTTCCTTCACATGACCACAAAAATCGACCCGTCCACGCTCAAGATCACCGACGTCCGTTTCGCCGACATCGACGGCGCGCCCAAGCGCTGCACGCTCATCAAGGTCTACACCAACCAAGGGCTGATCGGCTACGGCGAGGTGCGCGACGCCTCCAGCCGCACCTACGCCGCCATGCTCAAGAGCCGCATCCTCGGCGAGAACCCCTGCAACGTCGAAAAAATCTTCCGCCGCATCAAGCAGTTCGGCGGACACTCGCGCCAGGCCGGCGGCGTGTGCGGTATCGAGGTCGCCCTCTGGGACCTCGCGGGCAAAGCCTGGGGCGTGCCGGTGTGGCAGCTCCTCGGCGGCAAGTTCCGCGACGACATCCGCATCTACTGCGACACCGACTCCGAAGGCGGCGGACGCGACATGGGCCGCGCGCTGAAAGAGCGCATGGCGCAGGGCTTCACCTACCTCAAGATGGACCTCGGCATCGAGCTGCTCATGGACAAGCCCGGCTGCCTCAGCGCGCCGCTCGGTTTTCTACAGACCATGCGCCACTACAAGAAGACCGTCTTCACCACGCCCCACGGCTCGATCGACCCGCGCGCCATGCGCGGCGAGGCCTACGAGCTCTTCAGCACCGCCCATCCCTTCACCGGCATCCACATCACCGAGAAGGGCCTCGACTTTCTTGAACAATACATGGCCGACGTGCGCGCCGAGATCGGCTACGAGATCCCGCTCGCCATCGACCACATCGGCCACGTCCCGCTCGAGGACTGCATCAAGCTCGCCCGGCGGCTGGAGAAATTCAACCTCGCGTGGATGGAGGACCCCGTGCCCTGGACCATGACCGAGCAGTACGTCCGGCTCGCGCAAGCCACCACCACGCCCATCGGCACCGGCGAGGACATCTATCTCAAGGAGAACTTCCTGCCGCTGCTCAAGTCCGGCGGCATCGCGGTGATCCACCCCGACGTCCTCTCCGCCGGCGGCATCCTCGAGACCAAGAAGATCGGCGACCTCGCCGAGGACCACGGCGTCGCCATGGCGATCCACATGGCCGAAAGCCCGGTCGCCTGCATGGCCGCGGTCCACGTCGCCGCCGCCACGCGCAACTTCACCGCGCTCGAAGTCCACTCCGTCGACGTGCCGTGGTGGGAGGACCTGGTGACGGGACTCCCGAAGCCGCTCATCAAAGACGGTTTCATCCGCGTGCCCGACGCGCCCGGCCTCGGCATCGAGGCGCTCAACGAGGCGCTCATCAAGGAGAAGTGCCATCCGCAGTTCCCCGAGCCTTGGGACTCGACCGAACAGTGGGACGCCGAATGGGCCAACGACCGCCAGTGGAGCTGAGCGGGAAGGCGGTAGACGGCAGGCTGTTAGGAAGGCCGACCCGCATTCGGAAGTCGCGGGTCGCGAGTCCTTCCCACTCACACCACGGCCTGCGCCACCTTCGCGACCTCGTCCAGCACGCCGCTCGTCCGGACCGGATTCTCCTCCGACAGGCCGTGGCGGACCGCGTGGAACGCCGTGACGCCCAGCCACTCCAGCATTTCCTTGTACCGGTCGGGCAGGTCCTGAAAACTCTCTGTGCCCGCGCCCTGCGAAAGCAGCAGAACGGCGGTCTTGCCGGCCGGTAGGCGCGACGTGAACGACGCGTCGACGAGGCCGTGCCAGCGTTCGACGAAGCGGCGGAGCGACACCGGGACGTCCAGCCACCAGACCGGCGCGGCCATCACCAGCACGTCCGTCTCGCGGAAGGCGTCCAGCACCTCGCCGATCCCGTCCTTCAGCACGCACCACTCGGACTGTTTGCGGCAGGCCATGCACGCAATACAGCCCGAGCCGTCCACCTTGTTCATGTCGAACCGCGTGACCGCCGCGCCCTTTTTCCGGGCCGCCTCTTCAAAGGCCGATGCCATCGTGTTCGTGTTGCCGTCCGCATTCGGGCTTGACGTCAAAATCAGGACTTTCTTCATCCGTGTCTCCTTTTTGTGGGCCTGGGTCAATAAATCTGCGTCATCGTCCCGGGAGGAGGGACCGGCAGCGCGCTGAACGTCACGGGCGTGTCGCGGTAAATCCGCAGCGTGTCATAGTCCTGGCGCGAGGGGAAATTGCCGTCATTGCGCAGCTTGCCGAAATCGAACGTCCCTGCCGTGAGACCGTTCGTGACGACGGCTTCGTTGATGCCGAAAGTCAGCACGCAAAGCGGCATCTCGGTCCTGAGTCCGATCGCGCCGGTTCCCTCTTTAATCCAGCACGCAACGGTCACGGTCCCGTCATCGGTGCCATCGAAGCCGAGCCCCACGTGGTAGACGGTGTTCGACACCAGCGGCATGAGGAACGTGGGGGCGAAAGATGTCGCAAGCGCCCCGCCTTCCTTGCCCGTGTAGAAGCCGTTGGCATTCGCGATCATTTCCAGCATCATCATACTTGCAGCATCGGAATGCAGGATGAAACGCAGGCCGCCCGTGCTCCGGTTGTCGGTGTCGATCGGGCGGAACATGTTGTAATTCGTGATGCTGTTGTCCGTGCGGAAGAAGAAATCGATTCCGCCGCGCAGCAGACGCTGTCCGTTGGTGACCACGTTCATCGCCGCCAAGGACGTTGCGGCCGAAGCGGGCGTGATCGCCGCCCGCCCGAAGACCGCGTTCGGCGAGTTGGTGGTGGACAGGATGCTCAGGTACCCCGAGGAGCGGTCCCGGAAAGGGGCCGTGCTGATCACGGAGGCGTCCGAGAACGTCCCAAAATCGATCAGCGTTCCCGTGCCGCCCAGGGCGACGATATCGGAGCGACCGCCCGTCCCGTTTCCATCTCCCCTGAAATCGGCCTGCAGCACCGTCTGAGGAGCCGAGTCCCGCCATGTGAAATCGCCCAGCGCACCGAAGGAGGTCGGCGTTGCATTGTAGAGACGGAACTGGTCAAAGTCCTGCGTCATCGGTTTCGCGATGTTAAAGGGTCCGGGCCGCAACTGGCTGAAAATGAAATCGCCCGTCTGGAACCCGTTGGTCACGACGCTCTCGTTGATGCCGAAGGTCAGCGTGGCGACCGGCGTGGCGGTCGTCAGATCGATCGCGCCGGTCCCGGCTTGCCCCCAGAGTTTCGCCGTAACCGTTCCCTCGGCGTCCGTGGCGAACGTCAGTCCGATGTGGTACACCGTGTTGGAGGTCATGGGGAACGCGCCGAACACGTTGAGGCTGGCGCTCGCGCTGCCGGTTTCACTTCCGGAACGCAAGCCGTCCGTATTCGAGATCATTTCGAGGCGAAGGCCGCGTGTCGGTCCGGAGGCAATCGAGCCGAACGTGAACCGGAGCCCTCCTTTGCTCCGGTTGTCTGAATCGAGCGCCCGCATTTCCGCATTGACGAGCTCTGTGTCGGCCCGGAAAAAGAAATCGAACCCGCCGTTGAGCACCCGGTCACCGCCGACCACCGCCGTCATGGAGTCCAACGAGTTCGAGACCGAGCCGGGCTTGAACGTGGCGGTGTTCAGCTGGGAAAAATTCGTCGAGATCATCACGCAGTTGAAGTATCCCCCTCCGCCCGCCATCGGCTTGTCCTTGCTGCACTTCGAGAACACCTGCCCGGAAGTGCCGCTGTCCAGCGTGCACGTGCCTCCAGCCGTGGCGAGATCGAAAGCGCCACCCGTCCCGCCGCCGGTGCCGTTGAATCCTGCCTCGAACACCACGGCGGCCAGACCCTGTCCCGCTGTCAGGCAGATGGCCATGGCTGTGACGCCGACCCATAGTTTCTCTGTGCCACCGAATAGACGTTTCATTTTGAAGGATCCTCCTTAGAAGGGACAAAGACACCCACCTTCCCGTTTCCGCGTAAGCCCGCCCGAACCAGAAGGCACCACACAACCGTCATAATTTGAAGAATTATGGCACAGGGGTCTTTGGCGTGTCATTCAAAAACATCGAGAGCGCACCGGACGCGGATGCGCGCTCGCGAGTGGGGTGTCGTGCGGGTGGAGGGCAACCACCCTGCATTTCCGGCGGGACCGTGGCGGTCTGGGCGCTGGACGAGTGCGGTCAAAGAAAAAACCGCGTCCGCTGTTGAAGCGGCCGCGGTTCTTCTTGTCCCGGAGCGGCAGACGATCGGGTATTGCAACGAAGCGAAAACGCGCGGGAGATTTCCCGGCTATTTCTTCAGCTTGGTGATCTCTGCGGCCTTGGAGTTGCCGAACTGCATGTCTGGCTTGCTGAATTTCACGTCGTTGTGGTAGGTCGCGTATTCGGCGACGATGGCGCCGTTCTTGCCGGCGCGCATGAAATGCCAGGACTCGGGGTCGTTGAGCGTATAGATATCGCCCGCGACGCACTTCTTGACATACTTCGATTTGAACCACGGCTGGCCATAGCCCCAGGGCCGCTCGTCCGCGGGCATGTCGCTGATCGGCGTCTCGCCGTCCGCGCCTTTGTATTCGCCGAAGAACTCGACCGAACCGTGGCGGATGTGCCACGTCTCCATCTTCGGGCCGAAGCCCTTGCCGTCGCCGTCCGTGAGGTGGTTATGCTCGGGCAGCATCTGTCCCGGCAACAGGAAAATCTCGTGGCCGAGGTAGCCGTATTTCTGGTCTTTGAACGAGCCCTTGTAAGCTTTGGCGCCGACGCTCCCGTAGGTGCCCTCGATGTTCTTCCAGAAGATGCCGGCCATGCCGAGCTTCGCGAAGTCGCCCTGAAGGAAATCGGCGACCCAGAACGCGTCCGTCTTCAGGAGTTCAGGAACCGGGTAGTGGTAAGCCAGCATCATGTCGTAGTACGCCTGTTTCGCCGTAGCCTGATCGAACGAGCCGTCCGGCTTGTAGAAGGCCGGGCTCGCCAGGCGCGGAAAACTCGCCAGCGGCGTGAGGCCGGTGTAGTTCTTCGGTGCGGCACAGCCGGCGATCCAGATTGTCGCAAGGACGCTTGTCATCAACGCGCAGGATGTCTTGGTCATGGATAAGCCTTTCATTCGTTTGTTGCCAGTTCGTACTGTGTAAATAGTGAAGCGAAATGGGTCTGACAGGTCAATTGAAAAAAGAATAATAACATAAAACCGGCGCTGGGATAAACGATCTTCTCGCGCCGGAATGACGCGCGCGGTCTTCACGGTGCGGGTTGAAGGCCGGTCTGACGAAGGATGAACGCGGCGAGGTCATCGGTGAGGGGCTGCCAACCGGTCTCCAGGGGGATCACATGCCCGACGTCGGAAAGTTCCCGGATCTCCTTGGGTCCGGGGCAGCCGGCAAGCCAGCGCAGGGCGGCAGGGGTATCCACGACGGAGTCGCGGGCGGCGGTCGCGGCGAACACGGGCTTGTCGAGGCGCGCCGCCTGGCCGCGGTTGGAGCGGATCAGCTCGAACAGGCCGCGGTAGACGCAGAACGGGATGAAGCGGTCGCGCGTGTAGGTGAAGGAGGGGTCGTCCACGGCCACGCCGTCGGCTGAAAAAGGGGATTCGAAGGTGGGGGAGAGGACGAACGCGACGCGGGCGATGCGGAACCAGGTGCCGGGAGACAACAGGGGCGAGCGTTTCCGCGCGACTTCGATCAGCGGGGCGAACACGGCCACGCCGTCGACCGAGGCGGGACTGCGCAGCGCGGCGTCCAGGGCGAGCGCGCCGCCGAGCGAGTGACCCACCACCCAGACCGCTTCATGGGTCTCGCGCAGGCGGATGATCTCGTCGGCGATCTGCGCGCGCCAGAGCTGGAGCGACTGTTTTTTCGCCCACGCGGCGGGCTCGGCGCTGCCGGTCAGGCGCATGGCGCGGCAGGCGAAAGGCCCTTTTTGGGCGAGGTGGCGGGTGATGCGCCGCCAGATGCAGGGCGTGTCGGCGAAGCCGTGGATGAAGAGCAGGGCGATCGGGCCGTTCCCGATCCGGTAGGCGGAGGCGCCGGGCAGGAGGCCGTTGGCCTCACGCTTGAGGCGCTCCTCCCATAAAGCGCGGCGCGTCTCAACCCAGGCGGCATGAAGCAGGTTGATGGCGAGCCACGCGAGGACAAGTGTGAGAAGAGTGAACATCGGGTAAAAATCCAAAGGGCCTGCCGCGGAAAGACGCGCGGGCGCGTCTCCGGGCGGCCGGACCCTAACTCCTTAGACCGACTTTTTCTAGTGCCGGAAGCTGCGTTGGCCGGTGAAGACCATGGCGACGTTGGCGTCGTTGCAGCAGTCGATCACGTCCCAGTCGCGGATCGCGCCGCCGGGCTGCACGATCGCGGTGATGCCTTCGCGGATGCCGACCTCCGCGCCGTCGCGGAAGGGGAAG
>Ga0075012_10006345_pt1 | contig 10733 bp, 6 predicted proteins | sample All_14_2_FD_71474 | JGI IMG/M metagenome (GOLD analysis project Ga0075012, IMG submission 71474) | Freshwater microbial communities in response to fracking from Pennsylvania, USA - Allegheny Zone_MetaG_DW_15 | ecosystem: Environmental > Aquatic > Deep subsurface > Groundwater > Drilled... | reverse complement strand
CCCTTTGAGCATCAGAAGTAAGTTTTGCAGGAAAACAACTTACAAGTGCCCAGAAATATAGACCTCGATAAATCATTTAGAGAATAAAAAAAACAGCCTACTAAAAATTGGCTGCTTTTCCCCTTACTACCACCGGGCTAACCTCAAGACCCGGATCGAACTCTAAAAAAAACTGACTAAAGGGTGATGTACTTAGAGCCCAAGGCTGACCAGTCACCGCTGTTATCCTTCACCCGAACGCTAACCTTCTTCTGCTCTGCGCTTCCAAAGATGTAGCGAACCTTGCCTAAAGCCGAGGTGAACGTATAGTTTCCGAACGTGTACTCGTATAGCACAATCTGACCTCCGAAACGAGCATCCCTATCATAGCTCAGACTTGCATCAGCCTCTACCTCGTAGGGGCTTGCAATGGCCACGATATCAACAGTCAGGCGTAGGGCTGGTGGAAGGTTTCGGAAAACCGTGAAGTTCAGCGCGAACGTGGATTGTGCACCGAAAGCATCCTTCGCATAGAGCGTAACCCTGCCCAGCCCTTCGTTCATGCCAGAAAACGTAACGATGCTTTCACCGATGCTCACCCCGTTATCCCCTTGAATCTGGGTATCATTCAGGGCAAGGGTTTCCTCGTCCTGGATGTAGTACTGGAGAGCGTAAGGATTACCGATTTTAACGGAATCCGTTAGAGCTCCTCCGGTAACCTCTACACCGTCCTTTAGGACGGTGAGAGAGGGGGTTTTATTTACCTCTATGAAGTAGTCCTTTCGGTTATCACAGGAAATAGCTAGCAGGGAGCAAGCCAGGCTAAGGCCTACTAAAATGGTTGGTCTGCGGATCATGGTTTCATCACTTTAATGTTTGACTTAACGCCCTTGGCATCGGTGATCTGAATGATGTACACGCCTGAACTTTTAGCGTTGAATGGTATGGTAACGCTTTCGCTGTTGAAGGTGTACTCATCGATTACATTACCGATAATGGAGAGAACCCGAACGGCAACGATTCTTGTGTTGCTATGAACAGTTAGGTTCTCTGTTACTGGATTCGGGAAATAGGTTGGGGTTTCCACCCTGTCGGTGTTAATCCCGGTAATATTCACAACCGTTACCGCGTTGGCCACTAGAATGGAGTCCTTACAGCCGTTTGTACTTAGCGCTTTGAGCTTAACGTCAAACCTCTTCTCGTTCAGCCCATCGGTTGTATTGTAGTAGTGGGTTGGGTTCTGTTCAAAGATAAGGTCTCCATCAAAGAAGTTCCAAACGAAGCTGTTCGCGTTAACGCTAGTGCTGGTGAAGCGTACAGCGTTACCGATATTGACCTGAGAGATATCGTGGGTGAACGATGCTCTTAGGTTATCCATGCTGATATTCTGCTCAAGTAGGTCGCTATAACAGCCGTTGGTGCTAACCGATTTAACGTAAACGGTAACATCACCAGTCAGGTTATCCACGGTGTACCGGGTGCCATCAAGAAGGTAGTTCCTGCTGGCATCGTACCACTTGTAGCTCAGGTAAGCGGGGTTAACCACGTCAAGGTTAACCTTAGCGTTCTTACAGTAGCTCGTTTTGATGCTGGTTACTGGCTGAGCGATCTGGTCATAAATGCGAACTAGAATGTAGTTCGAGTAGACAACGCTATTCCCGCTGGAAACAGACCTTTTAAAGTAGGTGTTCTGGGTCAGATTGCCCGGTTGGTAGGATACCCCCTGCTCATTCGCAATATTAGCCCAGGTTGTACCATCGGGTGAGCTGAGCCACTGATAGGAGTACTGGCCAGTACCTCCGGTAGGGCTAGAGCCTGTTAGAAGCGTTGGACTTGTGCTGAAGCAAATGCTCTGCCCATCGGCTATCATGCCCGGTGTAAGGGTTTCAAAAACAGAAATGGTAACCACATTGCTTTCCTTCGTTCCACAGGCGTTACTGGTCACGCTACGCTTGAAGTAGGTAAGCTGGGTAAGCGAACCGGGCTGGTAATCCCTGCCGTTACCGTTGGTAATGGCCACATTCCATTGGGTGCTATTGGTAGAGTAGTACCACTGGTAGGTGTAAATACCATCTCCGCCTGTTGGTAGCATACCAACCAGAAGTGAAGGTGCTGTGCCATTAGAAATGGACTGATCAGAACCTATGCTTCCGGGTAGCAGCTCATCGTTCACGGTGATCTTCACGCTTTGGGTGTTGCCAGAACCGCATGAGCTGGTCACCCTCTTCCTAAAATACTTGGTAACGGTGAGTACGCCAGCATCGTAAAAGTCTTGAGTAGCACTGGCTATATCAGTCCAACTGACGTTATTATCTGAGCTCTGCCACTGGTTAACGATGCTCTGGCCAACAGGCTGAATTAAGGTGGTGATGGGTACAGAGGGGTACGTTTTACAAACGGACTGATCTACCCCAATCGTTCCAGAGGTAAAGGCAGGGTTAACCGTAATCGTAATAATGTTGGTGTTGATCGTGCCGCTGGAAGCGGTGACCATCTTTTTACGGTAGTACGTTTTTACGGTAAGTGAGCCAGGCTGGTAGGAATCTGAGGTTGCGGCCAGAATGTCTGACCACGTAGTACCATCCTCTGATTTCTGCCAAACCTGGCTATTGATAACTACACCCTGTGATGGTTGGATAAGGGTAGTTAGCAAATTTGGTGATGCGTTATAGCAAACGGTCTGGTCGTTGCCAATTGTACCAACCAGTACCTCGGTGGTAACGGTAATGGTAACGGTATTGGTTGCTATCGTTCCGCAGGTTCCGCTGGTGGTCAACCGCTTGAAGTATGTGGTTTGTGCAATCGAGCCCGGTTGATACGATTCAAGCGTTGCGCTGCCAATATTCGTCCAAATGCTATTGTCAAGCGATGACTGCCACTGGTAGGAGTAAGAACCTGTTCCACCTGATGGTGTCGTTGAAACGTCAAGTTTCAGCGGGGTTGAATTAAACAGGATTGTTTGATTCGAACCGATAGAACCGGGGGTGAAAATAGGGTTAACATTAACCGTAACCGTGTTGGTTTCTTTTACACCGCAAAGATTGGTAACAACCTTTTTAAAGTAGGTTTTAGTTGTAAGCGAAGAAGGTTCGTAGAAGCTTTCTGTTGCCCCTGAGATATCCGTCCATGCCGAACCGTTCAGAGATGTTTTCCACTGATTCGTAAACGTTCCATTTCCTCCGGATGGCAGGCTAACAGGATTCAATGGGTTAGGTACAGAGCTATAGCAAACCGTCTGGTCAGCACCGATAACGCCTGCTGCGAATACATCGTAAACGGTGATGGTAACGATGTTAGTAAAGGCATCGGTTGAAACAGAGGTAACCTTTTTCCTGAAGTAGGTCGTTTTTGCTAAAGTGCCAGGCTGATACGATTCTGAATTCGCTCCAGTGATATCTGACCAGCTGCTACCGTCCTCCGTTTTTTGCCACTGGTAAACGTAGGCACCGTTACCTCCGGTGGATGCGATAGAGGTATTGAGCTGATTCGGAGTAGCACCGTTGCAAATAGTCTGACTACTCGATATTTCTCCAGCTGCCAATTGTGCGTTAACGCTAATGGTAAGGACATTGGTTTGCAGTGTTCCACAGGTTCCGCTGGTCGTTTCCCTTTTGTAGTAGGTTTTAGCGATTAAAGCGGGGGCTTGATAGCTAACCGCAGTTGCTCCTGTTATGGTGGACCAGAAGGAGTTATCAACCGAGTTCTTCCACTGGTAGGTGTACTCCCCGGTACCACCAGAGGCATCCTGAATAGATACGAACTCAGAGGGTGCGGCGTTGTAGTTCACCGTTTGAGATGATGAGATTACCCCGGCAAGGAATTGAGGGTAAACGGTGACCGTTATCTGATTGGAGTAAACCGTACCGCAAGTACCGCTGGTTTCCGCTCTGCGAAAGTAAGAGTTCGTAGCTAAAGCGGGTGAGCTATAGGTTTCACTGGTAGCTCCGTTTATGTCAGTCCATGAAGAACCTATGAGCTTTTGCCACTGGTAGGTGTAGGTGCCAATGCCTCCTGTAGGGTAAGCATTGGTTAAGAAAATGCTTGGAGCACTACCATAGCAAATGGTCTGGTCGCTCTTCACCGTTCCAGCGATCAGCTGGCCGTTAACGGTAACAATGACTGAATTCGTGCTAACCGTTCCGCAAGTTCCGCTGGTTTCAAGCCGATGAAAGTAGGTAGAGCTGCTCAGCGCTGCGGGTTGATACACCTCATTGGTTGCTCCGGGGATGGTAGTCCAGTTTATATTATTTATGGAGCGTTCCCACTGGAAGGTGTAGGAGCCAGTGCCACCTGTAGGGAATGTAGAGGTCGCAAGCAAAGCAGGGGTGGCATTGAAGCAAACGGTCTGATTATCTAGGATAGAACCAGCTGAAAGGTTGGGTCTTACCGTAACGTTAATGGTATTGGTGTAGCCTGATTTGCAAACATCTGTAACCTTACGGCGGTAATACGTTGTAGCTGTTAGGTTGCCCGGAAGGTAGCCCTCCCCGGAAGCTCCGATAATGGTGGACCATGCGCTTGTTCCGTTGGGTGAGCTCTCCCACTGGTAGCTGAAGGAGTTCATGCCGCCTGATGGTGCAACATCCGTTGAAAGTAGCGTAGGGGCTGAATTATAGCAAACAGTCTGCGTGCTTCCGATTGAGCCAAAATTAACATCCTGACGTATTGAAATGGTAATCGGTGCGGTGTAACCGCTTCCACATGCATCGACAACCTTTTTTCGGTAGTACGTTTTAACGGTTAAAACGGGTGGTTGATAGGTAGAGCCAGTAGCTCCGGTTATGATATCCCAGCTAGAGCCATCGAGCGAGCTCTCCCATGAATTGGTGAAAGAGCCTGTTCCTCCAGATGGGCTAACGAGCGTAATCAGAAGGCTAGGTGCTGAATTGTAGCAAATATTCTGATCAGAGCTGATCGAACCAGCGGAAAAGATAGGGCGAACTGTAATCGTTACGGGTGTATTATACCCATTCCCACAGCTGCTATCGGTAACCTTTCTTCTGTAGTAGGTGGTCTGGGTCAATGCTCCTGGCTGGTAGCTAGCTCCGTTTGCGCTTGAGATAATACTCCAGTCCGTGCCGTTAATGGAGTACTCCCAGAAGTAGGAGTAGCTACCCATTCCCCCTGAAGGAGCAATAACATTGTCAATCAAGGTAGGCGCGCTGTTGTAGCAAACCGTTTGGTTCGTTCCAATCGTACCTATTGAAAAGTTAGGCTTTACGGTAATGGTAACCGTATTGGTGTAGCCATTCCCGCAGCTAGCATCGGTTACCTTTCTCCTGTAGTATGTGGTTTGGGTTAACGCTCCAGCCTGATAGGTGGCCACGATTTGACCGCTAATAATGAAAAAATTCACGTTATCCGTTGAAGATTCCCACTGGTAGGTAAAAGAATTTGCACCACCTGAAGGGGCGGTCGTATTATCTAGCAAAGCGGGGGCGGTGTTGTAGCAAATGGTCTGTGAATTTCCGATTACACCCACTGAAAAGTTTGGGCGAACATTAACGGTTACGGTGTTGGAGTAAGCAAACCCGCACGATGAATCAGTAGTTTTCTTCCTGTAGTAGGTGGTCTGGGTTATCGCTGCTGGTTGGTAAGCTACCAGCGTAGCCCCTGAGATGGTGCTCCAGATTGAATTATCAGGTGAACTTTCCCATGCGTAGGTATAAGAACCCACTCCACCAGTAGCATTTACAGTAGTAGCAATCTGAGAAGGGGCGGTGTTGTAGCAAATGGTCTGTGTGCTTGCGATTGTTCCACCGCTTAAATTCCCCAGAACCGTAATAGTAACCGAAGGGGTGTACACCGTTTTACAAGTGTTGATAACCGTCTTTCTGTAGTAGGTGGTTTGTGTTAACGCTCCAGGCTGGTAGGTTGTTCCAGTAGCCCCTGAAATGTCAGAAAAACTGGAGTTATCCAGCGAGCTTTGCCACTGATAGATGTATGTTCCATTTCCACCTGTAGGGGCAACGGAAGTATTTAGCAGGGCTGGGGCTGTATTGTAGCAAATCGTTTGGTTTGCAGTGATAGAACCCGCTAAAACATCAGGGTTAACTGTAATTAAAACGTAATTGGTCCATTTAGTACCACAAGTTGCATCTATAACCAGCTTATGAAAATACGTTGTCTGGGTTAATACGCCAGGTTGATAGGATGAACCAGTAGCCCCTGAAATGTTGGTATAGTTAACATTGTCCGTAGAGCTTTGCCATTGGTAGGTGTAGCTACTACTTCCTCCTGAAGCTGCTACCCTTGTTGTCAAATTGCTTGGGGCTGTATTGTAGCAAATATTCTGTGTTGTAGTGGCTGTACCATTAACACCAATATTTCCAGCGCTTAAAATAGCTGTTCCAATGCAAGTAATTATTTTTTCATCGGTAGTTTTTGATAGCCCACCAGATTCAACCCTGCAACGATATTTGGTTGTTCCAAAAATTGAGTTCGAAGGGATACTTTGAGTATTCTCATACATTTCATGCCATGTAAAGCCATCGGTACACTCGTACCAGTAGTATGAGAAAGTACCATTCCCTCCAGAAGGGTAAACGGTTAGAGTTACATTGGAGCCATAACAAGCAGAATTTTTATCTGAATTTATTGCCCCAGGATTAGGGGCAGTACCCGTTAAACCAAAATTAACCCAAAATATATCAGCATCTTGAACGATATCACCCTGATTCCAGTAGTCAGGTGAAAAAATTATACCTGTACTGGCTGAGGCCTCATAAAGTGACATCATACAGTAATTTTGATTGTCACACCTTGAAATGAGTTCGAAAACACCAAGGTTAGCGTCCCTATCATCAATTCTATACCAATGTCCACCTGAACCAGGTGCGCCCGTTGAAGATTGAACAAGCAGAAGATCGTAAACAAGGTTCTTTTGCGCAGCACCACCGATAATTGTATTTCTTGCTGCGTTAATCTGCGCTTTACCGCTTATAAAAAGGGTAAGCAGCGTAATGATTAAAAAAATGAGTTTTTTCATTATTATAGGTTTAGAAGTTATAGTTTACTCCAAGTTTTACAGTAAAGCTGGATTTGCCAAGCTTACTTATCTGGAAAAAGCGCTGGTCGATATCTAGGTTTAGCATGATTTTACTGCTAACGTAGTACTCAGCGCATAGTCCTAAATTCTCCCCGATGATAAACTGGCTTTTGCTCTTTCCAAGGATAGAATTGCTTAGAAATTCTGCTCCGGTGATAAGGCCAGCTTTGGCGCTCAGGAAAAAGTTTTCGCCAAAGGTTTTAAGGGTGTACATGATATCGGGGTTAACCGTTAGGCTGTGGGCGTTGCTCAGCTTAAACTTAACTCCCTCGTAGTCGAAGCTACCCCGAAAGGTGATATCGCTTTTAAGGTATAAACTTAACCGGGATGAAACGTTAAAGCCGTTGGTGACGTAGCCACCGTTAAGGCCAATAGCCTTGCTTCCGGCCACGTGGATCAGCTGCGCGTTCGCCCCGAAGCAGGCTAATGTTAGAATGATTAGTAGTCTGTATCTCATTGTTTTATAGTTTTTGTTCGAACACTTTAACGCCTAGAATCTTCTCCCCAGAGATTTCAATCACGGGGTTTCTCGTTCCGTTGGCCTCGCGAAGCTGGATAACCAGAGTGCCCTTGGCGCTACCCGTAAATCGGTCTATCACGTAGCCAATCTCGATTGACTTGTAGGCGTTGACAACGGTAATGGGTGTTTCATAGACCATCCTAAGGCGTTCCTCAATTTTGGCTTCGTCCTTCTTAAGGCCTTTGCGCTTGCCTTCAACGAACTTGAAGTAAATACCATCAATGTTGTAGTCTGAACCCGTTCCGTTCTTGATGATCAGCTTGAAGTAGGTAAAGTTTTCATCGTTCTTGATGTTCCCCACCTGAAAGGTCATGCTATTCTCAATCGTGCCAATGGTATTGTACTCGATGGGGTCTGAAAGTACGCTGTTCATGCGCTCCTTCATCTTCGATTCCTTGTCCTGGACGGTGGCGACCTCTTGGATCTTCTTCTCCACCTTTTTGGAGTTCTCGTCCTTGGCAAAATCGTAAAAGATTTTGGTGCTATCCCCGAAGTGCAGCTTACCATACCAGATCTTCTCATTTTCGAGCTTAACGGTAATGGAGGTGTTCGGGGCTTTGGGGTCGTTTCCACGAATAACACAGCTCTTGCCGCTTTGGTAGATATCGTAGAACTTGAAGTGCTTATCGGCCAACGGGGGGTTATTCCCTATAACGATAAAAACGATAGAATCTGCAAAGCTAAGGGTTGCTGTGTAATCGCTGTTCACCTCAATCGTTCCCATGCTCTGGGGGAAAGAGGTTTTCGCCATCAGGGCGAAAAGTAGAAGTGTGTAGGTATATCTCATGCTATTCCTGTTTGATGAATACTTTGTAGCCTTTAAAAAGGTTTATGGTTGGTTCTTTCTTTCTTGTTATCGCCTTTATGGTGTTGTTCAAAGCTTTGGCAGCAATGCCAACCCCATTCGTTGCAACGTTGCCAGTACTGGTGAGCGTTGTCGTGGTTTCATCGGTGGTTTGGTTTGCGCTTTCCCGCACGGCTTCATTCAGTGTACCCTCTCCAGCTAATCCCCTGGAGTACTTCTCATCGTACACCACGAGACCTGTCATGGAGTAAACGGTGTTATCCGTGTTCATGATCTGAAAAATGTGGATATCGAAGGTCTTCCCGTCAACGGTAGCCTTGCCGTACAGAATTGAGTTCTTCTTGAACTGAATGCTGTTAAACGTGCAATCCTCCAGCAGGAAGAACACAACAGAAGAGCCCTGCTTAACCTGTGTGTCCTCCTCTAGCATGGCCGAAAAAAAACCTGCGCTTCTGCCCTGAGAGGTGTTGCTTCGGGTGCTAGTGGATTTCTTCGATTCAACGATGCCAAAGCCTCCGGCTTCGTCGTTTGAAAGGGCCTCGATAGTCGACTTGGTTTCAACCCGAACCGTATCATGTATGACCGTTTGCTGCTTCCTCTCCGGTGTGTAGCTACTTGTAACTTGTCGGATGGTGGTTTGCTGTTCGGTTTTCTTCTCCTGGGTGATGTCCTCTTTCCTCTTCTTCTTGAAGCTCATCCTCGACCATTCTATGTTTAACCGTTTGCTTTGAGGCAAGGAATCGTTGTTTGAGTAGCTTTTAACCCTATCCTCGTTGATGTTTACTGAGTCTCTGGTTTGCATCTTCGACTTCTTGACATCAATCTCGCTTCGTCCGGGTTCATCGCCAGCGGTAAAAGTGCTGTAAAGGTAAAAGCCAACCCCTAGCACCATAAAAAGAAGTACAGCGATAAAAATGTACAAAAACTTGTTCTCGTTCATGGGTTATTTATTTAAAGTCAATTATTTCTAGGTTTTGAATCTCAAAGCCGTGCGGGTTGTGATTCATGTCCACTGAGCAATCCCCAAGGTTAAACTTTATGGTGCCCGGGTGCTTCTCCTCCTCATAGGTATCACCCCGAAGGACAATTTCAAATCGAATGGTCACCCGGTAAGGCTTTCTGTCGAAGTTTATCTGAATGTCAGGATCAGCGTAAGAAACGTACTGACGTAGGTTGCCATCAACCACGTTGTTATACCAACCGTTTTTAAGTAGGTCCTTATAGACGTTCTTCACGGTGTTATCCCCGATCCAAAGGGCTCTATTGAGCTTGGTCTGGTAGTTCGATTTGTCGAACTCGAAGAAGTTATCCATGAAGAACCGGCTCTGGTGGTACGCTTCCATCTCCCTAGCTTTAATAGCATCGATGGTGCTTAGGCGTTTAATGCTGCCGTCGTTCAGGTCAATGGCTGTTCTGCTGTTCAGAAGCTTAGCCTGAAAGCTACCGAGCATGATGGCGAACACAACGAATAGCAGGAATATCGTGACGAAAAAACCGATTACCATGATATCCTTTCTCTTCTCCCGGCCAATGGCTTTTGTGTACTCTTTAATAATCTCGTTCATACACTACTCGCCTCCAAATTTTATGATTTTTTCTAACCAGCTAAACGTTCCCTTGGTCACCGTGAACTTTACGAATATGGCGATCATGGCAATGGAGACTGCGGATAGCTCTGCGCTAATGCCACAGGAAGAGGCCATGGTCCGTGATTGAGCGTTAACGTAGATGAAAAAAATGTTAACCAGGTAGAAGGGAACGATCCAAACGGTAAAGATGATGTAGTACCTCAGCCATTCCCACATGGTATTCTTGAACTTGGAGAAAAGGGAAAGGATGATAAAAAGTGGTCCAGTGACCCGAAGGAAGAATAGACCGAATACTCGTATCATCAGTGCACTGGTGTAGATCATGCTTGAAAAGAAGTTCCCGATAAATTCAAAAATTGTAATCAGCAGCTTGGAGGGGTGGGTGATGTAGGTGCTTAGCTCGGTTATCTTTTCAAGCGTACTGCCCTCCACTGAAGGCGGTGTTTCTGTTGGTGTCAGCGGAGGGGGTGGTGTGTAGGTTGCAACATTAGCATTAACAGGATCTATTAGAGGTAACGAGCTCCTGAAGTGATCGTAATCCCCGATACTATTGGATATGTACAAATCGAAGGAGGTTACCCCGAAGTCAGCAACGCTCATGAGCAAATCGTATGTGCAGATAACGGTTACTAGAACGATAGGACGTATAAAGTCCTTGGCAACGAAAGGGTTTTTCATCTCCGTAATCTTGAAGTACTTGAGTACAAGGTCTGTGATTACAAAAAGGATTGCAGCCGACTTTGAAACGAATATGATGTACTGAAAAAGGGGAAGCTTTGATATGTTTATGAG
>Ga0075012_10006343_pt1 | contig 10735 bp, 11 predicted proteins | sample All_14_2_FD_71474 | JGI IMG/M metagenome (GOLD analysis project Ga0075012, IMG submission 71474) | Freshwater microbial communities in response to fracking from Pennsylvania, USA - Allegheny Zone_MetaG_DW_15 | ecosystem: Environmental > Aquatic > Deep subsurface > Groundwater > Drilled... | reverse complement strand
TGGCTGATGAAGGAAGTGGCGCTGAAGGCCACCTACAACGCAATGCTGCGCGGCAAGGCCTGAGGAGGGTGCCATGAAAGAACTGACATTCGAAACCCTGATTGCCGTGTTCGAGGAAATCTTCGGCCGTGGCCTGTTCTGGGCCATGGTCGTAGCGGCACTGGTTGTCACGGGGGCCTATCTTTACGTCCTGATCCGCGACCGCGCCATGTCGATGCGCAAATTCCTCTGGGCGCAGCTTTCGATGCCGTTTGGCGCGATCGCCGCAGTGCTGTTCGTGCAGGGTGTCACCAACTCGCATTTCCGCGACATTGGCGGGCCAGTAGATATGATCGTCCTCCTTGGAGTGGCGGTGATGGGCGCGGTGGGGGCAGCGATCCTCGTCTATACCGCCCAATCGCTCTTCCGCCGCAAACCGGCATGACACGTCCCGACCTTGACCGCTGGAACCAGCGTTTCGCCGAAGAGGGCTACCTTTTTGGCGAAGCGCCAAACCGCTTTCTTGTCAGCCAGGCCGGGGGCCTTCCTCCCGGCCGCGCCCTTTGTGTGGCCGATGGCGAGGGGCGCAACGGGGTTTGGTTGGCCGAGCGGGGCTGGCAGGTCGTTTCGCTGGATTTCTCGGACGTGGCACAGCGCAAGGCGGCCGATCTGGCCGCGCGGCGGGGCGTGACGCTGGAATTGGTGCAGGCCGATGTCCATGGCTGGGACTATCCGCAGGACGCCTTCGATATGGTGGCCGACATCTTCAGCCAGTTCAGCGCCCCAAGCGACCGCGACCGGAAATGGGTCGGCATGGCCCGCAGCTTGCGCCCCGGTGGGCATCTGATCCTGCAGGGCTATACCCCCGATCAGTTGCGCCACGGCACCGGCGGGCCGAAGGATGTGGCTCATCTCTACACGGAAGGCCTGCTGCGCCGCGCCTTCGCGGGGTTCGAGATCCTGCATCTTGAGGAGAACGAAACCGTGCTGGAGGAAGGCCCCGGCCATAGCGGCCCCTCTGCCGTGATCGGGATGGTCGCGCGCCGGCCGGCCTGACGGTCAGTGCTTCGCGTGGGGTCCGAGCGGTTGTGATGCGCAGCGACCGGTCAGCTTGCAGAACGCCTCGAACTGCGAAACGAAAACACTCCCCGACAGATGATCAAGGAAGGCGCTGCGGCGTAGCCTGTCCATCACCGGGCCCTTGACCTCGGACAGGTGCAGCGTCACGCCCATGTCGCGCAGGCGGTGATCCAGCGTTTCAAGCGTTTCAAGTGCGCTGAGGTCGATCTCGTTCACTGCCGAACACATCAGGATGACATGCCGCAGGTCCGTGTCGCCCGAGACGCGGGCCAGCAGCAGATCTTCAAGATACCGCGTGTTGGGGAAATAGAGGCTTTCGTCCACGCGCAGGGTCAGGACAGTGGGGTCGGTTTCCACCCTGAAGCGGTGGATGTTACGGAAATGTTCGGTCCCCTGCACGAGGCCGACTTCCGCCACATGCGGGCGCGAGGTGCGGTAGAGGTGTAGCACGAGCGACAGGATGACCCCCGCAGAAACCCCCGCCTCTACGCCCACGCCCAGCGTCACCGCCATGGTCGTGGCCACTGCGGTGAAATCGGCCCGGGAATAGCTCCAAGCGCGTTTCAGGATCGAAAGGTCCACCAGACTGAGGACGGCCACCACGATGGTTGCTGCCAGTGTGGCCTTGGGCAGAAAGGCGATCAGCGGCGTCAGGAACAGGGCGGCCAGTGTCAGACCAACGGCGGTGAAGGCCCCTGCGGCGGGCGTTTCGGCCCCGGCGTCGAAGTTGACAACTGATCGAGCGAAGCCACCCGTCACAGGGAAGCCGCCGGTGAAGGATGCGCCGAGGTTCGCCGCACCCAGGGCGATAAGTTCCTGGTTCGGCTCGATCCGTTGGCGCCGCTTGGCGGCCAATGTCTGCCCGACCGAGACGGATTCGACGAATCCGATCATGGAAATCAGTGCAGCAGGCAGCGCCAGATCGCGCAGCAGGGCAAGGTCGAAGAAGGGCAAGGTGAAGGGCGGCAGACTTTGCGGCACCGCGCCCACGACCGCAACCCCGGCCTGATCCAGAGACAGGCCCCAGACGGCTAGGGTGGAGCCGGCGATGGCCACCACCGGCCCCGCCTTGGCCAGCATGTCCGCAGGACGCGGCCGCAGGCCCGCGCGCCGCAGAAGTGGTTTCAGACCGCGGCGCACCCAAAAGAGGAACGCGAGGCTCGCGCCACCGATCAGCAGGGTCGAAAGGTTGACCGCCGTCACCTGCACCGCCAAGGACCATAGCTGCGCCAGAAGGTTGTGACCTTCGGATTTGAGCCCGGTCAGAGGGCCAATCTGACTGGCTGCAATGAGCAGGCCCGAGGCCGAGATGAACCCCGAAATCACCGGGTGCGACAGGAAATTCGCCAGAAATCCCAACCGGAAAATGCCCATCAGCAGAAGAATACCACCCGACAGGAACGCCAGCGTAAGAGCGGCTACTGCATAGCCCGCCGTTCCTGCCTCGGCCAACTGCCCGATGGTGGCGGCCGTCATCAGCGACACCACGGCTACCGGACCCACGGCCAGCACGCGTGACGTGCCCAAGATCGTGTAAAGAAAAATCGGCACGATCGAGGCATAAAGCCCAGCCTCGGGCGGCAGGCCCGCCAAGAGCGCATAGGCCAGCGACTGCGGGATCAGCATGATCGTTACGATCACAGCTGCCAGCAGGTCGCTTGCCAGCGTGGCGCGGCTATAGGCGCGCGCCCAGTCGAGGATGGGCAACCAGCGCCCGATCTGCCGTGTCATTTACCCATCCCCTACAGTCCGTTTACCGGCACTTTCAGCATCGGGCGCCCCGACGCATCAGTCGGGATTTCGCCCGCCCGCATGTTCACCTGCAGCGACGGCAGGATCAGCTTTGGCATTGCCAAGGTGGCGTCGCGTGCGGTGCGGAACCGGACAAAGTCCTCTTTCGTTGAACCGCGGCCCACATGAATGTTGTGTTCCTTTTCTTCGGCCACAGTCGTTTCCCAGCGAATGTCCCGGCCATTCGGACCATAATCATGGCACATGAAGAGGCGCGTTTCGTCCGGCAGGGCAAGCACCTTCTGGATGCTGTCATACAGCACACCGGCATCACCGCCGGGGAAATCGGCACGGGCTGAACCGCCGTCCGGCATGAACAGCGTGTCGCCTACGAAGGCCGCATCGCCGATGACATGGGTCATGCAGGCGGGGGTATGGCCCGGCGTGTGCAGGGCGACCGCTTGCAGCGCGCCTATGGCATAGGCGTCGCCATCTTTGAACAGCGCGTCGAATTGCGATCCGTCACGCTGGAACTCGGTCCCCTCGTTGAAGACCTTGCCAAAGGTCTCTTGCACGACAGTAATCTTCTCACCGATGCCGATCTTTCCGCCAAGCTTCGCCTGAATATAGGGTGCCGCGGACAGGTGATCCGCGTGGACATGGGTCTCGATCAGCCATTCCAGACGCCAGCCCTTGGCCTGGATAAAGGCGATGATCTCGTCGGCATGGTCATAAGTGATCCGGCCCGCCGCATAGTCGATATCCATGACGGAATCGATGACCGCGCAGGCGTCTGAGCCTGGGTCGCGCACGACATAGCTGATCGTGTTGGTGGCAGGATCGAAAAAGCCGTGAACTTCGGGATGAACGGGCGTCTTTGCACAGGACATGGCAGTTTTCCTTTGGCATGGGAGCAAGTCTTGCGGCAAGCAGTCCGCCGCAAGACCAAGGCTTTGGTGTCAGAGCATCTTGGTGGTGAAATACCAGTCCACTGTGTTCAGCCCCTCTTGCATCCGCGCATCTGCGGCATCGCAGGTCTGCGGCGTCGGCACGATGACCGGCTGGCCGGGATGCCAGTTCTCGGGCGTTGATACTTTGTGCTCGGTCGAGGTCTGCAAGGCCACGATCAACCGGTGAATTTCATCCACGGAACGTCCATTGGTCATCGGATAATAGACCATCGCCCGCAGCTTGCCTTCGGGGTCGATGACAAAGGTTGCCCGCACGGCCTGGGTGTCGGACGCGCCGGGCATAATCATGCCGTAGGCCTGCGCCACCTTCATGTCGAGGTCTGCGATGATGGGGAAATTGATATCCACACCAAAGCTTTGCTTGATCGACCGGACCCAGGCGATATGGGCGTAGTGGCTGTCAATCGACAGGCCAAGAAGTTCGGTGTTCAGCGCGGCAAAGTCGGCAGAACGGGCGGCGAAGGCGGTGAATTCGGTGGTGCAGACCGGCGTGAAATCTGCCGGGTGCGAGAAAAGGACCAGCCACTTACCTTTGTAGTCGGACAGCGACTTCATGCCATGGGTGGTCAGGGCGGTGAAATCGGGGGCCGGTTCATTCATGCGCGGCAGACCAGCGGGCGCTTGCGTGGCGGTGACGGGGGTGATGGCGTTCATTGTGTCCTCAGAGTGTTGGTGTTGCGATGCCACATCGATACGCCCAAGTGACTAATTGGTGAAATTGATTGTAGGACTATCAGTAATAGGTATATTCTATTATTATCATGACGACACTCCGCCAGCTCCGCTTTCTCGTCGCTGTTGCCGACACCCTCAACTTCACCCGCGCGGCAGAAATCTGTCACGTCACGCAGCCGACACTTTCGGCAGGGCTGAAGGAACTGGAAGACCATCTCGGCGTCGCGGTCGCAGAACGATCCAAGCGCAAGGTGATGCTGACGCCTGTAGGGGAGGAACTGGCGCGGCGCGCGCGCAGTGTGCTGACCGATGTGGCGGACATGGAAGCAGTGGCGCGGGCGCAAGCCGGCATAGGACAAGGCGATCTGCGGCTTGGTGTCATCCCTACAGTCGGGCCGTTCCTGATCCCACGCGCCATGCCGATGCTCCGCAAGACCTGGCCCGAGCTTCGTCTATTCCTGCGCGAAGAATTGACCGAACAGTTGTTGGAAGGGCTCGCTGAGGGCAGGCTGGACCTGATTATCATCGCACTGCCTCATGATATCGGCAGTATCGAGACAGAGTTGCTATTCGAGGACGGCTATCAGCTTGCAACGCCCATCGGCCATCGCCTTGCCGGGCACCCGGATGTGACCGGCGCTCTTCTGGCTGGCGCATCACTTCTGTTGCTTGAAAAGGGTCATTGCCTGCAGCGCCATGCCCTTGAAGCCTATGCCGAAATGCAAAGCCCGCCAGGCGATGCCTTTGCCGCCACCAGCCTGCCCACGCTGCTATCGATGGTAGAGGAAGGGCTGGGCATCACCCTTCTTCCCCAGCTCGCCGTCAACGCTGGTATAGCGCGCGGACACTCGATCAACTTGACCCCCTTGCCCAAGGCTTGTCCACGCCGGGTGGTCCTAGGCTGGCGCTCCACTTCGCCGCACTCAACCCGATTTCGCCAGATCGCCCTGCTGCTCCGGGCTGCAAATGCAAGCCTGACGGCATGATCGGTGGTCTTTTTATGCAAACAGTCTGCGCTCCAGAGTTGCAAATGAATGCTCCCCGCCCGGTTTGACCGCGAAAATGCTGGTGAGGCTTTTCGCGGGCCTCGCTCCATAGGTTAATGGGCCAAATGAATTCGTCCAAAAATGCATACAGGCGGCGCAGGTTGCTGGATTTTGCAAGGAAGGGCGGGAACGGCAGCACCTTTTCTTGAGCTGCTTTTTACCTTTCCGTCCGTGCGGGCCAGAGGTTTCCTGCTGCAATCCCTGGGATCAGCGAAAGAATCTTGAAAGCACAGGTCGCGAAGGATCCGGCGCGACCTTGACGCTGAAACAGAGCAAGCGCGCCGAACAAGTTTCAGAAATCCTGTCTCAGGCAGCCGATGTCCTGGGAACAACGGCAGCAGCCGACGCTTGGATGACGAGGAAAGCCATCGGTCTCGACCGCAAGATGCCGCTTGAGATGATGATGACCCCGGAGGGATGTCTTGCCTTGCGCGACTATCTGGTTCGAATGGAATACGGCGTCTACTGCTGATCGGGGTGTCGCATCCTCAGGCTGGCCGCCCACTTTGATTTGCGGTCCAGGAATTTTTGCGATTTGGGCAGGCTTGTGCACGGAGCAGAGGCTTTTTCCGACACAACGCTACAGCCCAGGCTGTTTGCGGCGGGCCAAGCCAGTCTCTCATCGGCTGCGAGAATGTTACGTCAAGCCGGATTTTCCCGGAAACCCTGGATTTTTTGGTCCAAACTTCGACACGATGCTTTTTCCATGGATGAACGGGTAGGGTCGGTCTTCAGCCGGGTGTTCAAAACCGCCGTCAATCGCGCCGATGATTCGGGCGCGACGGCAGCCATCCGCCCGTGGAAATGAGCCAAACTGCCCTCAAAGCACGCTTTGGCCGCCCATTTCAGACCGAAATCGGCCTGAAGCCCGGGCGGGAATGGCCTCAGTTTTGGTCTGGGAATGACCTATGAAAGGCTGGGCCAGGTTGCAGTCGGATCAAGAGCTTGGCCGCCAGAACAGCTCTGAGAAAATCCTAACCTGTTGTTTCATATGTTTTTTTCGCAGGGTGCGTTTTGCGGTCCGTGGTCGATTTGACCTTGTCATTTGCCCCGGCGGGACCGAACTTGAGCCCAAGCAGATGGTACGCAAATGAACCTCACCTTCACCAACCACCCACAGCATGGCCCGCGTAACAACATGGGCGACATCACGGAGCGGGCCCAACGCGATGTGCGCTTTGCTGCCATATCCGGACGCCAAGCAAGATCTCGCGTGGGGTCCTATGCTATTGGGCAAGATATCCAGCTGGCCCTCCGTGGGCCTTCATCGAAGCCGGTGGGGCAACGGGTAACTGCGTCTCCCGTGCCGCTGACCGGCTGACGCCGGTCCCGCGGCCCTCCAACTCAGCCATTTTTCGCACAACGCATGCGGTGACCGGATTTCTCCGGCCAATACCGCTTGCCCGACTTCCAAGGATTTCCGCCATGCCTCGCTACCGCATCTCATGACCGCGCATCAGGCCTGTCCACGGTCCGAGCAGAGATTGATCCAGACGACAGACTGACAGGCACAGCGCCAGCGCTCTTCACCATCCCCCCTCCGCAGCAGCGGGCAGCAATCTCTTGTCTGCCCGATGGTCTCTCTTTTTTCCGCAATCCCGAAAGGCTCCCCATGACACTGATCCCTGAACCCAACGACCCGGCGCACCTCGCGGACGCTCCAAGCTTTGCCGAGGTGCTTGTTTCCCGGCTGCGGGCAAGTTGCACGCCAAAGGCCGCGCCATACCCCATTCAAGCGAAGCTGCCGGACAGTTCTGTCGATACCGATATGGAAGACGACCTCTTACCCGAAATGGAACCTGCAGAGGCAACACCCCCTGCGACCCTTCCGACGCGCCGCTTGCTGACCGTCCTGCGGCTTGCGGCAACCTTTGTCTCGGAGGAAGCCCTTGAACCGCTGCGCCTCCGTGGTGCCGTTACCTTCTTGCGCGGCATTGATGTCCGCGATCTCACCCTGATCACGGAAGGCTTGAAAGTGGCGTTTCCAGATCAAGGCTGGCGGGTGTTGGCGCCTTCGATGTCCGAAGATGCGGTCAGCAAAACCTCCGCCGAACGGTTCCTGCGGGAAATCGACAGGTCGCTCGACACGATGGCGCCGGTGCTGATCCTGCTGCCTTTCGATATCGTCCTGCCAGCCCATCTGCAGCAATCAGGGGTCGCCAGTTTCACATATGCGCCCATCTCGGCCGACATCCTTCTCGGCTTTCTAGAGGCGATGGACCGCGCACCCGAGGATGCGGGCGCGTTCCGGAGCGCCTTGCCTGAACCGACAATCCTTGCACGGCTTGATACGGCGCAAGCCGCGGCGGCACTGCGGTTCGGATCCGGACTTGATCTGGCAGAGCGGCTGGAAGCCCTGACCGGTCCAAACCCGGATGGTCCGAGGCTTGAAGAGGGGTTCAGCGACAGTCCCGTTGTTCAAGCCGCGCGGAGGGTCGTCGCGGATTTTGGGGCCTGGCGCCGAGGTGAAATCGGCTGGTCCGACTTCAGCCACTCGCTTCTGCTTTACGGGCCTCCTGGGACCGGCAAAACCATGCTCGCCCGCGCCATGGGCAACTCCGCGGGTATCGCCTTCGTCACGGGCAGTTTTGCCGAATGGCAGGCCGCGGGACATCTGGGCGACATGCTGCGGGAAATGCGCCGGACCTTTGCCTGGGCGCGTCGGAAAGCCCCGGCCATCCTGTTCATCGACGAGATCGATGCCATGGGCTCGCGCACCGGCGATGATCGACACAATCAGAACTATAGGGTGCAGGTCATCAACGCTTTTTTGGGGGAGATGAACGCGATCGCAACCGAGCCCGGAGTTGTGGTGGTTGGGGCTTGCAACCACGTCGACAGGATTGACCCGGCTGTGACCCGTGCTGGAAGATTTGACCTGAAGTTTGAGGTGTCCATGCCGGATGCGGCCGCAATTCTTGCTGTGTTGCGTCAGAATCTCAAGGTCGACTTTCCGGCGGACGCGCTTGAGCTCCTCGCGCGGCATGCGGTCGGGCATAGCCTCGCGAGCATCGATGCGTCCATCCGTGCGGCCAGATCGGAGGCGCGCCATACCGGACAGCCGCTCGATCTTGCCATGCTGCGCACTCAGTTGCGCCTGGCGCCCGAGGAGGAAGATCGAGAGGTGCTGTGGCGGTATGCTGTGCATGAAGCCGGGCATACTGTGGTCGCCGCCGCGCTGCGCCTTGGCACCATCCAGCGCATGTCCATCTCTCGGGACGGTGGCCAGGTGGCAAGCCAGCTCGTCATCGGCCATGGGGTGTTGACGGAAATCGAGAACGAAATCTGCCATGATCTGGCAGGACGCGCTGCAGAGAGGCTGGTGTTCGGGGCTGTCTCGGCCGGCGCAGGCGGCTCTGCCACATCTGATCTGTCACAGGCAACCCGCCGGGCTGTGGGGATCGAGACCACATGGGGCCTTGGGGATCTCGGCCCCCTGTGGCTGCCCACGCCCGAAACCGTGCTGCTGACCGATGACGCCCTCCGCAACCGGGTTCGGGCGAGGATGGAGGCTGCAGAGGAGCGCGCCCTTGCCATTCTGACCACTCATAGGGCCAACCTCATCAGCCTCGCCGAAACCCTGCTGGAAAAGCGCAGCATGGGCAGGGACGAAATCCTGCCCTGGGTCCATGCCGTGCAAGCTCATGCGGCCCAAGCAGACGAGGTGCATCCGGACGACGACAAAGGGCCTCTGGAAACCTGACACACCAGCCGCCCGGCCATCGCAAGGTGCGCCGGGCGGTCAGTTAAGGCCGCCCCCGTTGCGCTCGGTTAGTCAAAGTGCAAAAGAGGCCGCCCTGCCAATAACGACAGACCTCACCGATGCACCTTTCTGACGCGGACCGCGAAACTCTCCTGCAGACCTTGAATGCCAAGAAGCCCGAAATCCTGCAGGCCCGCATGGCCAACGCTTTGCTTTTGCTGGCAGATGGTCTCAGCGTCGAGGATGTCGCGGGGCTGCTTTATCTGGATGAGGCCAGCGTCGCCGGGTGGAAGGCGATTTTTTCCAAGCGCAAACCCAAAGCCGCGTGACAGCGGCAGAATGGCGACGCTGGGGCGTCATGACATGCCCGGATTGCGCGGACGGGCGTCTGTCTGGGAGTAATTCTCGGTGATGGGATGGGGATCATCCGAGGGTTTCCCCTTATCTTTGGATTTTCAACAGGCCAGCGCCCTTGCCGCACCTTCGCAATTCGCGACCGGCATCTTGTGAACCTTCGCTCTATCTGAAACTCCACGGGGCAATCCGCGGACGGAAGAGAAGCAAAATGGCGCGTATTTCAAGACTTGCGATGGCCCAGCCCCACGGGGGAACCGCAGCACTGTCGCCCGACGTCCTCGCGCGCCAACCGCCGGGCACCGTCTCGATGCTATTTCACAAAGTGCCCGTGCTGCAGGTTCCTCGCGCGTGGCGATGGGTGCCCCTCGATTTGCACCTCGATGTTGAAATGCGCCCTGCAAATGATGGAACTGTCGCTATCCACGCCCCCATGCGCGCCGGCATCGCCGCAAGGGTCCTCGGGCCGAAGGTCCGTAAGATGGGCATATTGCCAGATGATGTATCGACTGCCGTTCTGTTGAAACTGCAGGAAGGTGCCAGCCTCCGTGCGAGGATCATTGACGCCCCACCGCCGCGTCTTCGTGCAGGGGCAACGGACATGGGGATCTTCCTGTCCATTCGGTATAAGGCATGATGGATGCTGACAATATCCGCTTCGCCCGATCTGACTTCTCGCAAGCGGACTCGAAGGATGACCTCTTCACTCTAGACCCCTTGATCGGGCGTTGAACTGCACGTAACCATCCAAATTATTTTAGAATTGATCTAAATCATAGCTCATTGCAGCCGATTGTGCCTTCCTACCGTGGCGCGAGACAGTAGACTTATCGGAGAGACAATATGCGCCACATGCTTCCCTTGATTCTTGCTGCGACGACCGCATTCGCGGGCACGGCCGGGGCCGATGCCCTGCGTGACAGCGTTGCCGATGTGTTCAAGCCCCTGCCGTCGACCATTCCAGCGGTCAAGGACAACCCCGTGACCCCTGAGAAGATCGACTTGGGCAAGGCACTGTTCTTTGATCCCCGTCTGTCGGCCTCGGGGGTGTTTTCATGCGCCTCGTGCCACAACCTTGCCACCGGCGGTGACGACAACATGGAAACCTCGGTCGGTCACGGCTGGCAGAAGGGGCCGCGCAACGCGCCCACCGCGCTCAACGCCGTGCTGAACGAGGCGCAGTTCTGGGATGGCCG
>Ga0075012_10006340_pt1 | contig 10737 bp, 9 predicted proteins | sample All_14_2_FD_71474 | JGI IMG/M metagenome (GOLD analysis project Ga0075012, IMG submission 71474) | Freshwater microbial communities in response to fracking from Pennsylvania, USA - Allegheny Zone_MetaG_DW_15 | ecosystem: Environmental > Aquatic > Deep subsurface > Groundwater > Drilled... | reverse complement strand
GTCTAACTGCCGCCAGGTCCACGAGAGGGCATAGTTGCACTTTTGTTGAGCAGTCTAACTTCTTAGTCTTTAGCTTAATATAACTGTTTCATGATATCGTAGGAATCTTCCATCATCTTCATATATTTAGCAAATGAAAGACTCTTTAGACCGTCACCGATATAGATCTTACTAGCATCTAACATCCTGATTAATCTTACTTCTTCAACTGTGGGAGGCTCGGTTGTCTTAACTTCAGAGGCTACTTTTAGATCCCAAGATACTTCGTTTTTGACATCCTCCACCGTAACATTGGGATGAACACTGTAAAGGTAAGCTTCTTTTGTCACTTCATCAAACTTAAAGACACACTTGTTGGTAATTATTGCCGAAGGTCCACCGCCAGGTAGACCTTCCCTACTTCGCGCGTCATATCCGTCCAAGTATCCTGGTGAAGTGATATAATCTACTCTTTCCAAGAACCTTCGCTTTTGCAAGGGTATGGAGATTACAGTACGACCAGCACTGCTGGCAATATCGTTGGCGCCGCCGCTGCCAGGTAGCCTTGAGGCAGGTTTCCGATAGTTACCCTCACCAAATATGGCTGTGCTATTCAGGTTGCCATACTTATCAACCTGGGCACCTCCAACCATACCTATATCCAGAAAACCTCTTTGCTGATCGGCAAAAAGCCGCCAGAGAGAAGTAGCCATCAAGGCATTTTCAATACAGGGATTATCCCCTATACCAAGAATAGCCCGATAGGGTTGCGGCCCCACACTGCCTGATTCCATTGACAATATAGCATTGGGAGCATGGGTTAGTTTAGCTAATGAAGCAGCCAAGGTAGGTTGCCCTACTCCGGCAAAAACCGTCTCTCCATCTTTTATTTCCCTAGCCGATATTGCTATTAACAGTTCAGCTAAGGTGTAATCGCTGGCATATTGAACCAATGTGCTCACCTCCTAATAAGGCATTTTCATGTATTTTCTCTCCATTTTGCTCAGTTCCCAGAGCCTCTTTCTCCCTACCTTGTCTAGATATTCATCATGGTCTTTGACACTGTAACACCATTCCTCTAGCCACTCCTCAAAGCCTTCTCTGGTAGCAAACTTAGCTAGTTGGTCGGTATGAAAGGGTAGGTCATAAAGGTAAGAATATGGCATATTCCAAGGGTGGGAAGCATAGGGCAGTTCTACTACTGCATCTACACAGTATTCAGGAATTGCTGTTAAGACAGGGTATTTTCTAATCTCTTCTGTTTCTACCAACTCTTCACAGGTTAAAATAGTATATTTAGCAGCCCTGGCGATATTATCGGCATTAGCGAGATAGCCAAAAATTTGTCCGTTCCCTCTTTTATCAGCTCTATTCACATGAACTATGGCCACATCTGGATTAGCTGCGGGTACTAAAGCTATTTTCTGTCCAGTATAGGGATCAAGCATAGTTTTAATGTGCTCATTATATTGGGGCAAGTCAGAACCTAGTAATGATTTTGTAGGCATAAAAGGAATATTCATGGCTCCGGCCAAGAAACGCATACCTATTGTAAAGTTAGAGTAGTCGTTCAAGACAACTTCGTGAGGGATACCACTTTCGATTGCTCGCCTAAAGTTATTGCCCATCCCGGCTACAGCATAGGCACAGTAGGCTATTTCCATGCGATCCACCAGTCCTGCTCCTACTAGCATATCTCCCGGTTCACAGGGACTGTCACCGATTAGGGTCAGCCCTTTCTTGCCTTGCCGGATTATTTCATAGGTATGAGCCACACACTGACTGCCGGCCATACCACTAAAGGATATACTGCAACCATCCTGGACATATTCCTGGATAGCTGTTTTAAGACTTTTCCGTTTATCTTGATCTTTCTTAGCCATACCTAGCCTCCTTCATTCAGAACCGCTAAGACTGAAAAGTTCACTTCTGACATCGGGGACATCCCTGCCTACTTAAGCTAAGATTTTCAGTTCTAACAACGGGGGACATTCCTGTCTGCTTGCATAGCATCTGCTTCAGCAGGTGTGTCCCCGAGCCTTAGTCTGGTGTGTCCCCGTGCCTTTAATGACGCTGTTACTGGGCTGTCCAGCCCCCGTCTATGGCTAGCACAGTTCCAGTAGTATAACTAGCTGAGTCTGAAGCCAGATACACCACTGCTCCGGCAATCTCTTCAGCCTTACCCAGGCGTCGCATCGGCGTTTTTCCAGTAATATATTTATAGACCTTTTCCTCGCTCAGTTCCTTCTGGTTAATAGGTGTCATTACATAGCCTGGTGCCACAGCATTGACCTGGATATTATATTTGGCCCATTCCAAAGCCAAGCCACGGGTTAATTGAATCACCCCACCTTTGCTGGCTAAATAAGGTAAAACATTTTTGTCGCCCACTAATCCGAACATGGAAGCGATATTAATAATTTTCCCGTGTTTCTGGACAATCATCTGCTTTCCTACTGCCTGAGATAAGAGAAAGACAGACTTCAGATTCGTATCCATCACCTTATCCCAATCTTCCTCAGTGAGATCCTCGGAAGGAATAGTTACAGCAGTTCCGGCATTATTAACCAGGATATCGATTTTACCAAACCGTTCTATAGTCTTGTTAGCCAGTTCGATAATAGAGGCTTTCATTGTTACATCACAAGGCTGGGCTAACGTCTCTACGCCCAATCCAGCAATTTCCTTGGCTACACTTTCACACTCGTGAGGAGTTCTGCTAACTACAACAATGTTAGCACCAGCTTCAGCTAAAGCGATAGCCATGCCGTGTCCTAATCCCTTAGTAGCTCCTGTTACAATAGCTACTTTACCTGTTAAATCAAAAATCGACTTTCCCATCTTATGGTACCTCCATTATTTCAGGTCTCTGTTCAAGGTAATTGATACCTTAAATATCTCTAGTCCAAAGTGACGCCATTGCGGGGCCACCACCCACGCAGAGAGAAGCTCCACCCATAGTAAGATTCAGTCTTTCCATTTCATAATAAAGACTAACTATAATCCGTAACCCCGTGCAGCCCACTGGGTGACCCAGTGCTATTCCGGAACCGTTATGGTTAACCTTATCCATACTTAATTTCATACCATAATCTTCTTCAAGCATACGTCCAACGCCAAGCCATTGGGCGGAAAAGGCTTCGTTAATCTCCCAATATTGGATATCGTCAAACTTGAGTCCAGCTTTCTTAAGTACCTTAGGAATAGCTACTGCAGGCCCAACTCCCATTATCTTAGGATCAACGCCCTCACTTGTAATCCCAACTAGTTTCATCAGCGGCTTGAGACCCAGCTCTTTGGCCTTTTCCTCAGACATAATTATTGCTGCAGCAGCACCATCATTAATACCAGAAGCGTTGGCGGCTGTGATAACTCCATCCTTTTTGAACACTGCTCCCATTTTACTTAAGCTTTCTAAGGTACAGCTCCTGATCAAGTGTTCATCAGTATCAAAGGCTTTGATTTCTCTCTTAACCTTAACATTTACAGGAACAATTTCTCTTTTAAATCGCCCTTCATCAATAGCTACAGCTGCCCGACTATGGCTTATTACTGCAAGCTCATCACATTCCTGACGCGTAATACCATATTTCTCAGCAACATTCTCTGCAGTAAGACCCATATGGCCTGGAACTAACTCGTCGTTGAGACCATCATGAATCATGGCATCTTCAATAGCACCCTGCCCCATTCTATAACCCATCCGACCCTTTGGTAGCATATAGGGCGCATTAGTCATACTTTCAACACCTACAACCAGCCCGATTTCTGTGTTACCTAACATGATATTATGGCAGGCAATTTCCATTGCTCTCATACCAGAGGCACAGTTTTGGTTAACACTGACTGCAGAGCTGCGGTGAGGTAACCCGATCCTCATCCCAACCTGCCGAGCTGGTAATGAACCCTGCATCCCAGTATAAAGCTGACCCATCACGATTTCGTCTACCATATCTGCAGTAATTCCAGCCCGACTAATCGCTGCTTTACCTGCCGTAATAGCCAGTTCTCGAGCAGATACATCTGACAAGCTACCCATGAATTTACCGATAGCAGTACGGCATGCCCCAACGATAACAACATTTTTTATGCTCACTTAAATTCCCCCTTAAATTGAATTATCAGGCTCCTCCGAAAGCGACTGATGACTAGTAATTATAAAAGCCTTTACCTGTCTTCCGACCTAGCTGACCAGCCTTAACCATTTCCCGGAGCAGTGGAGCTGGACTATATTTAGGCTCACCAAACTCAAGGGCAAGGTATTCCATAATATCCAAACAGACATCAAGACCGATAAAATCAGCCAGAGCCAAGGGCCCAATAGGGTGGCTTGCCCCTAGTTTTAGAGCTTGATCTATATCATTAGCACTAGCAATCCCCTCAGAAAGGATCATTGCCGCTTCATTAATCATAGGGATAATAATGCGGTTGAAGACGAAACCCGGTGATTCCTTAACCACGATACCTGTCTTACCCAACGAGCTAACAAATTCTTGTGCCCAATGAAAGGTGTCATCTGAGGTAAAACTCCCGCAAATTACTTCAACTAGCTTCATTTTTGGTACGGGGTTAAAAAAATGTAATCCGATAAACCTGTCAGGGTAGGGTGTGCTGGAAGCCAATTCAGTTATGCTAAGTGAAGAAGTGTTGGTAGCCAAAATGGAAGAACTGCCAAATATTTTGGTAACATCCTGCCACAACCGTTTTTTCAAGTCCATATTTTCACTTACTGCTTCAATAATTAACTCTGGCTCAAGCATATCCCTAATATTTGATAGTAACTTAATTCTCCCTAATACTTCTGTTTTGGTCTCTTTGGTGATCTGCCCCTTGGCCACCTGAAGATTGAGTCCTGCAGTAATCTTGTCTAGCCCACTTTCCAAAGCCAACTGGCTTTGGTCGTTAAGAAATACTGAGTACCCTGCCTGAGCGACAAGCTGAGCAATACCACTACCCATAGCCCCGGCTCCAATTACCATGACGTTACCCATAGGTATCACTCCCCAGATAAAATCCTTATACCTTTTACTGCCTAAGCTTTTCCCATAGCTTTTGACTTACAGCTTCAGCTAGGCGACTTGGCTCAATCGGAGTGAAATCTAAGGTATATCCTCTAACTGCCACTGTAGTACCTTTAAAATCAGGTCTAGTAGCACAGTCAACTAGGCAAGAGCTAACTATTAAAAGCAGATCGATTCCCTCATCCCGATAACTAGTAAATAGTAAATCAGGATTTAATTGCACTAACTCTCTTACCAGCTCTGGTCCGTCCAGATGAGGATTACAGTTGCCACAATATTTCACTCCGATTTTTGCCTTCATCTTGATTACTCCTCTTACTCTTCTATCCCTGCTAATATCTTAGCTAGCTTTTTCTTATTCTCCACATTGGCCTGCCTGGTCAACATTACCCTCTGAGCTTGGGGTGAGCCTGCACCGTGCATGCTTTCTACCAAGGCTGTACCACCAGTCATGTTTTCGATTAGTCTACCAATCCTGTATCTGTGTTCAGTGGGAACATTAGCTACTCCCTTATAATACTTTTCGATTAGTGGCCCAATTACGGGATCCTTGAGGTCTTGTTCCGATGGCATAGTGGCGATAAAACCACCTGCAATATCATGGGCTAGACGGCAGATTTCATAGATGAAGCGAGTAACGTTCTGCTTATCCACGTTAGCTAATAAAGGATCCACATAATAAGATCCGCAAGGTAATTGACGACCCTCAGCCGAGCAAGCAATGGCACAACAGTATAATGTTTCGGTTAAATGAACCATTTCGACGATTTTATCTTTGACATGCGCAGCCTTTGCGGCTCCGTTATATTCTGCTAGAGCAGCTGTGGCTCCAATGATGATATCACTAACTCCTCCCTTACAACCACCATAATTCTGGCGATGATAAGAGGCAAATCTCTCTACTAGCATGCCGGCAAATTCGGTATCTCCGCACATAAAGACTTTTTCCCAAGGAACGAAAACATTATCCAGTACAGTCAGGCACTCGCCACCAACTACACCGAACTTGGCATTACCCTGATCTATTTGATCCCATTTCCGTTCATCATTGGTTTGACGACCAAAAACATGAGTGATACCAGGGGCATCAACAGGAATAGCACAGGATACAGCATAATTGGCATCTTCTGGTGACAAGGCAGTAGTAGGCATAATCAACATTTCGAAGGAGTTAACCATCCCTGTCATATGCTGCTTAGCACCACGAATAACAATACCCTTATCATTCTTCTCCACGATACGAACAAACATATCGGGATCAGCTTGTTTGCTGGGGCTTAAGGAGCGATCTCCCTTGGGGTCAGTCATAGCACCGGCTACCATCAAGTCATTTTCCTGAATATACTTTAAGAATTCTACGAATCTCTTATGGTATTCAGTACCATTTTTAGCGTCCATCTCAAAAGTAGTTGCATATAAGGCATTCATAGCATCAAAGCCTACACAACGCTGATAACAAGAACCAGTACGCTGGGAAATAGCCCGGAGCATTTTAACTTTTTTAATCAAATCCCCTGTACTCTGATGGATATGGGTGAAACGGTTAATTCTCTCCCCAGACAAATGGGAGGTAGCGGTTACTAAATCCTCGAAGGCAGGATCATGGGCCATGTCATAAGTCATAGCAGCTGCATTGATATGTGGTTGAATTAGAGGATGCCCTACCACACAATCAATTTTCTCTCCTTTGAAATAGACCACAGGCTTTAGCTTCTTCAACGCTTCCATGTACTCGGCACCGGTTTTTAATGACATAATAAACTCCCCTTTCTTTTTTTGGACCATTATTTTAACGCTGATTTCTCTGGGTCTCATAAACTTTTAGTACCTACATCTTAAAACAGCGGGATATGCGTTGCTTTTAAATTTTCATGGCGACGTCATAGGCATCCCAGACAACATTCATTAGATTACCCACCCGAAAGGCATCGCCAATAACATGTACTTCCTTGAAATCTTGTAACTTTTCTTGTAGCGGTGAATAGGAATCATAGCCTATAGCTATTACAACCGAATCCGCTTCTACGACTCGCTCAGCTCCGCCTGAAATAACCTTTACTCCTGTATCTGTTATCTCGCAGATCCTAGTAGATTTAAGCACCTCAACATTATGGTAAATTAATAATTCGCGAAGCATATTAGAATTGGCTACACATAGACCGTGAATATTTAATATTTGCGGGAGCATTTCAATGATTGTGACTTTTTTACCTTTCTTAGCGAGATCATAGGCAATCTCACAACCGGTGAGACCACCCCCCACAACTACTACCCTATCTCCTACCTGCTTCTTACCACGAAGGAGTTCTATTGCATCAACAGTAATATTGCCTTCAATGCCTGGAATAGGCAGTTTCTTAGGCAATGAGCCAGTAGCAATAATTACAGTGTCAGGGGCAGCTTCTTTGAGAGTTTCGGGAGTTACTTCAATATTAAGATTTACTGTGACATTACAATCCTTGATTTGTTTTTTATACCACTCCAATAATTTCTTATCTGCTTCTTTAAAGTCAGGGGCAGCTGCGGCAATAAATACTCCGCCCAGCTCATTGCTCTTTTCGAAAATAGTAACATTATGACCACGCATGGCACAGAGCCGTGCAGCTTCCATTCCGCCAATACCTCCACCAACAACGGCAATGTTCTTCTTAACTTCTGCAGAGATAATTTGATAAGCATCCTCACGTAAAACAGCTGGATTAATAGCACAGGAAAACTCTTCTCCCAGGAAAACCCGAGCAAAGCAACCATTGTGACAGGCAATACAGGGACGGATATCCTCTATTTCACCCTTTTGCACCTTTTCTGACCAGAGCGGATCAGCTAGTAGCTGACGTCCTATTCCTATCCCGTCTATCATTCCAGAGCTGATGGCTTTGACCGCAATATCTGGGTCTTCCATCCGGCCTCCGCAGTAAACTGGGATATTCACAAAGTTCTTGATATACACTGCTTCTGGCAAATTACAAGCCATGGGCATATACATAGGAGGATGGGCCCAATACCAGGAATCATAAGCACCATTATCTGCACCCAGTGCATCACAGCCAGCTTCTTCGAGGATTTGTGCTGCCCTTGGACTTTCCTCAAGGCTCCGTCCGAACTCCTTATAAGGCTCACCTGGCAAGGCTCCGGAATTAAAGCCCTTCATTTTACTGGCTACGCTGTAACGTACCGCCACAGGATAATCCTGTCCACAGGCTGCTTTAATAGCTTTAATTATTTCACATGTAAAGCGTAGACGATTTTCCAGAGAGCCACCATATTCGTCAGTACGTTGATTAGTTGCTTCGATAGAAAACTGATCTAGTAGATAGCCTTCATGAACAGCATGTATCTCAATACCATCAAAACCAGCTTCCTGCACCATTTTTGCTGATCTAGCAAATCCGTCAATAATTGCTTTTATTTCTTCTTTTGTCATAGCTCTGTGTTTTGTATCAGGTATCCAAAAATTAGGGAGATTATCGGAAGGCCCAACTAACGCTTTTTCAGCATTTAACCCCCTAAAAGCAAGAGGACCTTCCCCCTTTTCGTACAGATTTATCGCTAATACACGTCCCATCCCGGCACCAAGCTGTACGAACATCTTGGCACCATACGAATGAATCTTTTCCATCATCCGCTTTGCTGCAGGAATAAAAACTTCCCCGCTATCGTGAAACCAAGTCCCAGCCCCAGACATATCCTGCACCCCGGTAAGACCAGATACGATTAATCCCGTGCCACCCTTAGCACGCTCTATATAATAGGTAGCAACTCCCTCATGAAAGGTTCCATCTGGTTTAATAAAGTGTGAACCACCCATGGCACACATAACTATTCTATTCTTAATTTCAACTTTTCCAACTTGCATAGGAGTAAAGAGAATATCGTATTTACCTGCCATTACCGGACCTCCTTCGGATATCAACTGACATAGACTTAGGCGTGGATTGCTCTACCCATAGTAGCCATAGCCGCTTCTCTCATGGCCTCGGAAACACTGGGGTGAGCATGTATGGCTGCTTCAATATCTTCCAAAGTAGCTTCCAGCTTCAAGGCCAGGGAGGCCTCACCACTTAAATCGGAAGCATGGGGTCCACAAATATGGATACCTACAATCTGGTTAGTCTCATCCTCAGCCACAAACTTGATAAAGCCCTCGGTCTCATTCATGATCAGAGCCTTACCATTGCCACGCATTGGAAACTTACCAACTTTCACAGTCATGCCCTGATTTTTGGCCTCTTCTTCGGACAAGCCAACCATGGCAATTTCGGGGAAAGTAAAAATTGCTTTTGGTATACCATTATAGTCCATAGTTCTAGTGCCACCAAAGACGTTTTCTACTGCAACTTCAGCTTCCTCATAAGCTACATGGGCTAGCATCTCCCGCCCATTGACATCACCGATGGCAAAGATCCTAGGATTGGATGTCTTCATCAGCCCGTCAACTTTGATACCCGGCTTCTCTACAATTACTCCGGCTTTCTCCAGGTTAAGACCAGCTATGTTAGCTTTTCTACCTGTTGCTACTAACACCTTTTCACTCATTATAGCCTTCAGACCCTTTGTAGTCTCCACATTGACAGTCTTTAAGCCATCTTTACCATCACTGATTTCTAGAACCTTGGCATTGACCTCTACCTTCACGCCTTGCTTAATAAAGGCCTTCTCTAGAACTTGAGAGCATTCTGAATCCCCACCCATGATCAAGCGAGGTAGCATTTCAATTAAATTAACTTCACTACCGAGAGCACGATAAATCCCCGCGAATTCACAGCCTATTACCCCGCCGCCAATAATCGTAATGCTTTGAGGAATACTGTCTGGATTTAGTGCTGCCGTACTATCAATTATGTTCTTGCCATCTATACCAGGAACAGGGGGCTGGGCGTTGACAGAACCTGTGGCAATGATAATTTTCTCTCCACGAATCTGCTCTTTACCAGCTTCCGTTACTACTTCCACGGTTGTTTCATCAATGAAGCTCCCTTGACCCTTCTTCAGATCAATCTTATGCTTTTTGACCAAGTGGGCTACACCGCTAACAAGCTGATTAACAACCTCGTCCTTGCGTGCCAGGACTTTTTTTAAGTTTATGCTGTGACCCTTTACTTCCACACCATATTTCTCTGCTTCTGCCAAATCCTTTAGAATTGTAGCTGTTTTGTGCAGAGCCTTGGTAGGAATACAACCAATATTTAGACAAGTGCCTCCCAGACTACCCTTCTCTACCAGACAAACCTTGGCACCTTTTTGGGCCGCCCTTACTGCTGCATAGTAACCGCCTGGTCCACCGCCAATGACAATTAAATCATAATTATTCATAACCTAATCAACACCCTCCCTTCTCATTACATTACTCAATTCCCAGGTATGCTTTCTTAACCTCAGGATTGTTTTTCAGACTAGCTGCATCGCCTTCCAGCACAACATTGCCAGTTTCAATTACATAGGCACGGTGAGCGATTTGCAAAGCCATATTGGCATTTTGCTCTACCAGTAGAATTGTCATCCCTTCTTTATTGAGCTGGACGATCTTGCGGAAAATATCTTCCACGATAAGAGGGGCAATCCCCATGGAAGGTTCATCCAAAAGCAAACATTTAGGTCTGGACATTAACGCTCTAGCGATAGCCAGCATTTGTTGCTCACCACCACTAAAGGTTCCAGCCCGCTGGGATAAACGCTCCTTTAATCTTGGGAACATAGTATATACTTTTTCTAGATCTTCTTTGATATCGGCCTTGGG
>Ga0075012_10006337_pt1 | contig 10739 bp, 10 predicted proteins | sample All_14_2_FD_71474 | JGI IMG/M metagenome (GOLD analysis project Ga0075012, IMG submission 71474) | Freshwater microbial communities in response to fracking from Pennsylvania, USA - Allegheny Zone_MetaG_DW_15 | ecosystem: Environmental > Aquatic > Deep subsurface > Groundwater > Drilled... | reverse complement strand
CACCCCAGCACAGGAGCAGGACAAGGGAGCCGATCAGCAATCTCGTACGCATCGCCAGACCCTTACGCATACCGGAGCCAGCGGTCACAGGCTTGTCTCAACCCTGACAGGTTCGCGGGCTGGCGGCACCTCCATTCGGCACACTAGGCACGGGGGGCGCCTCACGGAAAGGTGCCGGAGGCGCAATGATACAAGGAATACAATTGCTTGACGGGCGGCTTGGAATGGCTCTGAAGCCGGACCTCAAATACACTGGCCGGGCACTTCCACCGCCGCGGGGCGTTCAAGGGCACGAGGCGTTCACGAGTTGATGGCCATGCAGAAGCAAACCTGGATCCGGACCGGCGCGGCCGTCGCGACATTCTCGGCGTTGCTGGTGCTCGCGGGCTTCGCGGCGCCCACGTTGCTGAACATCGACCAGTACAAGCCCGCGATGATCGCCGCCGTGAAGGAGGCGACCGGCCGGGAACTGGTGATCGAGGGCCCCCTCAAGCTCACGGTCTTGCCGACTCTGCGAATCAGCGCCCGGCAGGTCCATTTCGCCAATGCGGTGGGCGCCAAGGGCGCCCAGATGGTGGACGTGCGCTGGGTCGGCATCACGCCGTCCTTCTGGGCCTTGCTGCAGGGGCGCATCGAGGTCGAGCGGCTCACGCTGTTCCGGCCGACGCTCGTCCTCGAGACCGATGCCGAGGGCCGGCCCAACTGGGAGTTCCATCCCGGCGCGGGCGCCGCCCAACCTGCCGGGGCCCCGAGCAGCGGCCTGCATCTGGCGATCGGCACCCTGAAGATCAGGGAGGGGACGCTCAGCTACACCAACCCGACGACCGGACAGACGCTGAAGGCGGAAAACCTGGAGGCGCTGGCATCGGTCGGTGCCCTGCAGGGGCCCTTCGAGTTCGACGCCTCGGCGACCGTCAACGGTATCCCGCTGTCTCTGATGGCCAAGGTCGGCGCGCCGACCGACAAGGGCAGCGACATGTCTTTCAAGCTCAAGGTGCAGAGCGGTACCTTGAATTTCGACGGTCATGTCAGTCGCATCGCTCCCGATGCCGACATCAAGGGCAAGGTCTCTCTCGCCACCGGCGGCCTGACCGATTTCATCACGAGCCTGATGCGGGCGGGGGGGCAGGCGGCCCCCGGCTTCGATGCCACCGCGATCGGCCCGTTCGCCTTCGATGGTGACATCGACCTCTCGGCCCGGAAGCTGGCGCTGACCGACTTCCGGATGTCGGTCGGTACCGAGAGCGTGTCAGGCAGTGTCACCCTCGTGACAGGGCCCAACCCGTCGCTGGAGAGCCGCCTGTCGCTGCCGAAGGTCGATGCCGAGAAGTGGCTGGCACTGTTGTCCGACCCCGAAGCATTCCGGCCGAAGCCGGCCGCAAAACCCGCACCCCCGCCACCCGCGGCTGCTGCGCCCGCCGCACCGGCCAAGGGCGCCGCACCGGCGAAGGCCGCCGCAGCGCCTGCGCGCGCCTCCCTGTCGCCGTTTCCGCCCGAATTCACCGTTCTGCTGTCGGTCGATGCCCAGGAAGTGAGCTATCGTAACGGACTGGCACGCGACGTCGGGCTCGCCGTCGAGATCCGCAATGGCGTGATCGCCGTGCCGCGGCTCAGCGCCATCCTGCCGGGCGACATGGTCCTGAAGGCGAATGCCGCCGCGACACCCCCGGCCCCTGCTGCGCCGGCGCCGAAGCCCGGGGCTGCTCCGTCGATCCAATCCGCGGGAGAATTCAGCCTGACCGGGCCACGGCTGCGCGAGACTCTGGCATGGCTGGCGATCGACACGTCGGGCGTGCCGGCCGGCAAGTTGCAGACCCTCGCGATCGAGGGCAAGGTCGCGTCGACGGCCAACAGCCTGCAGATTTCCGATCTCACGATGGATTTGGACGGTCAGCGCGCGACCGGTAGCGGCAGCATCACCTTCGGCGTCCCGCTGACCGTGGCGACCTCAGTGCAACTCGACAGTTTCGACCTCGATGCCTATCTGCCTCGGCCGCGCGAGCCGTCGGTCGTTGTGCCGCCGACCGCGGCGGCGGCGCCATCTGCCCCGGCGGCTCCGGCCGCTCCCGACAAGACCCTGCCGGTGCTGGGGCTCAAGGCCAAGGTCGCCAAGCTCGTCTTCCGCGGCGGCATCGTGAACGGCATCGACGCGGATCTGGCCGTCCAGGGCAATCTCCTGAAGGTGAACGGCCTGAAAGTCGGCGACCTGCTGGGCGCGAAGTTCGACTTCAAGGGGCAGGTTGCGGACTTCGGGACGGCACCGCGCTTCGACCTCACGTTCAATGCCACGATGCCGGATACCGACAAGCTGCTGGTCTATGCCGGCCTGCCGAAATTCCTGAACGGCAAGCTCGGCGCCTCGACGGCCGGTGGCAGCGTGGCCGGCACGATGGAAGCACTCACCTTGCGCGACGCAACGGTCACCGCCGCGGGGGCCAGTGCCCGCGCCACCGGTTCGCTGGTGCTGGGCGACGATTTCGCCTTCGACCTCTCCAGCTTCGCCCTGCAGGCGCAGGATGCGAGCGGTCTGGTTTCGGTCGCGACGGGCAAGCCGCAGACGGGGCTGGGCGGGCTGGCGGCCGAGGGGGCGTTCAAGGGCAACGACCAGCGGGCTTCCTTCGAGGGCAGCCTGACCGCGCTCGGAACGCAGATGGCGGGCCGTGTCGAGGCGACCCTGGGCGCGAGGCCCAATTTCGCGGCCAACCTGCGTATCCCCGGCACGCTCGACCTCGACGACTGGCTGGGCGTCACCGACGGGCCTGCGCCCTCGGTGCCCACGCCCGCGCTTCCGGCAGCCCCGGGCGGCGCCAATGCCGAGGCCGTGCCGCTGCCCGCGAGGGGCGCGCGCGTCGCGACCGGCAAGCAGATCGACCTGTCCGGGCTGCGCGCCTTCGACGCCACATTGAACCTGGAAACCAGCGCGATCGAGGTCGGAGCCCTCAGGGTGACCTATGCCGACATGGATGCCACGTTGCGCAACGGCGTCTTCAAGGTGTCCAAGCTCACCGGCCAGTTCTACAGCGGCGCCGTCGACTTCGCGGGCACGGTCGATGCCTCGAAGGACACGATGACGGTCGACGTCGCCGGCACACTGCAGGGCATCTATGTCGGCGAGATGCTGCGCGGCGCCGCCGGCCAGAACGTCTTCGGCAACGAGCACCTGAAGGTCGCGGTCGACGGCAAGATCAACGTCATGCGGATCGCGCTGCAGGGGCAGGGGAACTCGCCGGAGCAGATCCGCGATTCCCTGACCGGACAGGGCCACCTTTCGGGAGTCATCTATCCTTCGGTCGCCGGCGGATCCCTGGGCTTCGCCTCCTTCGCGACCGGCATCGGCAGCCTCTTCAGCACCGAGATGGGATTCAATTCGGCGGTCATCTCGGGCTTCATCAACGCACAGAGCACGATCGAGGGCGACATCACCCTGTCGAATGGCGAGATCAACCTGCAGAACCACGCGATCAAGGGCCCGAACGCGACGGCGCGCATCGACAGCCGCACGAACCTGAGCGCGGCGACCACCGAGACGACGATCGCGGTCGGCTCCGGCCCGGACGGTTCGACCGACTATGTGATGACGGTGACCGGGCCGGTCGCGTCGCCGACGATGAGCGTGCGCGGCAAGTAACAACTCTTTGCGCGCGAGAGGCGCTACGCCGCGCGTTCCTTCAGGATCTCCCAGGCGCGGCGGAAGGTCTCGGCCATTTCCTCGGCCGGCACGGCGCCGGAGAACAGCACATGGCCCTGCAGGGCGAAGCTGGGCACGCCCTGGATACCCGCGTTGCGCGCCATCTGGTCGGCGGCCAGCACTTCGCGCCGGCCCTCGTCGCCAGCCAGCATCGCGAGCACTTCGGTCCGGTCGAGTCCGGCTTCGGCCGCGACGTCCGCCAGGATCTTCGAATCGCCGATGTCGGCGCCCTTGCAGAAATAGCTGTCGAACAGTTCCTCGACGACCGCGTCCTGCACGCCCCGCTGGCCCGCGAAGCGGATCAGGCGATGGGCGTTCACCGTGTTGGGTGTGCGCACGATGCGGTCGAGATGGAATTCCAGACCGACCGTCGCGGCGGTCTCGGTGATGCGCTGGTCGAGCTGGCGCGAGCGCTCCAGGCTGCCGAACTTGGAGATGCGGTAGCTGGTGCGCTCGACGCCCTCGGTGGGCATCTCGGAATTGAGCTGGAACGGGTGCCAGGCGACCGCGACCCGGCAATGGTGTGCTGCAAGAAGATCGAGGGCACGTTCGAGCTGGCGCTTGCCGATGTAGCACCAGGGGCAGATCACGTCGGAGATGACGTCGATACGGCCGGTCGGTTGGACCTGGTCCATGGCATGTTTCCTTCCCTATTGCCGCCGAGCCTATACCTGCCCGGAATGTGCGGCAATGAAGGTCTGCCGTGCGGCCTCTACCAGGAGAAGCGCCAGGTGAGGGCGGCTCCCGTCACGAACTGGTTGCGCGACCCGCCGGGGCCCGTGACGATCGGGGAATTGGCGACGGTATCGCCCAGATAGTTGTAGCTGCCGAAGGCGACGAAGCTCAGCTGGTCGTGGATGCGCCACAGGGCGCTCGCGCCGACCCCGACGCTGCGCAGCCCGGCGCCGGGATAGTATTGCGCGTAGCCCGAGTTGATCGACTGCAGGGCGGTGATGCCGAAATAGGCCTGGTTGAATGTGCCGTCTGTCACGGACAGGCGCGGGCCGCCGGACAGGAAGACGCTGTCGCTGAGGCGCAGCTTGCCGTCCAGCAGCGCGTCGAAGATCAGGCCGTTGCTGCCACCGATGCCGCGCCGTAGTTCGACCTTGGCGGCGAAGTAGGGCTGGTCGTAGCGCAGGAAGGCACCGCCCTCGATCGTGAAGGGCACGTTGCCGGTGCCGTAGAGATAGCCGCCGTCGCCCTGGTTGCGCGGAAAGCGGTAGCGGAAGATCGGGCCGGCCTTGAACCCAGAAACATCCAGCAGCGTGGCGCCGATGCCGTCGCGCGCCGAGATGAAGACCTTGTCGCGCTGGTAGCGCAGATCGAGGTTGGGGATCGGCAGCACGCGATAGTTGGCGCTGCCCTCGAACCACGGCGCCAGCACCACGCCCGGTCCGATATCGAACGTCCAGTCCTTCGGCGGCGGGCCGGCAGGCTCGCTGCCGATACTGGTGGGCTGGGCGGAGGCCGCGCCGGCTTGCGCCGTGACGACGGCGAAACAGGTCGCGAGGAAACGTAGAAGGCGCACGGGCTACTCCGCTGTTGACGCTTCTCTACGCGCCCGGCGCACCCGTGGATCATTCGTTGTGAAATTAAAGAGACTCTTCCAGCACGAGGCGTGCCTGATGCAGGTCTTCGAACACGCGCAGACACTTCGCGCGAACGTCCGGCAGCGGCGGCAGGATGTCCGGCACCATGAAGGCCATGGTACCTGCGGCGTGTGCGGCGGTGAGGCCGACGTTCGAATCCTCGAACGCGATGCAATGTTCCGGCGCCACCCCGAGGCGGCGCGCGGCCTCGAGGTAGACGTCGGGCGCGGGCTTGGCGTTCTCCACGTCGTCGCGCGTCGCCACTGCGGCGAAGCGGTCGATGAGACCCGCGCGCCCGAGGTGGCGTTCCGCGGTGATTCGGCCGGAGCCTGTGGCAACGGCGAGACGCAGCCCGCGGCCTGCCAGGAAGTCGAGCATCTCGACGACGCCGCGCTTGACCGGCAGGTGGCTCTCCAGCCGGCGTTTGGCATGGCCGGAAAAGGTTTCGCGGAAACGGTCGATGCGGAAGTCGGGCCCATAGAAATTCTGGATCATCACGTCGCATTCGCGGCCCGAGATGCCGATCATCGAGTGGCAGAATTCCAGGGTCATCTCGATCTGGAAATCGCGAGCGGCGTCCTGCAGGGCATCGATGTAGACGGCTTCGGTATCGATCAGCAGACCGTCCATGTCGAAAAGGACGGCTTCAACGGGTTTCTTCAACATGGTTTCGTTCTAAGCTGTGTTGTCGAGAGGGCAAGGGAGAGAAAAATTCATGCGTATCCATAACCTGTATGTCGACGCCGACGGTGAGACCCACTTCCGCGACATCGAAATCGAATGGAAGCACGAGGGCCGGGGCGGCAAGACTTCGGCCACCCTGCCGGCCACCGGCATCATTTTCCGCGAGACGCCCGGCACCTACGACTATGAATGGCATCCGGCGCCGCGTCGGCAGTACATCATCAACCTCGACGCCGGCGTCTCCATCCAGGCCAGCGACGGCGAGACGCGCATCATCGGTGCCGGCGAGGTGATCCTGGTCGAGGACACGCACGGCAAGGGCCACTTCTCGAAGGCGATCAACGGCCAGCTCCGGCACTCGATCTTCGTTCCCATCGAATAGTTCCACCCAAGAGTCCAAGCGTAGAGAGGCATCCATGAACGTCCAGACCCCCGTCGATCCGACCAACGACCTCGTCGAGCAGGCACGGCGCGTGCTGCCGGGCGGCAGCTTCGGCAACATGCCGGCCGAGGTGATCCTCAAGGAGGGCCGGGGCGGCCACATCTACGACGAGGCCGGCAAGGAGTATGTCGACTTCCTGCTGGGCTCCGGTCCGATGTTCATCGGCCATGCCCATCCCGAGGTGACGGCGGCGGTGCAGGCGCAGGTGCCGCTGGGCACGACCTTCTTCGGCAACAACCGCCACGGCATCGCGCTCGCCGAGGCGATCTGCGACGCGGTTCCCTGCGCCGACCAGGTGCGCTTCGTCTGCTCCGGCACAGAGGCCGACCTCTATGCGATGCGGGCCGCGCGCGCCTTCCGCAAGCGCGACAAGATCCTGAAGTTCGAGGGCGGCTATCACGGCATGAGCGACTATGCGCTGGTGTCGCTGGCGCCGAAGAACCCCGGCAACTTTCCGCGCGGCACGCTCGATTCGGCCGGCATCCCGAAATCGGTGGCCGACGAGATGGTGGTCGCGGCCTTCAACGACATCGGCATGGTTAAAAGCCTGATCGAGGAGCAGAAGGACGAGCTGGCCGGCGTCATCGTCGAGCCGTTCCAGCGCCTGATCCCTCCCAAGCCCGGCTTCCTGCAGGCGCTTCGTGAAGTGACGGCGGAGCACGGCATCCCGCTGATCTTCGACGAGGTCGTGACCGGCTTCCGCTTCGCCTATGGCGGCGCCCAGGAGTATTACGGCGTCACCCCCGACCTCTGCACCCTGGGCAAGATCGTGGGCGGCGGCTTCGCGCTGGCGGCCATCGCCGGCCGGGCCGACATCATGAAGCACTTCGATCGCCTCGCGATGACCGACGAGGATTTCATCTTCCAGGTGGGCACGCTCTCGGGCAATCCGGTGGCCGCCGTCGCGGGTCTCGCCACGCTCGACGTGCTGAAGCGCCCCGGCACCTACGAGGGCGTCTTCGCCAAGGGCCGCAGGCTGATGGATGCGCTGTCGGAGCTCTTGAAGAAGCACGGCTTCAAGGCGCAGGTGATCGGCGAGCCGCCGCTGTTCGACATCATCTTCACCGACCAGCCGGTGAAGGACTATCGCGACACGCTGAAGGCCGACACCGCGATCCTGAAGCGCTTCAACCAGGCCCTGCGCGCCCGCGGCATCATGAAGGGCGACAGCAAGTACTATGTCAGCGTGGCGCACACCGACGCCGACATCGATCACACGATCCGCGCCTGGGAAGAGTCGCTCCTGGAGATCAAGGCCGCGCGCTGAGCAGATTGCCCAGGATCAGGCCGAGGGCGAGATCGTCCTCGGACCCGAAACTGTGGCGCGCGATGCGGCCGTCGCGATCGACGATCACGGTCGAGGGCGTGCCGCGGAACCCGTAGGCCGCCATGGTCTGCGGGATGGGGCCGTCGGTCGAGGCGCGGTCGACCGCGACCGGGAACGTGACCTTGTATTCGTGCAGGAACGCTTCGAGCGACACCGGCGTCATGGCCGCGTGGTGCTCGAAGACGGTGTGGATGCCCAGCACGACCAGCCCGTCGATCGAGCCGGCGATTTCGTTCAGCCGCCGCGCCTGCGGGATCGCGTTCGCGACGCAGCCGGGGCACAGCATCTGGAACGCGTGCAGCACGACGATGCGTCCGCGCAGACTTGCGAGCGTGATTGGCCGGTCGGTGTTGAACCATCGTTCCACCATGAGCGGCGGGGCGAGGGGGCGTGTAGTGGCGGTCATTCGAGTCAGGATCCTTCGCTGCGCTCAGGATGACAACGGCTTTGCAATGGCGCCGTGCGTCGACCCCGGACCAGTGTCATCCTGAGCGCAGCGAAGGACCCTTCCTCTTTCTCTCAGGGACTATCGAGGCCCTTCGACTTCAGGATCTTGCCGTTCTCGGGATTGGCGAGCGCCAGCAGGAGCGCGTCGGCGGCGGCGCGGTTGCGCGAGCCCACGGAGACGCCGCCGGAATAGATCGTGTAATTCTGCAGCATCAGCGGGATCGGGCCGACGAACTGCACGCCCGGCACGCCCATCAGCTCACTGCTCTGCTGGAGCGCCACGTCGGCCTTGCCGGTGGCGATCTGCTCGGCGGCCAGTCCGCCCTGGACCAGCACGCTCTTCGGCTTGAGCTGGTCGGCGATCCCCATCTGCTGGAAGAGCTGGGCGACGTAGATGCCGCTCGAGCCGCCCGAAGCGGGATCGACATAGGCGACGGCGCGGGCCGCCAGCAGCGCCTTCTTGAAGCCGTCGGGCTCGGAAATGTCGGGTGCCGGCGCGCCCTGCTTGATGGCCATGCCAACGCCGGCGCGGGCCAGTTCCTTGGCACTGCTCTCGTCGATGCGATTGCCGAGGAACGCGGCCATCGGGATCGGCGGGATGACCACCACGTCGAAGTACTCGCCGGCGGCGACGCGCTTCTGCAGGGCGCCGGTGGTGCCGCTCTCGATCGTCACCGTGTGCCCGGTCATCTTCTCGAAGTCGGAGACGATTGCCACGGCGGCCGGCTTGTAGGCGCCCGCCGTCAGCAGTTTGAGGTCGGCGGCCGATGCACCGCCTGCGGCGAGGGCGAACAGAAGGACGAGCAGGAAGCGCATGGTTTCCTCAGGCTGGCGTGCCCTTGGTGCAGGGCTCGGGCGCAGCATACATCAGGGCGCGTGCCGGTGTCGGGACATTGTGGTGCCGGGCCGGCGCTACGGAGCCGTGATGCTGCCGACCAGCAGGCAGCCGATCCGGCTGGTTACTCGCACCGCCTCATTGATATCCAGCCGCAGCGCGTGGTCCGAGGCGAGGCCGCGACGGTCGTCCCCGACCGACACGGTCGCATCGCCGTGAGGGCTGTAGGCGATATGCGTGCCGGGTTTCAGGAGGAGCGTTCGGTCCTCGTCGAGGATGGCGATGTCGACCTTCACCTGGGCACGGGCGCCGATCAGGTTGACCACTTCCACCGGCCCGGCCTCGAGGCGGCTCACGATCGGTGTCTCGCCGGTGAAGCGAACCGGCCGGAAGGGCTGACGCACGTCGATCTCGCCTGCGGGCGTCTCGAGCACCAGGCCGCTGCCGGAGACGAGGACCTGCACGCGGTCGTAGCCCGCATAGTCGGAGAAGGGACCGGGCTGCACGATCGGCGTGCGTCCGAACCGCCAGACATCGCCCGAGAAGGCGATGTCGACGGTCGTGCCGCCGCCGTTCTTCCACGGCGTGCGGAGGTAGTCGGCGGGCGTCAGCAGTGTGATCACGGTCCGTCCGTTACGGTGCGAGCGTGATGTTCACCGTCTTGCCGACCGTGTCGTTCCAGGTCTTGACGCAGTCCGGGCCGCAGCGCTTGGCGAAGGACGGCAGGATTGCCTTGGTGAGAGCGTCCTTGCGCAGGGCCTCGTCGGCGGGGGTGACGGGAACCAGCTTCATGCTGGCGGGCGCGCCCTCGCTGCACGGGCCGGTGCCGGTGTTGCAGTTGATGCCGGTCTGGGTCTCGGTGCGGGCCTGTTCGAAGATCGACTTCTCGAGCTTGTTCAGCTCGGTCTGCAGGAAGGCCTGGACCTTCGGATCGAGCGAGTTCCACCACTTCAGGTTCGCGAGCTGGGCGGCCACGCCGAAATTGACCGGCATGGGGGAGATGAACTTCGCCGACTCGTGCCACTTCGACTTGTAGCCCGAGAGGGCGCCGGTGATGGCGCAGTCGACCACGCCGCTGGCGAGGGCGGGCTGGACCTCGGCGAAGGCGATGTTGAGCGGTGAGCCGCCGATATGGGTCACGAAGGCCTGCTGCGAGGCGCCCGACGCGCGGATCTTGCGACCCTTGAGGTCGGCGATGGTGACGAAGGCGTCGCGGCAGTAGAGGACCTGGGCCTGGTAGGAGCCGAAGCCCAGCAGCTTGATGCCGTGCTTTTCCTCGAGGAACTTGGCATAGGCCGGCCGGATCGCGTCGATGACCTTCTCGAGTTCCTCGACGGAACCGACGAGACCGACCAGGTCGGCGGCCTCGTTCATCGGCACTTCGCCGGAATTGTAGTTCAGCACGGTGGTGGCGAACTGGAGCGTGCCGCTGGAGACCAGGCGGAAGATCTCGGCGCCCTTGAAGCCCAGTTCGGTGAAGGGCTTGACCTGCACCTTGATCGCGCCGCCCGATTCCTTCGGCACGGTCACCGTCCAGAAGGGCACTTCGCGGCTGGTGTACATCGACAGGCCGCCGATGCTGCCCACGACGTTGAACGAGGTCGAGGGCAGGGCGGGCGGCGTCTGCGCCATGGCGCTGCCGAAGGCGAACGAGCCGGCGAGAGCGGCCGCTGCAACGAGATGCTTCAGGAACATGAAATCCTCCTTTGAGAGATCAGGCCTTGAGA
>Ga0075012_10006336_pt1 | contig 10739 bp, 8 predicted proteins | sample All_14_2_FD_71474 | JGI IMG/M metagenome (GOLD analysis project Ga0075012, IMG submission 71474) | Freshwater microbial communities in response to fracking from Pennsylvania, USA - Allegheny Zone_MetaG_DW_15 | ecosystem: Environmental > Aquatic > Deep subsurface > Groundwater > Drilled... | reverse complement strand
TTCCAGTCCAGCCGAAAATTGTCCTAACGGATGCCAACAGCATTAAATTCCAACCGCCTTCCACACGTTGGGTGTTCAAGCCCGCTTTGGTTTTTAATGACATGTCCAGCTATGAAGGCCGCATCCTTCACCTTTTTCGCGCACTCTGGGAACCGCGCTTCTGGCACGCTCTCCGCAATTATGTTACCAAGGAGGCTGGTACATCCTGGCATACGCCGGGACATAACTCCGGACATGCGTTTACCAATTCGCCCTTTCTACATGGATTCCGCAATGAGTTCGGAAGCATGAGTTTCCGCTGCGACTTGAGCGTCTCTGTACACGACCTCGGCGATCTTTCGAAACCGGAGTCGCACACGCCGCTCGGCGATGCCCAGCGCCTCACGGCGGAAATTTTCGGCGCCGCGCAAAGTTGCTACATTACCAACGGTTCGTCAACCGCGAATAAAGCCATGTTGATGACGCTGCTCCGGCCCGGCGAGCATGTTCTGCTCGACCGCAATTGTCACAAATCCGTGCATCACGCCGTTGTCATGGCAGGCGCTATTCCAAATTATCTCCCTGCGAATTTCAATGCGCAGTATGGCATTTGGGGACCCATTGCTTTTGAAAACCTCAAAACTGCCATCATGCGCAATTACCCGGATAATCAGAAACCGCGCATGGTCATTCTCACAACCTGCACCTACGAAGGTATCCTCTACCCTGTCTGGGAAATCGCCCGGCTCTGTGAACGTAACGGCATGCTCTTCTATGCCGATGAAGCCTGGGCGCCCTATCTCAGCTTTCACCCCTATTATACGTGGGTGACCGCCAGCGGCGAGCGCGTGCGCTACAATGCGATTCATGAGACCACCAGTGCCCATTTTGCAGTCCAATCAACGCACAAAACCATGGCGGCCTTCAGTCAGGCTTCAATGATTCACGTCTCCTTCCGGTTTAAACAGCTTTTTGAAAGTGAATCCGCAGATTGGCAATGGTTGCGCGCACGGTTCTCCATCAATGGGCATGGTTCCTATTCAAAATTCCGTCATGACTTGTATGAAGTGCTGCGGTACTGGCATTCGACCTCTCCGCATTATCCCATGATGTCAACCCTCGACTGCGCGGGCGTACAGATGCGATTGGAGGGATTGCGCCTCATCGAGGAACGCCTACGCTGGATCAAGCGGTTCAAGGAACGCGTCGCGAAAGACTGTAACCTTCCCGAAGACATCTGCTTTGTCGGGTTGCGCGAAATTGTCGGCAAAGAGACTGCGGATGCGTATGAACGCGCCGGCTATCTGCACGACCCTTTGAAACTCACGCTCTCCTTCAAAACAGCAGAAGGCTGTACCCTTTTTAAAGAAATTCTACATAAGCAGAAGATTCAATGGGAAAAATCAACAGCGAACACGATCCTTTTCCTCGTCTCCATGGGTACGGCGGAGAGCCATTTTGAATATCTTTATCGTGCAATCGTTGCGAACAAGGGCATGATTGGCAAACCTGTTGTCGATGCCTTTGACAACAGCGTCACCGAGGCAGTCAAAGGGCAGAGCGTAGTGCTTCCGCGCAGTGCAGCACTGTGCGATGGTGAATTGGTCAAGCTCTCCGAAACAGAGGGCAGGATCAGCAGCCAATTCCTCGTACCCTATCCGCCTGGTATTCCGATCTTCCTGCCTGGGTTGCGCATCACTAAACCCATGATCGATATCGTGCAGGCCGTTGCCAAACGGGAAGGCGCGGATGCGGTTCATGGGCTCTTTGAACGGAACAGCGACTTTTTTGTTGAGGTCATCCGCGATGACGAAATGGCAAACCTCACCTTTCTTGATACGCTGAACGTATAAGTTGCCGCGCACCTCATGCAAGGAGGCTCGCACGCCGCCCTTGCTCCGCGCTCATTGCGCAGCAGGTTGAGGGCCGCCAGCCTGCTTGTAGATGCGGATCCAGTCGATCTCCATCTTGACCGGTAGATCGCGCGGTTCGACTTCGCCCACCCATTTACCACCTAGCTGCATATCGAGCAGCACGTAAAATGGCGTTGTAAAGGGCCATTGTCCGGGCTTGTCCGTTTCGACCTTCGGATAGCGCAATGTCGGCACACCGTTGATCGCGAGCACGAGGAGGTTCGGATACCATTCCAGCGAGTAGACGTTATAGTCATCAGGATTGATCGGCCCCTTGCTTCCATGAGGCGGTGTCGTGATCTTCAAGGTGTGCGTATAATGGGAGTGAATCGTCTGATAGGCAATGGTGTCAGAACTAAGCCGTTCCATGATGTCGATTTCCCCGCCATCCGGCCATTTTCCCTGATTGGGCAACATCCAAAAAGCCGGCCATGCGCCTTTCGCCCCATGCAGCTTGGCTCGGATTTCAACTTTTCCATAACGTGTCGTCACTTTATCCTTGGTGTAGACTCCTCCCGTAATGTACGAAACAGGATCGTTGCCACTCGGATTGACTTTTCCCCATAGAATTAGATGGCCATCCTTTACGGCAAACAGGGCGTCGTCAGACGACATATGCCGATTCCAATCGGAAGTTCCGCGCGGAATCTTGCTCCAGAAATTCGTGTTGATCGCTTGGCCATTAAACTCATCTGCCCAGACTAGCTCCCATTGCGCCTGGGGCATCTCTGCGCAAACATAACGAAGCGTTAATGCAGATATACAGGCCGCCACCCATAAAGGGAGCGCGGATGTTAAATGGATATGTTTCATTCAAAAGCTCCTCATGTTCAAACAGGTTCATGCAATACACGCATGTTTGTGAAACCTTATCATAGGAACAGATCACTGTCAACGCCACACCTTTTGCGTGTGCATGCGCATACACTTTTCGATCGCACAGAGGGGTCTAAGCTTGACGCATCGCAGTGGTCGCCTGCATAATAAAATACCGTACAAATCAGCGTGCGTCGCTTCGCCAGCGTAGCACATCAAAGGAATGCGTTTATGATCTTACTCGCCAGCCTCTTTGGCCTACTTGCCAGCACAGTGCCCGCCCCCCAGAGGGAAAGTACCCTTCTTGCAACAGATTGGAAATTTTCCCGTTCCTCGGAAATCAAGGACGCCTCAGCCATTGCGTTTGATGATACGGCCTGGACGAGCGTCAGCGTGCCTCACGATTGGGCGATCGCAGGTCCGTTCGACCCTAAGGCTGACGGCGGTTCGGGAAAGCTTCCCTGGCGTGGAGTCGGCTGGTATCGTCAGCATCTGGTGCTTCCTGTAACCGATACCGGCAAGCGTATCTACCTCGACTTTGACGGTGTCATGGCCAGTCCAGAAGTGTATATCAATGGCCAGAAAGCCGGTGGCTGGGATTATGGCTACATGGGGTTTCGCATTGATGCAACACCCTTTGTGGTATGCGGTACAACAAACGTGATCGCAGTCAAGGCCGATACGCGTTATCACAACTCCCGCTGGTACCCCGGTGCAGGCATCTATCGCAAGGTAACGCTGACGCGCTGTGCTCCGGTGCACGTCGCCCATCAGGCAACGTTCGTGACAACCCCCATTGCGCAGACGGATCGCGCAGAGATCCATCTTGCCACCGCCATCACGAACACGCTCGCAACGCAGGTGGAGCTCACAGTTGACATTAGCCTGCTCGATCCTCAAGGAAAATGCTTTGAAAAAACGCATCGCACATTGACACTTCCAGCTCATGCGTGTGCGCCGCTTGCCTGCGATTTCACGATGCGCAATCCCCAGCTATGGGATATTGGTATGCCCAATCTGTATCGCGCACACATTGCTGTTTCGTCAAAAACATATGCAGACGCGGAGACCGTCCGCTTTGGCATCCGCGCCTTCAGCTTCCCGGCAGATGATGGGTTCCACCTCAATGGCCGCCGTGTGCAACTCTATGGCGTCAACCTCCACGCGGATCTCGGACCGCTCGGCATGGCGTTTAATCGTTCCGCAATGCGACGTGAACTTGAAATCCTGAAAGATATGGGCTTTAACGCACTGCGCACCAGCCATAACTGCCCAGCCCCAGAGGTGCTCGATCTCTGCGACGAAATGGGGATCTTTGTCTGGAATGAGGCTTTTGACAAGTGGGAAGGAACGTCTGGCCGTCGCAACGACCAGAATCTTGAAGATTATGTCTCGCGCAATCTACGCCAATTCGTGCTGCGCGACCGCAATCACCCCTCGGTCTTTGTCTGGTCGATCGGCAATGAGATCCCGCCGGCCAAACCGAATGATCCCAAAGATCCGGGCATGACCCGAAGCCGCTGCGCCGCGTTTCGCAGCGTGATCCGTGAATATGACACCACACGTCCCGTCGGCAACGGCAACTGTTTCGGAAATGCCATCGGCATGGGTATTTTTGAGGATCTCGACATCACTGGCTGGAACTATGGCGGCCAGTACGCCAACATCAAGCGCAAGCATCCGGACAAGCCGGTGCTTTACTCTGAATCCGCCTCTGCATTGAGCTCGTACGGATTCTACGCCGTACCGCCGCCGCAGAACAAGGTCGATTATGCCGTCAACGCGCTGGAGGTCTGTTCCTACGACCACAATGCCGCACCGTGGTCGGACATTCCTGATCTTGAATTCGCCCGTATGGCGCGTGACCGCTATTGCGGCGGTGAATTCGTCTGGACGGGTTTTGACTACCTCGGCGAACCGACACCCTACATGCACTACTTTGAGCAGATGCGCAAATATCCTCAGGAAGAAATGGCACGCAGTTCATACTTCGGCATTGTCGATCTCTGCGGCATTCCCAAAGACCGTTTTTATCTCTATCGTAGCCTCTGGAATACCAACAGCGTGACCGTCCATATCCTGCCTCACTGGAACTGGAGCGGGCATGAAAACCAGAAAATTCCAGTCTACGTCTACACCAGCGGCGATACTGCGGAGCTCTTCCTCAACGGCCAGTCGCTCGGTCGCCGCACAAAAGGACAGGCATCAGCAAAGCCACTCAATTTGGCCGCCGGAAAAACTGCGACAGCCTCGTCGTTTGAAAAGACCACTGCCCACAACAACCCCGCCTCCGCCGCGCTGGACAGCAGCATGGAGACCCGTTGGTGCGCATCTGGCCCCAACGCGCCCCAATGGTGGCAGGTCGACCTCGGTGTGCCCACCGCCTTTCGCTATATCTCCTCCACCTTTGAAAACGACGCCAAAGGATATGGCTATTCCATACTCGCATCGGACGATGGCGCAACATGGAAAACACTCTACACCAAGAAGCACGGTGAAAAAGCACTGGACATCCTTGACCAGCCAACAACTGCGCGCTATGTGCGCATCGCGATTGATGCGCTCGATCAAGGACGCTGGGCTTCAATCCGTGAATTTGCACTCACCTTGGAGCCGCCAACCAACCCCTACTACGATGTCTGCGACGCCTATCGCCTGCGCTGGCCTGATGTGCGCTATCATCCTGGTGAACTTAAAGCCGTTGCCTACACGAACGGAAAGAAAATCGGTGAGGCCATCGTGCGGACTGCCGGATCGGCAACGGCCGTTCAACTCACGCCAGAACACACCACCCTACCTGCTGATGGAGAAAGCGTCGTCTTTGTTCACGTCGATGTTGTGGATGCACATGACGTGCGCGATCCGCGTGCAACAAATCAGGTCCATTTTGCGCTGAGCGGCCCTGGCCAGATCGTTGCCGTGGGCAATGGCAATCCGCGCGCAACGGACTCCTTTGCCGACACCACGCAGCATCGACTCTATTTTGGGAAAGCGGTCGCGATTGTGCGACGCAATGCCGGACAATCAGGAACCATTACGCTGACCGCCACGGCGGACGGGCTGCGTCCGGCAACAGCACGATTGAAATCGTTGAACTGCTCACCGCTTGATGCGCCGTGATCCTCGCGCATCAAGCCACGCAAAAAAGCCTGCGATCAACGTGCCGCTGATCGAGTGCCAAACGCATGAGACAGCCGCTGCTACGGCAGCCTCAGGTTGCGCTGGAAAGTGATGAACCGCAAGGTTTGTCGCAAGCCCTGCATTCTGCATTCCGACCTCAATCGCCAATGTCCGTCGCTTGGCACACGTAAGCCGTGCCACGATGCCAACCGCATATCCAAGGACATACCCTGCACTATTGTGTAGACAGATTGCGAGAAAAATCAGTGCTCCAGAGCGGAAAAAGGCTGCGCCATTGGAGGCCACAACGCCTCCTACAATACACGCCAGCGCAATTACGGAGACACCGGGCATAATTGAGATTAAGGTCGGAAAAAAAGACTTTTCGCGCAAACTGTAGTTCAGCAATGCGCCCACCGTCACAGGCAGCAAGGTCACCAGAAGCATTGATTGAAACATGCTCATCGCCGGAATCGAGATAGCCTCCCCCGCGAGTTGCAACATCAGCAGGGGTGTCAGCAGCGGCGCAAGCAGTGTCGACGCCGTTGTCATCCCTACGGAGTAGGCCACATCCCCCTTGCACAGAAAGGTCATAATGTTTGATGATACGCCTCCTGGTGCACATCCTACCAGCAGCAATCCCAGAGCAATTCCTGGCGGAAGTGATAGCATATGTACAAAGAAATAGGCACCCAGCGGCATGATCGTAAACTGTGCGCAGGCTCCGATAAAAATGTCCCACGGACGCTGGGCCAGTATACGGAAATCCTCAACCGTCAAGGTCATCCCCATCCCCAGCATGATGATGCCCAGCACGGTGGTCTGCGTTGATCCCTTCACCCAGGAAAAAAGACATGGTTGCCAGAAAGTCGTTAAGGCAATCGCAATAATGAAGAGTGCCGTAAAGCGGACGAGCCATTGGCTCGCGATTTGCAGAAGGCGTATCATACCAACCGTCTCCCCTTAGCGTGGATCGATGCGCTGCTCAAACAGTACGAGTCCATCCTCAAGCCGGCGCATTTCGAGTTTGAGTTTACGCGTATCGCGCGCATAGCGCAACATCACAAAGTTATCCCCTTGCACAAGCAGTTTTGACTGTGGATCACGATAGACTTCACCTGTTCCCTTGAGCGATGTGTTACAAAACCACGCCCCCTCTTTGCCAGACCATTCACCAAAGTAACCAAAGCCCGCAATCACAAGCGATCCCTTCTGCGAAGCGCGGAACCATGCGCCCTTGGCAAGATCACGGAAGACGCTGCATTTCTCGTTATTCAGAGTAACCACAAAAGGAAGTCCTCCCAACGCCATGGTCTGCTGATACCATGTCAGTGATTCACTCCCCTCCTGCCAATTATGACAGGTCTGCAACAGCGTGTTCAGATCCTGGACATGATTCAAGTCAATGCTGACAAAACGCGCTCCATAGTCGCTAAAATCAAGTCGCCAGCACCATTTTTTATCGGGAAGCGCAAAAAACGAACAATACGCCGCAGCGCCAGGATCATACACCGGAGCCTTGCGCGTCTGGGACGTTCCCCGCGGACGGATCTCGCGATCATGATTGCCCAGCGATGGCATCACGGGTACGGAGCGAAAGAGTTGCGGATACCGCGCCACCCATTGTTCAAACGGCTTCACATTGGTGCGTGCGGCCTCGCCCTCTACGCCATCGTCGCCATGCAGTGCCGCGACATTATCGCCTGCCGTCATGATGAGATGCGGACGCAGCACTAACCAGTGCGCAACCGCTTCATCTGACACGTTCGCATAACCCCAGTTGGCCACGCAGATCACGCGAAGTTCATCATCGGGAATACCCCCGAACGGAATCGGCTCCGTCAACGATTGACCATCGCCCAGGCGATATTCATTCAGCGGCAACGGCACCTCGACATGGTGACGCATCGTTGGGGTAGTAGAACGATAGATCTTTCCCGGCTCTGTTGTAACGAGCGAAAGCGTCGGATGCGGCGTTAGCCAGTGAAGGGTCACATGCGTCGGCTCGCTCCGCGCATAGGTCATCCAGACCGCGCGCGGCATCTCCATGGAATGCGACATCCAGACCATGCTCATGCAAAGCAGGACAAGCACACAATTGCATTTCATGGACGCACCTCCCATGCGTGCTTTTTTAAGGCGTAACCGCGATTTTGAGAACCGCCTTGCGCACCGCACAGGGGGTTTCAAGAAAACGTCCAGGCGCATGCGCATCATGTGGGAAGTAGATCGCAAACATGCCCTTTTCCAGGCGCGTGAACGATGCACGGCCCGCATAGAAGCCGATATCCTTTTCGCTGTTAAACGGCGTTGTTTCCTTCTGATCTGCGAGCGGCGCATAGCCGATGGCTTCTTCACCTGAAATGATAAACTGGATATCGATGTAGAGGCGATGCGCCTCTAATTTCGCTTCGCAGAGCGGTTTTGTCTCATAGCGTTGGATCAGGGCGAAAAGATCCTTTCCCTGAATTTCAATTCGTCCATCCGCCACGGACTCCCAGTTCGTCTTCTGTAAAAAATCAAAAGCCGCTTGAAACCGGGGGTGAATGTCAGCGTAACGCGCAGCCTGCGCAAGTGTATCGACTATCATGAATACTCCTTAATGAATGAAACCAATCCGGGCATCGCCCGCTGCAAAACACGACAGCACTGCCGATAATCCTCGACCGTGCCGCAAAAGGGATCAACAACATCCTCGTCCTCGGAACAACGCGCATCGAAACGTCGAAGCAGGTAAACGCGGTCACGGGCTGCAGGAAAACAGGAGAGCAGATGTGTCCGATGCGCCCGCGTCATCGCAATGATTATTGTGGCCGCATCGACCAGCGCTTGCGACACTTGCCGTGCGCGATGCGCCGTCATGGAACCAGGACACCCAACCTCGTCCAGCACGGTCAGCACATGCGGCGTAATCGGTTGTCCAACCGCCGCGGAAAGCCCTGCCGATGTCACGGTCCAATCTGAATGCATAGGCAATGCTGCACGCAATAGCGCTTCGGCCATGGGACTTCGGCAGGAATTACCTGTACAGACGAAGAGGACTTGACGGTGCATGCGTCATCCTCACTCTGGGATCATCACGCGCCAGGGAATGGCACCCGACTTGGATTGAAGCGAAAGGTCTGCTGTTTTTAATCCAGTCGGCGCAGCTGGTTGCTGGATCTGGGCTGGAGCAACAGGTGGCTCCTTTGTAGCAGGCGGTAAGGGAATCGCGACCTGCGCAGCCGTCGCAGTATTCGAAGCAAGCCCAACAACAGCCGGAGGCGGCAGAATTTTGCCTAAAAGTGGTGCCGACGCATTCACGACCGTTGTCGTTACAAAGACAGGCTTTGCCGCTGTTGTACGCAACGTCTTAAGATCACCTTGCAGTTTGGCATTTTCCTCCGCAATCTTCTTGAGATCCGTACGCAGCGTATTGATATCATTCTCCTGATTCTTGTTCTTCGTGCTCTCAGCCTGTTTCAGTTCCGTGCGGAACCGTTCAAGTTCGGTCAGCGGAACGGACTCTTTTTTCTGCGTAGCAATCTCACTCTGCAGCTTGCCGTTTTGCTCAATCAACCGCTTCAGCTCATCGCGCAGACGAGTCAGTTCGTTTTCCTGCGTAGCAATCTTCTGATTGACCAGAAGCGCCGTCTCTGACATGCCATCGATCTTTTTGCCAAGGGACGATTGCATTTCCGTTGTCGCCCGCACGAACTCGCGCGCCGTACTCTCCGTCGCCTGCTCGCTCAGCTTCCGTGAACGTTCCAGTTCCGCATCCCGGCTTTGCAATGCCGCATCGACCAAACGCGATTGCACGTTCGACATGTTGTTAAACATACAATAGCCGGCAAAAGCGAACCCCGCAATGAGCATCAGGAGAACCAGCGAGAACAAAACAACCAGCAGCCACGTTTTCTGGCGTGCACGCTCCCGTTCACGTTCCAGTTCCTGCAATGTTTTCAGCAACGCATTCTGATCTGATCCAGACGATGAACTCATCGACACTCTCCAATCCGATTAATGAATGCGAGCAGTATACCCGATTTGATCAAACCTTTAAAAGGGCAATTTTACCTGAGTGCCACACGTTTTTTGCACGCGCTGTCTCCAATTCATACCGCTGGCACCTGATTTTCATGCAGGCATTAACGTCTCGCTGTTTTTCAATTTCACTTGCTCCGCATGATGTTTCTTTGTATAGTAACATCTAGCAGGGTTGTTCCATTACAAAAAACAGGAGATTCGCATGATGTTTGGTATTCAGGATCTGGGTGTTGCAAGCGCTTACTTGCTTGCCTTTGCGGGCGCGTTAGTCTGTGTCGGGTACGGCATTATCCATTGGAATCGGGGCGATGAACCGATCAAACAGGAAGATGTCCAATGGGCCAAGGAAGAGAAAGAAGACATTGAAAATGCGCTTTAATGCGCGCGTAACGCACGAAAAAGGATCTTGAATATGGATATTTTCACATTTGTCGTCTTGATTGTCTATCTGCTTGGCACAGGATATCTGGGGTATCTCGGTTACTGTCAAACCAAGAGCGCCTCGGACTACCTTGTCGCAGGCCGCAATGCAAACCCGGTGATCATGGCACTTTCCTATGGTGCCACCTTTATCAGCACCTCTGCGATTGTCGGATTTGGTGGCGTCGCTGCGAACTTTGGTATGGGTCTGCTTTGGCTCACAGTGCTCAATATCTTTGTCGGCATCTTTACCGCATTCGTTGTTCTCGGAAACCCGACGCGCCGCATGGGCCACCATCTTGATGCGCACACGTTCCCGGAACTGATGGGAAAACGATTCAACAGCCGTGGCATTCAAATCTTTTGCGCACTCATTATTTTCGCCTTTATGCCGCTCTATGCCATGGCGGTGATCATCGGCGGTGCGGAATTCATCGGGCCGATCTTCCATATCTCGTATGATGC
>Ga0075012_10006335_pt1 | contig 10740 bp, 9 predicted proteins | sample All_14_2_FD_71474 | JGI IMG/M metagenome (GOLD analysis project Ga0075012, IMG submission 71474) | Freshwater microbial communities in response to fracking from Pennsylvania, USA - Allegheny Zone_MetaG_DW_15 | ecosystem: Environmental > Aquatic > Deep subsurface > Groundwater > Drilled... | reverse complement strand
AATTGGACAATATCCAGAAAATTTCAAAAAACGTGAAATCAGATGAAAATATTGATGCCTTGTATGAAAAATTCGAAGAAAAAAAACAAAAAATACAAGAATTGATCAATGAAAAACACGATCACGATACGCGCCTGGAACTCAAAGACGGTGTGAAAATGATGGATAAAGGGGTTGGTGTAGCCCTGGCCGCCCTGGTTGTGTTGGGTGCCGGTTTGACCATTGCCTTCCCGCCCCTTGGTTTAACCATCATGGCGGCCACCGCTGCGGTTGGCGCCTTATACATTGTCGGTCGCGTTGCTGTGCCTTTGTTCAAAAAGCTGGGCGAGGCATTGGGTTTGCTTGACAAGAAAGAAGAAGTCCTGGCAGAAGAAGTGCAAGATATCGATCTGAAAAAAGAAGCTGATTTGGAGCAAGAGGCCGCACTGAAACATGGGGTTGATCTGGGACATGTCGCTGATCAGGAGCTCGTTGATCGTGATATTCAATCTGAGCCTGCACCTGTTGCGGTGATTAAATCAGCCCCGCTTCCCGAACCCGAGATGCAAGCGCCAGCCCGCGACCCACACCATTTTTCGTCGGATGTCATTATGTCTCAGGGCATGAGCGTTGATCCTGCCCATGCCCTGGAAAATATAGCAGGCCTGAACGTGGTAACAGACCGCTACCAGAAAAAACTGGAAGCGGCGATACAACAAGACAATCCCCAGGCTTTACTGGAAATCGTAAATGAGATGAGCGAAAAGATGTTCATATACCAAACGCAACCTGACGTAGCCAGAGAATTGCTCAGCGAAGTGCCCGGCTGGTCTGACAAAGCCGCCCCCATGCTGGCGCGCGCCTTGAACGACCTGCCGGCGGACGACCCGCAAAAACAGGCCTTTCATAATGCTGTGTCGTTAAAAGGGGTTCTGGATGTGAAGGAATCGCGTGATGGATACAAAGCGGCATCCTCAGGTGCGGCTGATTCGCTATCTGAGGATGAGCCAAAACAAGTTGTTCATTGATTGCAAGCACGATCAAAGTACGTTAGCTTAGAGCAATACCCATTTTCAAAAAGAAGATGCTATGTTGCCTTTGTTTCGTGATCAGCCACGCGCATTCAACATGATCTTTATGTTGGAAATATGGGAACGGTTCGGATTTTACACCTTGCAGGGTGTTTTGACCCTGTATTTTGTGCGCTTTCTCGGTTATGACGACCATCAGGCTTATTATTCTTTCGGCGCATTCTCGGCACTGGTTTTTGGCATGATCGCCATCGGCGGTTACCTCGGCGATAAAGTCCTGGGCACCAAACGTACCATCGTGCTGGGTTTGATTACTCTGGCCGCCGGTTACCTGTCTCTGGCCATCACCGACAAAGAACACGTTTTTCTCGCGCTGGGACTGGTCTGCGTGGGCAACGGATTGTTCAAGGCCAATCCCTCCAATCTGCTGTCCAAATGTTACGCTGAAAACGATCCGCGCCTGCATAGCGCTTTTACCCTTTACTACATGGCCATCAACCTGGGTTCGACCTTTGCCCTGCTGATCGGCCCCGCGCTCGCCACCCGTTATGGCTATGGATACGCTTATTTCCTCAGTTTCATCGGCATCCTGCTCGGCCTCGCCAATTACGCCTTTCAACGCAAACACATTGCATCTATTAACACGCCTGCCGACAAGGCGAACATTTCCGCATGTAAATGGCTGCTGATTCTGGCCATGATCATCCTGACGACGCTTGTATCCTCCTGTCTGTTACAAAATGTGATGTTGGCGCAAACCATAGTCTGGCTGATGATAGTTGTGATTTTTGCCATCTATTTTTGTTATATGTATCAGGCGAATCAACGCGACCGCCGGCGCATGTGGATTGCGTTTATTCTGATGCTGGAAGCGGTAATCTTTTTCACACTCTACCAGCAAATGCCAACGTCCCTGAATCTGTTTGCCGTCAATAACGTCAGACCTTTTTTGCTGGGTATCCCCATCGATCCACAAAGCTTTCAGGCCCTCAATCCAATCTGGATCATTGCCATGAGCCCGGTGCTGGCCTCGTTTTATTACCGATTACACAAAAAGGGAGTCGTCTTTCAAACGCCATACAAATTTGCTGCCGGTATGCTCTGTTGCGGCCTGAGTTTTGGCTTGCTGTTCTTTGCCCGATTCCTGCACGATGAGCAGGGCATGGTGTCTTCCGCCTGGTTGATTGCCAGTTATTTTTTCCAGAGCACCGGCGAATTGCTGGTGTCGGCATTGGGGGTGGCCATGGTGGCCGAACTGGTGCCGCTGCATATTACCGGTTTCGTCATGGGCATGTGGTTTTTAACCCAATCCGTGGCCGGTTTCACCGGGGCTTTTGTGGCGTCCTTTACCGCTATACCCGCAGACGCGCTGCCTGGTTTGCAGTCGCTGTCTGTTTATACGCAAACCTTTGCCGGTATTGGAGCGGCAACGCTGGTCGTAGGTGCGCTCATGTGGATACTGGCAAGCCGCCTGACTACGCCTCCAGCGTAATAACGTGCCGATCTATTTTTGGATTATTTTTAACCAAAGCACCTGTTTGGTTAAAAATATATTGTATAGTTCACAGTTTCGTTCCATTGGCTAAGTTATGACCTTTGATGTGACCTTGAGTCCGCAGACGCTCGCTATTCTTGACCGAATAAAAACAAGGGGATCCGTCCCTGCTTGTTTTTCTGCCAGTCAACATGCGCCTGCCCAGGTGACAAGTGAGGCGTTACTGGCCTGGATGAACGAAGGGCAAGCGCAGAGCAAAGGGCGCGCGCGTTTTCTGCTGGAATCCCTGTACGCCTCTTGTCTCGCCGATCTCAACAGCTCTCTGTCAAAAACAGAGGAAGAGGACGACAAAGCCAAAAAACGAAATTGGCGTATCATGGCCAAACTGGCTTTTCTGGCGCTGCTGGGCGTCATTTATTTTGCCGCGGAAGGCTTCGACGGCATCGCTTCCATGCTTCTTGGCATAAGCACCTTGTCTGGCGTCTATGTTTTCGCCATCGGTGTTGTGTTTGCGGTCTTGTGGACCACGGTGTTTTTCGCCGTTCATTTGCTGGAAATCGCCCAAAATCTGGGGGTGAATATGATAGACGCCCCGAAAATGATCAATATCTATACCAACCAGGTCGAGCAGATCAAAGCCCTCAGAAAAAAAATCAACCAACAATACGATGAAGATGATGGAGAAAAGCTGAAGTATGACCTGGCGATTCTGCACATGCTGATAAACCGGATGAGCGAGCTGGACAGCACGCGTGAGGCCCTGAAAACTGCGTTGAACAATCGTTTTCTGGTTGCCGCCAAATACGGTTTGGCGCTGCTGGCCGGCGTTGTGTTGTTCTGTGGCGGATTCATGGCCGGACAAACCGTGGCTCTGGCTTTCGCTGCCTTGTTTGTGGCCAGCGTTTCGCCTACAGCCTGGCCGATTATTTTGTTTTGTGTGGTGATTGGCCTTGCTGCCTTTGGTTTTTACTGGTTTGTGGAGCGGCATGGCATTGAAAATTTGATTGGCCGTTGCGTGGGTCTGGATAAAGAAAAAGTTAATGCGTTTTGTGATGAGGAATTGGTTGAAAAGGAAAATAACAAACTGGATACTCTGGTGAATCGTGTGTCGAGCCGCCGAGACAGGCTTCAGGAAACCAACGAATTGCGTGCGGAAAACGAGGGTTTAAAGGGGCAGCTACACGTTCTGAAATCAACAATCCTGGTCGATTTGACCGAATCGGAACCGGTTTACCCGACTTCCTCACGTTTTTTCCAACCTTGCCATCCCGAACCTTCGCCATGTCATCCCGAACGAAGTGAGGGATCTCCCGATGCCCGCAACAATCTCCTACAGCCCCAAAATCCCTTTGACGAAAGGGATAGTAATCTTGCGCTGGGCGGCCAGTGAGGCTTCATCCAGCCTGTCCAATATCTCATACAAGGCATGCATACTGCGCGCACAGCGATTGATCAAAAACAGCGCTACATTATCTGACAAATCAAAACCGCGATCGTGAGCATGTTGCTGCAAGGCCGTCATTTTTAATTCATCGCTTAATTCGTTCAACTGAATCACCAAACCCCAGGCAAGACGCGAACGCAAATCGGCCAGCTGAATGGCAGTGGCGGACGGCGCCTGTCGTCCGGCCATCAACAACAGGGTACTACCCTTGTCGCGCACACGATTGTAAAGATGAAACAGCGCCTCTTCCCAGGCTTTATCGCCGGCAATATCGTCAATGTCATCGAGGGCAATCAGTTGCTGTTCTTCCATGCCTTCAATGCTGTCCGGCCCCCATTCTTTCAACAGACTCAAGGGCAAATAAACGGCGGAACCCTGTTGTGCGCTGATGGCCTGGCAGCAACCTTGTAACACATGAGATTTACCAACGCCCTTATCGCCATGCAGATAGACAAATTGTTCACCCTTGCCTTGTAAAGACCAGGTCAGTTGTTGCTGCAAGAGGGTGTTTTCGCCCCAGAAAAAATCGTCCAGAGTGGCCTGGTGATTCAGTTGGATGGCCAGTGCCAGTTGATGATTTATCGACATAATTTATTGATGGTACAGGCTTTTCTTCCCCAAACCCAAACGTAATGCAGGTAAGTAACCGCCGTGGTGATGGCCGTTATAATCATTAACGTTTGAATGACATAACTCGGGGTCAATTGATAATAAGCCAATTCAAACAAACAGAGTGTGACCAGGCCTATCTGCAAGGTGGTGTTGATTTTGCTGAGAAAGGTGGGTTTGAAATCCAGCTTGCGCTGCACCAACCAATACCAGGCCATCACGCCCATGGAAATGGTAAAATCACGCAGAAAAACCAGAATCACCAGCCACCAGGGCAGACTGCCGAGCAGGGCGAGCGAGATAAAGCTTGAGGCAATCAAAAGTTTGTCAGCCAGGGGATCTATAAAGGATCCCAGCGGGCTTTGCCAGTGGTAATGACGCGCCAACCAGCCGTCCAGTCCATCGGTAAACCCGGCCAGCAGGTACAAATAAAAAGCGATAACATACTGATGCTGATACAGGCATACTAAAAACGGCACAATCAGGATCAGACGAACGCAGGTCAGTACGTTGGGTATGTGTTTTAGCATCTTGTCTGGCACGGTAATTTGATTCGCCTTATGCTGGCTGAGCTTGTCGTTGCAGTTAACGTCCAAGTGTATACAATCCTCAGGCGTCTGTCACGCCCCCGTCTCTGCGAGCCACGGCGATTGCATTTGAACGGTCAATATATGCGCAGAAAACCCGAACCGTGACCGTTAGGGAGCGGAAATATTTGTGGGGCACTTGACAGCCGCGTAACTTAAGTGATCTATTATTACTTTTGATCGCTTCAATAATACGCTCGCAATGACGGCAACTGTTTCAATCCGGCTTCTTGCGATAAACCACTGCCGTATTGCCAATCAACTGCACCAGTTCAGCTCGAAGCTGCTGACACAAATCATCGGCAATCGCCTTGCGATCTGCTTTTTCTTCGCCATAAACCTTTATTTTGATCAATTCATGAATATCCAGCGCCAGGTTGGTTTCTTCAACCAGCGCCGGCGTTAAACCCTTGGCGCCCATGAGAATTACCGGCTTTAAATGATGTGCTTTGGCTTTAAGAGCCTGCTTGAATGAGGTGTTCACAACGCTTCCTGTCTTAAAAATGGCGAATTATTGCACGTTTTGCTGGGAAACGGTAGTGAATTTGAGTATGATGCAGGAAAGTATGTTTTTATCGGAAGGGTATGCCGCGCTCCAAAAGCAGTAATCGCTGGTTACAAGAACATTTTGATGATGTTTACGTCAAAAAAGCACAGGCCGAAGGCTATCGCAGTCGCGCTGTCTATAAATTAAAGGAAATTGACGAAAAAGAGCGTCTGCTCAAACCCGGCATGACCGTTGTCGATCTCGGTGCTGCACCCGGCGGCTGGACGCAATACATCACCCAAAAGCTCGATGGCCAGGGCACGATCGTGGCGCTGGATATTTTGCCCATGGATGCTTTGCCCGATGTCAACGTTATCCAGGGCGATTTCCGTGAAGATGAGGTGTTCCAGCAACTGATGACCGTGATCCCCACGCGCGGCCTGGACTTGCTTTTATCCGATATGGCCCCAAATATGAGTGGAACCACCGCTGTTGATGTACCGCGCGCGATGTATCTGGTAGAGCTGGCTTTCGACTTTGCCGACAACATGTTAAAACCTGGCGGCGCGCTGCTGCTGAAAATTTTTCACGGATCCGGCTTTGATGACATCATCAAACTGGCTCGTCAAAAATTCGATCGGGTCGTGATTCGCAAGCCCGCGGCATCACGTTCGCGGTCGAGAGAAACCTATTTACTGGCGAAGGGCTATAATTTGTAGTAAGTTTATCGTTCTCACGTCGTAGCAATACGACCCAATTGAGGTTAATACTTTGAACGACATGGTAAAAAATTTATTTTTGTGGCTAATAATAGCTATTGTTCTGGTGTCTGTGTTCAGCAATTTTGGACCACGCCAGTCGTCTACGGAAAAAGTTTCCTACAGTCAGTTTTTAACTGACATTGATCAGGGAATGATTAAATCCGTCACGGTTGAAGACAACAAAATCATCAAGGGCGTGACCAAAAACAATCATCGATTTGTCACCTACATGCCCATGCAGGACAATGCCTTGTTAGGCCAGTTGCTGAAGAGCAAAGTAGACGTCACCGGCCAGGAAAAACAACAGGAAAGCTTCCTGTTACACCTGTTTGTGAACTGGTTCCCCATGCTGCTGTTGATAGGTGTCTGGATATTTTTCATGCGCCAGATGCAGGGTGGCGGTGGACGCGGCGCCATGTCCTTTGGTCGTTCACGCGCTCGTTTACTGGGTGAAGATCAGGTCAAAGTCACGTTTGCTGATGTGGCCGGCGTTGATGAAGCCAAAGAAGAAGTCAAAGAGCTGGTTGATTTTCTGCGCGACCCGGGCAAATTCCAAAGCCTCGGTGGGCGTATTCCTCGTGGTGTATTGCTGGTTGGTTCGCCAGGAACCGGTAAAACCCTGCTGGCTCGTGCCGTTGCCGGCGAAGCCAAGGTTCCTTTTTTCACTATTTCCGGTTCGGATTTTGTTGAAATGTTCGTCGGGGTAGGTGCTTCCCGCGTCCGGGACATGTTTGAACAAGCAAAAAAACAAGCGCCCTGTATTATTTTCATCGATGAAATTGACGCAGTCGGCCGCCACCGCGGTGCCGGTCTTGGCGGCGGTCATGATGAAAGAGAGCAAACACTGAACCAGTTGCTGGTTGAAATGGATGGTTTTGAAGGCAATGACGGGGTCATCGTGGTTGCGGCAACCAACCGGCCTGATGTACTGGATCCCGCCCTGTTGCGCCCAGGTCGTTTCGATCGCCAGGTTGTGGTGCCTTTACCCGATATCCGCGGTCGCGAACAAATTCTTAAAGTGCATCTGAACAAAGTACCGATCGATGGCTCCGTGTCTGTGTTGCCTATCGCTCGCGGCACACCCGGTTTTTCCGGAGCGGATCTCGCCAACCTGGTCAACGAAGCGGCGTTATTTGCCGCACGCGCCAACAAGCGTAAAGTCGGTCTGATTGAGCTGGAAAAAGCCAAAGACAAAATCATGATGGGTGCCGAGCGGCGCTCCATGGTGATGGACGATAATGAAAAGAAATTAACGGCTTATCACGAAGCGGGTCACGCCATTGTTGGCTTGTCCGTTCCGGAACACGATCCGGTTTACAAAGTCAGCATCATTCCTCGTGGCCGCGCCCTTGGCGTGACCATGTTCCTTCCCGAGCAAGATCGTTACAGTCATAGCAAACGTCGTCTGGAAAGCCAGTTGTCCAGTTTGTTTGGCGGTCGAATTGCTGAAGAGTTGATTTTTGGTACGGAAAGCGTGACCACTGGTGCTTCAAACGACATCATGCGTTCGACTGAAATTGCACGCAAAATGGTGATGAGCTGGGGCTTGTCGGATCTCGGTCCGTTGACTTTTGGTGAAGAAGAGGGTGAAGTTTTCCTTGGTCGCAGCGTGAATCACAATAAAGAAATTTCAGATAAAACTGCGCAATCGATTGATGAAGAAGTTCGAGCCATTATCGACAGAAACTATAACCGCGCCAAAGAAATCCTGGTCTCGAGTATGTCAATATTGCATCTGATGGCTGAGGCTTTGATCAAATATGAAACGATTGACGCCAATCAAATCGCGGAAATCATGGCGGGTAAACCTCCAACACCACCGGAAGATTGGGAATCTTTGCAAGCACCGACTGATACCGGCAGCAAAAAAAATGAGGATGAACAGTCAGTCAGCCTCAACAGCAAACCAGTCGAACGCCCCGCCGGCGAACATTAGTCGTCGTCATCCAGAGCGCAGCGAAGGATCTCCATGTTGTGGCGACGTGCCATGTTCAGGAGATCCTTCGCTGCGCTCTGGATGACAGGTCTCGAGGTATTTCTATTTGAACAAGCAACAATTCAAACACTGGCGCCAAACATATCCCTCTCCATCCAGTCCCCACATCATGCCGCTCATCATGGGGATTGTGAACGTAACCCCGGATTCTTTTTCTGATGGCGGTGCTTATCTTCATCGTGAACAAGCGCTGACACAGGCAAAAAAACTAATCGCAGAAGGTGCGGACATCCTCGACATTGGCGGCGAATCCTCCCGTCCAGGGGCTGTGGCCGTAAGCGCTGATGAAGAATTGAATCGTGTGATTCCTCTCATCCAGGGTTTACATGCAGAAATGGATATTTGTCTGTCAATCGACAGCAACAAAGCGACCGTCATGCGTGCGGCCATAGACGCTGGCATCGGGATGATTAACGATCGCTCGGCTCTGACAGAACCAGACACGCTGCTGCTTGCCGCGCAATCGCAACTACCGGTTTGTTTAATGCACAGCAAAGGCACGCCATTGACCATGCAGCAACAACCCTTCTATGATAGGGGAGTGATTGCTGAGGTGGATGATTTTTTTTCGCAACGCATAGCCAGTTGCCTGGCAGTGGGTATTGCCAGAGACAATCTGATCCTGGACCCCGGTTTTGGATTCGGAAAAACAGTGGCTCATAATCTCAGCCTTATCAAAGGCTTGCAACGATTTACACATCATAATTTGCCCTTGATGCTAGGCGTTTCACGCAAAAGCACTCTGGGTGCTATCACGGGTAAAGCGGTTCACGAACGCCTGGCGGGCGGCATCGCGGCCAGTGTGCTGGCTATGATGTACGGTGCTACCATCATCAGAACACATGATGTGGCAGAAACAAAACAGGCTTTGCTGGTTGTTCAGGCAATCGGGCAGGCAGATAATTAAACGAGGAAAAGGTTCATGGCAGCACGTAAATATTTTGGTACGGACGGGATACGCGGGCAAGTCGGCCAATCATTCGTTAACCCCGAATTTATGCTGAAACTGGGCTGGGCTTTGGGGCGCACGCTTGTCAATGGCACACGCAAAAAAGTGATTATTGGCAAAGACACTCGCGTATCGGGTTATATGCTGGAATCTGCCCTGGAGTCTGGCTTGTCCGCCGCCGGTGTAGATGTCGGATTGCTCGGCCCCATGCCCACTCCCGCCGTGGCGTATTTGACGCAAACCCTGCGCGCCCATGCCGGCATCGTGATCAGCGCATCGCATAATCCTTTTGAAGACAACGGCATCAAATTTTTCTCCGCTGACGGCAGCAAGCTACCCGACAGTGTTGAGGAAGCCATCGAAGCCGAAATGGACAATCCGCTGAAAACTGTAGACTCTTACGAGCTTGGCAAGGCCAGACGTATTTATGACGCGCCGGGACGTTACATCGAATTTTGTAAATCCTCCGTTCCATCCATGACCCGTTTGTCCGGCATTAAAATTGTGGTTGACTGCGCCAATGGTGCAACCTATCACATCGCGCCTAACGTGTTTGCTGAACTGGGTGCGGATGTGATTACCATCGGCGACAAGCCAGACGGTTTTAACATCAACAAAAATTGCGGTTCAACCGCACCGGCTGCCTTGCAGAAAAAAGTACTGGAGACAGGCGCCGATATCGGTATCGCCCTCGATGGCGATGGCGATCGCCTGATCCTCGTTGATTCGGCCGGCAATCTGGTTGACGGCGATCAGATTCTGTATATCATCGCCAAAGACCGGCATCAAAAAGGACTGTTGCATGGCGGTGTCGTGGGAACCTTGATGAGCAACTTCGGTCTGGAACAAGCCTTTAACGCCATGGACGTTCCGTTTATACGCACCAGGGTTGGTGATCGCTACGTGCTGGAAACCTTGAAAAAGAAGGATTGGCGCATTGGCGGTGAGTCCTCCGGCCACATCGTTTGCCTGGATAAAACCACCACGGGCGATGGCATCATCGCCGCCTTGCAAGTTTTGTCGTCCATGATCAAACAAGATAAAACCTTGCAACAGCTGACCGAGGGTATTCATTTACTGCCGCAGACCCTGCTGAATATCAAAACCGATCATGCGCTGTCTCTGGCCGCGGATGAACGTGTTCAAGAGGTTGTCAACGCATTATCCAAACGCCTTGCTAAAACTGGCCGCGTCCTGCTGCGCGCATCTGGCACCGAACCCGTGTTGCGTGTGATGGTGGAAGGGCAAAACACGGAAGAAGTCCTCCGTTACGCCGAGCAATTACGCGACGATATCCTCCAGATTGAATTATCAGTACATTAAAAATCGCAGGAAAAAAAGGTAGGGTGGGCAAAGAAGCGAGAGCGACGTGCCCACCAATTCAGAGCTCTAATTTAAATCT
>Ga0075012_10006333_pt1 | contig 10740 bp, 12 predicted proteins | sample All_14_2_FD_71474 | JGI IMG/M metagenome (GOLD analysis project Ga0075012, IMG submission 71474) | Freshwater microbial communities in response to fracking from Pennsylvania, USA - Allegheny Zone_MetaG_DW_15 | ecosystem: Environmental > Aquatic > Deep subsurface > Groundwater > Drilled... | reverse complement strand
CTGGCGCTCAACTTCATCACCATCCCTGAATATCCCTGGCGCGATCCGGCCGCCCTCGCCCGCCTGACGGTTGGCAGCTATCTCGCCGGCCTGGCAATCCAGGTCCCCAGCCCGCGCCCCTAAATCCGCGTCCCCAACCTCGCGCCCCCCGGGGCGGAGGGGGCAAGGGCCCCCTGCGGATCGCGGCCCAATTTTCACCCTGTCGGGCCAAAACAGTATTCCCCGCGATCAATCCGGACTAATCTGCCGGAAGACCACCACGGGATTAGACTCCCCCTCACCGCCATTATATCCCAGGCAGTAGGCCTGAGAGAAACAGGAGAAAACCCAAACGCTTTTGCGGGGTATTTGTAATGATTACGTTCAAGAATAAGCAGGTTTTCGCCGCCATCTTCGATATGGATGGCACAATGTTCGACACAGAACGACTTAGATTCGAAACTATTCGTCAGGCGTCGAGCGAAATTCACGGCTACCCGATTGCCGATGCGGTTCTCATCGGCTCCCTCGGCCTCAGCGCGGCCCGGGCAGAGGCGCTGGCCCAAAGCCACCACGGCGCCGATTATCCCTATGACGCCATACGCCGCCGGGCGGACGAGATTGAACTGGCCCATGTCCGGCAGCACGGCGTGCCAGTCAAAGCGGGGCTCTACGAGGTGCTGGAGCGACTGAAGCGCAATGGCGTCCTGCTCGCGGTGGCCACATCGAGCCGGCGGGCGATTGCCGAGGAATTCCTGATCACCGCCAATGTCTTCAAATATTTCGACATCACCGTCTGCGGCGACGAGGTGGCCCGGGGCAAACCGCATCCGGAGATTTTTCACCGGGCCGCGGCCGAACTGAACCTGCCGCCCGAGCAATGCCTCATGGTGGAGGATTCGGAGAATGGCCTGACCGCCGCCGCCGAGGCTGGCGGCCTGCCGGTGCTGATCGAAGACATCAAGCCGCCCCGGCCCGCAGTCGCCGCCCGCGCCTTCATCGCCTATGGCGGGATGCCGGGTTTTCTCGACGACCTGCGCGCCTGCACCGCCATCCTGCCGGCGCCGGCCCTGACCGAGCCCTTCCCCGCCATGAGCAATGGCGAGACGGTCGGCATCCATGGCTTCGGCGCCATGGGCGGCGGCTATCTCGCCCAGATCCTCAGCCATTGGGACGGGTATACCCGGCCGGCCGAAATCGTCGGCATTACCGGGGACGGCTTCCTCCGCGAATTGGTCAACAGCTTCGGGCGTTACGCCATCCGCTACCCGGCGGAGGCCCATGACCAGACCATCGACAATATCCGGCTGATCGATGCGGCCGATGAGGCGGGCATCGTCGCCCTCTACAGCCAGGCGGCCATGATCGGCCTCAGCCTGCCCGAGGCCGCCATCCGGCAGCAAGCCCCGCTCATGGCTCGCGGCCTGGTGGCGCGGCATCAGGCAGGGGGTGGCCCCCTTTCTGTGCTCACCATCCTGAATAAATTGTCGGGGGCACGATTTGTTCAGGCCCAGGTGGTCAAGGCCCTGGCCAGACTGGTCCCGGCCGATCAGGCCCAGGCGATCATGGCGAAGACCCATTTCCCGGAAACCGTGGTCAATCGGATGGCCTCTCGCCTGCCTCGGGACGCGCTGCTCCGCCAGGCCCGCATCAAACTGGACCTTTTCGCGGCGCAAAGCCGCGATCTCGCGGTGGAAAGCGCCCCGGCCCGTCTCTCGGCAGCCGCGCCGGTGCCGCCCCGCCTGGATCGCCGGGCCGACGAAATGCGGCAGGCCGCCCAGATGGCGACCGCGGTCGGCCAGGTGAACCTTGTCCTCTTCCACAGCGAGGCGGATATGGCGGTCTATGTCGAGAAAGGCTGCGCGCCGGTCGAACGCCTGCGCCAGACCCATCTGCTCGACGATATCGCCCTGGCCCAGACGGTGAAAAACCGGCTCTGGAACGGAACCCATGCCATTGCCGCCTGGTATGCCCATCTGCTGGGCTATCGCACCATCGGTCAGGGCATGGGCGACGCCCGGGTCGCCGCCCTGGTGGACCGGCTGCTGAAATCCGAGATCCAGCCCGCGCTGCTGGCCGAAGCCCCCGCGACCGCCAGCCTGCTGCCCGGTGCCGTCGAGGCGTTCACCCATCGCTGCCGCATGGCGTTCAAGGACACATGCCTTCGTGTCGGACGCGATCCCTTGCGAAAGCTGCAGCGCCGGGAACGGATCTTCGGGGCGATCGACCTGGCCGCGCGCCACGGCCTCCGTACCGAGGCCCTGGAATATGGCGCGGCCCTCGGGCTGCTCTTCGCCCTTCGCGACAGCAGCCCGACCGATAAGGAGTGCGCCCAGATCCGGCAATTGTTCGAAGCGCGCGGCCAGATCGCAGATGTTCTGGCCTGGCCCGGCCCCTATAACGGCCAGCCCTATCCGGGACTGGACCCGCTGCGCGACCGCCCGCTGATCGCCCGGATCGAGGATCATCTTCGCCGATTGATGGCGCAAGACAGCCAGCATTGGGATTGGCCGCTGCACGCGGCCACAGACGGCTGACCGAGTATCCGGGAACAAAATCAATATTCCCGCATTTCATTCCTCATGTCGGCATAAAATCCTCTCAATAGCTGACATGACGGAATGGATATTCTGCATCACGCGCCATGAAATGGACACGATTGATCGATATCCATTCTAGAATGTTCCAGTAGATATTCGCCATTTGCCGGCGATTTTTATCACAATTACGTGTTTTTGGGCTGCTACGCTTCCTGGCGCCCGCTCTGTGTCAACCGCCCGGCAGCCGATAGGCAGGCCGGGCCGGCCATCCACCGAACGAAAGGAGCATTCCATGGCCAATGCATCGACCACGAACAGCCAGGGCCCCAACGGCCAGGTCACCGACATCGATACCCTGCGCGCGGATATCGAAGCCCTGCGCGCCAGCCTGTCGGATCTGACCGGCAACCTGCGCCAGACCGGGCGGGACGGCGCCAGACTGGCTGCCGGCGAAGCCCGGGCCGCTGCCCGCAAGGCCGGCACCGCCCTTGAAGAAGGGGCTGGCCGTTTCGGCGATATGGTGAAGGAGCGCCCGGCGCTCGCCTGCAGCCTGGCCCTTGGCCTTGGCACGCTCATCGGCGCGGCGCTGGTCCGGCGCCGGGGCTGACCGCCATGCTGGCGTTTGCGGCCCGGATCTTCGCGATCCTGGTCCTGGTGACCCTGGGCATCGGCTTTGCCGCCTTTGGCGCCTATATGGCCCTCGCCCCCTATCTGGAACCGGCGCTGGCCGGGCTTCTGGTCGGGGCGGTGGCGATCCTGGCCGCCGCCCTGCTGGCCGCCTCCCCCCGGCCGGGCAGACGGGCGCCGGTAGTTGCCCCGGCCGCACAGGCCGAGCTTGAAACCCTGGCGGCCCTGGCCGCCGACCGTCCGCTGACGGCCCTGGCGCTTTCCACCCTGGTGGGGGCGGCCGAGGGGGCCCGACGCTGACGCCCTCCAACCCTGAAGAGCTTAAGGAGAGAGACATGCTGGGATGGGCCGTTACCTTTCTTCTCATCGCCCTGATCGCTGCCGTGCTTGGCTTCGGCGGCATCGCGGGCACCGCCATCGGCATCGCCAAGATCATCTTTTTCGTGGCGATCGCCCTGTTCCTGATCAGCGCCGTCGCCGGCGCCATCCGGGGCCGCAGCCCCAGGCTCTAGCCCCCCTCCCGCTGACGGCAATGAAGCCCCGCCCCCGAAAGGCGGGGCTTTTTGCCGGGCGGCCATGCCCGCCACCGCATTGACGAAAGGCCCGCGCGCGCTTACGAGAGGACGCGCAACCAAGGAGTTGCGGCAAAGGAGTTGTTGAGAGATGTCGAGCGAGATCCGCGAGCTTGCCCTGAAAGCCCGTGCCTGGCCCTTCGAGGAAGCACGGAAACTTCTGGCGCGGATCGAGAAAAAACCGGAAGTGCTCGACAAGGGCTATATCCTGTTCGAGACCGGCTATGGCCCCTCGGGCCTGCCGCATATCGGCACCTTCGGCGAAGTTTCGCGCACCACCATGGTGCGCCATGCCTTCAACATCCTGACCGATGGCAAGATCCCGTCGAAGCTGCTCTGCTTCTCGGACGACATGGACGGCATGCGCAAGGTCCCGGACAATGTGCCGGAGCCCGAGTTGCTGCGTGCCAACCTGGGCAAGCCCCTGACCCGGGTGCCGGACCCGTTCCACAAGTTCGACAGTTTCGGCCACCACAATAACGCCATGCTGCGGTCCTTCCTCGACCGCTTCGGCTTCGAATATGAATTCGCCTCGGCCACCGATTACTATGCCGAGGGCAAGCTGGACGACATGCTGATCCGCATGCTCGAAGTCTATGACGACGTCATGGCGATCATGCTGCCGACGCTGCGCGACGAGCGGCGCCAGACCTATGCCCCCTTCCTGCCCGTACACCCGAAGACCGGTGTCGTCATGCAGGTGCCGCTCGAAGGGCGCGACCCGAAGAAGGGCCTGATCCGCTGGACCGACCCCGACACCGGCGAAACCTTCGAGACCCCGGTCACCGGCGGCGGCTGCAAGGCCCAGTGGAAGCCGGACTGGGCGCTGCGCTGGGCTGCCCTTGGCGTCGATTATGAAATGTCCGGCAAGGACCATATCGACAATGTGAAGACGTCCAGCAAGATCTGCCGGGCCCTCGGCGGCCTGCCGCCCGATGGGTTCAACTACGAGCTTTTCCTCGACGACAAGGGCCAGAAGATCTCGAAGTCGAAGGGCAATGGCATGACCATCGAGGAATGGCTGACCTATGCCAGCCCGGAGAGCCTGTCGCTCTTCATGTATAGCCAGCCGAAGACGGCGAAGCGGCTCTATTTCGATGTGATCCCGCGCCAGGTCGACGAATATCTGGACCAGCTCGCGGCCTATCCCAACCAGGATCTGGCGAAGCAGCTCGAAAACCCGGTCTATCACATTCATTCCGGCCGGCCGCCGGCGGTGAAACTGCCGATCACCTTCGGCCTGCTGCTGAATCTTGCCGGCGTGGTCGCCTCCGAGGACAAGGCCGTGCTCTGGGGCTTCATCGGCCGCTATGCCCCGGGTGCCACGCCGGAAAACCAGCCGGTGCTGGACGACATGGTCGGCCATGCCATCGCCTATTACCGCGATTACGAAAAGCCGACGCGCCAATTCCGCCTGCCGACCGAGACCGAGCGTGCCGCCCTTGAGGAACTGGCCGGCTGGCTCGAGGCCGGGCCGGCGGAACAGACCGCCGAAGCCTTGCAGACCGAAGTCTTCGAAATCGGCAAGCGCCACCCCTTCCCGAGCCTCAGGGACTGGTTCAAGGCCAATTACGAAGTGCTGTTCGGCCAGCCCCAGGGCCCGCGCATGGGCTCCTTCATCGCGCTGTTCGGCGTCGCCAATACGGCAAAGCTGATCCGCAAGGCCCTGGCCGGCGATCTGGCCACGGCGTGATGGCGGGCTTGACCTATAAGGTCATGGAGCGCGCGGCCTGGGAGACCTTCCAGGCCGCGGGCGCCTTTACCGGCGCGCCGGTCGATCTTGCCGACGGCTTCATCCATTTCTCGGATGCGCATCAGGTGCAGGGCACGCTGGACAAGCATTTCGCCGGGCGCGGCGACCTGGTGCTGGTCGCCGTCGCCACGGCAGCGCTTGGCCCCGCGCTGGTCTACGAGACATCACGCGGCGGGGATCTGTTCCCCCATCTTTATGCCACCCTGCCCCTTTCGGCCGTGACCGGGGCAACGCCCCTGACCATGGGGGCGGACGGGCGCCACGACTCGTCATCCGCCATCTCGCGCCTGTCGCCGGCGGTCTGATCCAGCAGCACGGCGGAGATGCGGCGCGAGGCGCGCAGCAGCACTTCGCCGATCCGGGCACTGTCCCGCTCGCTCGACGGCGCCGCAATGGCCGCGACCACCCGGTCGCCGCCGCCGAAGACCGGGACCGCGACCCGAAGGGCGCCGACCGGGCCTGATCCCGCATGAACCGCAAAGCCGACCCGGCGCTGCACCCGCAGGGCCTGGCGGAAGGCCGACCAGCTCTGGCCGAGGCCGGCCGCCGCAATCTCGGTCCCGGCGACATCATGCAGACGGCGCAGGCGGCGCACGCTGTCATGGGCGAGCAGCACGCGGGCCGCGGCACTGTCGAACGGATCGACGGTCAGGCCGCGCAGCAGTTCGGGTGGGACATCGACGCCGCCCCCCGCCTCGACATGGGTGACGACGATCCGGTCGCGGTAAGGCTCGATCACCGCCACCAGGCCGACGGACCGGGTCAGATCCGTCAGATGCGGTTTCGCCGCCGTCAGCAACGGGTCATAGAGCCGGATCAGCCGGTCGAGGCCGATCACCGCCGGGCCCAGGGTATAGGCCCCGTCGATGCCGGGGGATACCAGTCCGGCACCGGTCAGGCTCTTGAAATAGCGATAGATGGTCGAACGGGAATAACCCGTCCGCGCCATCGCCTGTTCGACCGTCCAGCGCGGCTTTTCCGCCGCAAAGAGGTCGAGAATTCTCAGCATCCGATCGAGACTGCTCATCCCAGCGCTCCACAAAGGCTTGGACGAGGCCCGATCAGAACCTCATCCCTCCTCTGATACGCGGTGACGAAGCAATCCGATCTGTCCGATTTCAACTTCGACCACATCTTCCGCCTTCAGCCAGGGCGGCGGCGTCTGTCCCGCCGCAACGCCGGATGGGGTGCCGGTGGCGATGACATCGCCCGGGTGCAGCGTGGTGAAGGAGGAGAGATAGGCAATGATGGCCGGAATCCGGAAGATCATGTCCGCCGTCGTGCCATGCTGGCGCACCACACCGTTCACCCGCGTCTCCAGGCTGAGGGCATGGGGGTCGCGGATTTCATCGGCGGTGACCAGCCAGGGGCCGAAGCCGCCGGTGGCGGGAAAATTCTTGCCCGGCGTGAACTGGCCGGTGTGGCGCTGGAAATCCCGCACCGAGGCATCCTGGAAGATCGAATAGCCGGCGACATGGGCCATGGCATCGCCTTCGCGGACGTGGCGGGCCGGGCGGCCGATGATGACCGCCAATTCGCCTTCGTAATCGAAATCGCGGGAATTGCGCGGCAGGATCAGATCCTGCCCGTCCGCGACCAGCGTATCGGCGAAACGGGTGAAGACCGTCGGATAGGGTGGCGGCTTCCGGCCCATTTCGGCGGCGTGATCGGCATAATTCACCCCGATGCACAGGATCTTGCCGGGCGCGGGCACCGGCGGCAGCAATGTCACCGCCTTCAGGTCGAGATCGGGCTGGGCCCGGCCAACTTCAAGGCCGGCCTTGCCAAGACTGGTGGCAATGCAATCCTTGATGGTCGGGACATCCGGCCCAAGCCGTGCGCCCAGGTCGACGATACCGCCATCCTTAACGGCGCCATAGCCAAGGCGCTGGCCATCGAGGAAAGAGACGAGCTTCATGGCATTCTCCGCTGATCAGCCGTGGCCGCAAGGTAAGCCCATTCCATTGCCTGTCGTCCACCATCACGGTTATGCCCCGGCGCTGCCGGCCGGCCATCGCTTCCCCATGGCCAAATTCGCCCTGCTGTTCGAATGCCTGCAGGATCAGGGCCTGGCCCGGCCGGCCAATACCCATATCCCGGCCCCGGCCACGCGGGAGGCCCTGCTGCGCGTTCACGACCGCGATTATGTCGATGCCGTGCTGGCCCGGGCCGTGCCGCCGGCGGTGGAGCGGCGAATCGGCCTGCCGGTCGATGACGGCGTGGTCCGCCGCGCCCTGCTGGCAGGCGGCGGCACGCTGCTCGCCGCCCGCCTTGCCCTGAAGGCCGGGCTGGCCTGCAATACGGCGGGCGGCAGCCATCATGCCCGGCCGGAATCAGGCGCCGGCTTCTGCGTTTTCAACGATGTCGCGGTGGCGATTCGGGCCCTGCAGGCGGAAGGGACGATTCGCCGGGCCCTGATCGTCGATTGCGACGTGCATCAGGGCGACGGCACCGCCGCTGTCTTTGGCGGCGATCCTTCGGTCTTCACCCTGTCCCTGCATTGCGGCGCCAATTTCCCGGTCCGGAAGGAGGCGAGCGATCTCGACATCGATCTGCCGCCGGGCACCGGCGATCAGGCCTATCTCGACGCGCTCGCCCCGGCCCTGGGCCAGGCTCTGGCGGCCGGGCCCTATGACTTGGCCTTTTATAACGCCGGGGTCGATGTCCATGCGGCGGACCGGCTGGGCAAGCTGGCACTGTCCGATGCGGGAATCGCGGCGCGCGACCATCTGGTGCTGACAACCCTGCGCGGGGCGGGCCTGCCGGTCGCCGGTGTCATCGGCGGGGGCTATATGGACGATGTCCCCGCCCTGGCCCGCCGCCATGCCATCCTGCACCGGACGGCGGCGGCGCTGCTGCTGCCCTGATCAGCCGATTCCCGATCAGCCGGCGATCGGGGGCTGGAACGTCAGGCCCATGTCCCAGGGGAAATAGATCCAGGTGTCCTGGCTGACCTCGGTCACGAAGGTATCGACCAGCGGCCGGCCCATGGGCTTGGCATAGACCGTGGCGAAATGCGCCTTCGGCAGCATGTCGCGAACGATTCGGGCGGTCTTGCCGGTATCGACCAGATCGTCGATCAACAGGATCTCGCTGCCGCCGTCGGCCGCCAGTTCCGCCAGCTCCGGGCCGATGCCCTTCATGATCTGGGTGGCGCCCTGTTCCTTGTAGTCGTGATAGGAGGCGATGCAGATCGTATCGATCAGGCGGATGTTCATCTCCCGCGCCACGATCAGGGCCGGCACCAGGCCACCCCGGGTGATGCAGACGATAGCCTTATATTTCCGCTCGCTGTCGGTCAGGCGCCAGGTCAGGGCGCGGGTATCCCGGTGCAATTGCTCCCAGGACACGGGAAAGGCTTTTTGGCTGTTCGGCTCGGCCATGTCGCTTGCCCCTGCTTGGCTCGATTCCCGTGCTTCCGCGACGGGGCTCCGGAAAAGAAGAAAGGCGACCCTTGCGGGTCGCCTTTTCCTTTTGCTTCAGACGGTTGGTGGAGCCAAGGGGAGTCGAACCCCTGACCTCTTGAATGCCATTCAAGCGCTCTCCCAACTGAGCTATGGCCCCAATCCGTCTAACCCGCTGATTTCGCTACCGTTTTTCTTTGCCTTTCGGCCGGTCGACGATGGCGTCGTCTGCGGTGGCGCGGAACTTAGTGATAGGTCGCGCGCCGGTCAAGCATATTTTTTCAGCGATCTTTTTCGTCGTCCAGATCGAGGTCGGCATCGACCACATCCTCGAGATTCTCGTCGTCGAGGTCCTCGTCAGCGTCGAGCAGGGTGTCGTCGTCCTCGGTGTCGTCGTCCATGTCTTCGACGTCGATATCGCCTTCACCGTCCTCATCCGTGTCGGTGGCATCGGCGATGATGTCTTCCTCATCACCGTCCAGCTCCTCGATGCCGGCGTCTTCCTCTTCATCCTCGTCGTCGGAGGCACCGTCATTGGCATCCTCATCGTCGAGATCCTCGTCCTCGACCCCGACCGCCACGACCGCTGCGGCCGTCTTGAGCTTGGCGGCTTTCGAATCCGGCCGGACCCGGCGGATCTTCAGCGCCGCCTCGGGCTCGAACACCGCCTCGCACTTCGGGCACACGATCGGATCGCGACCCATGTCATAGAAGCGGGCGCCACAGGAAAGGCACTGCCGCTTCACGCCCCATTCCGGTTTGGCCAAAGTCGTTCTCCATGCGAAAAATCAGTGGGTCGCTTTGCCATGAAGCGCGCGGTCTGTCAAAGCGATTGGCGACGTGGTAAGTGCACCATTCGTCGATTCGGACATCGAGGCCCTGCCGTGCCTGCGCAAAGTGCAAAAACCAGCCCCGCCCTTACCGGGACCGTCACCGTCCCCGGGGACAAGTCGATTTCTCACCGGGCCCTGATTCTGGGCGGCCTTGCGGTCGGCCGGACCGAGGTTACCGGTCTTCTCGAAGGCGACGATGTGCTGCGCACCGCCGAATGCATGCGCCGCCTCGGCGCCAAGGTCGAGCGCCTGGGCAAGGGCCATTGGCAGGTCGATGGCGTCGGGGTCGGCGGCCTGGTCGAGCCTGCGGATGTCCTCGACATGGGCAATTCCGGGACCGGGGCGCGGCTGCTGATGGGTGTCGTCGCCGGCCACCCAATCACCGCGGTCTTCACTGGCGATGCCTCGCTGAACCGCCGGCCCATGGCCCGGGTGACCGAGCCCCTGTCGCGCATGGGCGCAGCCTTCGTCGGCCGCGCCGGCAACAAGCTGCCCATGGCGGTGGTCGGCGCACGCAACCCCATGCCCATCGAATACCGTCTGCCGGTTGCTTCCGCCCAGGTGAAATCCGCCATTCTGCTGGCCGGCCTCTGTGCGCCGGGCGAAACCACCGTGATCGAGCCGGAGCCGACCCGCGACCATTCGGAACGTCTGCTCGGCCATTTCGGGGCGGAAGTCCGTATTGTCGATGCGGCCGACGGCAGCCGCCGGGTCACCCTGCGCGGCCAGCCCGAACTGACCGCCGCCCCCGTGGTCGTGCCGGGCGACCCGTCGTCGGCCGCCTTCCCGCTGGTGGCGGCCTTGATCGTCCCCGGCTCGGATATCGTCATCGAGAATGTCGGGCTGAACCCGCTGCGCACCGGCCTGTTCGATACGCTGATCGAAATGGGCGCCCGGATCGACTATCTGAACCGGCGCGTCGCCGGCGGCGAGCCGGTGGCCGATCTCCGCGTCCGCCATTCCGTCCTGAAGGGCGTCACCGTCCCGGCAGAGCGCGCGCCCTCGATGATCGACGAATATCCGGTGCTGGCC
>Ga0075012_10006332_pt1 | contig 10742 bp, 6 predicted proteins | sample All_14_2_FD_71474 | JGI IMG/M metagenome (GOLD analysis project Ga0075012, IMG submission 71474) | Freshwater microbial communities in response to fracking from Pennsylvania, USA - Allegheny Zone_MetaG_DW_15 | ecosystem: Environmental > Aquatic > Deep subsurface > Groundwater > Drilled... | reverse complement strand
AGTGTCTATTGATCCAACCAAAGTAACGAGCACCGAACTCGAGGAAGATGGGAAGAAAGCAGGTCCACTCGCCAGCATCACAATGCGTGTGGTCGATGCGATGTCTCGCAAAAACAAGCATGAGGCAAGCCCTCCTGTGGAGCAAGGTCTGGAAGAGATGAAACACGATGGCTTCGAAGCAGGCAAAGCAGAGAATCATGATTCACCGTTTCCACACGTAGCACCGAAAAAGAGAAAGGTCTCGCTCGACGGCAGATCAATCTCCGGCGAACCGAGAGTGGAGCAAAGCAAACCGGTAAGTTTCGAGCCTGCTGCTCAGAGCAAAGGCAAGGCGGAGAAGCCGCCAGCGGTTTCCAAATCAGCGAACGCACCAAAGTCTCCAGTGGAAAACTTCGAGGTCGCGGCAAATTCAGATTTGCCCAACGACAAACTCTTCGCTCCTACCATGGAAATCACGGTGCCACCAAATGTGGTGGACGTCAGTATCGTCGCCGAAGACGCCTCTCCGGAGAAAAACGTCATCCAGGCAACGCCTGTTTCGCAAAGCTTGCTTGATGAGCCGATTTCGAAAGAGCAGCAATCAATAACCGGCCCTCAAGTAGAAGTAAAAGTTATGAGCTTCCAGCTTTCTGACGGAATGATGGAAGCCCAGCCTGCAGCCCAGGCAATCGCACAGGCTGCCACCGTAACTGGTGACGTTGTCACTCATGTGGACGCGGATTGTACGCCCGACCCTAAAGTCGGCCAGACGATTCTCGACAACGAGATCGATGACGAAGACGATGATGTAGAGCATGCCGAAGAATACGATGGCGAACTGGAAACCGATTCGGTAGACATTCATATGTCGCCTATCGGTGGACCTACAACGCTGTACCTGAGACAAAACTTGCGATCGGGTCAAACGGTCAGCCATAAAGGTCACCTCGTCATCATCGGCGATATCAACCCGGGCGCAGAAGTAATGGCGGACGGCGACATTACTGTTTGGGGCTGCCTGCGCGGCGTAGCCCATGCCGGTATCGGCGGCAACGTCGACGCTGAAATTCGTGCGTTGAAGTTGCAACCAATTCAGATTCGAATTGCCCACGCAATCGCTAGAGCTCCCGACAGACCTCGAGTCAACTATGCAGCCAGCAACGGACCTGAGACGGCGCGCATGGTGGACGGCAAAATCAAAGTCGTCAGATCAAGACTCGATTAAGCCCGAAAACAAAGTTCTCTCCTCGTAAATAAAGCACCACTATCCCACAGGTAAATGGAATGACCGGTCGAGTAATTGTAATAACTTCTGGAAAGGGCGGAGTCGGTAAAACAACCGCATCCGCCAACCTGGGCGTAGCCCTGGCGAGCACCGGCGCGAGCGTCGCACTCGTCGACATGGACATCGGATTGAGAAACCTCGACATCCTGATGGGTCTCGAAAACCGAGTGGTATACAACCTCGTCGACGTTATCGAAGAGCGGTGCAAACTGCGCCAGGCGCTGGTAAAAGACAAACGTCTTCCCAACCTGAGTCTGTTGCCGGCAGCGCAAACCCGTGATAAATCAGCGGTTTCCGCTGATCAAATGAAGGAACTCTGCAAAGAGTTGAGCAGCATTTTCGAATTCGTACTTGTCGACAGCCCGGCAGGCATCGAGCAAGGTTTCCAAAACGCAGTGGCAGGCGCACACGAAGCAATTGTCATCTGCACACCGGAAATGTCGTCCGTTAGAGACGCCGATCGTATTATCGGTTTACTCGAAGCGCGCAAAGATGAAATCGAGCAGTACAGGCTGGTCGTCAATCGTTACCGCCCGAACATGGTTCAGGCCAACGACATGATGTCGGTCGAGGATGTTCTCGAAATTTTGTCAGTTGAACTGCTCGGCGTCGTTCCGGAAGACGAAGAAATCATCGTCTCCACGAACAAAGGCGAACCGGTCAGCGGAACCGACAACTGCAAATCGGGTCTCGCCTACCGCAATATTGCGCGCCGGTTGAGAGGAGAAGACGTTCCGATTATGGACTTTTCAGCCCAGAATCAGACCTGGATCAACAGGATCGTCAACTTCTTTAATCCGGTCCGCGTATAAAGGGGGGCCGACAATATGCAGGTTTTATCCAATCTTTTTGCGCGCTTTCGTCCGACTACAGTCAGAACGACCGCAAAAGACCGCATGAGATCAATGTTAACCTATGACCGTCTAGAGCTTCCGGCCGGGCGCCTTGAGTGCCTCGAGGAAGAACTGATGGCCGTGGTGTCAAGATATTTTGAGCTTGACAAGAGCACGACACAGTTTGATCTGCAACAATTAGATCGCAGGGCGCAATTGATTGCCAATTTCCCGCTCCTGCGCTCCAAGTGCTGAGATTCGAAGCTGATTGAACAACGTATTACGTAGGACGACTTTCGACGATGTGTCCAAGATCATCTCGCAAACATTTGCGAGCGTTGATTTGTGGCTACTGGGCGCGACAGGCTTTCTCCTTTTCACGGGACTGACCGTTCTACGCAATTCGGCACAAACATACGGATACTATGAAAAGCAGTTCGACTTCCTGTGCGCAGGCGCCGTGCTGCTTTTCATCTTTAGTCGCATTCCCTATCGCTTCTGGGTGAAACCATGGGTGATACCAGTCATTTACCTGGGAAATCTCGGTTTACTTGCCCTCACCATGGTTCTCGGTCACGAAGCTCAGGGAGCTCAACGCTGGCTGCAGCTCGGTCCCATCACGCTCCAGCCGTCTGAAATATCAAAGATCGTAGTGATATTTACGATGTCGGCCTGGTTCAAGCGTTTTCCAATCCGCAGCTTTTTCGACATCTTCAAAGCTCTGGCAATAATCCTTCCGCCTGCATTTCTTGTTTTCAAACAGCCGGACTTAGGCACATCGCTCACCTTCGGCGCGGTTTTTATGGGAATGTCTTTCTGGGCCGGCGCCACGATCGCCGACATCATATTGCTTGCAAGCCCGGGAGTCAGCCTGGTTCTCAACGCCGTCGACATAACCTGGTGGCACTATTTTCTAGGTGGGCTTGGCGTATTCCTTCTCCTTTTCTGGAGACGAAAAGACTGGAATATTTTTGTTCGCTTGATCCTCATATTGGGTGTGGTTGGTGCAAACTACGGGATTGGAACGATACGACCGGAACTTTGGGGACACTTGAAGCCGTATCAGCAGAAACGCTTGACCAGCTTCGTAAACCCCTGGAGCGATCCAAGAGGTTCCGGATATCACATCCTCCAGAGTCTGATCGCAATCGGCAGCGGTGGTCCGCAGGGAACCGGTTTAGGAAAAGGCAACCAGAGTCAGGGAGCATTCATTCCAGAAAGGCACACAGACTTCATCTTCGCAGTAGTCGGTGAGGAGCTCGGTTTTAAGGTCACTGTTTTAGTAGTCGCGGCGTATGCCATTATTTGTTGCCGCGCAATAAAAATTGCATTCAACTGCCGCGGAGACCCGGCTGGAAGCGGCATGGCCGTGGGACTCATGTGCATGTTCATTTTCCACTCATTCATCAATATGGGAATGACGACAGGAATAATGCCAGTCACAGGGGTTCCTCTGCCGTTCCTCAGCTATGGAGGAACGGCGCTGATTGTGGACCTCGTGTGTATCGGACTTCTGCTTTCAATACACGCGTACAATCCACCACCGAAGAAAGATGTCTGGAGCACCGGCTAGGCCCGGTGCTCCTTTCGTTTTGCCGGAACAGAACAGACCTGAGCAGACCGACAACTAGGCGATTTGTGTAAGAGCAGGCAGTCTAGTAGAAGAACAGCTTGCTGATGTTTTCCTGCGACCAAATCGAGTTAAACGATCTGATTCTGCCCAATACCCTGCGGAAGTCTTTTTGGACCTCCTACCACTGGGTTTAACGTTCGCGGCCAGCTTTGTTTCAGAAGTTTCCTTGAATTGCGAATTGATCAGATTGTTTACTTCAACAAGCACTTCATCAGAAACCGCATCCAATGCCGTTTCAGTAACAGAATCGATCATTGCGTTTCCGGCATTTTCGACGGATAGCGGATCAAAACTTTCTTGATTCAACCACTCTTCAAATAATATTGATGCATCTATTTTGACTGCCGGTCGCTCGGGAGCCGACGTTTCTTCCTCGTGTGAAACAGGAATAAAAGCCGGTATCGGAGATGGAATCGCATCGGCGATCAACTCCTCGTATGTTTCCTCAACGGAAAAATTCAGATCAAATTCTTCGCAAACAATGGGCACTTCATCCAGGATCTCATGACACTCGGATGCAGCTTCGTCATTGCAATGATACATCGGCAACAGTGGTGTGCTGTACTCATCCTCAAAATCCTCATTTGGATTTACTAGAAAGAAAACTCCAGACAGAGAGATTTTCTCGCTCTCAAAAAAATCATGTTCGGGTTTGCCGAAGGCCATTAACATGTCTTCTTGCGCGGGAAGAGCTTCCATGAATACCTCTTCCTCGGCGCGCGCCATCTCCTCCATCCGGCGCTGGAACGCCGTGATATCGAATGATCCGCTATCAGTAAGATCGCACTTGTTAAACCACTTGTTCATTGACGCCCGATCTTTCTGCCGGGCGTTTAGATCGCTGGTCCTGAGATCTTCATGAACTTTCTGACGAACCGCGTTGATATCAAATGCGTTTGTCGTCGTGAGTTCATTCATGTGATTACGCACGTGGACGAGCTTTTCGCGATGTTCAGCTTGTTCCGTTTCCTTGTTTGATCCTTGCGGTGTTTTAATTCCAGTTTGATCTTTCTGCGTCTTAGGTCGAAAGTGATTTACCAACAGTTTCAGTGTGTTCAGCATAGGCAACCCCACTAAAATTTTGTATGCCAAAACAACCAGAGATTGCTCCGGGTTCGCATTCAAAAGCCACGGGACCACCGTACCGCGGATGAAAGTCGGATGAAAGTGGAAAATTACGTAGCTAATAGTAGACAACGCCGGCTCGAAATATTCGGAGGGGCTTTGATTCAGACAGAGCAACGGTTTCAAGACACGACGTTTGAACCCAAAGCTGAATATTTAATCTGGATAATTCGAAAAATTCCGTTACCAGCCTGTGACACTTGGGCAACAGGACCGTCAATTCGCAACGACGCGTGACTTAACTGAAACCTGGAGTTATTGCATTGGAGCAAAACTATTTTTGATGTCACTATCATCATCTAAAATTGAACACGAAGGGCGCATTGCACTTACGCGGCGAATCATTTTAGGAGTCAGTTTTTCGCAGCGAAAAACATATAGAGCCTTTAAAGGAAACTTTTTCACCAGCGCTAACAACGTTTCATCCTCAATCGGCAAACCGTTGAGCCCAAGCGCGAATACGACATCCAGAGAAAGCAGCGATTTCAAATCGGCATCGGAGAGGGATGTATCGCCTAGAAATATTTGATTGAGCGTCTTTATTTTGACGATCTCTTTCATGTGTGCCGATGACAGCTTTGAGGTCTTCAAACTCAGATGTTCGAGCGGAAGTTTAGTTAGATAGCTCAAACCTTTTGCGCTTACAGTAGAGGAGTCGATGTCCAGGTGATCCAGAAACTTCAGCTGACCGACCATAGCCATAAAGTCGTCGGTAGCATTGATATCCGTCAATCGGAGATGGTGGAGATACTTGCACTTTCCAAGTTCGTGCCAGTCCTCTGGCTTTGCGCCGGAGACATCGGAGAGACTAAGCATTTTCAGGTCGGGTAGCTGAGAGATCATAGAGAACGTTTCATCCGACATGACCGCATTGTCAATTTCCAATTCAATCACCGGATACTTTCTTTTCAACGCGCGCCTGAGAATTTTGTCAGGGCTTTGTTCTCCATCGATAGTGAGGCGCCCCTGCTTCTCTGACCACTGAACGATCAAACCATGTGTTGCCAGATCGGCAAACGGATCTTTAGACATGATTTGTTCGGGAGTTTCATCGGGCGCATCTTTATCGAACAAGAGCATCTTGCTGGTCGATGGCACCGCCTTTGGTGCAGGCAAAGCAGAGATTACTTTGTAAGATAGAAAACCAACTGTGCAAAGAAGCGCAAATACGGCTGCGATAATGAACGGCGTCTTGAATTTTTCATATGGCCTCTTAAATGAAACGGAATCGGAATCTTCATTTATGGGCGGCGGAGGCAGACCTAATTTCTCGTTGACGTCGAGTAGATGCTTATGCAGTTCATCGATGTTTTTGAAACGACCGGAAGGGTCCTTGGCCAAACACTTGCGGACAATTGCCGAAAGCTCGGTCGGGCAACTCACCGATTCCCCGTATGTGTTTATGAGGTCGGGTATCTCCGCTGATGCATGCAGAGACATCGTGGCCATAACGTTTTCGGCCTCGTAGGGAACAACACCGCAGAGAGTTTCATACATGACACAACCTATGGAGTAAATGTCAGAACGGATCTCGTAGGGATGTCCACGAAATTGATCCGGAGCCATATAATGGGGGCTACCTGCTATCGACTCGGTTTTAGAAACACCTGCTCTAGACACTGTCTCCTCATGATGAGCCAGAGCCGCAATGCCGAAATCAATTACTTTTGCAATCTGATTGCCGGTCCGGTCCCTTGCAATCATTATGTTGCTGGACTTGATGTCGCGATGCAATATTCCGCTGTGATGGGCGTGCCGAACTCCCTCGCATATCTGCAGGAACAGAGGCACCGCATCTTTGCTTTCAATCGAACCTTCACGTTTAATCAGTTCGGACAGAGTGATACCATCGACGAATTCCATCACCATATATGGTTGCCCGCCTTCGGAGGAACCAAAGTCGAGTATCTGCAATACGTTGCGGTGACTTAATCGACTGGATGCACGAGCTTCACTCTGGAAGCGAACGAGTTCCTCTGCGCTCCACGCTTTCGAGTAAAGAGTCTTTATCGCAACTCGCTTTCTGAGAATTAGATCCCAGGCTTCGTAAACAATACCGGCGAACCCACGACCCTTCTCATCGATAATTCGATAACGCTCAAATGGAAAACTGTTTTCCGCCAGACCGTGAAAGTTGACCGGTCCATTCTCAAGCGCATCTTGGAGTTCTACAGGGATGTCGCCGGAGTAAGACGCCGTTTCAATTTCCTTCGCCTCTCGAGCCTGTTCTCCAAGCTCTCCGGAATGGCTCTGTTTCAGCTTCTCGTAATCGCAGCTGCAGCGTTCCGCACCGAATACCCACTGCGTAAGGCTCCCCTGGCGCGAATCGCTTCGCAGCTTTCCGCAATGCTCGCACATGCGAGATTCTTCAAAACTGGGCTCGAGCTCCGGCATCTTGAGAGATGGAAGTTTCCCATCGCACTCACAAGTGTCCTCGGTAAACAACCACTGAGTCAGCGAACCGGTGCGTCCGGTCCGAATCTTCTTTCCACACTTCGAGCAAAGTTCTTCTGCTGACATTTTGAGCATATACCCGGTTCAAACACTCTCGGAACTGTTGAAGTCGCGGAACATTTGGCGCGCCGTCAACTACATTAGTAGTGTCGGGTAAGTACCCAGAAGGCGGAAAGAAATTTCTGCTCTGAGGCTCTTGCGGGGCGCACTTTGTCGCGCACTTCTAAGAAAGGAAGCAGTCATGGATGGCAAACTCTCAAAATGGATTATCTATCAGAAGGAACGTTTTCCTCTTGTCCGTTATTCGCTGCTGGTTTCAGCCTTCTCCGCGTCTGGTTTATCACTCTCGTTTCTTTTAACCGGAATGCGCACTCCACTCACTCTTCCTATGTTCATCGTCGCTTTCACGGTTACATTGATGTTGTTTTTTCAGCTTCGCGTGGCGGACGAGCACAAGGACTACGAGTACGACTCGGAACACCACCCGGAACGACCGGTGCCACGCGGTCTCGTTTCTCTTTCCGAACTGCGCATATTGGGCATTGGAGCGGGCTTGTTGCAATTGCTGGCGGTTTCGTCTCTGAGTGCAAAACTGCTGCTGCCCCTTCTTCTTGCATGGACCTATATGTTACTGATGACGAAAGAGTTTTTCATCGGTGAATGGCTTCGCCGGCATCCCATCATTTATATGGTCACTCACATGTGTATTCTGTTTTTCACAGACCTGTTCATCACTTCGTGCCATTTCATGGTCTCAAACATAGAGCCGCCATTAGCGCTTCTGTACTTCCTCGCGACCAGCTTTTCACTTGGAACCGTGATCGAACTCGGTAGAAAAATTAGAAGCCCTCTGGACGAAACGTCCGGCACCGACACTTACAGTAGCCTGTGGGGAAAGAAAACAGCTGTAAGAGCCTGGCTTGCAGCAATGACTGTCTCGGGCGTCTTAGCGATTGCAACCGCATTCCAGATTCACTCAGGTCCGCTCGCCGTATTGGTACTGTCATTCTCGCTGTTCAGCTGCTGGTTGGCCGGCAAAAGATTTCTGTCGGTTTCCACTCCTGCAGCCGCAAAACGGCTTGATACATTATCCGGAGCCTGGACACTAACGACCTACCTCATGATTGGACTGATACCGCTTTTGGTGACTCAGTTTAGTTAAGACTCACAGGTTTAACAAGCAGCGCTAGAAAAACGAAATTCTAAAGGACTCAGGGAAGAATCATGGACACGATCAAAGACGCTTTTGAGATATGGACACCAGACCAACCAGCAGACAGAGCCGTACTTGGCGGGAAGGGTTTCAATCTTTCGAGATTAATGTCGAACCCACACATAGAGGTTCCCAACTTCATCGTGCTCACCCAGAAAGCATTTTTCGCAGCATTAAGTGAATCTGAACGGCTTGCATGGTGGAAGCTAAGCGATAAGGAACGAGCTTCAATTGTTGAACATCTCGCACTAAGCCCCTCGACCATACTCAAACTTCAGAGTGAACTGGCACTGTACAAACTGGATGATGTCCATCTAGCAGTGCGTTCTTCCGCAATCGACGAAGATGGCTCTCACCTATCTTATGCAGGGCAATTCACTTCGGTTTTGAACGTGAAAGCAAGGAACGTCGCAACAGCTGTAGAGCAAGTTTGGCGTTCCGCCTTCACAAGTCAACTCAGTGCTTACAGAAACTTGAACGGTTTGAGCGCACCGCCTGAGCCACCATGCGTGATCATTCAACGAATGGTACCGGCAATCGCTTCCGGCGTCGCATTCGGAGCGAATCCGCTCAGTGGCAACACGGCGGAGAAGGTCATATCAGCAGTGCACGGGCTGGGCGACAAGCTCGTATCCGGCGAGGTAGATGCGGCAACATACATTCTTTCGAATGCAGAAGTGATCGAACGAAACAGCGAGTCTCTTTGTCCACTAACGGATCAACAACTCCAGGAAATCTGCGATGTCGTGGATCTAGCCGGTGAAATCTTCGGTGGTCCCCAGGACGTCGAATGGGCTATAGACAAGTTCAATAAACTATTCTTAGTTCAATCACGTCCGATTACAACATTGAAAACAGCTTCGCTTTCTTCATCTCCTGGAGAAAGCGAAGCTGTTGGAGCGAACAATGAGACCCAGGACGCAAGGCTGGATATCTTTGACAACAGCAATATCGGCGAGAGCTATCCAGGAACTACGACACCGCTAACCTTCTCGTTTGCGCGCAAGGCCTACCAGCATGTGTATGAAACATTCTGCCGTCTCATGGGTGTTTCAGAATCTGCAATCGCAAAACACTCTTTTATCTTTCCACAGATGCTTGGTTTTGTGCGTGGGCGAATATACTACAACCTTCTCAACTGGTACCGTTTACTCTCGCTTTTTCCAGGTTTCAAGACCAATCGCGGATTTATGGAACAGATGATGGGGGTGAAATCGGAGCTCCCGCATGAATTTCTTGCCGAATTCAATCGAGAGTTAACGCTAAAAGAGCGCGTTCTGGATGGTCTGAGCCTGAGCGTTTCCATTCCAAAACTTCTCCTGCGCTGGGTCAAGTTGAATTCAGACGTGGAGGACTTTAACGCGCGCGTCGAGACTTCACTGGAACGGATGCCGCAGAACTTTAGCGAAACTACTACGGTCGAGCTTGGAAAAATATATCGAGCAATGGAGCAAGACCTGCTTCAAAAGTGGGACGCGCCTATCGTAAATGACTTTTTCGCGATGGTGTCATTTGGACTTCTTCGCGGTGTCTGTGCAAAATGGTTGGGAAATTTTGAGGGTATTCATAACCAATTATTGTGTGGGGAAACAGGCATTGTGAGCACGGAGCCGGTTACCAGAATGCAAGAACTCGCCATGTTAGCAGCGAGCGATGAGACACTGCTAGCGGTTTTGAAAACAGCAACGACACAGCCTTCTAATCCGAACACGTATCAATCGATGGATAAACGCTTGCAGTCGTATCCGGTTTTCTACTCGAAGTATGTTTCCTATCTAAACAAGTTCGGCGACCGGTGCACTGGGGAATTGAAACTAGAAAGCCCCACGCTATCGGATAATCCCATCGCTTTCATTATCGCGATTGTGCGCCTTGCAGAGACAAAGTCGAGCGGCGTAAGGAACTCGGCAGCAACCGACTTTGCTTCTGCAAATCGAGAAGAGGCCGAATACAATGCTTTGAACGCGCTCAGGGCCAACCCTCTAAAACTGACACTGTTCAAACTTGTTCTCTCTGAAACCAGATCGAGAATTAGAGAGCGCGAAAATCTCCGATTTATGCGTACTCGCGTCTTCGGTGCCGTCCGCCGAATATTCGTGGAGCTTGGGCGTAGATTCGCTGGTCAGAATATTTTAAATGAGGCTAGCGAAATATTCTGGCTGGAAACAGAAGAAGCTTTGCGCTTCATTGAAGGGACCTCCAGCAGCGCCTGTCTTAAAT
>Ga0075012_10006328_pt1 | contig 10743 bp, 7 predicted proteins | sample All_14_2_FD_71474 | JGI IMG/M metagenome (GOLD analysis project Ga0075012, IMG submission 71474) | Freshwater microbial communities in response to fracking from Pennsylvania, USA - Allegheny Zone_MetaG_DW_15 | ecosystem: Environmental > Aquatic > Deep subsurface > Groundwater > Drilled... | reverse complement strand
TCATCACCCCCTCGGCCGACCTCGATCTCGCGGTCGCCGACCTCGTCCGCTCGGCGTTCGGGCACGCGGGCCAGAAGTGCTCGGCCGCGTCGCTCGCGATCCTCGTCGGCTCGGTCGCGACCTCCGAGCGTTTCGAACGACAGCTGGTGGATGCGGTGCGCACGTTGCGCGTCGGCCGCCCCACCGACCCGACCGCGGTCGTCGGGCCGCTCATCCAGCCGGCGGCCGGAAAGCTGCTCGGTGCCCTCACCGCCCTCGGCACCGGGGAGCAGTGGCTCGTCGAACCGCGGGCGCTTGACGCGAGCGGCGAGCTGTGGAGCCCCGGCGTCAAGCGCGGCGTCCTGCCCGGCAGCGCCTTCCACACCACCGAGTACTTCGGCCCCGTGCTCGGGCTCATGCGCGCTCGCGACCTCGATGAGGCTCTCGACCTGCAGAACGCGACGCCGTTCGGCCTCACCGCGGGTCTCCACTCGCTCGACGCGCACGAGGTGGAGCACTGGCTCGATCACGTCGAAGCGGGCAACCTCTATGTCAACCGCGGTATCACGGGCGCGATCGTGCGCCGACAGCCCTTCGGCGGCTGGAAGCGCTCGAGCGTCGGCGGCTCGACCAAGGCTGGCGGGCCGTCGTACGTGATGGGCTTCGGCTCGTTTACGCCCGTGTCGCGCTCGCCGAAGCAGAGCCTCAGCCTTACCGGTCTCGACCGCGGCGTGCGCGAGGTGCTCGAAGCCAGCCAGCCCGGCCTCGACTTCGCCGGCTTCGACGCTGCCCGCGCGGGAGCCCTGAGCGACCAGCGCGCCTGGGAGGACGAGTTCGGCGCCGCCCGCGACGACAGCCGCGTCGAGGTGCTCGCAGACCAGCCGATCGAGCGCAACGTCCTGCGTTACCGGCCGACGGCCGTGACCGTGCGCGCCGCCGAGGGGGCCGCGATGGCCGACCTCGTGCGGGTGCTGCTCGCCGCGGCCCGCGCGGGTTCGCGCGTCGAGGTCAGCAGCGCCGTGCCGCTGCCGGCGAGCCTGCTCGCGCACCTCGACACCGGTGTGTCGAGCCTGCGGGCGACCGCGGTGCGCATCGAGCCCGACGCGGTGTTCGCGAGCCGCATCGCGGTCGAGCGGCCGGCGCGCATCCGGGTCATCGCGCCGGAGGGCGCCGCCGACCCGCACGCGACCGGGCGCGCGCTGCTCACCGATGTCGACGGCGACCCGGACGTCGCCGTGTGGTCGGGCGCCGTCACGGCGTCGGGCCGCGTCGAGCTGTTGCCGTTCCTGCGCGAGCAGGCCGTGTCGATCACGGCCCACCGCTTCGGCAACCCCTACCCGGCCCTCGCGACGCTGCCGCTCTAGCGGCGTCGCCGCGCCGGCATCGCCGACGGCGGATGCTCAGCCGCGCTGCGCCGCCCGCACCAGGTCGAGCGCTCTCGCGTCGTCGAGCCCGAGCCGCCGGGCCTGCTCGACGTACGCGCGGGCGGCCGCCAGGGCCTGGCGCTGCACGGCGTTGCCCTGCGGCGCGACGAACGAGCCGGCGCGGCCGCGGGTCTCGATGATGCCGTCGGCCTCGAGCTCGCGGTAGGCGCGCGCGACCGTGTTGACCGCGAGGCCCAGTTCGTCGGCGAGCGCGCGCACGGTCGGCAGCTTCGCGCCGCCGACCAGCTCGCCGGAAGCGACCGCGTCGCGCACCTGCACCCGCAGCTGCTCGTAGGGCGGCATCGCCGCGCTCGCGTCGATCACGACCCTCATGCGGCACCTCCGGTCGGCGCGTGCCGCTCGAGGAACCCCAGCACCTCGGTCTGGTCGACCCCCGGGAACGATTCGGCGGGCAGCGTCGCCAGCAGGCTGGCATGGATGCGCGCTTGCGGTCGCGCCCTGCCCGACCACTTCGCCGCGAGCGCGTCGGGTGCCCGGCGGCAGCACCCCGGGTCGGGGCAGGTCGACGACCCGCGCCGGGTCGTCTCGCGCCCGCGGAACCACTTGACGTGCGCGAAGGGCGTGCCCACCGAGATGGAGTGGTCGCCGCCCGACCCCGACTCGATGCGCGAGGTGCACCAGTAGGTGCCGGTGGGCTTGTCGGTGTACTGGTGGTAGGGGCTGAAGCGGTCGGGCTCGTCGAACACCTGCCGCGCCGACCACTTGCGGCAGACGAGCTGCCCCTCGACCGCGCCCAGGGCATCCGTCGGGAACTGCACGGAGTCGTTCTCGTAGGCCTTCGACAGCACGCCCTGCGCGCTCACCTTGAGGAAGTGCACGGGAATCTCGAGGTGCTCGGTCGCGAGGTTGGTGAACCGGTGCGCGGCGGTCTCGTACGAGACGGCGAAGGCATCGCGCAGGTCCTCCACCGCGAGCTCGCGGCGCTGCTTGGCGCGCTGCAGGAAGGCGACCGCGTCGGTCTCGGGGATGAGCAGCGCGGCCGCGAGGTAGTTCGTTTCGACCCGCTGCCGGAGGAACTCGTCGTAGTCGCGCGGTTCGGGGCGCCCGAGCACGTGCCCGGCGAGGGCCTGCAGCAGCGCCGTGCGCGGGTCGCGGCCCGGCGCGGTCTGCACGGGCAGGTAGATGCGGCCGTGCTCGAGGTCGGTGACCGATCGGGTCGAGCCGGGCAGGTCGCCGACGTAGTGCAGCGTGAAGCCGAGGTGCGCGGCGAGCTCAGCGGCGAGGCGCTGCGACAGCGGCCCGCCCTCATGCCCGACGGCGCGGAGCAGCCCGGCCGCGGTCTGCTCGAGCTCGCCGAAGTAGTTGCCGCGCGCCCGCATCGCGCGCCGCAGCTCGGTGTTGGCCCGCCGCGCCTCCTCGGGCGTCGCGGCCCGCTCGGAGTGCACCCGCTGCAGCTCGGCGTGCAGTGCCAGCACGGTCTCGATCGCCTCGTCGCTGAGCGTCTTGCGCACGGGCAGCGGCGCCAGCCCCAAGGCCGAGAAGAGCGGACCGGCCTGCACCCGCTCGAGCTCGACCTCGAGAGCCGCGCGGCCGGTCAGCGGCTCGGCGCTGAGCAGCTGGTCGAGGCTCGCGCCGACGGCCCGCGCGATCGCCTGCAGCTCGCTGAGCTTCGCCTCGCGCTTGCCGTTCTCGAGCACGCTGAGGTGCGAGGTCGCGATGCCGACCGCCTCGGCCACCTCCGCGAGCGTGAGCCCCGCATCCGTTCGCAGCGTGCGGATGCGGCGGCCGAGGGTCAGCGGATCGATCACACCTTCAGCCTGGCTGCGGGGGAACGGCGAATCGACCATGCGGCGAGCCTGCCAGCGCGAGAAGTTCGGCGCAACTGAAATCTGCGGGTATTTCAGTCACTCAGACGGGGTTCCGGGGGTTGTTCTTCGCCCACAGTTGCTCACACGACCTCATCAGCACCCCGTGCCGGAGGGGTGTCGTGCACGAACTCCTGCAGAACGACGCCAGACCGGTGGTTTCGGCTCTCGGGCCTCGTTCTGCAGACGTTCGTGCCTGCACCCTCGCCACACCGACCGACAGGAGCACCTCATGACCCAGCACCAGCCGACCCGCCCCGGCGACCAGACCCAGACCGCCGCCGAGCTCGAGACGCAGTGGAAGACCGACGCCCGCTGGGACGGCGTGCGCCGCGACTACAGCGCCGACGACGTCATCGAGCTGCGCGGCCCCGTCCGCGAGGAGCGCACGCTCGCTCGACGCGGCGCCGAGCAGCTGTGGCAGCTGATCCAGCAGAACGCGGTCGACCCGGGCGAGTGGACCTACGCCCTCGGCGCCCTCACCGGCAACCAGGCCGTGCAGCAGGTGCGTGCCGGCCTGAAGGCCATCTACCTGAGCGGCTGGCAGGTCGCCGCCGACGCCAACCTCTCGGGCCAGACCTACCCCGACCAGAGCCTCTACCCGGCCAACTCGGTGCCCGCTGTCGTGCGCCGCATCAACAACGCCCTGCTGCGCGCGGGGCAGATCGAGCAGGACGGTCGTGACTGGATGGTGCCGATCGTCGCGGATGCGGAGGCCGGCTTCGGCGGTCCGCTCAACGCCTACGAGCTCATGCACGGCATGATCGAGGCCGGCGCGGCGGGCGTGCACTGGGAGGACCAGCTCGCCAGCGAGAAGAAGTGCGGACACATGGGCGGCAAGGTGCTCGTGCCCACGAGCCAGCACATCCGCACGCTGCAGGCCGCGCGTCTCGCGGCCGACGTCGCCGACGTGCCGAGCATCATCATCGCCCGCACCGACTCGCTCGCCGCCAACCTGCTGACGAGCGATGTCGACGAGCGCGACCGCCCCTTCACCACCGGCGAGCGCACGGCCGAAGGCTTCTACGAGGTCGAGCCGGGCCTCGGCCCGGTGCTCGCCCGCGCGCACGCCTACGCCGAGTACGCCGACATGATCTGGGTCGAGACCAGCGAGCCCGACCTCGAGCTGGCGCGGGCCGTCGCGGAGAGCATCCACCGCGAGCACCCCGGCAAGCGCCTGGCGTACAACTGCTCGCCGAGCTTCAACTGGAAGCGGCACCTCGACGACGCGACCATCGCGAAGTTCCAGCGCGAGCTCGCGGCCATGGGGTACGCCTTCCAGTTCATCACCCTCGCCGGATTCCACTCGCTCAACCACTCGATGTTCGAGCTGGCCCGCGGCTACCACGAGCGGCAGATGACCGCCTACGTCGAGCTGCAAGAGGCCGAGTTCGCCTCGGAGGCCGACGGCTACACCGCGACGAAGCACCAGCGCGAGGTCGGCACCGGCTACTTCGATCGCATCGCGACGGCCCTCAACCCGCAGAGCGCGACGCTCGCGCTCGTGGGCTCGACCGAGTCCGAGCAGTTCCACTGATCCGCCCCACTGACCAGGAGATCACCATGAGCACGACAGCACTCACCGCAGAATCTCTGAAGATCGTCGGCCCGATGCGGCCCCGGTACGACGAGATCCTGACCCCGGATGCCCTCGCCTTCGTCGAGCGCCTGCAGCACCGCTTCGGCGGCCAGCGGCACGCGCTGCTCGCCGACCGCATGCAGCTGCGCTACGACCTCGGCAACGGCCGAGACCTGCGCTTCCTGCAGGAGACGGAGGGCATCCGCACCGACCCCGACTGGCGCGTCGCCGGAGCGGGTCCCGGCCTGCACGACCGGCGCGTGGAGATCACGGGCCCGTGCGACCCGAAGATGACGATCAACGCCCTCAACTCGCGGGCCAACGTCTGGCTCGCCGACCTGGAGGACGCGACGAGCCCGACCTGGGCGAACATCATCGAGGGGCAGCTGAGCCTGTTCGACGCGATCCGCGGGCAGCTCGAGTACACGAGCCCGGAAGGCAAGGAGTACCGCGTCACCGCCGAGCGCACCCCGACGATCGTGATGCGGCCGCGCGGCTGGCACCTGGTCGAGAAGCACATCGAGCACACCGACCGCAGCGGCCGCACCTTCGCCGCGAGCGCGAGCCTCGTCGACTTCGGGCTGTACGCCTTCCACAACGCGCACGCCCTCATCGCCGCCGGCCGCGGGCCGTACGTCTACCTGCCGAAGCTCGAGAACCACCGCGAGGCGCGGCTGTGGAACGAGGTGTTCACGTTCGCCGAGGCCGAGCTGGGCCTGCCGCACGGCACGATCCGCGCGACGGTGCTCATCGAGACCTTCCCGGCCGCGTTCGAGATGGAAGAGATCCTCTACGAGCTGCGCGACCACTGCGCGGGCCTCAACGCCGGCCGGTGGGACTACGTGTTCTCGATCATCAAGAACTACCGCAACCGCGGGCTGCGGTTCGTGCTGCCCGACCGCGATCGCATCCTCATGACGCTGCCGTTCATGCGGGCCTACACCGAGCTGCTCGTGCAGACCGCCCACAAGCGCGGCGCCCACGCGATCGGCGGCATGAGCGCGTTCATCCCCGACCGCCGCAGCCCCGAGGTCACCGAGCGCGCCCTCGAGCGGGTCGCCGCCGACAAGCGCCGCGAGGCCCGCGACGGCTTCGACGGTTCGTGGGTCGCGCATCCCGATCTGATCCCGGTGGCGCGCGCCGAGTTCGACGCGGTTCTCGGCGACCGTCCGAACCAGCTCGAGCGCCTGCGCGAGGAGGTCGCGGTGACCGAGCGCGAGCTGCTCGACATCCGCTCGGCGGGCGGCGAGATCACCCGCGCGGGCGTGCGGGCGAACGTGTCGATCACCGTGCGCTACCTCGAGTCGTGGCTGCGCGGCATCGGCGCCGCGGCCATCGACCACCTCATGGAGGACGCGGCGACGGCCGAGATCAGTCGTTCGCAGCTGTGGCAGTGGATGCACCACGAGCTGCGCTGCAGCGACGGCACCCTCATCACTCCCGAGCTGGTCGAGGGGATGCTCGCCGAGGTCCTCGCGGAGCTGCCGCGGCCCGACGGCCACCGCCTGGCCGAGGCGGAGGAGGTGTTCCGGCAGGTGACGCTCGGGGAGGAGTTCCCGACCTTCCTCACGGTGCCGGCCTACGCGCGGTTCCTCGTCGAGCGCGACGACGCACCCGACAGCACGGCGGAGCAGCGCGCCGCCTGATCAGCGGTCCGATCGGCCGCCGGGGCCCTACTGGTTCCGGCGGTCGATCAGCCGCGTCAGGATGATCGCGCTGCGGGTGTGGTCGACGTTGGGGGCCACGCGGACGCGTTCGAGGGCATCCTCGAGCGAGGGGATGTCGCGCGAGCGGATGTGCACGATCGCATCGGCATCGCCGGTGACCGTGCCGGCGTCGACGACCTCCGGCACGGCGGCGAGGATGCGGCGCAGCTCATCGGGCGCGACGGTGCCGCGGCAGAACAGCTCGACGTAGGCCTCGACGGCCATGCCGTCGACGGCGGGGTCGACCTGCACGGTGAACGAGCGGATCACGCCGTCGGCGACGAGCCGGTCGACGCGGCGCTTGACGGCCGAGGCGGAGAGCCCGACGACATCGCCGATGTCGCCGTACCCCGCGCGAGCGTTCTGCCGCAGCTGGTCGATGATGCGGTAGTCGATGGCGTCCACACCCGTGAGCGTAGTCCTCGGGGCGGTCCCGCCGATTGGCGTCGTCGGTCAGGTAAGGCTAGCCTTACCTATCATGCGTACCGCCTTCCTCTCCGCCACCGCTCTGGCCGCTGTCGGCCTTCTCCTCTCGGGCTGCGCCGCTCCGGCCCCCGCCGAGACCGCCGCGCCGACCGAGCCGGTCGCCGACGGTGCCTTCACGCTCTACTCGGGCCGCGACGAGGCGCTCGTGCAGCCGCTCATCGACCAATTCGAGGCCGAGACCGGCATCGAGGTCGAGGTGCGCTACGGCAACACCCCTGAGCTCGGCGCCCTGCTTCTCGAGGAGGGCGCGGCGACGCCCGCCCAGGTCTTCCTCTCGCAGGATGCCGGTGCGCTCGGCGCCCTCAGCCAGGCCGGGCTCTTCGCCACCCTGCCGCAGGAGATCACCGACGCGGTGCCCGCCGGCTTCACCTCCACCGACGGCAGCTGGGTCGGCGTGACCGGTCGCGCCCGCGTCGTCGTCTACGACGGGGAGCGCCTCAGCGCCGACGAGCTGCCCGACACGATCGACGGCTACGTCACCGACGAGTGGAACGGCCGTCTTGCCGTCGCCCCCACCAACGCGAGCTTCCAGTCGTTCGTCACGGCGCTCCGCGTGCTCGAGGGCGAGGACGCCGCAGCGGAGTGGGTGACTGCGCTCGCCGGCAACAGCCCGCAGATCTTCGAGGGCAACACCCCGATCCTCACCGCGGTCAACGACGGGGCGGTGGAGGCCGGCCTCATCAACCACTACTACTGGTTCCGCGCGGCCAGCGAGGTCGGGGCCTCGACCATGCGCGCGCAGCTGAAGTACCTGACCGCCGGGGATGCGGGCTCGATCGTCAACGTCACGGGAGCGGGCATCCTCGCCGGCGGTGCGGACGATGCGGACGCCCTCGAGTTCGTGCGCTTCCTCGTCTCGGAGGCCGCCCAGACCTACTTCGTCGAGCAGACCTTCGAGTACCCGCTGGTGCCCGGCATCGCCGCGCCCGAGGGCCTGCCCGCACTGGAGACCCTGCTGACGCCGGGGCTCGACCTCAGCGACCTCGACGACCTCGCGACGACGCAGCGCCTGCTCGCCGACGCGGGGCTCATCTAGCCGCGCGCAGAACCGGGCCCTTCGTCCCTGCCGCCTCCCGGCCGCCCCGTGATGCACTAGAGCCATGACCATCGCGCCGACGAGCGCGACGCCCGTCGCGTCGCGGGCTCCGGATGCCCGGGGCCCCGTCGTCGCGCGTGCGCGCCGCCCGCCGCTGGTGCTGCTGCTCGCGGCGAGCGTGGCCGCGGCCGCGGCGGCCATCCCGCTCGTGTACCTGGTGGTGCGGGCGGCCGAGGCGGGCCTGCCGACCGTGCTCGAGACCCTCAGCCGCGGCCGGGTGCTCGAGTATGCCGCGAACTCGCTCGCGCTCGCCGCGGCGACCACGGTCACCGCGCTCGTGCTCGGCACCGCGGTTGCCGTGGTGCTCACCCGCGTGCGGTTCCCGTTCGCGCGCGGCTGGCTGCTGATCTCGGCCCTGCCGCTCGCGGTGCCGTCGTACCTCGCCGGCTACGGCTGGCTCGTGCTGATCCCGAGCGTCAACGGCTTCGTGCCGAGCTGGCTGCTGCTCACGGCCGTCACGGTTCCGTACGTGACGCTGCCGGTGGCGGCGGCCCTGCGCGGAGCATCCGGAGACCTCGAGGGCGTCGCACGCACGCTGGGTCGTGGCCCGCTGCGGGCCTTCCTCGTCGCCACCTGGCCGACGGTGCGGCCCGCCGCGATCGCCGGCTCGCTGCTCGTGGCGCTGTACGCGCTCAGCGACTTCGGCCTGGTCGCGATGATGCGCTACCCGACCCTCACCTGGGGCATCAACGCCGCCTACTCGGCGAGCTTCGACCGCGCCCAGGCGGCGACCCTCGCCCTGCTGCTCGTCGTGCTCGCCCTCGTCGTGGTCGCTGGAGAGCGCGCGGCCCGCCGGCAGGTGCCGCGCGCAGCCGCCCGCGCCGTGGCGCCCCGCCCCGTCGGCCGCGGGATGCTCAGCGCGCTGCTGCCCGTCATCGCGGTCGCACCCCTCATCGGTGTGGTGGTTCCCCTGCTCGGCCTGCTGCTGCGGCTGCTCGACGCGGCCACCCTGCGCGCGGTCGACGTGCCGCGGGTGCTCGAGGCCGTCGGCGCCACGGTGGGCGTCGCGGCGGCGGCGGCCGTGCTCGCGCTCGTGCTGGCCCTGCCGATCGCGGCGCTCGCCGCCCGCTACCGCGGCCGGCTCGTCACCGCGATCGAGTCGGTCGGGTACCTCGGGCACGCGCTTCCCGGCATCGTCGTCGGCCTCTCGCTCGTCTTCTTCGCCCTCGCGGTCGTGCCCGCGCTGTACCAGAGCCTGGCCGTGCTGGTCTTCGCCTACGCGGTGCTGTTCATGCCGAAGGCGATCGGCACGGTGCGCGCCGGTCTCGGCGACGTGCCCCCACGGCTGGTGTCCGTGGCCCGCACTCTCGGCATGAGTCCCTTGCAGGCCTGGTGGCGCGTGACGGTGCCGCTCGCGCTGCCGAGCCTGGGGGTCGGCGCCCTGCTGGTGGCCATCGCCACCATGAAAGAATTGCCCGCGACGCTGCTGCTGCGCCCGACCGGGGTGCAGACGCTCGCGACCGAGCTGTGGAATCGCACGGTGGTGTTCGAGTTCGGTGCCGCCGCCCCCTACGCGGCGCTGCTGGTGCTCATCGCCGCCGTTCCCGCCATGGTGCTGTCGGGTGTGCGCAGCGCCGCCAAGGAGGAGTTGTGAGCGACCTCGTCGTCGAGCATGTCAGCGTCACCCACGGGTCGACGCTCGCCGTCGACGACGTCTCGCTGAGCATCCGCAGCGGTGAGCTCATCGCCGTGCTGGGGCCCTCGGGATGCGGCAAGACCACGCTGCTGCTCGCCATCGCGGGCCTGCTGCCCGTTCAGGAGGGCACGATCACGGTCGGTGACCGCGAGCTGTCGCGTGCGGGCCGCACGATCGCGCCCGAGAAGCGCGGCGTCGGCTGGGTGCCGCAGGAGGCCTCGCTCTTCCCGCACCTGTCGGTCGGCGAGAACATCGGCTTCGCCGTGCCCGGCGGGCGCGCGGCCGCGCGCGCGGCCCGCATCGCCGACCTCGCCGAGCTCGTCGGCCTCGGCGAGCTGACGAACCGCGCCCCCAACCAGCTCTCGGGCGGGCAGGCGCAGCGCGTCGCCCTCGCCCGCGCGCTCGCGCCGCGGCCCGAGGTTCTGCTGCTCGACGAGCCCTTCGCCGCGCTCGACACCCAGCTGCGCACCGGCCTGCGCCGCGAGGTCGCCGAGCTGCTGCGCACGCAGGGCACGACCTCGGTGCTCGTCACGCACGACCAGGAGGAAGCCCTCACCCTCGCCGACCGGGTCGCCGTGATGCACGACGGGCGCCTGGCGCAGTTCGGCACGCCGGAAGAGATCTACCAGCAGCCCGCCAGCGACTGGGTCGCCTCGTTCGTCGGCGACGTCGTCGAGGTCTCCGGCACCTGGCGCGCGGGCCGCGTGCTGTGTGCCCTCGGCTCGGTCGAGGCGACCGCGGTCGGGTTCGCGCCGACCGACGGCGAGACCGTGCGGCTCATGCTGCGCCCCGAGTGGATCGTGCCGCGCCCCGACCTGCTCGCGCAGGCGGCGGCCGGTGCCGACGCCCGCGTCGCGGCCATCTCGTACGCCGGCCACGACGCGATGATCACCGCCGACCTCGTCGACGGACCCTCGGTGCTCATGCGCATGGCCGCGGTCGAGCTGCCGAGCGTCGGCGACGACCTGCGCCTCGCCGTGCAGCGCCCCGGCCTCGCGTTCGCCACCGCCT
>Ga0075012_10006326_pt1 | contig 10745 bp, 13 predicted proteins | sample All_14_2_FD_71474 | JGI IMG/M metagenome (GOLD analysis project Ga0075012, IMG submission 71474) | Freshwater microbial communities in response to fracking from Pennsylvania, USA - Allegheny Zone_MetaG_DW_15 | ecosystem: Environmental > Aquatic > Deep subsurface > Groundwater > Drilled... | reverse complement strand
CGAATGGTGGACGAAAACGTCGTTGCCGCCATCCTGAGCGATAAAACCAAAGCCTTTTGCATCATTAAACCACTTCACTGTTCCTTCAGCCATTGTACTGCTCCCTTGTACTCGGTCACTCGGTGACCTCTTTGTTCTCAAACCGGCCGATCTTCGATCTTCCGGCAAGCCGCCCGGAACGCCCGGGCAGCCATTTCTCCCGGCGATTACAGGCCGAAATCAAACGATCTCGCCCGTCCCCGCCTGGTCTTCCCCCGCGTATCGCCGCCTTTTGCCGGGGCGACCGGGGATATCTTTTTCACTGTCTCGACCGCAGCCGCCGGTTGTCTGACCGGACGCGCGGCCTTCTTGATGGACACCGCGGCGCCAAGCGTCTTCTGGATCTGCCTCACCAGTTGGGTATCGTCACCGGTGGCGAAGGTGAACGCATCGCCGACGCAGGTCGCCCGACCGGTCCGGCCGGTGCGGTGGGTGTAGGCCTCGAAGGTGTCCGGCATATCGAAATTGATCACATGGGAAAGCCCGGACACATCGATGCCCCTGGCGGCGATATCGGTGGCGACCATGATGGTGAAGGTGCCGCGTTTGAACCCTTCCAGGGCCTGCTGCCGTTTCGGCTGCGACATGTTGCCCTGCAGGGCGGTGGCCTTGAAGCCGGCCTTGTCGAGGGCCTGGGCCAGGCTCCGGGCCTTGTGCTTGGTCCGGGTGAAAACCAGGGCGTTGCGGATCTCGGGCTGGCCGAGAATCTCCTGCAGCAGAGCGGACTTGCCGGTCTGGTCGACCTCGAAGATCGAGTGGCTGACAGTATCGAGGGGCAGCTGGTGATCGATCTGCACCGTTACGGCATCGGCGAGGATATCTTCGACCAGGTGGCGCACCTCGCGCGGCATGGTGGCCGAAAAGACCAGGGTCTGCCGTTGCTGCGGCACCTGCTTGATGATCCGGCGGATATCCGGCAGAAACCCCTTGTCGAACATGTGATCGGCCTCATCGAGGACCAGCGTCTCGACATGGCGCAGATCGACGGCCTTATCCTGCAGGTGATCGAGGAGCCGGCCGGGACAGGCGACTATGATCTCCACGCCCTCCCGCAACTTCCGGGCCTGCACGGATTTGCTCACCCCGCCGTAGATGACGGCACTGCGGATCTTAGTCCCTGCCGCCATCTGGACGAAGTACTCGTGAATCTGCTCGGCCAGTTCGCGGGTCGGGGCGACGACCAGGGCCCGCACTCCCTGCTTGCGCTGCTCGAGGCAACGCTGCAGGATCGGCAGGACAAAGGCCGCCGTCTTGCCGGTTCCGGTCTGGGCCAGGCCGAGGACGTCGCGTCCGGCGAGAACGGGGGGAATAGCCTGATGCTGGATCGGGGTTGGACTGGTGTAGCCGCAGGTCTTGATGGCGGCGGTGAGGTGGGGGTGAAACTGAAAGACTGAAAAACTCATTCAAACTCCTGGCACCGTTTCAAGGTGCAGTATATATGTTTTTCCCGCTTCCATCCCGAATGGAAGGAAAAGGGACGCCATCTCTTTCTCAATAATTGAAAATGAAAAATGTTTTCAGCACATTCGATTGTCAACGGGGAAGCGGGACATCCGTTCTGCATTGCAATCCGTGCCGATGGCAGATGGTTGTGTGGTGAAGGAGGCAAGTGCTGCGGATCAGAAACGCCGCCCTTTTTTCTTGGGGGGTTTGGCTTCATTGCAGACGAGGGTCCGGTGTTTATAGACCTTACCGTTGAGATCCTCCATGGCCTTGTGTCCTTCTGACCTGGTCGACATTTCGACAAAGGCAAAGCCCTTGGAACGACCGGAAAAATGATCGATGACCAGATTGGCGGCAACAACGCTGCCATAGGTCCCGAATAGGGTCACGAGTTCCGGTTCGGTGATATCGAAGGGTAGACTGCCGACAAAAAGTTTCATACTGGATCTCCTTTAACGTAGTCAGCAGAAACTTTGGCGGCATCAGGCGGTGTGATATCAAGACACGGCTGGAGGCGGGAAAGAGTATGCTCAGGATAATTGGAAGATACTTATAATAAAAGACTCCGTCATTGAATGCAAGACAATTCGGCGGCCGGGGTTACAACACACTGCCGCCGGGATCTCCGCCCCGGCCCCGGCCATGAATCTCCACAACGGATGGCGATCATTTCGCCGCGAACAACCGCAGGAACGATTGGGGAACGGCACTCTCGAACCGGCAGGGGACGTTGCCGACGGGATGGATGAAGGCCAGGACCTGGGCATGCAGACCGAGACGGCGGAGGGGATTGGTCGTCGCCCCGTACTTCTTGTCCCCCACCACCGGGTGACCGATATCCTGCAGGTGGACCCGGATCTGATGCTTGCGCCCGGTCTCGAGGGACAGGCTGAGCAGCGAGTAGTCACTGTTGCTCTTGAGCGTCCGGTAATGGGTGACCGCCCACTTCCCCTGATCCGGCTTGCGGCTCGAATAGACCTTGAACGCGGCACTTTCCGTCAGCCAGGAGGTAACGGTACCCTCCGCCTGCTGCAGCTGTCCCTCCGCCACCGCCACGTAGGTTCGTTCGGTGATCGTCGCCATCCAGGTTTCCTGGATCCTGTCCTTGAGACCCTCGTTTTTGGCGAAGAGCAGCAGTCCCGAGGTCTCCCGATCGATGCGGTGGACGATGAAGATCTTGGCGGTGGGGTCCTGCTCCTTGACGTAGTCGCTGAGGATGCTGTAAGCAGTCCGGCGTTTTTCCGTTTCGGTGGCGACCGTCAGCAGCCCTGCCGGCTTGTCGATGACGATCAGATCGCGATCCTCGAAGACGATCCGGATCCCGTGGTAGAGCCGGTTGAAGGGGATTTTATTCCAGCGCACCCTGACCTGCTGACCCGCATGCAGGGGATGGTCGAACTGCGTGACGACCTTGCCGTCGACCGATACCTGCCGGTCGCGGAGGACGGCCTTGACGGCGTTGCGGCGCTTGGCCGGGACACTGTCGGCCAGGTATCTCAGCAACTCCGTCTCGCCCTCGACGACCAGGAGCAGTTCTTCCCTGTCTTTTACGTTCTGATGCGGACTTCTCTTCTGCTTTTTCATCACGTCCATTGGTTGGTTCGGTGGTTCGCGGGGAACTGCGGACAGGCGCCCGGCGGTGGTTTTATCGTATTGATGAGCTCAGATGGAGCAGACGGCGCAGACGGAGGCGGTCCCATCCTTGTCCAGCCGCTCGGCGAAACATTCGACGATATCGACCATCCATGCCTGCCGCAGCGAGCACCAATCGCCGCTCCAGAGCCAGTGTATCGCCCGCGAAAAGACCGGGGGGAGGCAGAAATCCCGCTCGACGGTGGGGGGACGGAGAATGGTCAGCAACTCCGGCAGGGTCGGCAGCCGCCAGTCGCTGCGGCCGGCCCAGCCCTGCCGGTTCAGTTGCTCCACATACTCTCCCGCCTGGCTCCAGTCAAGCGGGAATTCCGAACCCTGCCCCTGCCACAGCAGCCCGGCCCGGGGATCGAAAACGAGCCGGTCGCCCCTCGGCCGCAGTCGTTGCGCCCGGTAGGTGAGCGGTCGCATCAACCGATCGAGGCCGACCTCCGCCTGCGCCTCGCAGGAGCGGATCCGTTTTGCCTCCCGACGCACGACCACCGCCGGGCCCCGATCCTCCCCGTCCTCCGCGTCCTCCTCGAACCGGCAGCCGGCCGCCGAGGTCGCCTGCCAGGCGGCAGAGACTTCCTCCAGGGCCGACCGCATCTGCCTGGCGGTGGCGAAGCGTCGCGCCGGTTCGGGGGCGAGGCCGGCCATGATCCACTCGTCCCAGCCCGCTCCCAGGTCCGGCCGCAGGCGGCTCGGCAGCGGCACATCCCCCTGCCCCGGGACCGCCAGGCGCCCGGTCAGCAGCCGGTAGGCAAGCATCGCGGCACTGTAGATATCGGCCCGCTCATCCGCCGCCTCCGGCCGGGCCTCCTGCTCCGGGGCGGCGTAGTAGGGTGACCCGACCTGCAGCCCCTTGATCCCCATCCGCTCTTCGCCGCGGACCCGGGAAAGGCCGAAGTCGATGATCTTCACCCGGTCGTCGCCGGTCAGCATCAGGTTGAAGGGTTTGAGGTCCCGGTGGACGATGCCGGCGAAATGGAGGCGCTCCAGCCCCTTCAGGGTCTGCCGCAGATAGCGGGTGGTCTTGGCGACCGAGATGGTGCGCGACGGGCGCTCGACCTCGTAGGCCTCGCCGATCAAGGTGCCGAGCGAATGGGCATAGTACTCGAGGACGATGAACGGGTGGCCGCCTTCCTCGTCGCAATCCACCACCTCGGCGACATGGGCATGGGCGACGCCGCCCATGATCCGGGCTTCATCGAAGAACGCCTGCCGCAGCAGGTCCTTGCCGGCGAGATCGACGAGCAGGTCATCGCGGGGGGCCAGGATCTTCAGGGCGACGATTCTGCCGGTCAGCGGCGCCCGCACCTTGTAGACCACGCTCATCCCGCCCCGGCCGAGACGGCCGACGACCTCGTATTTGCCAAAACGATTCATGACCGGCACAGCCTCTCGGCATAGGCCTCGGGAAAACCGAGCCGGCGGATCTTGGCGGCGGTGATCCGGCAGTCGTAGGCAACGAACAGCACCTCGAGCAGCCGGGTCGCCGAGTCCCACACCACGTACTTGGCCCGCTTATCGCCGTCCCGCGGCTGGCCGATACTGCCGGCATTGACGATATGCCCCATTTCCACCGGGAGCCTGATCGTCCCCTCATTCAGCGCCACGCGGACGATCTCTCCCTCCGCCTGCCGCACCAGCCGCAGGTCATGGGTATGACCGACAAAATAGAGCGCTGTCGGAGAAGAAGCAAAGAGCTCGGCAATCTTCCGGTCGGTCTGATTGAACAGGTAGATAAACACGGATTCGGGCGGAAAACCGTGGACGAACATCGCCTCGGCCAGCAGCAAGGAACGGGGCAGACCGCGGCAGTAAGCCTGGCTCTCTGCAGTCAGGAGCTGCTCGGTGCGAACGCTGTTGTCCCGGGCCTGAAAGTTCATCCACCGCCTCGCCTCGCCAGAGAACAGTGCCGCTTCGTGGTTGCCGAGGATCGCCAGGCATTTCAGCCTCTGCACCAATCGCACGACCTCGTCGGGATCGGGGCCATAGCCGATCATATCCCCAAGGCAGACGACCCGGTCCACCTCCCGGGTCCGGATATCGGCCGCAACCGCTTCCAAGGCCTCCAAATTTCCATGAATATCTGAAAGAACCGCGATCCGCATACGTGCCCGGCTGATTGTCGTTGTTGTCGAGGCGCACCTTCCAATTCCAGACTAGACCAAAGCAAAGTCGCGAGGCAAGTTTTTTCACCGCGGGTAGGCCGCACCGCATCGCCATGCAAGTTGCATTGCAGGACTTGACACGCGCCGCAGGGCTTCTTATCTTCTTTTTCGGAAATTAGAATTGTGTTTAATTTCAATCGAATACAAACAGCTGCAACGGGTCCGGCCATTTTCCCATCAGTCCATCCATAACCAACAGGAGGTGCAGTTATGCGAACGCGATTTCATGATCTGCAGCGGATGTTATCGTCCATGGATGCCCTGCGCGACACCTTCAACCTGCTGAGCGGCGAGGCCTATGATCGTCTGCCGCGATTCGAGGGCGGCTGGGGAATCCCTGACGGCTGGCCCAAGATGAACCTCTACGATACCGGCGAACAGCTGGAGATGCGTGTCGAACTCCCCGGTTTCTCCCGGGAAGACATCCAGATCAAGGTCCAGGGCAATTACCTCGAGATCAGCGGCTCACGCAAGGCCGCCGGCCCGGAAGGCTATACCGTCCACCGCCAGGAACGGGAAAATCCGACCTTCACCCGAAGCATGACGCTGCCGATCGAAGTCGACAGCGGCCTGGCTTCCGCCTCGATCAGGAACGGCATACTCAGTCTTGTTCTGCCGAAAAGCGTTGCGGCACGACCGCAGCAGATATCCATCCGCTGATAAAACGAGATGATCTGAACAGGAGGTCTGCCATGACACAGGAAAACCCAATCACCCAGACTGAAAAGACTGCCGTCGAGAAACCGGAAAAACTCAGCGTGCTTATCCCCAGCGTCGATATCTATGAAAACAATGACGAATATCTCGTTTATGCCGACCTGCCGGGAGTGGCAAAGGAGGATGTCAGCATCGATCTCGATAACGGCCAGCTGACCCTGATCGGCAACCGCTACGTCGAGGCGGCCAAGGGCCAGCTGATGGAAGAATTCAGTTCCGCCCAGTATCGCCGGGTCTTTTCCGTGCCGCAGGGGATCGATCTCGGCCGGGTCGATGCCGAGCTCACCGACGGCGTCCTCAAGCTGCACCTGCCCAAATCGGAGGCGGTCAAACCGCGGAAGATCGAGATCCGCGAAGGCTGAGCGACTGCGACGGCCGGCATCAGCGGGCGGGTGTCCTGACGCTGTCGGGCACCCGCCCTTCCTCCCGCCGGATCAGACTCCGGTGTTTTTCTTCTCATCGAGTTCGGCCCAGCGGTCGTAGAGGGCATCGATCTCTTTGCCGATCTGCTCGAGATTCTCCCAGCATTCGGCCAGCCGGGCGGGGTCGGCGACCGTCTCCGGCAATTCCATCGTCTGCTGCAGTCCTTCCTGAACGACCTCGGCGGCGGCAATCCGCTCCTCGAGCTGATCATACTCACGCTGTTCCAGGTACGAAAGCCGGCCGGCCTTCTTCCGCCCCGGTTCATCGGCATCGCCAACCTTCACCGGTGCCGCCGGGGAACGGTCGGCCTTTTCCATTTCCTGGATATGAGACAGCCACTGTTCGTAGTCGGCATACCAGGCCACCCCGCCGTTGCCATCGAAACCGAGGATCCGGTCGCAGACGGCATCGAGCAGGAAACGGTCATGGGTGACCAGGACGAGGGCCCCGGGGAATTCCTGCAGGCTTTCCTCGAGAACATCGAGCGAGGGGATGTCGAGATCGTTCGTCGGTTCGTCGAGGAGCAGGATATCGGCCGGCTGCCGCATCAGCGCGGCGATCAGGATGCGGGCCTGTTCGCCGCCCGAGAGTTGTCCCACCGGCGTCTCCAGCTGGTCGACGCGAAAGAGAAATTTCTTGGCCCAGGACACCACGTGCAGGGATCGCCCCTGATAGACGACAGCGTCGCCATCCGGGGCCAGGGCCCGGCGCAGCGTGACCTCCGGCCTGATCTGCTCGCGCCTCTGGTCGAAACTGACGATGCGGACCCCGTCGGCCGGGGTCAGCACCCCGACGTCCGGGCGCAGGCCCAAGGCATCGGCGGATGCGGCGAGGATCTGCATCAGGGTCGACTTGCCGCAGCCGTTTCTCCCCAGCAGGCCGATCCGCGAGCCCGGCGAGAGCTGGATATCGAGGCCGGAGAACAGGGTTATGCCGGCAAATGACTTGGCGATTCCCAAGCCCTCGAGCAGTTTCCTGGTCTTGCGCCCCGTCGCCTCGAAATCGATCTGCACCGCCGACGAGGCGCGATTGCGCATCCTGACCCGGCCGAGTTCGTCCTGGAGCCTGCCGGCCTCGTCGATCCGGTATTTGGCCTTGGTCGCCCGCGCCTTCGGTCCGCGGCGAAGCCATTCCGTCTCGCGCCGGACCTTGTTGGCCAGGCGCTCCTCCTCCTGGGTCTGGAGCGCGACAAATGCCGCCCTTTCCTCCAGAAACCGCGAGTAGCCGCCATCAACCTGGAACATCCCGTCCGGATACATCGCCGACAGCTCAATCACCCGGGTGGTGCAGTTTTCGAGGAACTGCCGATCGTGGCTGACCAGCAGGACGGCGGAAACTCCCATCCCCTGCATGCCGTTGAGCAGGCCCTCGAGCCAGAGGATGCCCTCGATATCGAGATGGTTGGTCGGCTCATCCATCACCAGCACGTCGGGGGAGACCAGGAGCGAACGGCAGATGGCGAGCCGCTTGCGCCAGCCGCCGGACAGCTCCCCGACCGGGACCTGGTCCGCCCTAAACCCGGCGAGACTGAGCAGGGTCTGGACCCGGGTATAGCGTTCGGTCTCGGTACGATCGGCATCCTGCAGTCCTTTGAGCAGGTTGTCGGCGGCGGTCGCATGCTCGTCAAACATATCCGCCTGGGCGAGATAGCTGATCCGGGCATGTTTCTGCCGGATGACCTGACCCGAATCGGCATCCTCATTGCCGCAGATGATCCGCAGCAGCGTCGATTTTCCCGAACCGTTGGGGCCCACAAGCCCAATCCGTTCCCCGGGCGCAATCGACAGGTTGATGTCCTGAAAGAGCCTGCGGGCGCCATACGATTTGCTCAGGCCTTTGCCGATGATCAGATTGGCCATTGTCGCCTCATGTCGATCGATTGGAGGTCGGTACCGGTGACGATTCGCACCGCTGCCGGGACCGGGGAGCGGCCGGCAGCCGCCGGCTGCCACAGGTCATAGAGGATGCTCATCAGGTTCAATTCTATCATGGTGTCAAATGGGTGGTATCGCGGTCCAGTCACGCATTGGTCCTTTTATTGTTGAACAATTGGCCTGTCAAGAGTATAAACTATGCAATTTTCCTGTCGGCCCCTATCCTGCTGACGGCACAGGTTATTCAATCATCACACCTGCTTGTGTGGTACATACATGCGAACCAGTACGGAACAAGTGAATGAGCGATCATTTTTACATCATCCTCACCAGCGACAGCGGCAAGACCCGCCGCCTCCCCATCCATAAAAAAAGCTTTACCGCCATCAGCAGCATGATTCTGTTGATGTTTGCGGCTCTGGTCGTTTCATCAGCCTTGACCATGGGCCTTTTTGGCACCACCCGTCACTACGCCCAGCAGATCGGCCATCTCAATGAGCAGCTGCGGCACAGCACCCGGCTCCTGGCCAGACAACAGCAGAGCACAGAGCAGCTGAAACAGCAGATGAGCCTTGAAATTGCCAATCTGGAGATGGCCAAGGCACGGCAGGCCGCCGCGTTCTCCGAGGAGAAAGACGAGATCATCGCCTCCACCGTCTCCGAACTGCATGCCCGGACCGACCGCATCAAGGAGGTCATTGATTCACTTGGCCTCAAAATCAAAAGGAGCACTTACGCCCGAAAGAACAGCGGCGGTCCCTTCGTCCCCAGCGGCAACAGCGAACACGACCAGCTGATGGTCAAGACGGACAAATATCTTGAGACAATCCGCTATACCCCTTTAGGCAGACCGGTTCCCGGCTCCATTTCCTCCGGCTTCGGCTCTCGCCTGGACCCTGTGAACAATGCAGGCGCCTATCACACCGGCCTCGATTTCCGGGCCAGCAGAGGTGACAGGATCTTCGCGACCGGCTCCGGCGTGGTCACCATGGCCAGTTGGAACGGGAATTACGGCAAGAATGTCCAGGTCGACCATGGCAACGGCTATGTGTCGAGTTACGCGCACCTCGACCGCTTCCTGGTCAAGAAGGGGGATCGAGTCGAACGAGGGCAGATCATCGGCCTGGTCGGCAGCAGCGGCAGGACCACCGGCGCCCATCTCCACTATGAGGTTTCACTCAACAACAAGACCATCAATCCGGAAAAATTGATGAAAGTTGCCGGCGTTTCCCTCCCTGTCCCCCGTCCTTCGGCCAGGAATTAATATGAGTTTATTCGGCAAAAAGGACGAAATCGACCGCAACCTGATCCAGGCCGATGCGGAGGCGATATCCTCGCTGTTCGACAAAAACATGGTCATCAACGGGACAATCACCTTCAAGGGTAAAGCTCGTATCGACGGTATCATCAATGGTGATATCACCGAAGGGGATCATCTCATCCTCAGCGAAACCGGAAAAATCACCGGCAACGTCAGGACGGTTTCTTTTAATTGTTACGGCACCATCGAAGGTGACGTCCAGGCCAGCAGCGTTATCGCCAGAAAGACCTGTTCGATCCACGGCAGGATCGAAGCCGCCAGCCTGACGGTCGAGCCTGGCGCAGCAATCGACGGCGAGATCAGAGCTGCAGCCAAGGACATAGGCCAAAGCGAGGAAAGAGCGCAGGCCCCATCGTCATCATCTCCTGCCGTCACCGTCGATTCCGACACCCCATGAGTCGCATCCCCCGCAAACCTCCAGGACCCCGCACGCTGACCGAGATGGCATTCATTCCCCGCATCAAGTGTCCGCATTGCGGCAACGATCTCGAATTCTTTGAAGTCAGTGAAGATGCGGTCGTCGTGACGCACTACGTCCAGAATCCGGACAGCAGTTTCTCCATCGAGGACAGAAGTATTCAGTCAACAGGAGGAAGCCGACTCTTCTGCGGAAGCTGCGAGGAAGATCTGAGCGAGTTGCATGAGCGCTTCTCCAACTTGATATTCTGATCGGCCGCAATCCTTTGTCCGCCACGGAGATATTCAAACAGTTGGCATAAAAAAAGGGCTGCCTGATCGGCAGCCCTTTTTTTATTCTTATCGCTCTGATTCAGGAATCAGACGCAACCGGTCGGTTTCGGAAGGCCAGCCATCTTGCAGGCTCCCTTGCCAGGTCCTGACGGGAACAGCTCATAGATCCTCTTCAGCGGAAAACCAGTGGTCTTGGAGAGAATACGGACCATCGGAGCAATACCGTTCTTCTTATAGTATTCCTGCAGGGCATCGATAACCTTGTGATGCTCATCGGTCAGTTCGGCAATACCTTCAGAACTTTTTACATAGTCTACCCAATTGTCATTCCACTCTTCCATTCCCTTGAGCAGGAATCCATCCTCATCTACCTGGAAGGTCGAACCGTTGTGTTCAAGCGTTGGCATTTTAAAACCTCCTTAAATATTTTTC
>Ga0075012_10006323_pt1 | contig 10747 bp, 11 predicted proteins | sample All_14_2_FD_71474 | JGI IMG/M metagenome (GOLD analysis project Ga0075012, IMG submission 71474) | Freshwater microbial communities in response to fracking from Pennsylvania, USA - Allegheny Zone_MetaG_DW_15 | ecosystem: Environmental > Aquatic > Deep subsurface > Groundwater > Drilled... | reverse complement strand
GCCAGCCCCTCGGCCATCAGGCATTGCGGGGTGTTGACCAGGAAGATGGTCTGCTCGTCCTGGTGCAGGCCGGCCACCAACCCGGCCTCCTTGCGGCAGTGCTCGGTGTGGTGGCCGGGATAGGACTCGTGTGCGACGAGACGCGGCAGGTTCGACATCTGCTGTTTGAGGTCGGCGTTGACCGCGACGGTCGAGGTGTAGTCGCCGAGGTAGTAGTTGAAGCCCGACCACGGTTTGTCGGTGACCACCTCGTAGGTGATCGTCTCGCTCTCGGGCAGCGGATAGGTGGCGCGCACCGTGTCCCGCAGCGCCGAGGAGAACGCGTGGATGCACTCCTCGAGGCGGTCCGGCGGGATCTCCTCGCCGGCGCGGTAGGCCTGTAACCGCTGCGCCAGCGGACCGCTGCCGCCCAGCGCCTCGTCGAGCTTGGTGTGGGCGTCGCGATAGCGATCCGGGTCGCCCTTGGCGATATCGACGTCGAAGTATTCGCGGACCTCCTCGACGAATCCGACCTGCTCCCCGGCGAACTTGCGGCCGGCACACGCCAGCGCCTTCAGATGCGCGGCCAGATAGTCGGCGCGCTGGGCGTCCAGGCCGGCGGCCGGCACCTCGGCCAGCAGCCGCCGGGCGGTGCGGGCCAGCTCGGCCGGGTCGGGTGCGGGTTCGTCGGCGACCCGCTGGCGCAGCGCCGGGTCGCCGGTGAACGAGTCGACGTATCCCTCCTCGACCCGGTCGAAGCGCAGACCGAGCAAGAGATATTCCTCAATGAGGGTGCTGGCGTCCATACCGTCAACCGTAAATGCAAGACTTGCGATATGCCGCGGCCCAGCGAGCCGAGCCCATATGTGGAGTTCGACCGGACCCAATGGCGCTCGTTGCGTATGTCGACCCCGTTGGCCCTGACAGAAGCCGAACTCCTCGGGCTGCGCGGCCTCGGCGAGCAGATGGACCTGGCCGAGGTCGAGGACGTGTACCTGCCGCTGGCCCGACTGCTCCATCTGCAGGTCGCCGCGCACCAGCGCCTGTTCGCCGCGACCGCCGAGTTCCTCGGCGAGCAGAACCCGGACCGGCCGGTCCCCTTCGTCATCGGCGTCGCCGGCAGCGTGGCGGTCGGCAAGTCCACCACCGCGCGTGTGCTCAAGGCCCTGCTGGCCCGCTGGGAGCACCACCCCCGCGTCGACCTGGTCACGACCGACGGGTTCCTTTACCCCAATGCCGAGCTGCAGCGACGAAACCTCATGCACCGAAAGGGTTTCCCGGAGAGTTACGACCGCCGGGCCTTGATGCGGTTTGTCACCGCGGTGAAATCGGGCGCCGACAAGGTCTGCGCGCCGGTGTATTCACACCTGATCTACGACATCGTCCCGGGTGAGAAGCAGATGATCCGCCAGCCGGACATCCTCATCCTCGAGGGTCTCAACGTGTTGCAGACCGGCCCCGCGCTGATGGTGTCGGACCTGTTCGACTTCTCGCTGTACGTCGACGCCCGCGTCGAGGACATCGAGCAGTGGTACATCTCGCGATTCCTCTCGATGCGGGCCGGCGCGTTCGCCGACCCGGCCTCGCACTTCCACCACTACTCGACGCTCACCGATGAGCAGGCGGTGTTCGCCGCCCGCGACATCTGGCATTCGATCAACCGTCCCAACCTGATCGAGAACATCCTGCCGACCCGGCCGCGCGCCACCCTGGTGTTGCGCAAGGACGCCGATCACTCGATCAACCGGCTGCGCCTGCGCAAGCTCTGATCTCGCTCAGATCCGGCGCACGCCGACGTACTGCAGCTCGGCCATCACCAGGGTGTAGGCGCCGGCGCCCAGGGTCAGGATCACCCCGGTGGTGGTCAACGGCCAGACGCCGGCGACCACCACCACCACGGTGAGCACGCTGAAGAGCAGGTTGCCGATGGCCAGCATCAGGCCGGATGTGCGCACGGCCGGCCGCGCCGCCAGCGCCAGCACGACGGCGCTGAATACGACGAAGAACGCGCCGGTCGCGTATTCCACGGTGGCGGTGGTGCCCGACACCTCGGCCACCTGGCGGGCCAGTAACAGGAGGCCGACGCCGGTGGCCCCACTGATCACGGCATCGGCGCGCATGGCGAGACGCAGGAACGAGTCGGGTCGGGTGGAGACGGCAGGGGCGGTGATGGCGGACATGGAGCTTCCTTTCGGGGAACCAGTGAATGTGGCTGTGTCTCAGACCGGTGCGGGCGCCTCCGCGAGCCTCGACACCTGGGCACCTGCACCCCAGGTGCGCGGGACATCCCGCACCGGTGGGTCGGACGAACTTCTGACGTCTTCGACCCTGCTCGCCGGGCACTGCCAGCTCGACGCCGGACGCTGCCAAGCACTGCCAACCGCAGGTCACGCCGATGCGGCCGAGGGACGAGGCCTAGGAGAAGAGGCCTCGGGTGGAGGTCAGCGAGCCTGCGCCAGCAGCCCGCCGCGCAGATCGGCGGCGATGACGCGGGCCGCCGCGTTCTGCCAGTTGTGCAGTGAGCGCTGCGGCACCTCGGTGACCAGCCACTGCCAGGCCTGCCGCGCCACCGGATCCAGGCCGGCCGCGGTCGCATTCTGCGCATAGGCGCGCACGCCGACGACGTAGGGAAAGTACAGCGAGTTGTAGTGCCGCCACTGTTCGCTGGTGCCGAAGTCGCCACCGTCCCGCGGTTTGAGTGCGGCGATGCGGTCGGCGAGCAACGCCTTGAGTTCGTTGGCCCGCTCCAGCGGCTGATCCGCCGCCCCACGGGCCGCCAGCCGCTCGTCGATGGCCGGCAGCGCGGTCAGCGGGCTGGCCACCAGTTTGGACAGATCGCCGTAATGCCCCAGCGCGCGCCGGGTCAACCTGGCGAAGGTGTCATCGTCGAGCTCATCGAGCGGGTTGTGCGCCCGCAGTGGCAACGCCGCCTCGGTGCTGCGCAGGGCGGCTCGCTCGGCGCGCAGCGCGGGTGAGCGCGAGAACACCAGCCGGTCCAGCACACCGGCCAGCGGGTCGGCCAGCACGTTGATCGTGATGGCGATGGCCAGGCTGGTGAACAACAACACGGTCAACGCGGTCGTCGCCGAAGGGCCCGCGACCGCCAGCCCGATGACCGCCTGTCCACCGAACAGCGTCGCGATCGCCGCCGTGGCGATGAAGGACCGCAGCATGTCCGCGCGCAGCGCCTGTCCTTCGTCGAAGGCATCCCAGAGCGCCACCGCGACGCCGAGCAGTGCCACGTCGAAGCCGGTGGAGGCCAGCGCCAGCCAGCTCGGCAGCAGACCGAGCGGGATCACCAGGATCGCGTTGCCGAGCGCGAAGAACAGGGTGGCCACCAGGACGAACCGCACCACCGGCACCGGTTGGGCAGGGCGCAGCACCGCGGTCACCATGGCCCCCAGCGACGGCACCGAGACGGCGGCGAACATCACCCAGTGCCCGGCGCGCAGCGGCCCCGACACGCTGCCGGCCAGGGCTGCGCCGGTGAACGCCACCGCCGCCACCGCGCAGACCAGCACGATCTCGCGCACCCGACCGCGCCCCGTCTCGCCCGGCCGGGACAGTTCGGCGAGCACCGCGAACCAGAAGATGCCCGGCAACGCCACCAGGTAGATCTCGATCCGGCCCAACGCAGCGGATTCGGTACTCACCCGCACGGCGTCGAGGGCCACGACGGCGGCGAAACTCGTCAACCCCGCGGCGGCCAGCACCAGCACCGGCTTGCGCGGATCTCGCGCGAGCAGATACAACCCGAGCCACCAGCTGAGCGCGAAGACCACTGCCGACAGGCCCGCCATCGGGCTACCTGCCGTGCCTGCGGTGCCGCATGGTGTAGTCGCGCAATGCGCGCAGGAAGTCCACCCGGCGGAACGCCGGCCAGTGCGCCTCGGTGAACCACATCTCCGAATAGGCGCTCTGCCACAGCAGGAATCCCGAGAGTCGTTGCTCACCGGAGGTTCGGATGACCAGATCGGGATCGGGCTGGCCCGAGGTGTACAGGTTCTCCGAGATGGCGTCGACGGTGACGGACTCGATGAGCTGTTCGGCGGTGGCGCCGTTGGCCAGTTCCTTGCTCAGCAGGCCGCGCACCGCATCGACGATCTCCTGCCGGCCGCCGTAGCCGACGGCGACGTTGACCTGCAACGCACCGGGCGCCGAGGTGCCCACCGTGCCCTCGACGGCGTCGCGCAGCCGGCGCGCCGGCTCCTCGCCGAGCAGCTCCAGGTCACCGACGGTGCGCACGCTCCAGCGGTTGGCCGGGTCGCAGATCTCCTCGACGACATCGGTGATGATCTCGATGAGCGCGGCGAGTTCGTCGGGGTCGCGCTGCAAATTCTCGGTGGACAGCAGATAGACCGTCGTCAGCTCGATACCGGCGGCCTGGCACCAGCGCAGCATCTCGGCGATCTTCGCCGCGCCCTTGCGGTAGCCGTAGCTGACATCGTCGAACCCGGCGTCGCGGGCCCAGCGGCGATTTCCGTCACACAATACGGCGATGTGGCGTGGCAGTTGGGATCTCGATTGCGCCAATTCCCTGCGCAGCCGCAATTCATACAGCCGGTAGGCCGGCTCCTTGAGTCGCGGCGGAATGATCTCCACAGCCAACAAGACTACTGTCATCATGACGCAGTTCCGTGCCACTCATGGGAGGTGACATGTCCACGCCCATCGACTCCGGTCGGCCGTACCGGTCAGCGGCCGTTCCACCGGCCGAGGATCTGCCGGAGGCTTTCGCCGAAGGCGTCGCACAGTTTCTCGGTCGCCCACGGGCCCGTGGCTGGATCCACGTGTACTCCGCAGTGGTCGCGTTCATCGCCGGCGCCGCCCTGGTCGCGGTGTCCTGGTCGCTGGAGTCCACCCGCGCCGGGCTGGCCACGCTGCTCTACACGTTCACCATCGTGGCGATGTTCGCCGTCAGCGGCACCTATCACCGGGTGACCTGGCAGTCACCACGCGCCCGTAAGTGGATGAAGCGCCTCGACCATTCGATGATCTTCATCTTCATCGCCGGCAGCTACACACCGTTCGCGTTGCTGGCGCTGCCCGAATCCAAGGGCATGGTGCTGTTCTGGATCGTCTGGGGCGGCGCCATCGCCGGGGTGTTCCTCAAGATGTTCTGGCCGTCGGCGCCGCGCTGGGTGGGGGTGCCGCTCTACTTGCTGCTGGGCTGGGTCGCGGCGTGGTTCATCGGGCCGATCATGGACGGCGCCGGGCTGGCCGCGGTGGTGCTGCTGATCGTCGGCGGCGCGCTCTACAGCATCGGCGGGGTGCTCTATGGGCTCAAGTGGCCCAACCCGTGGCCGACCACCTTCGGCCACCACGAGTTCTTCCATGCCTGCACCGCCGTCGCGGCGCTGTGCCACTACATCGCGATGTGGTTCGCCGTCTTCTGAGCTGCTAGAGCGTGGTGATGTCGGCGGGTCCCCAGAAGGCCCGCATCGAGGTGATCTGGCCGTCGGCGTTGAAGGTCATCACCTCGATGGGCTCGATGCGCATCGACCCGCCGACGGTGATGGCGAAGACGAAGGCGGCCTCGCTGCCGCCCGCCCGGAAGGACAGCAGCTCGGTCTTCACCTCGACACCGGCGACGTTGTTGTAGAAGCCGGCGATCGCCTGCCGCCCGATGTGCACCTCACCGCCGCCCACCGGATCCTCCAGGGTGGCGTCCTCGGCGTATAGCGCGGCGACGTCCTGCGCGCTGCCGGTGACGACGGTGTCCAGGTAACGCTGGACGAAACCTTGCAAGACATCGGGCTCGAAGCTCATGTGCCGCAGGTTACACGGACCGCTTGAGCGCGGTCGCAAGATCTTCCACTGTGTGGACCGGCAGATCGCAGACCCGCCCACGACACACATAGGCCGCGTCGCGCCCGCCCACCCGGTCGCGTCCGGCCAGCAACTCCGACGAGTCCATCGGCCCGCCGACCACCACCGCTCCTCCGGGCGCGAGCCTGCGTGCCGCGGCCAGCAACTCCGAGGTCGGCGGGTCACACGCCACCGCGATCTGCAGGGGCCCGCGCACGGCGGCCTCGGCGACCGCGAGCCAATGTCCGCCCGAGCGTGGGGCTTTCGCCAGCACGCTGGTCGCCGACGCCAGCGTGGCTTCGGCGGCAGCGGCGTAGCGCGGATCCCCGGTGAGGTGCGCCGCCAGCTGCAGGGCCTCAGCGACCGCGGACGCCCCCGACGGGGTGGCGCCGTCGAGCGGATCCGACGGTCGTAGCACCAGCGCCTCCGCGTCGTCGGCGGTATCGAACCAGCGACCCGGCCGGCCGGGTTCGGCGAAATGCTCCAGCACGGTGTCCAGCAGACCGGTGGCGGTGGTGAGCCAGGACGACCCGCCGGTGTGCTGGTACAGCCCACACATCGCGGTGATCAGCGACGCGTAGTCCTCCAAGACCGCCGGGCTCTCGCCGACCACACCGCCGAGGCTCGCGCGGCGCAGCCGTCCGCCGAGAAGATGCAGGGCCACCAGCTCACGCGCGCATACCGTTGCGGCGTCGGCGTATTCGGGTTTGCCCAACGCCACCGATGCCTCGATGAGCGCGGTGATGGCCAGGCCGTTCCAGGCCGTCACAACCAAGGCGTCACGACCGGGCTGGGGCCGCTGCGCGCGGGCGGTGAGCAACGCGGCCCGCACCCGCTCGAAGCGGGTCTGGTCGTCGGGGTCGGCGGGCAGTTGCAGCACCGAGCTGCCGCGCTCGAAGGTGCCACTCGCCGTCACTCCGAAAAGCGCAGCGGCCCAGTCGGTGTCGTCGCCGAGAACATCGCGCAGCTGTGCGGGCGTCCACGCATAGGTCAGGCCCTCCACCCCGTCGGAGTCGGCGTCCAGCGATGAGGTGAACATGCCCCCCGCGCCGAGACCGTCGATGAGGAACCGGGCCGTCTCGTCGGCGATCCTGCGCGCCAACGGATTCCCGGTGACCCGCGCCCAGTGCGCGTAGAACCGCAGCAGCAGCGCGTTGTCGTAGAGCATCTTCTCGAAATGCGGCACCACCCAGGACGCGTCCACGCTGTACCGCGCGAATCCGCCGGCAAGCTGGTCGTAGATGCCGCCGCGCGCCATCGCCGCGCCGGTCCGCTCCACCGTCGCGAGCACCTGCTCGGAACCGGTGCGTTCGTAGTGCCGCAACAGAGCTTCCAACAGCATCGACGGCGGGAACTTGGGTGCCGCGTGCGCATTGTCGACGAAGCCGCCGCGTTCGGTGTCCTCCGCACCCAGCACCGCGGCCACCGCGTCATCACACAGCCGGGGCGCAAGCGCGGGTCCCGACCCCGGCAGCCCGGTGCTCATCGCCCGCAGTTCGGCGGCGATATCGTCGGAGGCTTTCTCGACCTCGCCGCGCCGCTGCCGCCAGGTCTGCGTGACGGCCGCAACGAGCTGCAGGAAGCCATCCCTGGGGTAGTAGGTGCCGCAGAAGAAGGGGCGCCCGTCCGGGGTCAGAAAGCACGTCATCGGCCAGCCGCCCTGGCCGGTCAACGCGACGGTGGCATTCATGTAGATGGCGTCCAGGTCCGGACGCTCCTCGCGATCGACCTTGATGCAGACGAAATCGTCGTTGACCGCGGCCGCGACGTCTTCGGACTCGAAGGTCTCGTGCGCCATCACATGGCACCAGTGGCAGGCGGCATATCCGACGGACAGCAGGATCGGCACATCGCGGGCGGCGGCCTCGGCCAGCGCCTGCGCGTCCCACTGCCGCCAGTGCACCGGGTTGCCGGCGTGCTGACGCAGGTACGGGCTGGTCGCCTCGGCCAGGGTGTTACCCCTTGGGTTCGTCCTTGAACTCACCTGTTGTGCCCTCGTCGACGGCCTGGTCGGGTTCGGGATGCTCCGGGTCGAAGGATTCCGGCAGCTTCTTGAGGTGCCGGTTCATCGACCACACCAGCGCGAAGGTGCCGATCAGCAGCACCACCAGCACCAGCAGACCAACGGGGCTGGCCTTGCCGAAATCCGGGCCGGTCTGCCGCGGCCCCTCCTCGGCCAGCAGGCCGGCGGCGATCAGGAGTACATCTGTCATGTCTTGATCCCTGTGAAGAGGTCGGTCTCGGGCAGCTGCACCGGGACGCGGGACCGCGCGAGTTCGAATTCCTCGGTCGGCCAGAGCCGCTGCTGCCACTCCATCGGGGTGGTGAAGAAGAAACTCTTCGGGTCGATCTGCGTGGCGTGCGCGAGCAGTGCCTCGTCCCGCTGGGCGAAGAACTTCGCGCATTCCACCCGGGTGGTCACCCGCTGCTCGATCAGGTCCTCCTCGGCATCCCAGTTGTCCAGCCACTTGCCGAACGGGCCGTCCTGGCCATGCTTGGCGAACTCGTCCTGCAGCACCTGCATCCGCTGCCGCAGGAAACCGTGGTTGTAGTACAGCTTGGCCACCGCCCAGGGCTCCCCGGCGTCGGGGTAACGCACATGGTCGGCGGCCGCCTCGTAGGCGGCGACGGACACCTCGTGGCAGCGGATGTGATCCGGGTGCGGGTATCCGCCGTTCTCGTCGTAGGTGGTCAGGACGTGCGGGCGGAACTCCCGGATGACCCGCACCAGCGCCTCGGTCGGCCCGTCCAGCGGCACGGTGGCAAAGGACCCCTCCGGCAGCGGCGGCAACGGATCGCCCTCGGGCAGCCCGGAGTCCACATAGCCCAGCCAATGGTGCTCGACGCCCAGGATCTCGGCGGCCTTGGCCATCTCGTCCCGGCGCACCTCGTGGATGCGTCCGTGCACCTCGGGGATGTCCATCGCGGGGTTGAGGATGTCACCGCGTTCGCCGCCGGTGAGGGTCACCACCAGGACCCGGGCACCCTCGGCCGCGTAGCGGGCCGTGGTGGCCGCTCCCTTACTGGACTCGTCATCGGGGTGGGCGTGCACCGCCATCAAGCGCAATTCAGTCATAGTGTCTGATCCAACGAGGCGTCCCTCTCGCGTATGCCCACCGCTCTATAGTTCCAGTCGTAGTCGAACCAACTGACCGACGGGCACCCTTAACCTTGACCATCGAGCGTCCCACCGCCCGTTACGGGCGGCAAAAGTTGTCCCGACGCACCCGTCGCCGGGTGGGGATCGGGCTGTTCCTACTGATTGTGACGGTAGGTGTGGTGATCGCGCTCGTCGCGTTCCAGCGGTTCGGGGCCGATGTGAAGGGCGAGATCGGTGGCTATCAGATCATCGACGACGAGACGGTGGCGGTGACGATCACCGTCACCCGGGCCGATCCGTCGCGGCCCGCGGTGTGCATCGTGCGGGCCCGTTCCATCAACGGCGACGAGACCGGCCGCCGGGAGATTCTGGTGCCCCCGTCGACCGCCACCTCGGTGGTGATCGACGCGGTGGTCAAATCCACCAAACCGCCGGTCGTCGGCGATATCTATGGCTGCGGGATGGACGTGCCGGGCTATCTGGTGGCGCCCTAGAAACGTCCCCCCGGCGAACGGCGAACGGCGAAATCGTGAAAACCGCTCGACGCGTCGGTGGTAAGCTTGGCCGATACACGGTTCCGGCTGGAGCCGTGTATTGCTGCATTAGCGCGCTGCCACGGCGCCTGCGATCGCGGCGATACACGACCTTCCCACGCGATACAGCGCGCGAGAAAATACCAACGACAGGAGCGCGAGGACATGACCGACACTCAGGTCACCTGGCTGACCGAAGAGGCTTTCGACCGGCTGAAGGCGGAGCTCGATCAGCTGATCGCCAATCGTCCCGTCATCGCCGCCGAGATCAACGACCGCCGCGAAGAGGGCGACCTGCGCGAGAACGGTGGATACCATGCCGCCCGCGAGCAGCAGGGCCAGGAAGAGGCGCGCATCCGTCAGCTCCAGGAGCTGCTGAACAACGCCAAGGTCGGCGAGGCCCCCAAGCAGTCCGGCGTCGCACTGCCCGGCTCGGTGGTCAAGGTGCAGTACGGCGACGACAAGAACGACACCGAGACATTCCTGATCGCAACCCGCCAGGAGGGCGTCAGCGACGGCAAGTTGGAGGTGTACTCGCCCAAGTCTCCCCTGGGTGAGGCGCTGCTCGACGCCAAGGTCGGCGACACCCGCAGCTACACCATTCCCAACGGCAGCACCGTCACCGTGACGCTGCTCAGCGCGGAGCCCTACCACTCCTGAGATCGTCCGCCGCAGCGGACGATAGGTTTCACCGGTGGCCCAGATCGCCGAGGACCTGTTCCTGCTGCTGCTCGACAACGCGTCGGGACGGCCCGGCCTGGACCGACGGCGCAGGCAACGCGTTCTCGGCGCGGCCACCCTGCTGGATCTGGCCTGGTCCTGCCGTGTCCGGCCGTCGGTCGAGGGTGAACCGGCCGGGCGCCTGATCGCGCTGACCGGGACGGGCCCGCTGGATCCAATCACCGGACCGGCCCTGGAGTTGCTCTCGCAACGGCCGTTGAAGCCGGCGGCGGCGATCACCAAACTCAGCAGGCACACCGAGGACCGTCTCGTCGCACACCTGGAGCGCAGCGCGCAGATCCGCCGGATCCCGTTGCCGTCCAAGAGTTTCACGAAGTGGGCCGCGTCCGCGGAACCGGCGCTGCCACTGGCGAACCGCGATCGGGCCGGCCCAGCGCGGTCGGCGCTGCTGTCGGCCCTGTTCGACCGCCGCCCGCCGGCCCCGCCGACGGCGGCCATCATCTCGCTGCTGCACGCCACCGACGGTCTCGGGGCGCTGCTGAGCCTCAACGACCGCGGCTGGCGCTGGGTACATGCCCGCGCCGGTGAGATCGCGCTGGGCAGTTGGGTCGACGAACAACCGACGGGGCTCGCGGAGGTCAACCTC
>Ga0075012_10006321_pt1 | contig 10750 bp, 7 predicted proteins | sample All_14_2_FD_71474 | JGI IMG/M metagenome (GOLD analysis project Ga0075012, IMG submission 71474) | Freshwater microbial communities in response to fracking from Pennsylvania, USA - Allegheny Zone_MetaG_DW_15 | ecosystem: Environmental > Aquatic > Deep subsurface > Groundwater > Drilled... | reverse complement strand
TATGACACGTAAGGGCGAGTGGCGCGTCCACGTCCTCCTCGTGATCGCCGCGGCCCTCATGGTCGTGCCGTTCGGGTGGGAGATCCTGACGTCGTTCAAGACCAACAACGAGGTCGCCTCGATCCCGCCGACGATCTTTCCTGAGGATCCGACGCTGCGCGGCTACGAGAGCTTCTTCGGCTCGGTGCCTTTCTTCGCGCAGTTCGGGGTGTCGGCCGCGTCGCTCGTCATGCGCGTCGTCGGGCAGGTGCTCGTCGCCGCGCTCGCGGGGTACGCGTTCGCGCGCCTGAACTTCCCGGGACGCAACGTGCTGTTCGCGGTCTTCCTGCTCATGCTCATGGTGCCGAGCCAGCTCTTCCTGCTCGGACAGTTCGAGATCATCCGGGACCTCAAGCTGCTCAACACCATCCCGGCGCTCGCGATCCCCGGCATCTTCTCGGCGTTCGGCACCTTCCTCATGCGGCAGGCGTTCCTCACGATGCCGAAGGAGTACGAGGAGGCCGCGCGACTCGACGGCGCGGGCCCGTTCCGCGTCTTCTGGAGCGTCATGCTGCCGATGGCGCGGCCGATGATCGCGGCGCTCGCCGTGCTCACGTCGCTCTACTCGTGGAACGACCTGCTGTGGCCGCTCATCGTCAATCCGCTCGGCGGCAACCGGCCGCTCACCGTCGGGCTCGCGGCGATGCAGGGCCAGTTCGGCACCGACTACCCGGCGCTCATGGCGGGAGCCTTGATCTGCACCGCCCCGCTCGTCATCGTGTTCCTCGTGCTGCAACGCCAGTTCTTCGAGGGCATCGCGAGCAGCGGACTGAAGGGATGACCGTGAGCGATCCCGTCGTGCACCTGCGTCGTGGCGGCACGAGCGTCGTCGTCGACCTGCGCGACGGGCGGCTGCCGCGCGTGCTGCACTGGGGCGCCGACCTCGGCGAACTCGACCGCGACGCCCTCCTGCAGCTCGCGGATGCGGTGCGCCCGACGATCGGCGACAGTGCCGTGACCTACCCGCAACCGGTGCCCGTGCTCCCGCTGCTCGCCGAGGGCTGGCTGGGTCGCCCGGGGCTCGCCGGTGCGCGGCCCGGCGGTCGCGGCTTCGCGCCGCTGTTCGCCGACGCGACCGCGACCGTCGACGCGACCGCGACCGTCTCGCGGGTGCGGTCGGAGGCGCGCGACCTCGCGTCGCAGCTCGCGGTCGTCGTCGAGCTGGAGGTTGACGACGCGGGCCTCGTGCGACTCGCGGTCGAACTCGCCAACCAGGGCGATGAGCCCTATCGGGTCGATGCCCTCGAGCCGGCGCTGCCCCTCCCGGCCGACGCGACCGAGCTTCTCGACTTCACCGGGCGGTGGGCGCGTGAGAAGGTGCCGCAACGGCATCCCTTCCCGGTGGGCGCCTGGGTGCGGGAGAGCCGGGGCGGCAAGCCGGGGCTCGACCACACGGGCGTGCTCGTGGCCGGCGAGCCGGGGTTCGGGTTCCGCAGCGGTCGCGTCTGGGGCGTGCACCTGGGCTGGAGCGGCAATCAGTGCTCCGTCGCCGAGCGCACGCCGGCCGGCACGCGCTCGCTTCGGGCCGGCGAACTGCTGCTTCCCGACGAGCTCGTGCTGGACCCCGGGGAGTCGGTGCGTTCCCCCTGGCTCTACGGATCGTGGGGAGACGGGCTCGACGAGTTCGCCGCACGCTTCCACCGTCACCTTCGCGCGCGCGCCGCACATCCGACGTCGCCGCGCCCGGTGCTCGTCAACACCTGGGAGGCCGTCTACTTCCGTCACGATCCGGCGAAGCTCCTCGCGTTCGCCGAGCGCAGCGCCGAGCTCGGGGCCGAGCGCTTCGTCATCGACGACGGCTGGTTCCGGGGGCGCCGCGACGACACGACGTCGCTCGGCGACTGGGTCGTCGACGACCAGGTCTGGCCCGACGGGCTCGACCCGCTCGCGGCGCGCGTGCACGAGCTCGGGATGCAGTTCGGCCTGTGGGTCGAGCCCGAGATGGTCAACCTCGACTCCGAGCTCGCGCGCGCGCATCCCGAATGGGTCTTCGACGGCGGACACGGACCCGGGATGCCGTCGCGCTATCAGCACGTGCTCGACCTCGGTCACGAGGCGGCCTACGACCTCGTACTCGAGCGCATCTCGGCGCTCGTCGGCCGGCTCGGCATCGACTACCTGAAGTGGGACCACAACCGATACCTGACCGATGCCGGCTCGTCGTCGACGGGGCGCGCGGGCGTGCGACGCCAGACGCTGCAGGCCTACCGGATGATGGACGAGCTGCGGCGGCGGCATCCGGGGCTTGAGATCGAGTCGTGCGCCTCGGGCGGCGGCCGCATCGACCTCGGTGTGCTCGAACGCACCGACCGGGTGTGGCCGAGCGATTGCAACGATCCCCATGATCGCGTCGACGTGCATCGCTGGACGGGCCTCCTGCTGCCCCCCGAGCTGCTCGGGACCCACCTCGGGGCGGAGGAGTCCCACACGACCCACCGCGTCGCCCCCCTCGACTTCCGTGCCGCGACCTCGTTCTGGGGCAATCTCGGGATCGAGCTGGACCTCACGGCGATCGACGACGACGAGTTCGCCCGCACCCGCGCGTGGGTGGCCGCGCACCGGGAGTGGCGCGAGCTACTGCACAACGGCACGGTCGTGCACGCCGACACGGAGCCCGAGGTGCGACTCGACGGGGTCGTCGCGCTCGATCGCTCGGCGGCGCTGTTCCAGTTCGTCGTGCTCGATCGCCCGGCGACGTGGCCGCCCGACCGGTTGCGCTTTCCGGGGCTCGACCCGGACGCGGAGTACGAGGTCACCGAGTTCGCGCCGGGAGGGCGCGTGCCCGTCGGGCAACGCCCGCCGTGGTTCGACGCGGGGGTGCGCCTGTCGGGCCGCGTGCTCGAGACCGTCGGGGTGGAGGCGCCGTCGCTCGACGCCGACCGTTCGGTGCTCGTGCAACTCGTCGCTCGCCGATGACCCACCATCGGATCGTCGGCCCGGGCGTCGAGGCGGTCGTCTCGGCCCGCGCGGCGGCTCTGCGGCTGCTGCGCGTCGACGGACGGCACCTCGTCGAGCCCACGATCGAGGCGAGCGCACCCCCGGGGATGTCGGGCGTCATCCTCGCGCCGTGGCCCAACCGGGTCGAGGATGCGCGGTGGTGGCACGACGGCCGCGAGCAGCACCTCGACGTGACCGAGCCCGAGCTCGGCCACGCCAACCACGGGCTCCTCGCCGAGACCGACTTTCGCCTGACCCGAACCCGCGCCGGGAGCGTCGAGCTGGCGGCGACCGTTCACGAGCCGCCCGGCTACCCCTTCCGACTCGAACTACGGGTGCGCTACCGGGTCGTGCGGGGCGGGGTCGCCGTCCGGGTCGGAGTGCTCAACACCGGCACGAAGCCGGCGCCGGTCGCCCTCGGGGCACATCCGTACTTGCGCGTCGGCGACGCGGCGCCCGAGAGCCTGCGGCTTCGCGTCGAGGCCGACATCGCGTACCGGCTCGACGCGCGGCACATCCCTCGCGAACCGTTCGCGGTCGCCGGAAGCGCGTGGGACCTGCGGAGGCCGAGGAGCGTTCTCGAGATCCCCGGCCACGCGACCTTCGGTCGACTTCGCGGGCGGGGTTCCCTGCGGCACACGGTGCGCGCCCCGGACGGGTCGGGTGTCGAGCTCCGTGCGGATCCGGCCTTTCGGTGGACGCAGGTCTACCTCGCCGCCGACTTCCCGGCCGACGACGGGTCGCATCTCGCGCTCGCGGTCGAGCCGATGACCGCTCCCCCGAACGCTCTGCGCTCGGGAACGGGATTGCGCCTCGTCGGGCCGGGCCGCAGCTGGCGTGCGGGGTTCGGCATCCGCGCGCGTCACGGGTGGTCGCGGGACCGGTAGTCGCTCGGGCTCACCCCGTGGTGGCGCCGGAAGTGGCGCGAGAAGTAGAACGGATCCGAGTAGCCGAGTTCGCGCGCGATCTCGCCGACCTGCAGGTCGGAGACGTCGAGCAGCTGCCGTGCGCGAGCCATCTTGAGCGCGGTGTGATGGGCGAGCACGCCGCCCCCGGTCGCCCGGCGGAACATCGCGGTGAGGTGCGACGGCGAGATGCCGACGAGCCGTGCGAGTTCGCTCACCGAGACCGAGCCGTCGAGCCGCTCGGCGAGGTAGGTCATCGCCCGTTGCAAAGGGTCGCCCGGCGCCGGGATGACGCGGTCGACCGCGATCTGCGTCAGGAGCTTCCACGCCGCCCCGGCCGCGGCGACGAGCCGGACGGGGGACTGGTCGCGCTCCATGCCGGAGAGGATCTCGTCGAGCAACGCCACGGCACGGTCGAGCGACCGCACCGGCACGATCGGTCGGGTCGGCGAGACCTCGAGCACCGAGACCAGCTCGGCGACATCGGAGCCGCGGAGGTGACTCCACCAGATCGTCCAGGGGTGCTTGTCGTCCGAGCCGTAGGAGTGCGGGACCCCGGTCGGGATGACGAGCGCCGTGCGCGCCGAGACGCGATGCTCGACGTCGGCGACCCGGGCCCAGCCCGTGCCCGAGGTGCAGACGATCACGACGGTCTCTCCGGTGCCGCGGGGCCTTCTCATCAGGTGATCCCGAGCCTCCGGGTAGTACCCGACATCGGTCACGAGGAGCCGGCGGGTCACCGGGCGGTCGAGCGCCTCGGCGACGGCGGGCCGGGGCACCACGACGAGGCGCTGATTGACGAAGCCCTCTTGCATCGGCATCCCGTCATCTTGACCGACCTTCGGCGGATCGTCCAGGCCCGGCGGGACATTGACCATTCCGGCTCGCGGCGCGGCACGGTGTGATCGACTCGTGGGAACCGAACGACTGCGCCTGCCCGACGCCCCGGGGGCTCTCGCCGCCCGTCTGAGCGACGGCGGCGCGGTCGCGTGGCGCGAGTCGGTCGTCATCCCGACCTATGAGCCGGCGGCGCCGGACCGGTACCCGATGTTCTTCGCCCACCGGGTCTACCAGGGCTCGTCCGGTCGGGTGTACCCGATCCCGTTCATCGACCGCATCGCGACCGAACCCACGGCGCGCTCGTGGGACGCCATCCACCTCGAGAATCGCTGGCTGCGCGTCATGGTGCTGCCCGAACTCGGCGGGCGCATCCACCTCGGGTACGACAAGAGCGCCGACTACGACTTCTTCTATCGCAACAACGTCATCAAGCCCGCGCTCGTCGGGCTAGCCGGGCCGTGGGTCTCGGGCGGCGTCGAGTTCAACTGGCCGCAGCACCACCGGCCGGCGACCTTCCTTCCCGTCGAGGTCGAGATCGAGGAGCACTCCGACGGCTCGGTGACGGTGTGGTGCTCCGACCACGACCCGTTCGCCCGCATGAAGGGGATGCACGGGGTGCGGCTGCATCCCGAGCGGGCGACGATCGAACTCGTCGTGCGTCTGCACAACCGCACGAGCGACGTGCAGACGTTCCTCTGGTGGGCGAACGTCGCCGCCCGGGTGCACGACGACTACCAGTCGTTCTTCCCGACCGACGTGCGCTTCGTCGCCGACCACGCGCGCCGGGCGATCACCGCCTTCCCCGCCGCCGACCGGCCCTACTACGGCGTCGACTATCCGGCGCGCGCCGCCGAGGGCCGCGACCGTCTCGACTTCTATCGGAACATCCCCGTGCCGACGTCGTACATGGTGACCGACACGGTCGACGACTTCTTCGGCGGCTACGACCATCGCGCCGACGCCGGTTTCGTGCACGTCGCCGATCGGCACATCGCGCCCGGCAAGAAGCAGTGGACCTGGGGGGACGCCCCGTTCGGGCACGCGTGGGACCGACTGCTGACGGACGACGACGGACCGTACGTCGAGCTCATGGCGGGCGTCTACACCGACAACCAGCCCGACTTCGCGTGGTTGCAGCCCGGCGAGACGAAGACCTTCACCCAGACGTGGTACCCGATCCAGCGGATCGGGCCCGCGCATCAGGCGACGACGGAGGCCGCCGTGCGACTCGACGTCGCCGACGGGGAGATCCGCCTCGGGATCGCCGTCTCAGCTCTTCGACCCGGCTCGCGCGTCCTCGTGACCGCCCAGGGTCGCCCCGTGCTCGACGAACGGCTCGACCTCGAGCCCGGTGCGCCGTTCGTCACCAGAGTCCCCGCGCGCGGGGTCGCGGCCCAGGAGGTCGAGGTGACGGTCGTGCAGGACGGCGCCGAACTCCTCCGCTGGCGGCCGCGCCCCGCGTCGCGGGGCACCGAACCCTGGGTCGCGACCGAGCCACCGCGACCCGACGAGATCGCGAACATCGAGGAGCTGTACCTCACGGGCGTGCACCTCGCCCAGTACCGGCATCCCACCTGGTCTCCGCTCGCGTACTGGGAGGAGGCGCTGCGGCGCGACCCCGACGACGTGCGCACCAACCTCGCGGTCGGGGATCGAGCCCTGCGTGCGGGCGAGTACGACCGTGCCGAGCAGCACATCCGCCGCGCGTTGCGCCGCCTCGTGCGCCGCAACGCCAATCCGCGCGATGGCGAGGCCTCGTACCTCCTCGGGCGTGTGCTGGAACGCACCGGGCGCGCCGACGACGCGTACGACGCGTACGCCAAGGCCGCGTGGGACGACCGATGGGCCGCGTCGGCGGCCGTCCTGCTCGCCCGACTGGATGCCCGTCGCGCCCGCTGGGGTCGTGCGCTCGAGCATGCCGGCACGGCGCTCGAGCGCCGGTTCGACAGCCGTGCTCTCGCCGTCCGGGTCGTCGCGCTCCGGGCGCTCGGTCGCGCCGAGGCGGCCGACGCGGCGCTCGCCGCGTGGCTCGCGACCGACCCGTTGGACGCCGTGGCCCGCACGCTCGCGAATCGCGGCAATCCTGCCGATGCGCGCACGGCCATCGATGTCGCCCTCGACCTCGACGCCTCCGGCGACCGGGACGGGGCTCTCGCGCTCCTCGCGACCGCACCGGCGATGCGCCCCGGCCTCGCCGGTGACGCCCGCCCGCTCGCGCGCTACCACCGGGCACGCCTGCTCGACGACGCCGGCCGATCCGAGGAAGCGGCGGCGGAACGCGCGGCCGCCCGCGCCGGCGGAACCGACCACTGCTTCCCGGCCGGGCTCGACGATCACGATGCCCTCCGGGCAGCTCTCGCCGTCGACCCCACGGACGGCACCGCGGCGGCATTGCTCGCGATGCTCCTCATCGACGCCGGTCGCCGCGCCGAGGCACTCGAACTGCTCGACACGGTGCTCGCCCACGGCTCGGTCGACCCGGTCGCGCACCGGAACGCGGCCATCCTCACCCACGATCTGCGGGGCGACATCCCCACCGCCCGCGCCCTCTACGATCGTGCGCTCGAACTCGACCCGTCCTCGCGGCTGCTCGCGGAGCGCGACGAGCTGCTCGCCCGCGCGGGGGTCTCGCCGCAGGAACGGGTCGCGCTGCTCGACGCCCACCGCTCGGACGTGCTCGGCCGCGACGCCCTGACGGTCGAGTTCTGTCGGCTGCTCGCCCGCGTCGGCCGCGAACTGGAGGCCCTCGCCATCCTGGAGTCGCGCCCGTTCGCACCCTGGGAGGGGGGCGAGGGTGTCGCGATCGTCGCGTGGGAAGAGGTGACCGGTCGCCTCTCCGAGAGCGCGGAGGAGCGCGGGGACCTGGCGGCCGCGGCGTCCTTCGCCGCCCGGGCGATCGACCTCCCGGAGAGCCTCGGCGAGCGGCGGCACCCCCTCACGGACACCACGGCGCTCCACGAGCGCTGGGCGAGGCTCCTCGACGCCCTCGGGCGTCCGGACGAAGCTCGGCGCGCCCGGGACGCGGCGACCGTGAGCGGGTCGTCGCCCGTGTCGGCGATCCGCGAAGACGGCGCGACCGACTACTTCGCGACGTCGCTCCCCGACCTGCTCACCTTCGAGGCTCGGCCCGCGGTGCCCGACCCGCAGAGCTGATCGGGAGCGGATCCGGCTACGCCGCGGCCGATCGACTCGCCACCCGCCCGCGGATGATGAACCCGAACGCGAGCGCGACGAAGAACATGAGCACTCCGTAGATCGCCGCGGGCAGCGACATCTCGATCGAGCCGATGACGGTCTGCGCGATGACGATCGCGAGGGTCGCGTTGTGGATGCCGATCTCGAACGCGCTCGCGACCGCCTGGCGGGGCTCGACGCGAAACAGCCGGGGCACGAAGAACCCGATCGTGAGGCTCAGGGCGCAGAACAGGATCGTGATGCCCGCGAGCGCCCCGAGGTTGGGGAAGAAGATGTCGCGGTTGGAGATGACCGCGCCGACGATGACGACGGCGAGGATGATCATCGACGCGATGCGCACGGGCGTGTCCATGCGGTCGGCGAAGCGGGGCCAGAGCCGCCTCACGAGCATGCCGAGCAGCACGGGCACGAGCACGATGAGGAACACCTCGACGGCCTTGCTGAACTGGATGCCCAATCCTTCGGAGTCGGGCAGGAAGATCGAGATCGCGAGGTTGGTGAGCAGCGGCAGCGTGAAGAGTGCGACGATCGAGTTGATCGCCGTGAGCGTCACGTTGAGCGCGACATCCCCTCGGAACAGGTGCGAGTAGAGGTTCGCCGTCGTCCCCCCGGGCGACGCGGCGAGCAGGATCATGCCGACCGCGAGGATCGGCGGCAACTGGAAGAGCACGACGAGCCCGAAGCACAGCGCGGGCAGCAGGAGCAGCTGGCAGCCGAGCGCCACGAGCACCGCCTTCGGATGCTTCCCCACGCGGGCGAAGTCGGCGGGGGTGAGCGAGAGCCCGAGCCCGAACATGATGATGCCGAGGGCGACCGGGAGTCCGATGGTTGTCAACGCTGACATGACGCCATCGTGGCGGACTGCCGCGACGATTGCTAGCAGGACACCCCGCCGAGGCATCCGTCGATGTCGTCATCGTCGGAGTGGACGACGAAGCGCACGGGCGGATCCTGGTCCGTGATCCCGACGACGTCTCGGAGTTGCACCGCAAGGCGCTCCGGGTCGGTGGTCTCGATGATCAGGGTGCCGCGAGAAGCGTTCTCGGAGAGTCGCAGACTGAGGTGCTCCACGCTCGGATCGGCGCTCACGGATTCGAGCAGCCGGAGCAGCTCGGACGACGGGGTTGTCGCGGTGATGTCGATCGAACCCTCGTCGCGATGCAGATACAGCGACCCGAAGGCGCTCCAGGGTGCCGCCGCGCGGATGAGCTCCGCGGCTTCGGCGAGGTCGGTGCCGGGAACGAGGGCGACGGAGTCGGTGACGCCGTTGAGCGTGACCCGTTCGACGACGGGCAGTGATCGCAGGATCGCGGCGGGCACCGCGAGATCGGGCACCGCGAGCCCGGGCACCGCCGACAGGATGACCGGCGCGTACGCCTCGGTCGCGGCGAAACGGAGGGTGAGATCGAGGCGTGACGACGACGGCGCCTCGACTCCCGCCACTCGGGCCGGCAGGTCGTCGAGATCGTCGGCGGAGCTGGCGTCGACGACGACCTGCGTCACCCAGACTCCGGGTCGGTCCTTCGGATCGAACGCGCGCACGTTCACCTGGGCCTGCCCGACCCCGTCGACGTCGCGCACCGCCTCGACGTATGCCTCAGCCTCGGCGACGACGTCATCCGGCGGATCTCCCCAGGAGCACGCGGTCAGCCACCCGGTCAGGCCGATCGCGACGACGACGCCGAACGCGCGTCGACGTGTCCGTGCGCTGATCACGCCGACACCCTAGCTCGGCCCGCCGAGGGGACCCCGTAGCGTTGAGGGGTGATGACTGTCACGGCTTACGCCGCCGCCTCCCCCACCGCCGAGATCCTCCCCACCACGATCGAGCGACGCGATGTCGGCCCCGCCGACGTGCTCATCGAGATCCGGTACGCGGGCATCTGCCACTCCGACATCCACACGATCCGCGGCGACTGGGGCCCGCAGGCCTACCCGCTCACCGTCGGGCACGAGATCGCCGGCGTCGTGAGCGCCGTCGGATCCGACGTGACGATGTGGGCCGTCGGCGACCGGGTCGGGGTCGGCTGCATGGTGAACTCGTGCCGCGAGTGCGAGAACTGCCGCGCCGGGCTCGAGCAGTACTGCTGGAACGGCAACATCCAGACGTACGGCGGCGTCGACCGCGACGGCACGGTGACGCAGGGCGGCTACTCGACCCACATCGTCGTCGACCAGGACTTCGTGCTGCGCATTCCGGAGGCTCTCGACCTGGCGGTCGTCGCGCCGCTGCTCTGCGCCGGCATCACCACCTACTCGCCGCTGCAGCACTGGCGGGCGGGCGAAGGACGCCAGGTCGCCGTCGTCGGGATGGGCGGCCTCGGTCACCTCGGCGTGAAGATCGCCGCCGCGCTCGGCGCCGAGGTGACGGTGCTCTCCCAGACGTTGTCGAAGGAGGCGGATGGCCGCGCCTTCGGCACCGCGCACTACTACGCGACGAGCGACCCGGCGACGTTCGAGAAGCTTCAGAACGGGTTCGACCTCATCCTCAACACCGTCTCGGCGGAGATCGACCTGAAGGCCTACCTGAAGCTGCTGCGCCTCGACGGCGTGATGGTGAACGTCGGAGCACCGGCCGAGCCGCTGCCGATCCAGGTCTTCACGCTGTTCGGCAACCGGCGGTCGTTCGCCGGCTCGAGCATCGGCGGCATCCGCGAGACGCAGGAGATGCTCGACTTCTGCGCCGACAAGGGCATCGTGCCCGAGACGGAGCTCATCGCGGCCGACCAGATCAACGAGGCGTGGGCGCGCGTGCTCGCCTCCGACGTGCGCTACCGGTTCGTCATCGACGTCGCGACGATGACCGCGCCGGCTCAGTCGGCGTAGCTCAGCCC
>Ga0075012_10006320_pt1 | contig 10752 bp, 10 predicted proteins | sample All_14_2_FD_71474 | JGI IMG/M metagenome (GOLD analysis project Ga0075012, IMG submission 71474) | Freshwater microbial communities in response to fracking from Pennsylvania, USA - Allegheny Zone_MetaG_DW_15 | ecosystem: Environmental > Aquatic > Deep subsurface > Groundwater > Drilled... | reverse complement strand
CTCGATGAGTTGTCGACGCGTCAAGACCGCGCTGGGCCTGGTCATCAGCGCGACTAACAGGTCGAACTCGGTTCTCGTGAGGTCGATGGAGGCGCCTTCGAGGATGGCGATGCGCGCTTGGACGTCGACGCTTAACCCGAGGAGTGAAATTGGTGGCTGAGGGCTGGAAACAATGACGGATGAGCGCGGGCGACGCAGCATTGCCCGGATGCGAGCGATGAGTTCTCGTGGCGAGAAGGGCTTGACTAGGTAGTCATCTGCACCCATGGTCAGGCCGAGGACTTTGTCGACATCTTCGTCCCGTGCTGTCAGCATGATGATGTATGCATCAGTGAACTGACGGATGAGCCTGCAGGCCTCTATGCCATCAAAGCCGGGCAGCATCACGTCTAGGACAATCAGATTTGGCCGATGAATGCGTGCCATTTCGACAGCCGTTGGACCGCTATAGGCCAGCACCACTTCGAAGCCTTCACGTTCCAAGTAACTGCTGATGACGCCCGTCAAGGGCACCTCATCGTCAACGACGAGTACTCGAAGTGACTCAGCCACTTGTGGCAGATCCTGGGATCTCCAGCAACCGCCGTGCTTCGGCATATTGCGAGGCGTCGATCTCACCATTGGCAAACCGACGATCAAGGATCGCTCTGGGCGACTCGGCTGAAACAGCCGTCGAAGAACTCGGACCTGAGGTGAACCGGACGATGGCCCATATGCCCAAGCCGATCGCGACAATCCAAAACACCATCATGAATCCCATACCCCACCAGCCTCCCGCATCCCAGGCGCTTCCATTGCCAACCCACCACATCATGGCTGTACCTCCCTTGCTGCCGCCAAGGTGCGCGCAACAACTCAATTGTCCCCACTTCAGGTATCGCAATGGCTGAGAGTTGATGAAGATCTGGTCAAGCGCGGAAATCTCACCTTGACCAGATCTTCATCAACTCTTCGGGATTTCGCTATAGAGGCGCGAGGAGGATGGCTCGTATCGACGATATCAACTCGTGAGCAAGGAGAGCCAAGTGAAGGTCACACGGAGACAGTTCGCATCCGGGTTCTTGGGCACTGGAGTGCTGTTAGGTCTCTCCGCTTGCTCTAACGCTGTATCGACAAGCGCTCCCGACACTGCAAGTTTCAGCCCGACCCCCGTTGCCACCACCGGACGCTTGCGCAAGTTGGTCCTAGAAGCACGTCCTGCGCAAGTCGACCTCGGTGGCCGCGTGGTAACTACTTGGGCGTACGGGGACAGCATTCCCGGGACGATGTTGCGCGCCACTGCTGGCGATCGGGTGCAAGTCGCTTTCAAGAACAACCTACCCGTGCCAACCAGTGTGCACTGGCACGGCTTGGCAATCAGCAATGCGATGGACGGTGTGCCAGGAGTGACGACTTCCGAGACCCCTGCCGGCGGAAGCTTCGACTTCGACTTCGTGATTCCCGATGCGGGCACTCACTGGTTTCACCCACATCACCCCATGCAACTGGATCGCGGACTGTACGCCCCGTTCATCGTGGATGATCCACATGAGCCGGGCGCCTATGACACCGAGTGGATTCTGGTCATGGATGACTGGACCGATGGCGTCGGCACGAGCCCCGACCAGATCCTCGCGCAACTCTTGGCCAAAAGCGGTGGCGGAATGGGTGGCATGGACATGGGCGGAATGGGTGGCATGGACATGGGCGCCGACGGTGGAGATGTCACCTACCCCCTCTATTTGGTCAACGGGCGTGCACCGAGCGATCCACAGACATTGGCCGCCAAGCCAGGCCAGCGCGTTCGCTTGCGCATCATCAACTCTTCTGCTGACACCATCTTCACTGTTGCGCTTGCAGGGCACGACTTGCAGATCACGCACACCGATGGCTACCCAATCCAGCCGGTGTCCACCGCGTCTTTGCGCATTGGGATGGGTGAGCGATATGACGCGATCGTCACTCTCAAGGACGGCGTGTTCCCCTTCGTCGCCGAGCCTCTGGGCAAATTGGGCATAGCCCGAGCGCTGGTGCGTACCGGAGGCGGCGCAGTTCCGGCCGCGTCATTCAAGCCGAGTGAACTCACAGGCGAACCTTTAACTGTTGCCTCCCTTTCTGCAGCTGCGGGAACTGCCCTCCAACCTCGCGAGCCCGACACGACTCAGGATCTCGCCCTTGGCGGCGGCATGGCGAACTACGAGTGGACGATCAATGGTGCTACCTACCAGAACGCGACCCCGCTGACCATCAAGGCCGGTCAGGCAGGGCGCCTTCGCATCACGAACGCCACGATGATGTCTCACCCGATCCATCTGCACGGACATACCTTCCAGATCGGCGCGGCTGGTGGCACAGGGCCCCGCAAGGACACTGTGTTGGTGCCTCCGATGGGGGCCGTCAACGTCGACCTCGTCGCCGACAATCCCGGCAAATGGATGGTCCACTGCCACAACGCCTACCACGCCGAAGCCGGAATGATGACTCGCCTCGATTACGCCACCTAACCCGCCGCACACCTCACACAATTCAAGGGAGCACACTTCAAATGAACAGACGCAGCATCGCTATTGCTGGCAGCGCACTGACGATCACCGCCCTCCTCGCCGCCATCGGGCCAACCGGAATTGCATTCGCGGCCAGCACTCCGTCCCCAATGACCTCCAGTTCATCCATGATGAGCAAGGGAAGCAAGAGTGATATTTCCTTCACTCAAATGATGATCCCCCACCACCAACAAGCCGTACAGATGGCAGATATGGCACTGAAGAATGCAAAGTCGCAGCAGGTCATCGCCCTTGCCTCACAAATGAAGGCAGCACAAAAGCCAGAGATCAACAAAATGAAGGGCTGGCTCAGGGGTTGGGGGGCGCCCGTTACCGCGAGTTCGAATTCAACAATGCCTGGTATGGACATGGGCTCAATGTCGCCAGGGATGATGACGGGTGCGCAGATGACCACCCTGTCGCACGCCCATGGGGCCAGTTTTGACACGATGTGGTTGCAGATGATGATTACTCACCATCAAGGGGCGATCACGGATGCGAAGCAGGTGTTGAAGACCACCAAGAACGCCGACGTGAAGAAATTGGCTCAGGCCATCATCTCCGGACAGAACGCCGAAATCAGCACCATGAAGCAGTTACTCGCAAAGTAGGTCGGCAGACCAACTCAAGCACAAGGAGAATCAACATGAGCTCTTCCACTTATGCCGTGCAAGGGATGACTTGCGCCCACTGCGTCAGCGCCGTCATCGAAGAGGTGACGAAGATCGATGGCGTCACCGAAGTGCACGTTGACTTGCATCCCGGCAAACTATCTCAGGTGCACGTCACCAGTGCGACCCAGATAAGCAATCTCGATCTCAATAACGCCATCCTCGAGGCGGGCTACACGCTCGTTCCCGCATGACCCACCGTCAGGGAGTCCAGGGGCGAACGCTCGCGCTCGTCCTTGGCGCAGCCAGTGCAGTGACCCTCCTGGCAGCCTGCTCATCGACAACCGCCGGTCCAACCCCACAACCGGCGGCCAGCGCTCCAGCCACGATCGAGGGCCCCGACCCAGGGGCCCCGAGAATGGCTGAAGGCACGATCAGTATGGACTCTCTGACAGGGCACGTCCACAATCTCGCACTCGACCGCGACACCGTCTACCTGGGCACTCACGATGGCCTTTGGAGCCAGAAGCCCAGACAACAGCCGGAGCGAGTCACGGCAGAAGTCTTCGACGTAATGGGCCTGACGCACACGGGCACCACGTGGCTTGCATCGGGGCATCCCGGTCCCGACATGCAGGCCCCTTCGAACCTTGGACTTGGTGTGTCCACTGATGGTGGGCGCTCCTGGAGGATGGACTCTCTGAGGGGACAAGTCGATTTCCACCGCCTGGTTGCCGACGGTCCCGTCGTGATGGGCCTCGCTTCCGCCGACGGTGTGCTGTGGCGAACTGACGACCTTGGGCGCACTTGGCAGCAACTTGGAACCCCGCCACTGTTCGACCTAGCCATGGCGCCTGGTAACGCGTCGATCGTGATCGGCACCACGCAGCTGGGACTCATGCGCAGTGCCAATGGCGGCGCGTCATTTTCTTCCGAGCCTGCTGATACGCCGATGTTGGCTCTGCTGTCCGCGACGGCTTCAGGGATCTATGGCGCTGGAACAGACGGCACCATCTACTTCTCAGCAGACGACGGCCGCACCTGGAAGCAACGCGGCAACCTGGGTTCGCAACCGACCGCGCTGGCTTCTCACAATGAGAGGGTTGTTGCACTCGTAGGAGACCTCGTTGTCGAGTCGAATGACGGTGGTCGCACATTCCTTGATCGGCTGGAAATCAGTAACCACTCCGCATGATCACCGTCGATCGCGGATGCCCGCCTAGTTAATTTCGGACACGTAGAACGGACAACAGTCATGGGTGAAAGCCGCACTGTCACTTTGGTCGCCAGCGGCCAACAATGGGCTAGCTCCAAAGCAGTCGCCGAGAAAACTCTGGGTCAGCGCCCAGGGGTCATCCAGGTCGATTTCAATCCCACTGCTCAAACCGCCACTATCGACTACGACACTTCGGTGACCACATTGCAAGATCTGTCCGATTGGGTCCGTGAGTGTGGACTGCATTGCTCCGGCGCATCAGTGCCCGACCATATTTGCGATCCGCTCGCTGAGCCTGACACCTTTGCCAAAGGTGCACCCAACGGTGCCGAACCAGGCGTCCAACAGACAGCAACAAGTACGAATACACGCGCCGGACACGAAGCGCACGCCGGACACGAAGCGCACGCCGGACACGAAGCGCACGCCGGACACGAAGCGCACGCCGGTGAAAGCCAGCCGATGAGTTCGCATGACGCAATGGGGCACGGTGGACATCACCCCGGTATGTCGATGGCCGCGATGGTCGCCGATATGCGCAGGCGTTTCCTGGTCGCAGCTTTCCTTTCCGTGCCGATCCTGCTCTGGTCACCAATAGGTCGGGAGGTGCTCAACTTCACGGTACCCGCGCCCTTCGGATTGCGCGACGATGTCTTCTCGTTCTTCCTCAGCCTGCCTGTGATCTTCTACTCGGCCTGGATCTTCTTCGATGGGGCGTTCCGCGCGCTTCGAGCGCGCACTCTGGACATGATGGTGCTTGTTGCAGTAGCCGTTGGAGCTGGTTGGGGCTACAGCGTCTACGCAACCTTCACGGGCGGCGGCGAGGTCTTCTACGAGGCTGCCACGGTGCTCACGTCCTTTGTGCTCTTGGGACATTGGATGGAGATGCGCGCACGAGGAGGTGCCAGTGAGGCGATCCGCACTCTGTTGGAGTTGGCACCGCCTAAAGCATTTGTCCTGCGCGACGGAAATACCGTGGAGATCCCCACATCGGAAGTGGTAGTTGGTGATCTGCTGCTGATCCGACCGGGCGCGAAGATCCCAGTCGATGGTGAAGTCGAAGTCGGGATTTCCGAAATCGACGAGTCGATGGTCACAGGTGAAAGCCTGCCGGTGAACAAGACCGTGGGCTCCGAAGTGATCGGAGCATCGGTCAACACCACGGGCACGCTGCAGGTGCGCGCTACCAGAGTCGGTGCAGATACGGCTTTGGCGCAGATCGTGGCCATGGTGCAAACCGCACAGAATTCCAAGGCACCTGGGCAGCGCCTTGCCGACCGCGCGGCCTTTTGGCTGGTGTTCGTCGCACTCATCGGCGGTACTGCCACATTCACAGCGTGGATGCTCAGCGGAGCATCAATTCAAGAAGCAATGCTCTTTGCCATCACCGTGGTGGTGGTGACCTGTCCAGATGCACTCGGCCTTGCTACTCCGACCGCGATCATGGTGGGAACCGGCCTTGGGGCGCAGCGCGGAGTGTTATTCAAGAATGCCTCAGCGCTTGAAGCTGCCGCGCATGTTGATGTCGTCGTGATGGACAAGACTGGAACGCTGACTCGTGGAGAACCAGAAGTCACCGACGTTATCGCCGCGGGGTTCGCAGAAGCCGAGCTGCTCGCCCTTGCGGCAGCCGTAGAGAAACTTTCCGAACACCCGCTGGCCAAAGCCATCGTCTCCCGCGCCAAGCAATACGGCGTTGAGATTCCTGAAGCACACAACTTCTCCAGCACCCCGGGCAAGGGCGCGCAAGCCACTGTCAACGGGCGGGCAGTAGCGGTTGGCTCGCGGGGCTTCATGGAATCCGTTGGTATCCCTATCCCCGATGAGCTTCAAGACCACCGCGCCCGGCTCGCTGCTACAGGACGCACGGCGATCTTCGTCGCCGTCGACCACCAAACCGTCGCCGTGATCGCAATGGCCGACGCCGTTCGCGAAACAGCTCGAGCGGCAGTGAAAGCGCTGCACGAGCAGCATCTGCGAGTGATCATGCTCAGCGGGGACAACGAAGCAACGGCACGGCGCATCGCCGAACACTTGGGTATTGACGATGTCATAGCCGGAGTTCTGCCCGACGGCAAGGCAGCAAAGATCGCCGAACTACAAGCCAGCGGAGCCAAGGTTGCCATGGTTGGCGATGGGGTCAACGACGCCCCAGCGCTTGCTCAGGCCGACCTTGGCATTGCCATCGGCGCCGGCACAGATGTGGCCATTGAAACCGCCGACTTAGTGCTCATGCGTTCGGATCCATTGGATGTGGCCATCGCGATCACGATTGGTCGCGGCACCGTGCGCAAGATGCGCCAGAATCTTGGATGGGCGATCGGCTACAACTCCGTCGCGCTACCCATCGCCGCGGGAGTATTCATGCCCGCCTTCGGACTCATGCTGCGACCCGAGATCGCCGCGCTCACAATGTCAGGCTCATCCTTTCTGGTTGCGATGAACGCCCTCCTGCTCAAGCGACTGCGCTTGCCTGCCGCGAACCCTGTCGTTGCCAAGAAGTGAACTGTGATCGCGTCATGAATCAAGTCGTCAATGCAACGCTGCTCTCCGCCTCAGACTTGACCAAGAGTTGGACGCGCTCAGGCAAGAGCTCCATAAGGAAGATCAATGTGGGCGAACTTGCCCTGACGCGGGCACAGTGGAACGTAGCGGCGCGGTGGGATATTGCCCGTAAGAGCCCCAGCAATATGAACGCCTCACCTGTGACGAGCGCTTCGAGTCATTCGCGAGCGCCTATGGCCTGGCTCATGATCGGGCATCACGGGCAGCTACAGACCTGTACGAAACCCTCAGTTTCGAACCTTAGGCCAAATTCCGGGCCGGCGAACTCTCAGGAGACACTGCTACCAAACTCAGCCTTGCATTGACGCTGCTAGCTGACCGGGCGGTGCTCCTTCTGAACGAGCCGTACGCCGGGTTTGACTGGGATACGTACTTGAAGTTCTGGGAACTCGTGGCCCTGCGTCGAGCCTCGGGGCACGCCGTGCTCATCATCAGCCGCTGTGCGTACGGGAATCTTGACCGAAACTTCATAGAAACAACACAGTGATGACGGCTATACCCAATGAAAATGTTGCCTCGCGTTAGGACGTCCGGAAAGGCGCTATGGCCAAGCATCGTTCACCACGTGCCGCATCTTCCAAGCGCACCACTCAGATCGGCCGCCAGCACACGGGCAGAAAGCCTGCTATAGAAGATGATTTCGTTGCACAATTTCGCGCCAAATTGGGCGTCCCTCCCGCGGCGAGGGAACAGGTTGTGCCGAGCCGCGGCCCCAGTGTTCTTTCTGAAGAGGAAGTTTGGGATGTGCCCGAAGATCGCAAGAAAATGTGGATCACGGACGCTTCCTGCGGAGTATTTGAGGACTTCGATCCCCAAGCCTTGGGAGTGTCCCTTGTCTTCGAGACCCCAGAATCAGGACCACCCTTCGACCTGACCATCTCAATCGTCACTTCGCGAATTGCCGACCCCGAAACGACCAGCCCAGCGTCGCCAGAAGCAGATGAACCAGCCCAGTTCAGTGTCGTGCACACGCTCAAAGCCATACCCAGTGGTCTTGGTCGTGTCTCTGCGACGGTGCGCATCCCTCAGGTCAATTCGGGACGGTGGCGCGTACGCGCCCAAGCGGACCCACTTATCGCCCCGGTACAAGCCACAGGATCCACCGCCTTTCGACCGTTCATCAATGTGTCGGCACCGGGAGTATCCATCGGCGCCTGGCCAGCGATGGTCGCCCTAGGCGCACTCGCGGGTTCGACCCTTCTTGCATGGCTCGCCAGCAGAGCAGGTATTGCAACGCTCGACATCGTGTGGCTGGCACTGGCCTCCTGCCTGATAGGAACCCTTGGCGCCAAGGCGTATTTCCTGGCTGAAGCTCGCACTATGGCTGCCGCACGCAGCGGTGCAGGCATGTGTCTGCAAGGTTTCGTTATCGCTTCACTGGCGACTTTTGTGATCGGTACTTGGGTGCTCGGCCTCCCAACGCTCGTACTGCTCAATATGGCAACGCCAGGGCTTTTGATCGGGATGGCCCTGGGTCGCTTGGGCTGTTGGGCAGGCGGCTGCTGCGCTGGACGACTATCCAGCAGTCGATTCGCACTGTGGTCATCGGATCGCAGTATTGGCGCTCGTCGAATACCAACCCAACTACTGGAAAGCTCAGCGGCGTTCATCTTGGCAATCGTGACGCTACTGGTGGTGCTGATGAGCACGGTCGTTCCGGGCGCCAGTGTGCTCGCTTTCGGTTTGGGCGCATACATTTTCGTTAGGCAAATGCTGTTCCCACTACGCAGCCAGCCTCGAAAGACCAAATTCGGGCGGCCAATTGTGATGACTGTCGCTGGAGCAGCCGCGCTCAATGCGTCAGTGATCCTCGTGATCGCAGGTATAAGTTCATGACTTTTCTGGCCCCGAGGCGTTCGGGCGTACTGCACTTGGGACTAGCAGTGGGTGTCTCAGTGATGCTCCTTACCGCCTGCGGGAGAGATGCCCAAGGATCCTTAGGGTCGCCCGCAGGCGACCAGAACTATGCGTCGGCAGATGGCTCAGTCAAGTTGAAGGATCCCAACGCACGCCAATTGGCCCCCGTTATCACGGGCACAACACTTAAGGGGGGCACCTGGTCTATTGAAGATCACCGCGGACACATCATCGTTTTCAATGTCTGGGCTTCGTGGTGTGCTCCGTGTCGGGCCGAGGCCCCAATCTTGAAAAAAATCAGCGAAAAGTATGAGGCATCCGGAGTCGACTTCGTCGGACTCAATATTCGCGATTCCACGGTTTCAGCGATCGCTTTCGAGAAGAAGTTCGGCATCACCTACCCCAGCCTTGTCGATACCGGCGGTGAACTTGTGCTCCGCTTTGCAGGCGATCTCAATCCGTCTGCGATTCCGTCGACTCTGCTGGTTGACAAAAAAGGTCGCGTCGCCGCATCCATTTTAGGCAAAGTGACCGAAGCAATGCTGACGAGTCTCATCCAAGCCCTTCAGAGTGAGAACGATCCAAGCGGCCTGCCCAACACTCCTACTGCACCGCCAGATGATGACTAGATTGAATTGGTATCTCTTCACACTCGAGATGGCATCATCGTGGGTGAACTGATTTCCAACGGAGCCCTGATTCCAGCACTTCTTATCGCGGCTCTGGCTGGTCTGGTGAGCTTCGCCTCACCCTGCGTACTGCCCCTGGCCCCCGGCTACCTCTCCTACGTGACAGGTCTGACCGGTGTCGAACTCGGCGAGCCTGCGGGTAAACGTCGCCGAGTCCTCCTTGGCAGCTCACTGTTTGTTCTTGGATTCAGCGCAGTCTTCGTTTCATACGGGTTGGCGTTTGGAGGGCTCGGCTCATTTCTCCTTCAGTATCAAGTCGCCATCAACCGAGTCCTCGGTGGACTTGTCGTGGTCATGGGGCTGGCGTTCCTCGGGATGATGCCTGCAAGCCAGCGCGAATGGCGGTTTCATGGCATTCCCACTTTTGGGTTAGCAGGCGCACCGCTACTAGGTGTCGTTTTCGGCTTGGGATGGACACCGTGCATGGGACCCACTCTCGCTGCCGTGCAATCACTGGCATTCATCGAAGCAAGCGCCACACGTGGCGCCGCATTGTCCATCGCCTACAGCCTGGGCCTGGGGCTGCCATTCATTGCCCTGGCATTGGGATTCAGCCGTCTCGCCGGAACATTGAACTGGATGCGCCAGCACTCCGTATGGGTCATGCGCACCGGAGGCATCCTGTTGATAATCGTAGGCATCCTCCTGATTACTGGTTGGTGGACAGAACTGACAATCTGGCTACGCGTGACTCTCCCCGGATATACGACGCCGATTTAAGAGATGCTTATACCCGCTAGCCAGCACAATAATGGTTGCCAAGCCTCGGTTAACGAGCATTAGGACTGTCGATCGGAGCTCCGCTCATCGCCAACAGCATGACTGGGCTCGTCAATGTAATGCCGCATACCAATGCAGCGGCCAGTGAAAGACCAATGCCAATCAGGATCGCCGAACACGTCACTACAACGCCTGACACAAGAAGGGCCAATTTTGTTGATACGAACAATTCAAACCACGTCTCAAAGTAGGGGCGAATCCACCGGATACACAATGATCCGCTTCAGTTCGTGTCGATAAGACTGACTTAGCATCAAGATTTGATGAACGTGCCGCTCGCGAACACGCTGGTCTATGGGTACCTGACCTATGGCCACATCGCAATGACAAAAGTGGTCAACGCTGCAGCCACTACTAGTGCACTCAAGATGATGCACGCCAGCATGAGTTGTCGCCCTAGTTGCCGCCTGCGAGCGACTTGGCCGCTCAAGCGCCCACGTGCAGCGGGACGCGCGAGAATTCGCGTGCGGACGCTCACAAAGACGACATCCGAGTTCTACGCACTTGCAGGG
>Ga0075012_10006318_pt1 | contig 10754 bp, 10 predicted proteins | sample All_14_2_FD_71474 | JGI IMG/M metagenome (GOLD analysis project Ga0075012, IMG submission 71474) | Freshwater microbial communities in response to fracking from Pennsylvania, USA - Allegheny Zone_MetaG_DW_15 | ecosystem: Environmental > Aquatic > Deep subsurface > Groundwater > Drilled... | reverse complement strand
GAGGACCAGGAGGCAGCGGCGGTGCGCCCCTGGGAGGGGCTGGCCCAGGCGGCAGTGGAGGATGGCCTGAGGGTACCGGGGCCCTTGGGGGCGGGGCGCCAGGTGGAAGCGGCGGAGCTTGACCTGGTATACTCGCGGTCGAACCATTGCTGGACGCACTATCCCTACGAATAGATTGAGAAGGGCCAACTGGACCACGGGGCACCGCAGAGGCTTTCCCGTCATCTCCGACACCATTGCCGTTCAGCCGAGGGATCTCACGGTTCTTTCTAAGCTCCTTGAAGAAATCAACCGGACCTTCATAGTCCCAGGTGACAGACTCTGGTTTCTCCATTTTCTACCAATCACGCGTGGCGGACCACCAACGGCGACGGACAGACCGTGGCGTTATTGTCCTATGCCTCGACAGTCCAGTGCATGGAGGAAAAACGTCTTACCTTGAACCGATCGAAAGATTTCTCTACTGCCTACTGGGTTCAAACCCTTCCGCTGTCCTTGCTACCACGCAGCATGCACAAACACCCAATCCCTACCCCACTCACGTTCCTTCCAGAACGTTCCCCCGCAATTGAGCGGAGCAGTAGCAGCACTGTGGGTTCTGTGTCCCTCAAATCGCTCTCGTATCCCCAAAACCAACAACACCAGCCGCTCGTTTACGGCGACCTGTGAGGGAAAGCTTCCCTAGGACGTAGCCCTCTATTCCAACTCCTGACACAGCGTTAAAGTCGCTTTACAAAAAAACGAGGCCTGCCCGTTCGTTGAACACAGAATAGAGGTAGAGAAGAATAAGCGAAAAGAAAGAGAATACCCGTAACCCCGCAAAGCTAATTGAGGGATCGCGTAAGCTTGATTAAAAGGAGTCTGCTCCTAATGTCTTGTTCCCTTTCTCTGTCCCGCGCGCGCGTTGTGAGGAGCGGAGGGAGCGCGGGACTATCAATGAGCGAGGGATTGTTCCTTGTTCGCTTCGTGGAGGGAGGGAGGGACACGTGGTATGACCCGGGTAGGCAGAGCACGCTATCGCGCCTTAACCTTAAAAACGGGTATACCCATCCAGGATCCATTGAAAGACACCACTGGAAGCTTTTTGAACTATTGCAGAGATTTCTCCAACACAACGGTAGCAATCGCGATACGACGACAGAGGGTAGGTTCAAGTAATTCGGGAGTGAGCGGGATACTTTGCGCAAAGCCAACTCGCTCGATCGCAGCCTCTGGGCAGCCTTCTGATGGATTTTCACCTGGAGTGAATGGATGGATTTGACTTTTATCTGGCCCTCGCTGTCGAGCGTTGAGACTATATATAGACAAGGAGGTTATCGGATCAAACACTGATGTTGCAAAGAGCTAATGACGGACTCGATTATTGGTCGACTCGTTCGTTCCTCACAATAGTCTCTGCAATTTAAAGTACAAACTAACCTCCGACAAAATGCAGACCATTATTTCGTAGAAAATGCGTGCTCAGCAACCACAGGTGTTCGTTATGAACGAGAACACCCAGAGAGAAACTGGACGGACAGCTCAACTCTCGAACATCTCGGCCGCTCGCGCGATTAGTGGCGTGGTTCGAACGACTTTAGGTAAGTGGCTCAAGTTGACAACAGAAGTCTGACCGCTTTCCAACTGACGTGTATTCGTGTGAAGGTCCTCGGTCAATGCTCAAGATGCTTCTTGATCCTATGGGTGGTATTGTACGTTTTTGCACTTTCTTAACGCTTCTGAGACAAGTAACTAACTCGTGCACGTCGTAAACACAGGTGATAACCAACGATGGGAATGCCATTCTTCGTGAGCTTGATGTCTCTCACCCCGCCGCAAAGAGCATGATTGAACTATCACGAGCCCAGGACGAGGAGGTCGGAGATGGAACCACGTCCGTGATTGTTTTGGCCGGGGAGATGATGCAGGCCGCCGAGGCGTTCGTTTCACAGGGCGGACCGGCTCGTGTAAGCCTTCACCCCACTCAAATCGTCGCTGCTTATCACGCCGCCCTTGAGCACGCTCTAAAGGTGTGCAACACTGTTGCAAGGCCGTTCGATTCGAATGATGACCAGCAGTTCCGTCGTGTGATTCGGAGCTGCGTTGGAACCAAGTACACGGGCCGTTGGGGCGATCTGATTGTAAACATGGCGTTGGAGGCGGTTAAGAAGGTGGCGACTGTCGCGGATCCCAAGACTGGACGGTTAGAGATCGATACCAAGAGGTACGTTCGAGTGGAGAAAATTCCAGGTGGAGAAGAGGCCGACTGCCGAGTCATGGCCGGAATTATGCTTAACAAGGACGTTACGCACTCGAAGATGAGGCGGAGGATCGAGAACCCGCGCATTCTGCTGCTGGACTGTACGCTCGAGTATAAGAAGGGAGAGAGCCAAACCTCGGTGGAGATTACCAAGGAGGACGATTGGAATAAGCTTCTCAAGCTGGAGGAGGAGTACGTTCAGAACATCTGCGCCGATATTATCCGCGCAAAGCCAGATCTCGTCTTCACCGAGAAGGGTATCTCGGATCTCGCGCAGCACTACTTGCAGAAGGCAGGCATAACCGCGATTCGACGATTGCGGAAGACGGATAACAACCGCCTCGCCAGGGCTGTGGGCGCTACCATTGTGTCGCGGACAGACGAGATTCAGGAAAGCGACATCGGAACGGGATGTGGTCTGTTCGAAGTGGTCAAGATCGGCGACGAGTACTTTTGCATGATCGACCAGTGCAAGGACCCCAAGGCGTGCACTGTGATTCTTCGTGGAGGCTCGAAAGACATCCTGAACGAAGTCGAGCGCAACTTTCAGGATGCCCTGCAGGTCGCGCGCAACATCGCGCTCGACCCGCGTGTTCTCCCTGGAGGAGGAGCGGTTGAGATGAACATCGCCCGCTCGCTGTCAGAGTACGCCAAAACCGTGGACGGAGTCGAGCAGTGGCCCCTGCGCAACGCCGCGGCCGCCTTTGAGGTCATCCCTCGTACCCTGGCTGAGAACTGTGGTGCGGATGTCGTTCGTGTCATGACTGCTCTCCGAGCCACTCACGCGGCAGCGTACGCAAAGGGTGAGTTGTCGCTTGTCGGCATTGATGGGGAGACCGGCGAGCTCCTGGACATGGCTGATCCCGCGAAGGAGGAGCAGTCCGTCTGGGACCCGTTCGTCGTCAAGGTCCACTACATCAAGACGGCGATTGAGGCTGCGGCGATGCTTCTTCGTATTGACGACATTCTCTCTGGTATGTCCACTGGAAAATAAACCATTTCACATTACCTATATACTGAAGCCCTGTAATCCAAAAGCATCGAGCTCCTGTGACTGTGACTCTTCAGCCAAGTACCGGAGCTACCCGGGTACCTCATTTTCAATCGAACAAGGACGACACAAACCACAACCACATTGGGAAGAGAAATGGCATCGAAGCAAGGAGCGAACGGGGGGGCTGGCTCCTCCCAGGGCAACGCCACGGCTTCCTCCCTAGAGCCGTGCGAGTACTTTTGCGGGTCTTGTGGCGCTTTGGTGCGTCTAAAGCCGTCGGACGCCGTCAGGTGCCACTCGTGCGCCTACCGAATCCTCTACAAGGCGAGAATCAAGAAGGAGCTGCAGTACGAGGCGAGGTGAGGGACGAGCACGGAGGAAGGGAGGCATTGCTCCGGTTCTTGGTGGAGTCACGAGGTTGCCGGGAAGAACGATTTTCGCGTCAAGTTTTGTTCCACGAGTTCAGGTGAATGATTTGTTGGAACAACCGACAGGTTTGTACATAAGTATTTTCTTAGTTATCATAGACGCATGATTCAATAAGAGGAGTCATGAAAATTTGGTTGTTTGTTTGCCCAGCCTTTTTGATCACTAGCAGACTTGCACAGATTCAAGCATTAGAGTAATCAACTATAGCAACCGAAAAGGTTAAATATATGGTGCAAAGCATCAATATTTAAACCATTTATGTCAAGATATCAAGAGAGATGCTAACTAATAATAATAATCATTCTGACTGAATTGTCAAGCTGTTCTATCGCTTTAAGATTCTCACTCCTTCCTCAACCGTGACAGGGCCACGTACCCGAGGATAAAGTATGCGAGGGCAGATCCCAATAGCCAAGCAATGTTCTCGGGACGGTCATCCAGTCCAAAACCTTGCTGGTTCAAGTACTCGTCTCCCGTAATGTGAATAAACGGCGCGATCTTAAACTTGAGGCCGTGCAACTCGTTGATGGCAAGAGCGGAGTAACCTTGCTTGAACAGGGAGAGATATTGGATCCAGTGAAGAAACCCGGGAAGAGTATCCAGGTTAACCAGCAGTCCACCAAACAACATCTGGATCACGTAACAAACAGAGACGATCAGGTTGGCAATTGCAAACACCCCAACCAGTGAGCTGATCAGGTAGCACAGAGCCCCAGACGCGATTGCGGTGGAGATCATCGTCAGCTGAAACCAGAAGAACTTGTCCCACTCGCGTTGAAAGCCCAAGCAAGGGTAAGCTACTGAGCCAAAGATGAACATGGGGAAAATTCGCAGAGGGATGAGATCACACAAAACACTAGCGAGGAAGTACGGTCCGGTGGAGTAGTATCCGAGAGTCTTTTGATGAAGAAACAGAGCACGCTCCTTGATGAGGATCTCCAGCGCCCCAAGGTTGGAGAAGATCATGCTCATGATCATGAAGAAGATGGCACCAACGCGGTTCTGCAGACCCTGAAATGACAAATCCAACTGCCAGTAGATGCCACCCACGATGCCGGCGAAGAAGACCATGACAATCATTTGGGCGATCAGAATGATCGGCATGCGCTTAATGCCAAGTAGGTACCGTTCGCAGATGATGATGAACTGATGAAACGAGCTCACCCCGTACTTTGCCTTAGACTGCACATCGTTCTTTCTGAACGAGTTGGGAGTGGCTGCCGAAGCCTTCGCGACCACCTCGTCGATGCGACTGGACAACTTCCGGTAGTACTCTGAGGACTCGTACGCCTTCAAAACAGCATTGTGCGCGGACTTGGCATCGACAGAGGGAAAAGACCCCGGGGATCCGTCCTCGAGAGACATCATGTCCTCAGACAGCGCTCGGGAGCTGTTAGCCTCTCCACCCAGCTGCTGCGGAACGAGACCGGAGAGCGCGTCAAACATAAAGTCTGCCGGGTTGTTGTTCGCCTCGCAGATGAATCCGACCTTTGCAAAGTGTTCGATCACACCGTGCGGGGAACCCTGATAGATGATGAGTCCATCAGACAGCAGAATGACATGATCCAGCAGTTTAAAGATGGAGTATCGGGGCTGATGGATCGACATTGCCACAGTGCAGCCTCGATCAGCTAGAGACTTGACGCATTGGACCACCGCCACAGCGGTCGCTGAGTCAAGTCCACTGGTCGGCTCGTCAAGGAAGAGAACCTTTGGACGCATAACGAGTTCGCAACCAATACTAGTGCGTTTGCGTTCACCGCCGGAGACTCCCCGGAATAGCTCATTTCCCACCAGTGTATCCTTGCACTTGTCGAGAGCCAGCTCGGCAATCACTTCGTTCACAAGTCTATCGCGATCAGCGGGTCCGTAGACCTCAGAGGGAAGTCGGAGTTTGGCGCTGAAGGTAATGTTCTCCTTGACAGTCATCATGCCAACCAACATGTCCTCCTGAACGACGTATCCCGAAAGTCGCTTAAACGCCGACAGCTGCGGTTGTCCATTCACGTAAATACCTCCCTCGATCCACGCAGGCCGTTTGCGCCGGGCCAGCACATCCAGCAGCGACGTCTTTCCTGCGCCTGTTTGGTTGGGTCAAAGCACCACACGTCAGTCTTACCAATAACAGTCCATCCATATTCCAGACCACTATGAGTCTGCCTACATGTGGCCTATATGAACACCATGGGCATGAGTGCTCGAAGGAAGACGATAATACTGTAGCCTACAGCATTTTATTCACTTACCAGTCGGACCAAAGATGGCGCTCACTTTGCCGGCATAAATGGCTCCGGAGACTCCCTTGAGGATGGGTTTTTCCCTCTTGGGACCCTCGCCCTTGTTTAGAGTGTACCTGACGTCCTTGAAGAGGATCTCCACCGTCTGCTGGTGGGGGCCGCTCAGGCGACGACCATTCCCCCCGCTGCCCCCAAGGTCCGAGTTGGCGTCGAGCAACGGAATGTCCATTCTTTCAAAAACTCCTACTGTATACACTGTAGGGTATGGTCCAGGATGGCAGGATAAACCCTTATGTACTGTTTTAAAGGATGGAGCACTACTTATTAATTATTAGATGCTGTAGAGATAAATGTGCGTACTCGCATGAGGTGTCGGCCCAATTTTGCGCCATTCGATTCGCCCGCATACCTTGGTATGTAGGTTAAACCTTCATCGAGTATCTATGTGCTAGAAATCTTTTGTAGATATCTTCCCGGGCCTTGTTTGCGCTCGGTCACACACAAAGAAACTGTGATGGGGGTACCGTATTGTATTTTACACTACACAAAACAAATAGAAAGTGAACTTCGGCCGTTTGTTCAGCTGAGTCGCATTCGGTGTCATCGATCGATTTCGCGTCGATCAGTAAAAATTTCTAGTATCTTGGGGACATCGTTCAAGTCGAAGACCATCGAAAAGCAACAAATAAATAGCAGGCCTTTGGCTTTACGATCGAACGAAGAAGCAAGATGGAACGCAAGGCTTCGGTGCACGGTCTCAAGCGGACCGCCACGTGGATCGACAAGTCGATCAACCTCCGATCCGTTCTCAAAGAACCAAGGGCCCTCAAAGCCTTCCAGGACTTTGCTGCTTCCAGTGAGTAACCAACGTCGGAATTCTGTCGGAGTTACCATTCGTTTCGGTTGAGCGATTAAAGAGACTGACATCTTTCCATTCTGAACAGTCAAGGCGGAGGAGAACGTCAGCTTCTGGGTGGCTGTCGAGTTCTTCAGGGTTCAGGTACGTGCAATATCTCGTTCACATTGAAACGAAACGACGCACTGACAACACTTTTCCAATAGCACATAAGCACACCCAAAACTGGCGAGAAGATGCGCAAGCGATTCTCGGAAGCTATGAAGGGACCTGTGGTCACTGAGGAAGAAATATTCCATTCGGCGCCGCGTCACTCGGTAATGATGGACCAATACCTCACGCTTGACCGAATTCGCGAAATGGGCCTTAGTGATGCCCAAATCAGTTTGCTCTCTGACTCCGCTCGTATCTTTCGGACTTTCCTGGAGGACGGTGCCTCGCACTGGACCTTCATTGAACCGAAGCTAGTGGACGATATCAGGAACCATCTTAAGGCAGGCGATGTCGACATCAACCTCTTTGCAAAGGCTCAGAGTGCGGTCTACCAGACAATGAATGTTGAGATCTTCCCCCGATTTGTCAAGGCGATCTTGGAGAATCCTCAAAAGTACTCGACAGGGGAGAAATTCGAACTCCCACCCGAGACCATTGAGCAGCTTGAAAAGTTGGCCCTTTGAGGCGACACCACTCACCCATTTGGCCCTTTTCAACCTCCTCCTGCTATAGTCGCTGTAAGTATTTGCATTTGAGAACCCTCTCGGAAATATCATCTAGGTAGCGGTGTTAAGAGCATCAAAAGTGGGAGCGCATGTAGCAGACTCGTCAACTAGCTTGATGAATGTGGATGAAAACACCCCAGCCTCAGGGGGCGGAATCCTACCATATCTTTTCTAGTAGTAGAAACCCATTCTTACAGCGTAGCATAAGGCGCGTTAACGTTTAGCCTAAGATACCACACGACACGATCACTCCTCCGCCTCTCCTCTCACTCGCTCATCACACACCAGTCTTCTTTCTTACCCCTCCTGGTTTGCGGAAGATTTGAAAGGAAGGAAAATGCTGTCCCGCGCGGCCACCACCGTTGCCAGACCCGGCGCCAGGGCCCTGTCCACGGCCATCCCCCCCAAGAAGTACACCGTAAGCCGCCCTCCTCTTTCCCGTTTTTTCGTAACAAGGACCTGGAGGGACGAATTAGAGAGCTGACGTAATATATCGATCTCGTCACTGACTTGACGACGTGCATCGCTTATTCATATAGATCATTGACCACGACTACGATGCCGTCGTTGTTGGAGCCGGAGGAGCCGGTCTTCGTGCTGCTGTAAGTGCCTTTGCTCTCCCCTAGCGATTTGACAGACAAAAAAGTGTGAAAGTTGCCATTTTGTCACTTGTTGACAAGTCGCAAGCCTGGAAACGTGCGGGAATCTGGAGACGCACGGTTCATACGGGAAAACATTATCGATATGAAGCATTAGCTACCGATTGAGTGAATAAACCGGGGGCTAACAGATTGCTGTGTAACGTTTAGATGGGTCTTTCGGAAGCCGGATTCAAGACTGCTTGCATCACCAAGCTGTTCCCCACTCGCTCGCACACTGTCGCCGCTCAGGGAGGTATCAACGCTGCCCTCCGCGATAACGATGACTGGCGCTGGCATGCGTACGACACTGTCAAGGGAGCGGATTGGCTCGGAGATCAGCCATCCATCTTCCTCATGTGCAAGGAGGCTCCCGCAGCCGTGTTGGAGCTTGAGTCGTTCGGTCTGCCCTTCTCTCGTACCGACAAGGGTGAGATCTACCAGCGCGCTTTCGGTGGACAGTCGCTGAACTTCGGAAAGGGAGGCCAGGCTTACCGCTGTGCTTGCGCCGCGGACCGTACCGGACACGCTCTGCTGCACACCCTCTACGGCCGCAGCTTGGCGTTCAATACCGATTACTTCATCGAGTACTTTGCTCTCGACCTCATCATGAGCAAGGATAACGAGCGGTGCTTGGGAGTCATTGCGATGAACATGGAGGATGGAAGCATCCACCGCTTCCGCGCTAACAACACTGTCCTTGCCACTGGAGGTTATGGCAGGGCCTACTTCTCTGCCACCTCAGCCCACACCTGCACGGGTGACGGAAACGCGATGGTTCTCCGCGCTGGTCTCCCGATCGAGGATGTAAGTTAATTGAAATCGACGCATCTCGATGGCTTGGTTACTAACGCAACCGTCGCATTACAGCCGTGAGTTCATCAAGGTCGATAACGAGCCGCATGATCTTTGATCCCAGACTAACTTCAGATCGTTAACAGTGAGTTCGTACAGTTCCACCCCACTGGAATTTACGGAGCTGGATGCTTGATCACTGAGGGCTGCCGTGGAGAGGGAGGTATTCTAAGAAACTCTGAGGGTGAGCGTTTCATGGAGCGCTATGCTCCTACCGCCAAGGATCTGGCCTCTCGTGACGTCGTGTCCCGTGCCATGACCATGGAAATCCGCGAGGGCCGTGGTGTCGGTCCTGAGAAGGACCACATCTACCTCCACCTCGACCACCTCCCCGCCAAGATTCTCAACGAGCGCCTGCCCGGTATCTCTGAGACTGCTCAGATCTTCGCTGGTGTTGACGTTACCAAGGAGCCCATCCCCGTTATCCCCACTGTGCACTACAACGTATGTGAAGCAAATTCGCTGCGATCCAAATCCAAGCACTAACCCTTAAAATGCAGATGGGAGGTATCCCCACCAACCACCTCGGAGAGGTGCTCAACCCCACCGAGTCTGAGCCTGACCGCGTCGTGAAGGGTCTGTTCGCGGCTGGAGAGGCTGCCTGCGCTTCCGTTCACGGAGCCAACCGTCTCGGAGCTAACAGCTTGCTCGACATCGTCGTGTTCGGACGCCAGTGCGCTCTCCGAATCAACGAGATTTCCAAGCCTGGAGATTCCCTCCCCGAGCTGCCCAAGGATGCTGGCCAGAAGTCCATCGAGAACATTGAGAAGGTGCGCACTGCCAACGGCAACACCCCCACTGCTAACCTCCGCCTCGAGATGCAGAAGACCATGCAGAACCACGCTGCGGTTTACAGAACCCAGGACACCCTCGCCGAGGGCAAGGTCCAGCTCGACAAGATCCTGCAGAAGATGGACGACATCAAGGTTTCGGATCGCTCTTTGATCTGGAACACTGATCTCGTCGAGTCCCTCGAGTTGCAGAACCTGATGGCCAACGCCGCATGCACCATGTACGGAGCTGAGGCCCGTAAGGAGTCTCGTGGTGCCCACGCCCGCGAGGACTTTGACAAGCGTGACGACAAGAACTGGATGGTCCACACCCTGGCCTACTTTGACGAGAAGACGAAGAAGACCTCGCTCAAGTACCGCCCCACCCACCAGGAGTCGCTCAACGACGCTGAGCTCAAGTCCTTCCCTCCTCAGGCCCGTGTGTATTGAACGTCTTTCCGTAGCGGCTTGTTGATACTAAGTCATAATAAACCTCACCGATTTATGCTTTTGACACTAAGTCGTGTTTATTGTGTCGGGTTCTTGCACTTGACATGTATGAGAGGACACATAGTGTCGTCTCTGCATGAGTGAGGATAGGCGCTAATCGTATGTCGCATCTTGTGGGACGAGAGAGCACATCTTCTAACCTTCTTTTCAATGCATAGTCGAAGATTGCTCCGAGGAGCGTTCGCACAACTTCGATCAACAACTGCTTGCAATGCAACTGTTACCTACCACCAGGTATCTTTTTATCGCTTGGTACACTTAGCTAAGCTTGGCAGAAAATTTGAATTTGCGGAACAGAAAGATTGACCCGTAGGACCTCTATTCAAGGAGATTGATAGACAAGTGAGTGTCTGATTGATATAAGTCAGGGACACTGAACTGCAACAAAAGAAGATGTTCCGTTTCCTTCTCAGCCGGTCTTTGGCCACCGCGAGCAAGGCCGCAGCCCCGGCCGCTCCCAAGGCTAAGGCAGCCGCCCCTGCTGCCGCGGCCGCTGCCAAGGCCCCT
>Ga0075012_10006316_pt1 | contig 10755 bp, 3 predicted proteins | sample All_14_2_FD_71474 | JGI IMG/M metagenome (GOLD analysis project Ga0075012, IMG submission 71474) | Freshwater microbial communities in response to fracking from Pennsylvania, USA - Allegheny Zone_MetaG_DW_15 | ecosystem: Environmental > Aquatic > Deep subsurface > Groundwater > Drilled... | reverse complement strand
TACGAAAATGATGGTCATGGTAAAAGCCGAAGGGTATGGCGCAGGTTCTGCACAGGTGGCCAAACTGCTGGAATTTCATCAGGTGGATTACCTCGGCGTTGCCTATGCCGATGAGGGCATTGCGCTTCGGCAGGCAGGAGTGAATCTGCCGATCATGGTGATGAATCCCGAGCCTGCGAGTTTTGACGCTTTAAGGCGATTCAGGCTCGAACCAGAGGTATATAGCCTCGAAATGCTGGAGGAGATCACGACGTTTGCCCATGCAGAAAAAAACCTGGTCATCCACCTGAAACTGGACACCGGAATGCACCGACTGGGTTTTGAGCCCGCTACTATTCCGCAATTGGTGGAAAAACTAAGGAGCTTACCTCAGTTTCGGGTTGCCTCGGTTTTTTCTCACCTTTCTGCCAGTGATGCGACCCAACACAACGACTTTACCCGGCAGCAGGCAACTGTTTTTATGGACATGTACCGCCAGATCAGTGCAGCGCTGGGATATGCCCCAATCCGTCATATCTGCAACACCGGAGGGATTGAAAACTGGCCGGAATTCCATTTTGACATGGTGCGGCTGGGAATTGGGCTTTACGGCATTGGCGGCAAAAAAATGCAGGCGCACTTGCACACGGTCAACTCCCTGAAAGCCACCATTAGTCAAATCAAAAACCTCCATCCGGGTGAAACCGTTGGCTATAACCGGAATAGCGGGCCACTGACTGAACCCAAACGCATCGCAACGATCAGTATAGGATATGCCGACGGGTTGTTGCGGCTTGCAGGTGGCGGACGGTTTTCCGCAGGACTCCATGGGCAACGGGCGCCCACCGTGGGGAATATTTGTATGGACATGTCGATGCTGGATGTAACCCATATTCCAGAGGCTCAGGTAGGCGATGAAGTGACCATTATTGGGGAATACCCGCCGGTACAGGACCTGGCGGCTTGTTTGCAAACCATTCCCTATGAGGTATTTACAAACATATCCGAACGGGTAAAACGGGTATATTGGCAAGAGTGAGGAAAGATAAATTCTCTGTTGAGGAAAACACCCTGGATGACCCAACGACTTTCACGACGAAAAACGACGCAATGACCACCATCCCAGCACTTTATTCCATTTATCAGGAACATCCTGTGGTGAGTACTGACTCCCGCCAACTTCCTTCAGGTTGCCTGTTCTTTGCCTTGAAAGGGGCTAATTTCGACGGAAATAAATTTGCCGCACAAGCCCTTGAAAATGGCGCAGCCTATGCGGTGATTGACAACCCGGAGTATCAAACCAACAAGCGTTGCCTGCTTGTGCCCGATGTATTGAAGGCTCTGCAGGACCTGGCCAATTATCACCGGCATCAGTTTGATATCCCGGTCATAGCCATCGGAGGGTCAAATGGAAAAACTACGACTAAAGAGTTGGTTTCCAGTGTCTTATCAGCACACCACCCTTGTCATTTTACCAAAGGAAATTTCAACAACCATATCGGGGTGCCCCTGACCCTGCTTTCCATGCCCATTGGCACGGAGGTCGCCATCCTTGAAATGGGCACCAACCAACCAGGTGATATTGAGGAGCTTTGCCGCATCGCGCAGCCGACGCATGGACTGCTGACCAATATCGGAAAAGAACATCTGGAAGGTTTCGGAAGTCTGGAAGGTGTCAAAAAAGCAGAGGGAGAATTGTTCGACTATTTATCCAGAAACCATGGGTGTGCATTCGTGAATCTTTCAGAACTGTACCTGGAAGACATGTCAGATAAAGTGCCTATGCGGGTCGGATACGCCCGGGTCGAGGCATTTCACACGATGCCGGGCATCATTGAAGTGCAAATGCTGGCAGATATGCCTTTTGTTCAGGCGGCATTCCTTTCGGATGAGGGACCAAAAGTGGAGGTTACGACCCAGCTTTTTGGGGCGCACAACTTCCAGAATGTAATGACTGCCATCGCTCTCGGAATTTATTTCAAGGTACCTGCCGACAAGATCAAAGCAGCTTTGGAAGGATATGCACCCAGAAACAACCGCTCCCAGCTTATTCAACAAGATGGCGCTACCATTTTGCTCGATGCCTACAATGCCAATCCATCCAGCATGCGGCCTGCACTCCAGAGCCTGAGCGCCATGCCTGCCACCCGCCACATTGCTATCCTGGGTGATATGCTTGAACTCGGCGACGATAGTCAGATGGAGCATGAGGATCTGCTTCGCTACGCAGCAGAACTTAAGATTGACCAGCTCATTTTGGTGGGTAAGGAATTTGAAAAAACGCCGTATTCCAACTTTGGAGCCCTCCATTTCGCCGACAATCTGGCTGCCAAAGCCTGGTATCAGGCCCAGGACTTGCAGGACGCAGCCATCCTGATCAAAGGCTCCAGGGGAATTCGATTGGAGGTGGTCATTGGGTAATTGGCAAGAAGCGCCTGTTTGGAATGGATGATTGGTAAACCAGTAAATAAATCACCGGCTTACCAATCATCCGTTTACCAAGCTTAGCGCTGAAGGGTGACATCGCCGGAGAAAACCTCCTCCTGGCCATCCACAAATTCAACAACTGCCTGCCAAATAAACACTGCAGGATTCATTTTCTGGCCTTTATACGTGCCGTCCCAGCCGATGCTTTCGTCGCCAGGCATCACATTTTGCAGCTCAAAAATTGCTTCGCCCCAACGGGAGTAAACCTGCAAGGATTTAATTCGGGTCACCGTAATTGGATCGGCATACAGGGTGAATACATCGTTCCGGCCATCGTCATTCGGCGAGAAAATATTCGGGCCATAGACCTGCCGGGTTCTGTCCACGATCAGGGTAAAATTGCCCCGGGCCTCACAGCCAGCCTCTGAAACGACCAGAACCTCGTAATTTGTTGAAAGCAAGGGGGTTGCCAGGGTGTTCAAGCAGGTGTCACATTCCAGACCAGTAGCCGGGGTCCAGGTTACTGAGGCGATCTCTGTGCTTGGGATATTTACCGTCGCATCAATCTGGTAGCTGTATCCCATTCGGATCTCCGCCTCTGTGACCAAGCCGATCGTTAGAGGAGTAGGAGGACTCACCGTAACGGAGGTTGAGCCAACACAACCGTTTCCACCCTCTACGGAAACCGTATAAACGCCAGGAACAATGTTATTATACTGATTTTGTACGCTCAACGGACCGTTGTCAAAGCTAAATAGGAACGGGGCAGAAAGTCCGGACACAGAGTCAATTTGAACGCTGCCAACCGATTCATTACAACTTGGTTGCGTTACCGAGGCAAAAACCATCGGCACTTCCGGTACAATAACCACTTCATCCGTTTCGGTACAGCCGTTGGCTGGATTGGTCACGGTCAAAACATACGTACCAGCCTCATCAATCAATGGAGTTGCGGTATTGGCGCCGGAAACGAAATTTCCGTCCTGGCTTGCCCACTGGAAAGCCAGATTCGGGGCTCCAGAACCACTGCCGCCCAGAGGAGCCGTTTCACCGGCACAGTCCAGCGTAAATGGCTGACCAGCATCTGCAACCGGCGGAACCTGATCCGCCACCACATTCACCGGAACTGCATTTGCACAATTGTTGAGCGGGTTAACCCCGATCAGGAAATAAGTGCCCGGTGTATTGACCGGGAGGGTTGAGCCGCTGCCCACCAGGGTGGTGTCCGTGCCGACAATGGTTGCCCAGGAAAACTGAACTCCACCCACGGTTGAACTCCCGGAAAGGATCTGCGAAGGCGCAATACAAGTTAATAATGCCGGGTTTGCGATTGAAAGCGCGGGTGGGTTGAGGTTCTGGTCGATGGTAACCGTGGCCGTGGCCGAACAGAAAGTCACATTGTCCACCACTACAAATTGATATTGTCCGGGGGTGGTCACCTGGAGGGTATTCCCGGTACCAAGCACGTTACCGTTGTTCAACCACTCTGTGGTAGTACCGTTGGGGGTACCCGTCACGCTGCCATTGAGTAAAATGGAGACCGTATTGCAATCCAGGGTATTCGATTGCGTCGTGATATTTGCCTGTGGCTGGGTGGTCTGGTCCGCGATCACAAAAGTGGCTGTGCTGGTACAGGATCCACCGCCATTTACGGTTACGGTGTAACTTCCTGCAGCCAGACTGGCAAGATCTTCCGTTAGCCCGCCATTCGACCAGTTAAAGGTGTAGGTAAGGGCCGGCGTTACGGTCAGGTCGATTGCTCCGTTGGCAGAAAGACAAGAGTTGGCGGCTGAAGGCATACCGGCTATGGCAGGAATGATCACATCTTCAGGAACCACAAAACTTCCAACGGAAGTACAGCCATTGCCAGCTGTCACCGTTACAGAATACGTACCTGAAAGAATACCACTCAAGTCCTCAAGAACGGCGCCATTGGACCAGTCAAACTGATAGGGCGTCGGACTTCCTGAAATGCTCAGGTCAATCGTTCCACTCGCTTGTCCGCAGGTTGCCGCGGCGATATTGTTGGCGATCACCGGAGGTGGAACATTACTGGCGACCGTCACGACCGCTGTGCTTGTGCATCCGCCACCTGCGCTAACCGTAACCGAGTAGGTACCGGCTGCAACATTGTTCAGGTCCTCAGTCAGACTACCATTAGACCACACAAAGGTGTAGCCCATGGATGGCGTAATGGTCAGGTCAACCGCACCGTTGTTGACCACACAAGAGGTGGCCGGAGTGAGGGAGCTGCCAATATTCGGAACGAAGATATTGTCGGTGACCGTGTAGTTGCCAACGGAAGTACAGCCATTGGCAGCCGTCACAATAACGCTGTAGCTGCCGGCAAGAATATTGGTCAGGTCTTCAAGAACACTGCCATTTGACCAGAAATATTGATAGGGTGCAGGGCTGCCGGATACGCTCAGGTCAATGCTACCATCGGCCTGGCCACAATCTGAAGGCACAATAGTCTGAGCAATCTGTGGGGTTGGAACGTTGCTGGCTACGGTGAAGTTGGCCGTACTGGTACAGTTGCCACCGGCACTGACGGTCACAGTATAAGAACCTGCTGAAATATTCACCAGATCTTCCGTCATGGTGCCGTTGGACCAGGTAAAGGTGTAACCCGTAGGCGGGTTCAGGGTGAGATCCACCGAACCGTTGTTTTGAATACAAGAACTATTCGGCGATGCGGTACCGGCTAAGGAGAAGTTTATAGCATTGCCGGGCACTGTGACCGAGGCGGTAGCGGTACAGTTGTTCGCATCGGTCAACAGCACCGTATAAGTTCCGGCACTTAAGTTAGCCAGATCCTCCGTGACTTGTCCGCTCGACCAGGCGAAGCTGTACGGAGCGGTGCCCCCAAGCACGCTCAGGTCAATGCTGCCATCTGCCAGGCCGCAAAGTTCCGGGGTCAGGGTTTGGGAGGTAACCGGATTCGTCCGTTGATCAATGACAAAGAAGGACGCAGTGGCGGTACAGCTTCCGGATTCAGTAACAGAAACGGTGTACGTGCCGGGAGCAAGGCCATTCAGGTCCTCGTCCGTAGCTGCGTTCGACCATAAATAGGTATAGGAGCCCGCCGGTGTGATATTCAGATTAATGGCCCCGTTATTGGTCGAACAATCTGTCAGCGGAGCAGATGCACCCGCCAGACTGAAGTTTGTGGCGTTGTTCGGTACATTCAGACTAGCCACCTCGGTACAGCCATTGGAGGCAGTAACGGTGACGGAATAGTTACCCGGGAACAGCGCAGCGAGGTCTTCATCTGTTGCAGCATTCGACCACAAATAGGTGTACGGGCCAGCTGGACCACTGACGCTCAGATCAATGGCGCCATTGTCCACGCTACAAATAGAAGCCGTGATGGTGGTAGAAAGCGTTGGCGTGACGGTATTGTCTGCAACAATAAACGTATTGGTGGATTGACAAGTGCCAAGGCTCACCGTTACGGTATAAGCACCACCAGACAGGTTGGTCAGATCTTCGTCGGTTGCAGCGTTAGACCACAAGTATGTATACGCACCGGCAGGAGCTACCTCCAGATCAAGCGAACCATTGGCTGCGACGCAGGAACTGTTCTGAATGGCCGTACTGCTCAGATTGAGCGCGATGTTGTTGTTTAAAACCGTCACCGAGCTTACCTCCGTACAGGCATTAGCGCCCGTAACGGTGACTGTGTAAGTTCCCGGCGCAAGATCGACCAGATCTTCATCTGTAGCGGCATTGGACCATAAATAGGTAAATGGCCCGGTCCCCCCGTTCACATTGAGGTCAGCAGCGCCATTGGCAAAATCACAACTGGCAGCTGTACCTGCGCTGGTGACATTGGGGGGCAAAGCATTATTTTGCACCACAAAAGTGCTGGAGCTCACACAAGTGCCAAGACTTATGGTTACGGTATAGGTACCTGGTGTCAGGTTGTTCAGGTCTTCGGTCGTGGCTGCATTGGACCACAGGTAGTTGTAGGTCCCTGCAGGCGCCACGGCGATATCCACCGATCCATTCCCGGCAGCACAAGAACTATTCTCCACCGGTGTGCCATTAACATTGAGACTGACCGTATTATTCAAAATGGTCGCAGAACTTACTGCTGAACAAGTATTTACGCCGGTTACCGTGACCGAATAGGTGCCTGGAGGAAGGTTTGAAAGGTCTTCATCCGTAGCGCCATTGGACCATAAATAGGCAAAAGGAGCAGATCCGTTGCTCACCGTAAGGTCGATCGTGCCATTGTTAAAATCACAACTGGTGGATACGCTGGACACTGCCAGATTCGGCGCTGAAGCCTGATCTATGATATCAAAGGTATCCAAAGCTATGCACGTAAGCCCGAGCGTCACCGTGACCAGGTAAGTGCCCCCGGAAAGATTGCTGAGACTATCTGTAGTGGCCCCATTGGACCAGGTATAGACATAGGAAGTATCCACAGGATTGATGGTCAAACCAATGTACCCTGAGGGCACCGTACAAGATATATTGTCTGCCACATTCCCGGCGATCCCGATTGGGGCATTGACATTGGGGACAATCACCACATTCTGCGTAGCACATCCAACAGAGGAGGTTACGGTGACATAAAGGGTGTCTGCCTTAATATTGATCAGATCCTGGGTGGTTGCTCCATTGGACCATTGATACGTGAAGGGGGAAAGTCCTCCGTTCACGGTCAGATCAATCCCACCATTGGCAAGACCGCAAGTGGCCGTATCCACTTTGGCTGGTATGCTGGGGTATTCAAAAACACTGCCCACACTGTAAGTCTCCACAGCGGTGCAGGTGCCTCCGGCGCTAATGGTAACCGTGTAGTCCCCCGGAGCAAGATTGATGAGATTCCTTGTAGTGGCCCCATTAGACCAGGTAAAGGCCAGGTTATTGGGGAACAGGGAAAGGCTGATCTTTCCATCTATGGTGTCACAAGAAGTATTGTCTGTTACGACCGCACTGTAACTAAAAATGGCCTGATTGTCCTCCACCATGGCATTTCCGGTAGTGGTACATCCATTCGCGGAGGTCAGGGTCACGTCATAGGAGCCGGCAGGCACCATAGCAAGATCCTCGGTGGTCTGACCGCTTGACCACATATAGGTAAATGGCGGCACACCTCCTGGCAGCGGGGTAAGATTCACGGCGCCGTTGCTTAGTCCACAACTGGCGGCGGTATTTGCAAAGGTTAAACTTGGTATATTGGGTTCATCCTCCACATACCAAACTTCAGTTGCGGTACAAGTGCCCATTCGAGTAACCGTGACCCGGTAACTTCCGCTGGGCACATTCGTCAGATTCATGGTGGTGGCTCCATTCGACCAGAGATAGGTGGCCGAATTTTGCCATGCACCGGCGGGTGAAAGCTGGATGCTTATGCTTCCATTAGCGCCTATACAGGTTGTATTCGGATTGATGACGTTTTCCGTCACAAAAACAGGAAGATCACTGGGCAAAACGGTTTCTTGATGTTCCAGGGTACAACCATTGGCGCCGGTAACCGTCACTGTATAGGTGCCGGCAACCAAATCGTTGATCTGCTGTGTGGTGCCTCCGTTCGACCATTCAAAAGTATAAGGCTGCACACCACCCTGCACCCCCACAACGGCCCAGCCGTTGCCTAGTTCACAAAAATCAAATCCAAAACCTTGTATTGGAGGGATAAAAATAGGGGCGTCCGTCAGGTTTGGCACAACAAATGTCTCTGTAGTGGTACAGGTGACTCCATAAGTAACTGAGACCGTATAAATCCCTGGATCCAGATCCGAAATGTCCATGTCTGTTGCACCGTTCGACCACAAGTAGCTGAAAATAGTTGGAACCGGCACTACGGTCAGATCTATCGCGCCATTACCAGCTCCGGGACCGTTGCAAGCAGTATTTCCGGTTACGTCGCCAATAATATCCAGCGGGGCAATTGGGGGGCAGGCAGAGACAATTATTTGAGCCTGTTGCATCATTTGATTGGCATCAAAAATGGTAACAGTATAAACACCGGCGGTAAGCCCGGTCACATTCTGTGTGGTCTCTCCATTTGACCACATAAAGAGGTAGGGGCCCGGGGTGTTAGGATCCGGAAACAATTCAATGGTGCCGGTTCCGCTGCCACAGTTATCGCAAGTGGTGGTCCAGGTCGGGGAAAGAATCGCCTCCAGACTTAATGCCTCCGCAGTAGGCACTGTAATAGGGGGCAATACAATATGCTCCTCCACAGTGCCCCCCGGATATTCTGCAAGTGCCAGGGTATCCACAGGGTTGGGATAAGGGTACTCTACTGCGAAGAGTGCGTTGAAAGAGACTAATAGAGCAAAAAACAGGAGGGTAAAAACCTTCATAGCAAAACAGTTTTTGTGACCTCCCAGGAGCATCTCTGGGAGATTTTAAAGGTAATAAAGCGGTCAGGGGAAAAGTATACTACCGACAAAGATAAGTTTATCGGCCAATTCGCTTCACGACGGAAAAAAATTTGGACAAAAGAGTTTTCTGAAACCTCCAACGCATTCCTTCAAAATCTTCTGAATATGGTTGTTATGGGCCCTTGCAGCCTGCTTTGTCCGGTAATTTGCCCACAGATGCAAGCGCTTAAAAAACTTCTTCCTAAACTGGATTGGACTATTTCACAAGGTCCTTCCCTGGCATGGTGGAAAAGGTGGCCGTGGAAATGGTTGAAATAGTATATGGGAAGTACACCAGGGTTCTACAGAAAGGGCTGAAGCCCTAAATTCTTTGGATCCATTCAGTCCTCCCCGCACTGAAGTGCGGGGCAACTATCGAAGTGCGGGGCAACTGAAGTGTTTTGCGAAATCCGAGGACCTTTTTAGACTCCCGGCAAAACAAAATAATCGGATAGTTTATTCATCGCGGTACCTTGCTTAGCGATTATGAAAGTTTGCGCAGTTAAGTAGATGTCCCAAACCCACTCCTCCCCTGCTGTGAGATCCCCTTTGGAACTGGCTGTCCTGAAGACACTCGCGTACTTCGCGGTTTTTACCTACCCGCTTACCCGGGAAGAAATCATGGCATTTTGCACCGAATTATCTGCAACGCCGGAGCAAGTGTCGGAAGTCCTGAAAACCTTGGTGGATCAGAAAAAAGTCTTCGAATTTGGATCATATTTCCAGCTAAAGAACGAAGCCTCCTGGGCGCCTAAACGCCTGGATTGCAACCGCCGTGCAGCATCCGTTTTACCCATCGCAAGGCGTAAGGCCCGGCTGATCGGACAATTTCCCTTTGTGCGCAGTGTATTTGTGTCTGGCTCGCTCTCCAAACATTGTATGGGGCCGGACAGCGATGTGGATTTTTTCATTGTGACCGATCCGGGCAGACTCTGGCTGGCTCGAACTTTACTGGTGTTGTACAAAAAGATATTCCTGCTCAATTCACACCAGTATTTCTGTGTCAACTATTTTGTGGACACCGATCATCTGGAAATTGAGGAAAAGAACCTTTTCACCGCAACGGAATCGGTCACGCTGTTACCCATGTGGGGAAGCGAATCCTACGCCGATTTCCACCGCTCCAATGCCTGGGCCTGGACCTATTACCCCCATTTTTCGCTGCGGGAAATAAAGGACTGCCCGCCGTACTCAAGGGGCTTTTTCAAAAAATGGCTGGAAAAAATATGGGCCGGGAATATGGGCGATTGGCTCGATTCGAAAGCCATGCGGCTCACCGTAGGCTACTGGAAACGTAAATTCCGGCATTTGGACCACAAAACCTTTGATCTGGCACTAAAATCTCGCCGGGGAATCTCCAAACACCATCCGCTTCACTTTCAAAAAAAAGTACTGGAACGGTACGAGGAGTTTTTGAACGGATCAGGATAAATATACCGGTTTAGCAGCTAACCAAAACAAACGGGAGGAACAGGGTTTAGGATGGGCATTGAGCGCCCGGCAACCCGGTTCCTCCCGCATGTTTCGCCAAGGATCAATTTTTAATTGGCAGGAACGAGTACTCCTTCCCGTAGCGTAGCATTTGCTTCACAAAATCGAGTTCGCGCTCCACCTTTACCTCCACGATATTGCCATTGGCATCCTTTTTAGCCACCAATTTGGGCTGCACAAAGCCGGAATACGCTTTGGTCGGCAAGGCGGCATAACGGGCTTTGACTTCGTTGCCGGTGGCCTTATCCGTCTTAACCCCATAGGTTTCTACCATGTCGCGGGCCGCATTGAAATCTCCTTCTGATTTAATGCGTTGAGTGATGGCCAGCAATTGTCCGAACAGATCCCGGAGTTTCTCGTAATCGCGGATATCATAAAAGGTTTTGCCATTGCGCACGACCTTGACGATCACCTGGTCGGCCTTGCCTTTTTCGAAAGCCCAGGCTGCCACCATCTGGCGATTGCGCATGTGATC
>Ga0075012_10006313_pt1 | contig 10757 bp, 7 predicted proteins | sample All_14_2_FD_71474 | JGI IMG/M metagenome (GOLD analysis project Ga0075012, IMG submission 71474) | Freshwater microbial communities in response to fracking from Pennsylvania, USA - Allegheny Zone_MetaG_DW_15 | ecosystem: Environmental > Aquatic > Deep subsurface > Groundwater > Drilled... | reverse complement strand
GAAGGCCCGGCGGTGGCGGCGGATCTGCCGGAAGGTCGTGAACAGCCGGACGAAACTGTCGCCCAGCGGGGCGGCGGAGGCCGGCAGGTAATGGACCTGGCCGACATTTTTGAGCATCGGGATGGCGAAGGCGAACCACCACAGCGCCACGACGACAAAACCGATCTTGGTAGCGACGGGCGGCAGGCCGTCGGCCATGCCGGCCGAGAGCAGCAGCGCGATCACCGCCAGAAAGGGGATGACGCTGCCGATATAGCCCCAGGCGTAGCCGTGGGAGGAGATGGCGTCCATCCGCTGATGGCTGGTGACATCGGTGATGAAGGCGTCATAGAAGATGTTGGCCCCGGCCCAGCCGACCCGGGCCAGGACGAACAGGACGAGGCACAGCAGCCACTGGCCTTGTTGGACGATCGGCAGGGCCAGGGTAAAGCACAGGCCGATGCCGAGAAAGACGAGAAAGAACAATTTCTTGCGACCGCGGTAGTCGGCCAGCGCCCCGAGGATCGGGGCGAGCACGGCCAGGATCAGCGAGGCGGTCGAGTTGGCGAAGCCCCAGTTGGCGGTCGACACCGCCGCAGGCAGGCTGCTGGCGGCATAATCCTTGAAGAATATCGGCATGATCGCCGTCACCATGACCAGGACAAAGGCCGAGTTGCCGACGTCGTACAGTACCCAGCTTCTCTCCTCGGCGGTCAACTTGATACGCATCCCCAGGTGATCTCCCTGTTCATGTGTGCCGATTCCCTCGTCTGTCTCGACGGGTTGGTTGAAGCGATCGGAAAAATTTTTGCAGCAAAAGGTTGGCAATTGAATGCCGAGAATAGCCAGTAACAGTCTCTTAACAGGAATATTACTGAGGTTCAAAACATTCTCGGCAGATGGATCTCGTACGAGTCGGTGCTTTTTGGGGCTGACCAGAAAAAACAATATTCGTTTGGGCGGCGAGAATTGAATGGATGTACCGTCTCACCGGCATATCAAATCAATAGAGTTGGACGAGAAATGCCTCGGCAGTGAGTTTCCAGTGATCGTTGATGACATCGCCGGTGATCCGCCAGGATCGTCCCCTCGTCGTCCACCGGCGGGACAGGAGTGACAGGGCCGATTCTTGATACATTTTTGACGAGGACACCGGCAGTTTTGACTCCTTCTTGATACTGAAGGCATTACAGTAGCGAGAAAGAATAAGATGTTGGCAAACATGGAAGAAGGTTTCTTGATGTATACTGGGGATAGGTTGAGATGAACACGCTATCGGGAGGATGGCAATGAATGTCTTCGATTGGCAACAGACCGCCCTGTTCTTTGCAACCCTGCTCCTTTTGATAAAACCGTTCGGCACCTTCATGGCCAGGATCTATCAGGGGGAACGGACCTTTTTGTCTTCCCTGTTGCGGCCGTGTGAAAATTTTCTATACCGCCTTTGCGGGATAGAAAGCACAGATGAGATGGATTGGAGGCGCTATGCCCTGGCCATGCTTCTGTTCAACCTGGTCTGCTTTGCAGCACTCTTTATCCTGTTACTCAGTCAGCAACTGTTGCCTCTCAATCCGCAGCAGTTCCCGGCCTTCTCCTGGCAGTTGGCGCTGAATACCGCCGTCAGTTTCGTCACCAACACCAACTGGCAGAACTACGGCGGCGAATCGACCGCCAGCTATCTCACCCAGATTGCCGGGATAACAGTGCATAATTTTATCTCCGCCGCCACCGGCATGGCCGTCGCTATTGCCATGATCCGCGGATTCGTGCGCCGCAGGGCCTCAGTCCTGGGAAACTTCTGGGTCGACCTGGTGCGGACGGTTCTCTATATCCTCCTGCCGATTTCTCTCGTCGCGGCCCTCGTCCTCGTCTCCCAGGGAGTGATTCAGAATTTCAGTCCAGCCACGAGTGCGACCCTGCTTGAAGCCAGCAGGGAGGTGGACATTCCGATGGGACCGGTGGCCTCGCAGGAGGCCATCAAGGAACTGGGCACCAACGGCGGCGGCTTTTTCAACGCCAACGCCGCCCATCCCTTCGAAAACCCCACGCCGCTCACCAATTTCCTGGAGATCCTGCTGGTCCTGCTCATCCCGGCTGCACTGACCTACACCTTCGGCCTGATGGCGGGCAACACCCGGCAGGGATGGGGCCTGCTCTCGCTCATGTTCTTTTTACTCATCGTCTCCTTTGCCGTCCTGCAATGGGCGGAGTCGAGCGGCAATCCGCTGATAACCGCCCTGGGCGTACAGGGAGGCAACATGGAGGGAAAGGAGGTGCGTTTCGGTCTGGCCGGCAGCAGTCTCTTTACTGTGGCCACCACCAGTACCTCCTGCGGGGCGGTCAATACCATGCACGATTCCCTTACCCCCCTGGGAGGGCTGGTGCCGCTCAGCCTGATCCTGACCGGAGAGGTAGTCTTCGGCGGGGTGGGCTCCGGACTCTCTACCATGCTGGCCTTCGCCGTCATTGCGGTCTTCGTCTCCGGCCTGATGATCGGTCGCACCCCGGAATATCTGGGCAAAAAGATCGAGGTGCGGGAGATCTGGATGGCGATGTTGATCATTCTGACCGCCGGGGTCACGGTGCTGGTCCTCTCCGGAGTGGCGATGGTTGTCCCCACAGCCGTTGCCTCGATGGCCAATCCCGGCGCCCACGGCCTCTCCGAGGTATTCTATGCCTTCGCCTCGATGGCCAACAACAATGGCAGCGCCTTTGCCGGCTTGAACGGCAACACTCATTTCTATAACCTCCTCGGGGCATTGGCCATGCTGGCGGGCCGCTATATCCCGGCGGTTGCCATGCTCGCCATGGCCGGGTCGCTGGCCGAAAAGAAATACATCCCGCCCAGCCTCGGCACCCTGCCGACCGACCGCTCCCCCTTTGTCATCTGGCTGTTGCTGGTCATACTGATCGTCGGCGCTCTGACCTTTTTCCCGGCCCTGGCCCTGGGTCCGATCGTTGAATATCTTTCCATGACGGGAGGCAATTGAGCCATGTCGAAACACCCGCAACCGATTCCCTCGATTTTCGACGGTGCACTGCTCCGGGGCGCCCTGGCGGATTCGCTGAAAAAACTTCATCCCCGTTCTCTCTGGCGCAACCCGGTGATGTTCTCGGTGGAAATCGCCAGCACCATAACGCTTATCACCTTCGTGATGTCTCTTGTCGGCACCTCCGCCGAACCGGTCTGGTTCACCGGCTCGGTGTCGCTCTTTCTCTGGCTGACGGTGCTTTTTTCCACCTTCGCCGAGGCCCTGGCCGAGGGCCGCGGCAAGGCCCGCGCCGCCTCGCTGCGCCGGTCGCGCACCAACATCATGGCCAAACTCCTCGAACGGCCGGAATTCGGCAGCACCTCGACCCTGGTCGAGGCCGGCCGGCTGAAGAAAGGCGACTGCATCCTGGTCGAGGCGGGAGATCTGGTCGCCGGCGACGGCGACGTCATTGCCGGGGCCGCCCTGGTCAACGAATCGGCTGTCACCGGTGAATCGGCGCCAGTGATCCGCGAGTCGGGCGGCGATCGCAGCGCGGTCACCGGCGGCACCACGGTCATCGCCAACGCCATCGTCGTCAGGATCACCACCGATCCCGGCGAGACCTTCCTGGATCGGATGATTGCCCTGATCGAGGGGGCGAAAAGGCGCAAGACGCCCAACGAGGTCGCCCTGGAGGTGCTGCTCATTTCGCTGACCCTGGTCTTCCTGCTGGTCTGCGCCAACCTCAGCCCGCTGTCGATCTACAGCGTCAAGGCCACGGGATTTGGCGAGCCGGTTTCGCTGACCGTCCTGGTGGCCCTCTTCGTCTGCCTGGCCCCGACCACGATCGCCGCCCTGCTGCCCGCCATCGGCATTGCCGGGATGAACCGGCTCTTCCAGAAAAACGTCATCGCCATGTCCGGCCGGGCCATCGAGGCCGCCGGCGATGTCAACGTCATGCTGCTCGACAAGACCGGCACCATTACCCACGGCAACCGGGAGGCGGTGGCCTTTATCCCGGTAAACGGCCACACCGAACGGGAACTGGCGGAGGTCGCCCTGATCGCATCGATGAGCGACGAGACGCCCGAGGGCCGCTCCATCGTCGTGCTGGCGGAAAAAGAGTACGGTCTCTTGCGCGATCTGCTTCCGGTGGATGCCGAGACCGTCGCCTTCAGCGCCGATACCCGCCTTTCCGGGGTCAACAGGGGCGGGAAGCAGTACCGCAAGGGAGCGGCCGATTCGCTTATCGCCTTCGTCCATGGGCTGGGCGGCAGCACCCCCGGGGATCTGACCGGTCTCGTCAACCGCATCGCCCACGCCGGTTCGACTCCGCTGGTGGTCAGCCGCGATGACGAGATTTTCGGCATCGTCAACCTGAAGGACATCCTCAAGTCCGGCATCCAGGAGCGCTTTGTCCAGCTCCGCAAGATCGGCATCAAGACGGTGATGATCACCGGCGACAATCCGCTGACGGCGGCGGCCATCGCCGCCGAGGCCCAGGTCGACGACTTCCTCGCCCAGGCCCGGCCCGAGGACAAGCTCAGGATGATCCGCGATTACCAGGAGCAGGGCTTCATGGTGGCGATGACCGGCGATGGCACCAACGACGCCCCGGCCCTGGCCCAGGCCGATGTGGCAGTGGCGATGAACACCGGCACCCAGCCGGCGCGGGAGGCGGCCAATATCATCGATCTCGACAGCAATCCTACCAAGCTGCTCGATATCGTCGAGATCGGCAAGCAGATCCTGATGACCCGCGGCAATCTCACCACCTTCAGCATCGCCAACGATGTGGCGAAATACTTCGCCATCATACCGGCGGCACTCATCTCGCTCTATCCCCAGCTGGAGCGGCTCAACATAATGCACCTCGCCAGCCCCTACAGCGCGATTATCTCGGCGGTGATATTCAATGCCATCATCATCCCCTTCCTCATCCCCCTGGCCCTCAAGGGCACGAATTACCGGCCGATACCGGCGGAAAGGCTGCTCGTTTCCAACCTGCTGATCTACGGGGTCGGCGGGATGATAGCTCCTTTTATCGGCATCAAGGCCATCGATATGGTGGTTGGTCTGCTGATTTGAAACACGGAGGACATGGTTATGAAAGATTTGAAATCGGCCCTGCTCCTGTTCGTTCTGCTGACCGTATTGCTGGGCGGCATTTATCCGGCCGTTGTGACCATAGCCGCGAGCCTCCTCTTCCCAAATCAGGCCGGGGGGAGTCTTGTGACTGACGGCAATGGCAGGGTGGTCGGATCCCTGCTCATCGGCCAGCCATTTACCGGGGACAAGTACTTCTGGCCCCGGCCCTCGGCCACCGGCGATTTCTCCTACAACCCGCTCCTCTCATCGGGCTCCAATCTCGGTCCGACCAATCCCGAACTGATCCGGCGGGTGGAGGAGCGTGTCGCCCATCTCCGCCGGAGCGGTATCGCCGGCGAGATCCCGGCCGATCTGGTCTTGACCTCGGCCAGTGGTCTCGATCCGCATATCTCGCCCGAGGCCGCGCAGATGCAGATTGCCAGGGTCGCCAAGGCCAGGGAAATGACTGTGAAGGAGCTGCAGATAATTGTCGCGACCCATACGGAGAAGCGCCAGGGGGTAGTGCTGGGGGTGCCGAGGGTCAATGTCCTGGCCCTCAATCTGGCCCTGGACAGGGTATCGCCATGAGTGGGCGGCAGGAGGAAATGCGCCCCTCCCCGGAGGCGATGCTGAAAGCGGCCCGGGCCGAGGAACAGGAGAAGAAGCGGGGCCGGCTGAAGATCTTCCTGGGATACGCCGCCGGGGTCGGCAAGACCTATGCCATGCTGAAGGCGGCCGGCCAGCAGAAGCAGGAGGGGCGGGATGTGGTCGCTGCCTATGTCGAGTCCCACGGCCGGCCGGAGACCGATGTCCTCATTGAAGGCCTGGAGACCATCGCCAAGGCCTACCTTCAATACCAGGGGGTACAGCTCCCGGAGCTGGATATCGATGCGGCGCTGCAGAGAAAGGCGGAGATCGTCCTGGTCGACGAGCTGGCCCATACCAACGTCCCCGGTTCCCGCCACGAAAAACGCTGGCAGGACATCGAGGAGCTGCTGGCCGCCGGCATCGACGTCTACACCACCGTCAACGTCCAGCACTTCGAAAGTGTCAAGGATATCGTGGCCCAGATTACCGGCGTGACGGTCCAGGAGACCGTGCCGGACAGCATGATCGACCAGGCCGCCGAAATCACCCTGGTCGACATCCCGCCGGAGGAGCTGCAGCAGCGGCTGCGCCAGGGCAAGGTCTATATCCCCGAGCAGGCCGCCTGGGCCATGCAGAAATTCTTCCGGCCCGGCAATCTCATCGCCCTGCGCGAACTGGCGCTGAGGAGAGCGGCGGCCAGGGTCGACGAAGAGATGCGGACCTATATGGAGACCCGCGCCATCCCCGGTCCCTGGCCGGTGACCGAACGGCTCCTGGTCTGCGCCAGCGGCAGTCCTTTCAGCGAAAAGCTGATCCGCACCACCCGCCGGCTGGCGGACGAACTGAAGGCCGAGTGGTATACGGTGTACATCGAGACCCCGAGTCTGGCTCGGCAGCAGCAGGAAAACCGGGAACGGGTCTGGCGAGATCTGCGTCTCGCCGAAAGTCTCGGCGCCGAGGTGGTGACCATCACCGCCTCGGCGGTGGCCGAGGCGATCATCGATTACGCCGTGCGCCATAACGTCACCCGAATCGTGGTCGGCAAACCGGCCAAGTCCCGGTGGCGCGAGCTGTTCCGCCCGCCCATCGTCGATCAGATTATCCGCCTCTCCGGAGCAATCCACGTCCACGTTGTCAGTATCAGCGGTGTTTCCATGAAACCGGGAGGAATGGCTCGGCGCTTCGCCCCTCGGCAAGCCATTCCCTGGTTCGGCTACCTCGCCAGTCTGATCCTGGTTGCCGCGACCACCCTGCTTTCCACTCTGGCGATGCCCTTTCTGTCACCGATCAATCTGGTGATGCTGTATCTGCTGGCGGTCGTGCTGGCCGCCACCCGGCTCGGCCTGCGACCGGCGATTCTCACCGCCGCCCTGGGGGTACTGGCATTCGATTTCTTTTTTATCCCGCCCCGCTTCACCCTCAAGGTGGAGGATACCGAGTACGTCTTGACCTTTTTCGGCCTCTTCGTCGTCGGGGTGGTGATCAGCAGCTTGGTGAGCAAGGCCCGCGATCGGGCGGAGGTCCTGCGGGAACGCGAGCTGCAGACCGAGAGTTTATACTATCTGAGCCGCGACCTGGCGGCCGCGGTCGACCGGGAATCGATCATGGCGGCGGTACTGAAAAACATCAGCGAGACCCTGCAGGCGCAACTGGCCATCCTCGGTCCACAGGGAGAGCAGATGGAAATCCTCGCCATCAGCAAGGGATTGGTGCTCGATGTCAAGGAATTGGCGGTGGCGGATTGGGCTTTTCGCAACCGGCGGGAAGCGGGGATCGGCACCGAAACCCTCGGCTCGGCCGAACTCCTCTACCTGCCCCTTATCACCTCCGCCTGTTTTCTCGGCGTACTGGGCATCAAACTGGAGAACCTGGCCGACTACCATTCACCCCATAACCGCCGTCTCCTCGATGCCTTCGCCACCCAGATTTCGCTCGCTTTGGAGCGGGTCCACCTGGCCGAACAGGCAGAACAGACCCAGATCCTGCAAGCCAGGGAATCCCTGGAACGGGCGCTGCTCAACTCGATCTCGCATGACCTGCGAACTCCCCTGGTGTCGATCATCGGCGCCCTGAGCAGTCTGCGCGACGAGAATATTCAGATCGACGACAGGAAAAGGCGGGATCTTCTGACCGGCGCATGGGATGAGGCGGAGCGCCTGAATCGCTTCGTCGGCAATCTCCTCGACATGACCCGGCTGGAGGCCGGCGAGATGGGCCTGCGGAAAGAACCCTGCGACGTCCAGGACCTGATCGGCTGCGCCCTCGCCGCTTTGGAGCCAAAACTTGAGGGAAAGGAGGTGGGCGTACATCTGGCGGAAGGACTGCCGCTTGTCAGCATGGACATGGCCCTGATGAGTCAGGTATTGGTCAACCTGCTCGACAATGCCTTGAAATATACGCCGCCCGAGTGTTCTATAGAGATAACCGCCCGGACCCATGACCGGCAGCTGTTCATCGAGGTGCTCGACCGGGGTCCCGGTATTCCCGAGCACGATCTGCAACGAATTTTCGATAAGTTTTACCGCATCCCGGTGCCGGAGGGGGTCAGCGGCACCGGCCTGGGGTTGTCGATCTGCAAAGGAATTGTTGAAGCGCACGGCGGCAGGATCCGGGCAGCCAAACGTTCCGGTGGCGGTCTGCGGATAGCCATCCAACTCCCCCTGTGAAAATGTGACCGATCATGCCACAGCAAACAAATCTTCCTCGCCTGCTCATCGTCGACGACGAACCGGCGATCCGGCGTTTTTTAACAATCGCCCTTGAAGGCGGCGAATTCGCCCTCTATCAGGCGACAGACGGGCGGACGGCCCTGGCAGCCGCCGTTGCGGTGAAACCGGATATCATCCTCCTCGATCTGGGACTCCCGGATATAGACGGAGTTGAGGTTATCAGTCGGATACGGCAATGGTCGCAGGTCCCGATCATCGTCCTCTCGGTGAGGGACCGCGAGATCGACAAGGTCAAGGCACTCGACACCGGGGCGGACGACTATCTGACCAAACCGTTCGGGATGGGCGAACTGCTGGCGCGGATACGGGCAACCCTCCGGCGCTCCCTGCCGCAGGATTCTGAACCGGTATACAGAATCAACGAGTTGGAAGTCGATCTCGCCCGCCGCCTGGTACTGCTTCGGGGTGAGGAGATCTCGCTCACCCCCACCGAATACGACCTGCTGAGGCTCTTCGTCATCAACGCCGGCAAGGTCCTGACCCACCGCCAGATCCTCACGCAGATCTGGGGCGCGACCTATCTTGAACAACCCCATATCCTGCGGGTCAACATCAGTAACCTCCGCCACAAACTCGAAATAGACGCTTCACGCCCCCGCTACATCCTCACCGAGACCGGAGTGGGTTATCGCTTCGCAGCTCCCTGAGTCCCACCCGGAGCGGCATCGCCAGGGCAATCAGCCCGGCTGCAGGTCGTTATGGCACTTGATACAGCCCTTGAAACCGGGGTGCGAGGTCACCGGGGTGCCGTCCTGGCGGTTGTCGGGGGAATGGCAGCCGAGGCAATCGGCGTCGTCGGTAACGGAGATCTCGTGGATTTCCGGAGAGTGCCGTATCGATGGCCCATGCATGCCGAGATAATAGCGATAGGCGCAGCCGGTGGTTGCCGCGAGGCCGATGATGATCGTCATGGTCAGCATTCGTGTGGTGTTCATGGTCTGGACTCCATTTTTCCGTCTTTGAGCGGGATGACCGTCTCGATCATTCCCGCCAGTTCCTGGTCATGGGTGGCGATGAACAGTATCATCCCCCTGGCCGTGCACAGGGCGAGCATCAATTCGACGAGGCGCCGGCGGTTGGTCGAATCGAGGCTGGCGGTCGGCTCGTCCGCCAGCAGGATCGCCGGGGCATGGGCGATCGCCCGGGCAAAGGCGATGCGCTGCAGTTCCCCGCCCGACAGTTCGGCCGGCAACGCCTTGTCGTAACCGGAGAGGCCGAAAACCGCCAGCAGTTCCTCGATCCGCCGGTGTTGGGCGGCGCCGCGGATGCCGTTGAGTTCCAGGGGGAATTGCAGGTTCTCGGCGATGGTCAGCCACGGCAGCAGGTTGCCGGCCTGGAACACGAATCCCACCTGCCGCCGGCGGAACAGGTTGCGTTGCCGGGAGTTGAGGGTACAGAGGTTGGTGCCCTGGTACAGGATGGCGCCGGCATCCGGCAGATCGAGGGTGCCGATGCAGTTGAGCAGGGTCGTTTTCCCCGAGCCGGAGCGCCCGGTCAGGACAACCGCCTGGCCGCCCTCCACGGCAAACGAGATGTCATGCAGCGCCGCCACATGGCCGCGGCCGGAGACGAAGTGTCTGGAGACTCCCTGGAGATCGAGCATCGGTTAAAAGTTCCTGAGTATATCCGCAGGGTTTTTGCGGATGATGTAGACTATCGGCCAGATCGAGGCGGCAAGGCCGAAGACCACGGCGACAAGCGGCGGGGTCAGCAGGGCCTCTCCGGTCAGGCGCGGGTAGAGGATGCCGGATACCGCGAAGTACTGGTTGTGGGAGGTAAAGGTACTGATATCGATGCCGGTATGGGCGAAGAGGGCGGTCGTCAGCGTCCCGGCCAGGGTGCCGAGAGCGGCGGCGGCGATCGTCAGCAGGCCGATTTGGAGTAGCAGGAGCAGGGCCGTTTCGCCGGCCTCGAGTCCCATGGCTTTCATGATCCCGTGTTCGCGCAGATTTTTCAGGGTAAAGATCAGAAACGAGCAGGAGATGCCGACGGCAACGATGGCGAACACCAGGGTGATGACGATCGCCATGCAGATGTAGTCGAGGTCGATCAGCTGCTTCAGGTCGGGCATGAACTCGGTCCAGGGGGTGAAGGTGGCGGCGGGGAATCGTTGCCGGTACCGGGTGACAGTGGTGTCGAGCCCGGCGTCGGCATCGAGAAAGATCGCCGCCGAGATCCTGGCCGCACCGGCAGGCAGGGCCGCGGTCGGGCAGAATGCCATCCCCTGGTCGAGCTGGGTTATCCCTGTCCGGTAGAGGCCCGAGACGGTCAACGATTTGAGCCCGGTGCCCTGGCCATCGGCGATCGTCACGGCATCGCCGGGGGCCAGGCCGAGCCGGTTGGCGGAGTCCTGGCTGAGGTAGATGGTCGCCTCGCCGGCAACCGGGTACCTGCCGGCCAC
>Ga0075012_10006311_pt1 | contig 10758 bp, 8 predicted proteins | sample All_14_2_FD_71474 | JGI IMG/M metagenome (GOLD analysis project Ga0075012, IMG submission 71474) | Freshwater microbial communities in response to fracking from Pennsylvania, USA - Allegheny Zone_MetaG_DW_15 | ecosystem: Environmental > Aquatic > Deep subsurface > Groundwater > Drilled... | reverse complement strand
AGCGCCTTTTCGGTGCCAGAACTGCGTATCAACTACGCCTGCAAGGCCAATACCAACATCAACATCATGCGGCTGCTGAAGAACCTTGGTGCTGGACTAGATGCAGTGTCCATTCAAGAGGTGGAACTGGGCATCATGGCGGGCTTCGAGCCTCGGCGAATCATGTTCACACCGAACAGCGTGTCGCTGGATGAGGTCAAACTGGCACTCCAATTCGGCGTCCGCATCAATATTGACAATATCAGCATCCTGGAGCAATTCGGAATGGAACACCCGGAAATCTCGGTGGGCATCCGCATCAATCCGCACATCATGGCAGGCGGAAATTCCAAGATTTCCACAGGGCATATTGACTCCAAATTCGGCATCAGCATCCACCAATTGCCGCATGTTTTCAAGGTCATCGAAACCACGGGCATCAAGATTGACGGCCTGCACATGCACACTGGTAGCGACATCCTTGACGCCAACGCCTTCCTTCTCGCCGCCGACATCCTGATGAATGTGGCCAACAATTTCAAATACCTCGAATACATTGATTTTGGTAGCGGCTTCAAAGTGCCCTACAAGGACGACGACATCGAAACCGACCTCGAAGAGGTGGGTGAGCGCATCTCGGAGCGTTTCAACCAGTTCTGCAAGGACTACGGTCGTGACCTCGCCTTGGTTTTCGAACCAGGAAAGTTCCTAGTGAGCCAATCCGGCTATTTCTTTGTGCGTTCGACGGTCGTGAAACCAACCCCCAGCACGGTTTTCATCGGCGTGGACTCTGGCCTGAACCACCTCATCCGCCCCATGATGTACGGCAGCTACCACCGCATTGAAAACATCAGTTACCCGCAGGGGAAGCCCCGTTTTTACACAGTTGTCGGCAATATCTGCGAGACGGACACTTTCGGCTCGAACCGAAAAATTGCCAGTGTGGAAGAAGGCGATGTGCTCTGCCTGTTCAACGCTGGGGCATACGGCTTTTCGATGGCCAGCAACTACAATTCCCGCTTCCGGCCCGCCGAGGTGATGGTTCACGAAGGAAAGGACTACCTTATCCGCAAGCGGGAAACCATGCAGGATATTTTGCGTAATCAGGTGGAGGCAAAATTCGAGGAGACAGTGGAACAAGCTGGCTGATGTCCCGTTTTTGTCAAGAAATTTTTTCAACAACAAATTTGAAAATGACACACAACAAATTTTTCTTCCTGATTACTGTATTGACTATCAACTTGTTAGCATGTAAAAGCGAAACAAAAGACAACGGCCAGTCAGCGCCACAAGACGCAACAAAAACGGAAGTTCCGGTCAACGTGGAGCAAAAACGTGACAGCTTAGCCCGAAATCCATCGGAAACGACACAGGTGGCTGCTCCAGCTTCGGCCAGGCCCGTCAGTTCCATCAACAGCGAAAGGATTTTGATGAACGATGCGACGCAAATTCCGCTCCCCAAGCCGGACGATAAATCAACGATTACGCTGTTTTTCGCCACACCAGGAGCCAAGTCGCCAGAGTCAACTGCGCTCAGTTCCGAGGGGCTGATGCAGTCCACCCGGCTTACCCGCCAAATGGCGAATGTCGGGTTGGCGGTGGTTTGGGCAGAGGGCAACACTGGGATGCAGACCGGGCTTGGTTCGGCCAAGGAAAATAAAGCTGAATTCAATTTAATTGAGCCAAAAACGGCAGCCGAGACGTTGAAAACAATCGTCCACAACTACATGGGCAAGCGCATCCTGATTGTAGCCAGCCCGCAGGTAATCTCAGACTTGGTTACCCAACTGGCCGGCAAAAAAGTGGTGGAAGTGCCAAGCGCCTACGCCCCCGTACTTTATTACGCCAAGGCTCGTGCCATCGGGGATGCCGATGTGATGGAGATGAGCTATTGAAGCAAAAATATCTAGGCAAATGCTAAGCCCTTCGGGCAATGTTTCCGTAAATTGTGCCATTCAAAAATGGCGAAACGAAACGGAAGATTGCCCGGAGGGCTTTCTTTTTTGGGTAAACGCTTCCGTAGCGTTTGGCAAAAACTAAAATGGGCACATGAATTCACTTACCTTACTCTACATCCTTTTTTCCTCGTTTTTTCAAAACACCAAAATTGCGACACCCCAGCCACCAAGCAATATCGGCGTTGGCGCCGCCAAAATCCCTGGTGCCAAAATGTACTTTGACGGCGACGCAAACTGCCTCCAAAAAAAATGGAAATACTGGAACGGCCCACGGCTTTCTGCGCAAATGCCCATCAAATGGCCAATCGTGAAAGACCCTGACGGCAGTGGGGCAGTGATGAGCAGCAAGGACCCCGACCCAAATGCCTCGAAGGGCCTCTACGGCAGTGCCGACATCGTTACAAAGGATGAGTTTCGGGACTTCCGGGCGCATGTCGAGTTTCTGATCCGCAAACCCGGTGGAAACAGCGGCGTTTACCTCCAAAACCGCTATGAAATACAGGTGCTCGACGGGGATTCCACGTCGCACGGCATGGCCGCCATCATCAATGAGCAGGTCGCACCATACTTTATTTACAAAGGTCCTGGCAAGTGGAACGCATACGACATCAATTTCCGGGCTGCCCGTTTTCAGGATGGGAAACTGGTGGAACAGCCCCGTGTCACGGTCTATTTCAACGGTGTGAAAATCCATGAAGACCAAGAAATACGGCAGGTTTGGGGCGGCCCAAACTCGGGTATTGACGGCGGAAATGATGGCGGCAAGGGCATTACCGATACTCCTGGCGGCCTGAAATTGCAGTCAGAAGGCCACGAGGTTTTGTATCGGAATATCTGGATAAAAAAACTGGATTTGAAGCAGCCCAACACCGATTTTTGAGGGTTAAAGTCCCAAAGGGCGCATTTCCCTTTGGGGCTTTTTTTTCATAAAATAGCGCTTTAGCTGTAACACGCAGCCAATCCTAACCGTCCTCATTAAAATCTTTTGCACGAATCACCCGACTTTATGGCTATCAAATCACAGCTTTTCCAATTCTTATTCTTATTGCTATCCGTCACTTGTTTTTCGCAAGAAAACCTAGTGCTTACTGGGAAAATTTTGGATAAAAAAACCAAGCAGCCAGTGCCGTTTGTCCATATTGGGATACCGGATAAAGGCATAGGAACCACAAGCGGTTTTGATGGCAGTTTCGAGTTGAAATTGCCAAAATCATTTGAAAATTCCCAATTGATGGTATCGTGTATGGGCTATGATACCTACACGAAGACAGCTTCCAGTTTCCAAAATGGTACGAATATTTATCTCGAAGCTGCGACTAATCAACTGGCTGAAGTCATTGTCATGGACAAAGCAGCTATTGTGGACATTATCCGCCGTGCAGTGAGCAATATTCCCAAGAATTATCCGAATTCAGCTTCCAATTATCTGGCATTTTATCGGGAGTCTTTGACGGATGATAGCCTGCGCTATAAGTATTTGGCCGAAGGTGTTTTAAAGGTATATAAAACCAGTTATAAAAATGACAATGAAGGCCAAATTGGCCTCTTGCAAGGCCGGAAAATCAACCTCCAAAACCCGCTTGACACCAGTTTTAACTCAGGTTTTGCTTCAGGCCACATGGCCTCGCACCGTTTTGATTTTGTAAAAAATCGGGAAGACTTTATTGATGAGGCATATTTCCCATATTACAAATATTGGATTGAAAATATAACCACATATAATGGCAGAACTGTTTATATCATTGGTTTCGATAAGGAAAAAGAACCAACAACGAGTGGAATTGGAAAAACCAAAAAGAAAAAACGCAGTCTAGCAGATAGGTTGACTGGAAAAAAAGAAGGAGATAGTTCGGGCAGTGCTTCGGCCCGCATGAAAGGCCGCATATTCATTGAAAAAGACTCGTATGCATTCATCCGAGCTGAGTTTGAAATCACAAAGGAAGGATTGCGGAAAGGCAATGATTATCCGTTGTATGTTGGTGAATGGAAGGCCAATAAATACACCGTCAATTACCGGAAACACCAAGGCAAATGGTATTTCAGCGATGCCCTTCGAGAAGGCATACGGAGTAATGGCGGCATATATGCCAATGAAGTTAAAACGACAGAAATTGAGGAAGAAAGAGGCAACCAAATCCCATATTTGGAGCGGATGGAGCGAGGCAATGAGTTTGTGCAATTAACGGGAAAATATGACGATGATTTTTGGAGAAACTATAATGTGACGCCCATGAGTGAGGGGCTAGCTGAAGGTATGCAGCAGTATAAAAACATGCTAAAAGCCCAAGAAGCATTCAGTGCGGAAAATTTAAACGCTATTCAACAAAAACGGGATTCCATAGAAGCTGCTGAAATACAACGGCAAAAGGAAGAAATGGCTAAGCGTAATGAAATCACAGAGGAACAACTTGCCGATGTGGATTACATCCCCGAAAACTTGCGCCAAGTGGACAAGGTGAAAAAGAAATTCAAAAGAATCAATATGTCCTTGGGCCTGGGTAGTCATATCGTACAAACGGAGCCTATCCCACTGACAATTAATTACTTCGATAGCAAAGGCAATGAAATTTTAACCCTATCCGATGATTTGAAAAACCGGGATTACGAGATAATTGGCCGCTGCGATTTTGATATTGCTTTCAATAAAAACCTATTTATGCGATTGGGTTGGGGCTTCGATTTTTGGAACAGCATTTATAAGGACCGTGCAATTGGCCTCGGCTTTCAGACCAATATAACGCCCAAGCGTAGGCCCGTATATTTCAGGACAATTGCACAATATAGTTATCTTCGCTATTACCGAAAATTGGGCAATGCAGAAAACGACTATGGCAAATTTAAAGTGGAGGGTGAACGGTTTAAAGGCGATGAAATCCGTTTAAGTTATGGTAGCCATAGCCATAATTTGAATCTTTCAGCCGAAGTATCAGTTGAGCTGAATCGCAATCGGGAGCTATATTTTCGAGGCACCTATCATTATGCTTTTGCCAGAAAACAGGATGTATGGTTCCGTGAAACAAAACGGCCATTCAGAGGTGACCATCGTTTGCCATTGAGCGATGGCAGGCTGGAGGTTTTGAGCAATGATGCGGCTTTCAACACTCCGATTATGCCGCAACAAACGCTGTCATTTACGGTAGGTTTGTTGTTTAAATAGAGGTGCCACAACGTCGGCGAGGTTCAAAACCTCGCCGACGTTAAATCATATAATTTCTCTTCCAACCGCAACCGCAATATTCCGAATATCACCCATTAAGTTTGTAAATACCTCAAAATCAAGCTGTTGAGCTGCATCGCTCTTGGCCACTTTGGGGTTTGGATGTACCTCAATCAGCAGCCCATCGCAACCAAAAGCCACGCTGGCCTTCGCCAAATCAGGCACACCGTAGGCATAACCCATAGCATGGCTTGGGTCGAGGATGACGGGGCAATTGGTGTATTGTTTTAACCAAGCCGCACCACATAAATCAAAGGTAAATCGGGTCTTCGTTTCAAAAGTACGGATGCCCCGCTCGCAGAGAATCACCTCCGAATTGCCACCGCTCAGGATGAACTCCGCCGATTGAACGAACTCCTGCAAGGTCGTCCCAAAGCCCCGCTTCAACAGCACAGGTTTTCTGATTTCCCCGCAGCGCCGTAGGATACTGTGGTCGTACATCGCCTTCGCCCCAATTTGGATGATATCGGTGTATTCGATAACCTCCTCGATATGCGATGAGTCTTTTACCTCCGTGATGATGTTTAGTCCATACTGTCGGCGCACTTCGGCGAGCATTTTCAAGCCCTCTAAGCCAAGGCCCTGAAAGGTGTAGGGCGAGGTGCGGGGCTTGTAGCAACCTGCCCGCAAGGTGCTGATATTCAGCGATTTGAGCAACTTAGCCACCGACTCGATTTGCTCCCAAGACTCAATGCTGCACGGCCCAGCGATGACGACGGTGTGGTTCGTGTTGCCACCGATTTCGGTGTTGCCCCAGCGGATTTTGCGCAGCTCGGTTTTGTAATTTTTGCTCGCCAATTGGATGTCGGAGTCCATCGGCCAAGCGGCTTGGACGAAGGGCAAAACGGCATCCGGTAGGGTCTTTAAGGCAAAGGGCGTGACTAATACAAAGTAGTCGGCCTCCTTGGAAACAATAGCCTGAAATTGTTGGCCGAGTTGTTGAGCCGTTGTCTCGGCAATGGTATTTTTTAAATGGATGACCATTTTTTGATTTTTTTTGAAAACATAATAATAGAACACGGATTACACGGATTTTCACATATCAACACTTATCTAATCCGTGTCCAATCCGTGTCCAATCCGTGTAATCCGTGTTTCAATATTTGCGTATCACGTCTCTGCTTTTATCAACTGCGTAAACGTCAACGCCCCCGTTAAATCCCCACCCGAATTAACCACCGGTATATATTGCAACGGGAACTTTACCCCCCGAATCAACTGCAACAATTCATCAATGGTTTTATCTTCTTGAATCACAATGGGTTTTGAATTAACGAGGTCAAAAGCATTGATTTCATGGAGGTTTTCAAAATTTCGGATTAAACCTTTTCGAACATCCGCATTACTGACAATGCCTTTTAGTTGGCCATTGTCAACAATTAAAACGAAGGCCATTTCATATTTTTCAATGGCCAGTAATGTGCTTTTAAAATCCAAATCCCGCACGTCCAGAATGGGCAGTTCCGCCGTTTCAATCATAAAATCCTTGATTAAAAAATGGGAACCGACCACCTCCCGCTTCAAATGCAGCAGCGCCGGGCCAACCGACTTGTTTTGGAACAAAAACGACCCCACCACGGCGCTTTCCACGCCCAAATTCCGAAGGATAAAGCTCACCTCGGCATTCACCCCGCCATCCACCTGGATTTGGTGGGTAGGAAACAGCCGCCGAAACTGCCGGATGCGCCGAAAGGTCTCTTTGTTAAACACTCCCCCACTCTGCCCCGGTGTGGTGGTCATCAGCAGCACGTAACTGCACCGCTCGGCGTAAGGGGCGAAGGCTTCCACGGGCGTGTCGTTCATCAGCGCTAGGCCGATTTGGCCGGGGAGGTCGGCTGGAAATTGCACCATTTCCCCAAACTGCTCCAACTGAAAGGACACCCGACTCACTGGCGTTTTGCAAAGCAAGTCAAAATACCGCTCAGGTGTGGGCGAGATGATATGCAGGTCAACGGGCGTCGAACTGCTTTGGTGAATTGCCTCGATGTCCTTGAAAACTCTGGGGTCGTCATTGCAGTCCACGTGGAAAAAGTCAATGAAATGCTCGTCCAATTCCCGCACGACGTCGGCCAGTGGCTGGTGTTTGTTGCTGTAAATGGAGGCGGAGATTTTCATTGCAGCGCAAAAATAGCAGGATTGGATTGGAAAGTCCGAAGGGATTTCTAAGCCTTGGATTTATTCCAATCCTTTGAACTCTACTTTTTTGATAATTAAAAAGACCGTTACAATTTTTGCGGTGAACCTAACTTCCCTTTTTTCCGGTGTGGCGGCATAAACATAGACGTATGTTTCAAGCGTGATGCCTCCAAATTTTGGCACAAACGCATTAAATTCCCTTTTAGGAAAATCACCTGTGTTGATTAGACCTGCGGACACTACTCTTGATAAATTCATACCCTTGCTATTTACAAAGGGTTTTATGTGCTTTTCAGTTGCCGATTGCAAAATAGCTCTGTGAATTAAGTAGTTCACAACAAAAAATATTGCGAACATTAAAACGAGAAAAGGTAAATCTTGATACATATATCGCTGTTTAAATCGAGTTCAAATTTTAATATCAAGCATGAATTAAGGCTATCACTTTGCATACCGATAAAAAAAATGCCGTATTTCATGCTCAGCAAAATTAATTCGTTTCTAGGTAAAATTGATGAACCTTTGGTTTCAATTAGAATTGCTACCAAATTCGCTTACAACGGCTTTTCTTTGCGGCTTGATTGGAACAATGGCCAGAAAATGGCCGTTAATGCCATACCCCAACTCGTAACTCGAAACTCAAAACTCGAAACTTTTATGTCACTTTCCACTCGATACTCCCCCAAAGAAACCGAAGAACGCTGGTACACCCATTGGGAGGCGAAAAACTATTTCCACTCCGAACCGGATGAGCGGGAGCCTTTCACCATCGTCATCCCGCCGCCGAACGTGACGGGCGTGCTGCACATGGGCCATATGCTCAACAACACCATCCAGGATGTGCTCATCCGCCGGGCGAGGATGCAAGGCAAGAACGCCTGCTGGGTGCCCGGCACCGACCACGCCAGCATCGCCACCGAGGCGAAAGTGGTGCAGTTGCTGCGCAAACAGGGCATAAAAAAAGGCGATATCCCAAGGGAGGAGTTCCTGAAGCACGCCTTCGATTGGAAGGAAAAATACGGTGGCATCATCCTAGACCAGTTGAAAAAACTAGGCGCAAGTTGCGACTGGCAACGCACCCGTTTCACGATGGAAGAAAGCCTCAGCCGAGCGGTCATCCATGTTTTTGTTGACCTCTATAAAAAAGGCAAACTCTACCGTGGTCTGCGCATGACCAACTGGGACCCCGAAGCGAAGACGGTTTTGAGCAACGAAGAGGTCATTCACCGGGAGGAGAATTCGCAGTTGTTTCACATTAAATACAATCTCGTTGACGACCCCACGGATGGCATCATCATCGCTACACAACGCCCAGAAACCATCATGGCGGACGTGGCCATCGCTGTACACCCGGAGGAGGAGAAATACCAGCACCTCGTCGGCAAAATGGTGCTTATTCCCTTGATTAACAAGGCGATACCCATCATCGCCGATAGCTACGTGGACCGGGAGTTTGGCTCCGGGGCGCTGAAAATCACGCCTGCCCATGACCAAAACGACCTACAGGTTGGCGAGCGCCACAGCCTGCCCGTGGTGGACATCCTGACCGAGGACGGCAAGTTGAACGCCGAGGCGCAAATCCTCGTGGGCGAAGACCGATTCGTGGCCCGCAAGAAAATCCGCAAACTGCTCGAAGACGCTGGCAACCTCGTGAAAGTGGAGGATTACCGCACGAGCATTGGCCACTCGGAGCGCACGGACGCCGTGGTAGAGCCTCGTTTGACCAACCAATGGTTCCTGAAAATGGGCGGCTTCGCCGCAACGGCCCTTGAAGCAGTGAAAAGCGGCGAGGTGAAGTTTTACCCCGAAAGCATGTGGAACATGTACTACCAGTGGCTGCAGGAAGACAACGTTCGTGACTGGTGCATCAGCCGCCAATTGTGGTGGGGGCAGCGGATTCCGGCGTGGTACGTGCGGTCGGCTGACGGTGGACGGCTGACGGTGGATGGCCCCAACGGCACGGAGGACTTGGTTTTTGTAGCGGAAAATGAGGCAGACGCTTTGGCGCAAGTCCGTGCTGCACTGAACAATAACAACCTGACAATCAACGATTTAGAGCAAGACGAAGACGTAGTGGACACTTGGTTCAGCTCGTGGCTCTGGCCGATTGCCGTGTTCGATGGTTTTGAGAAAACAGACGACCTGAAATACTACTATCCAACCAACGTGCTGGTAACGGGTTGGGACATCATGTTCTTCTGGGTGGCCCGGATGATTATGTCGGGTTATGAATGGTCGGAGGAATTGTTGGGCACTGATTTGAAAGGAAAAATGCCGTTCCACGACGTGTATTTCACGGGCATGGTTCGGGACAACAAGCGCCGCAAGATGTCCAAATCGCTGGGCAATTCGCCAGATGCGCTTTCACTTATCGAGAACTACGGGGCGGATGGCGTCCGCTTTGGGATGCTGCTTTCTGGTTCGGCGGGCAACGACATCATCTTCGATGCGCCGTTCGACCCAGTGACGAAGGAGGTGTTGAACGAAAGCAAGCTCTGCGAGCAGGGACGCAATTTCTGCAATAAAATGTGGAACGCCCTGCGCCTCATCAAGGGTTGGGACAAATCCGATGCCGAGCAGCAGGAGGTGAACGCCCTCGCTGTGGCTTGGATAAAGGACAAATTCGACCAGACCTTGGCTGAAGTGGAGGCCAATTTCACCACCTACCGCCTCGGCGATGTGCTGATGGGGCTGTACCAAACCATCTGGGACGACTTCTGCTCGTTTTATCTTGAAATCATCAAGCCAGCCTTCAATGAGGACGGTACGAGTGAGCCGATTGACCATAAAACATTGGAGGCAACCATCAATATTTTTGAAAAAATGATGGCCGCTTTGCATCCGTTCATGCCGTTCGTGACGGAGGAAATCTGGCACCAGCTGCGTGACCGTCGGGCTGGCAACGATTGCGTCGTGGCAGCTTACCCCTGTGCTGGCCGGGTGGACAAGGACTTGATTCAGAAAGTGGACAAAGCGAAGGATTTGATTACCAAAATCCGGGAAAGCCGCAGCAGCAAGGGCATTTCACCAAAGGAAAGCCTGCGCCTTTTTGCCCAAAACCTGCCAAGCACCCAGGCCATGTTCGAGCTGAACGGACTCGCTGGATTGGTGCAGAAAATGGGCAACCTGAGCGAATTGAGCTTCACCGACGAGGAGCCAGCGGGCACGGTTTCGCTGCTTTCCGGCACAGAGAAGTATTTCCTGGAAATGAACATCACAATTGACGTGGCCGCCGAGCGAGAACGCATCACGAAGGAACTCGACTACTACCGGGGCTTCGTGGCCAGCGTGGAGAAGAAGCTTTCCAATGAAAAATTCGTCGGCGGTGCGCCTGCTGCCGTGATTGACGCCGAGCGGAAGAAACTGGCGGACGGGCAGGAGAAGATGCGGATTTTGGAGGAGGGGTTGGCTAAGTTGGGGTGAGCCTCAAGCTGTTAAAGGACACAGATTGAACGGATTGGACTGATT
>Ga0075012_10006308_pt1 | contig 10763 bp, 1 predicted proteins | sample All_14_2_FD_71474 | JGI IMG/M metagenome (GOLD analysis project Ga0075012, IMG submission 71474) | Freshwater microbial communities in response to fracking from Pennsylvania, USA - Allegheny Zone_MetaG_DW_15 | ecosystem: Environmental > Aquatic > Deep subsurface > Groundwater > Drilled... | reverse complement strand
CTTTCCGTTCGGGGTCGACACTCGCTGGAGGAAACCGTGCTTGCGTTTCCTCTTTAGAACGCTAGGCTGCCAGGTTCGCTTAATGAGCTGGAGAACGGCGTCCTCATCAGCATCCCCAATAATCTGCGGCCCAGTCGAGCTCTCTTCCACTTCCCCAAACACGTCGCTTGTGAGCTCCAGCAAGGTTCGTCTCGACGAAATGTCCAACGGAACTGTTGGGATATGGTTAGTGCAAATGATTTGAGACCAATCAAATCATAAACTGGTGGACTCACCTGAAACAGACGAGATCACCTCCCTCCTCTCCGTCTTTTCTATCGCGGCAAGCCTTTCGGTCAACGATGCCGCCTGGTCAACATTCGTCCAAACTTGCGGAAAAGCCAGGGGCGAGGCCCTCACCGCCGTAGGGACAGTCGTCCTCCCGAGCACCGACGAGGACTGTCTCGCAATTGCCCGGAGATACATCGTTCAGCTTTTGCTTTCAATATTCTGTTTCTGATTGTGCTGCTCGTGGAGACGATTGAACAGCCCCCTGATACCGCGGTACTCGGAGATGTGGTAGGTACTTTTTAGACGCGATAAAATAAGGGTCGCAAAGACTTCATGGCGATTTCAAAGCTCAGAACGGAGTCATCCATCATGCATTTGTGTGCAACTACCTAGTTTCAAAATAAAGCGGATCCACACAATTATTGTTGAGTAAATCCGTAATTTGATTGCACAGCTCCCATCGGATTATTGGACCTAACTGGAATTGAGACACCGCCCCGCAAGGACGGGCAGAAATATCCATCGAGTTGGCATTTGGCAATTGAGCAAATAGGAGTCATATCCGTGGTGTTTCGCATTACGGGTTCTGAACGCGTGGCTTAAGAGTTATTAGAGAAATGGAGCACTCGACGAGCTCTGTAGACTCGGCAATAGCGGGATCGATAGCCGGGTTTGTATCGCGAGTAGTCGTGTCCCCGCTCGACGTCATCAAGATTCGTTGGCAGCTCTCATCGCACTCGAGCCATTCGTTCACCCGGACTTTCAGGCATGTTATAGATACGCACGGGGTTCTGGGTCTGTTTCGTGGGAATCTATGGGGTCTACTCCTGTGGATCAGCTATGGGGCTGTGCAGTTTCCTGTGTACGAGCAGTGCAAACTGTACACAGGCGAATCTGGCCTGGGGCGTGTGTTATCGGGAAGCATGGCGGCTTGCTTTGCTACAACACTAACATTCCCACTGGACGTTCTTCGCACTCGTCGGATTTCCGCGCACTCTCATCACTTCAACAACATTTTTCGTGGCCTTGGACCAGGACTTATGTCGATAGCACCTATGTCAGGGATCACGTTTGCTCTTCATGAATATCTGCTAAAGTCCGGGGTGGAGAAGGCGACGTCGGGGATGATTGCAGGAACTGTAGCTCGAGCAATCATCTTTCCTTTGGACACTATAAAGCGGAGAATGATGGCACAAGGTTTGCAACACGTGGAAAGTGGCAAAACGATTAAACACTATAGTGGTGCGCTTCACTGCGCTCAATCGATTTGGAAGGAAGAAGGGGTTCTCGCATTCTTTCGAGGAGTATCGCCCTCGTTAGTCAAGACAGGTATTGGCTCGAGCATCACCTTCTTCGTGTACGAAACGAGCCTGCACTATTTGAACACCCATCCAACGTTGAGAAATCTCTCATACAAGACGGGCAGCTGATAAACTGTACAATTATGACAATGTTTCGACCATATGAACATATCCTACTGTACGTAACGACTTTAATGATTTGTTTTCTACCTCTATAGTCTACGTAACTGTGCAAGCAAGCGAAGAACCTGAATGAGGCTCCTCAAGGATGAAAAGCTACTCTACTAGCTTCTCGCGTCTCTGCATACGTTTTAGAAAGTAGGAGACCTCCCCAACGAACCCCCGCAGAATGTAAGGCCTATGGGGTGATTGCTGATTGATATGAACGCGGAATCCGGTTGTTACGCACGCGCGTTCAAAGGAATGCAACACGGATGAAGGAAGAAGGTTAACTGACTCTCTTGTAGCCTGGCGAGGCAGAGCCGCTTATTCCCAGTGCCCAAGAGCGAGAAAGGAGCAGTGCTCAAGGAGTAGGAGGTTAAACATGTAGGATTAAGCCATTCTCTCTGTCATACACGATAGTCGACTAGTAGTAGGAGCGAGAACTTTTTCAAAAATCAAACGTGGAGCTACCCGGGTAGATCCGTCTCGTCGATTGACCTCCTGCCCCCCTACAACCTGGTCATCCGTGATTGATGAACGACTTCAGAATAATTTTGAAGATAAAGCTTACTCGTGTACCCCGAAAGTAGTGTTCTCGTCAGCCCATAGGACTGGTTTGCATCGACGCCGTATGTCTTATGTCTTTAGTCTAAGGTTTGGAGAAAGTTTCGAAAACCAGACGCGCGCCAAAAGGTGACCTTCTCGAAGACTTTTGCTTGTTTTGCGGTGGCGCACCGCGAGAAAGGGCGAGGACGACTCTGGGCCTCTTTTGTAACCGAGGGCCCTCTGGGCCTTTCTTCATATCTTGTGCTTTCTACAATTGCCAAAGGGAGAAATGGTGTCGATCGTGTCGCCAAAGTCGTCGTCGATGTCGACTCTCAGGTTGTTGTTTCTGCCCCTGCTTGTATCCTTATTCACTGTTCTGCTGTTAATGTTCTTGTCGATACCGGTCGCGAGCGTCCCGATAGAGGAGGAGTATCTCGCAGCCGCCTGCAATTGTACTCTACTCGAAGTTTGCGACCAGGGCAGGTGTCTGCCGGCGACGTGCTTCAACTTGGAATGGACACCGGAATCAAACGAAACAGATGTTGACTGCGGCGGGGAGCTATGTTCGAGAAGGTGCTCCGTGTCAAGACGGTGTGCGAGCAACCAGGACTGCGCTTCGAATGTTTGCTCGCCGAGGAGGCACGTTTGTCTTCCGAGGGAATGTGGAGACTCGATATTCAGTGGAAATGAGACGGGCATCGATTGCGGTGGGCCTCAATGCGATCCTTGTGGCCCGGGAATGGACTGCGAACGGAACGAGGATTGCGTCTCGAAGAAGTGCGAAACAAACGATCGGTTCATTTGTTTGGATTCAAACTGTGAAGGGCAACCGTGCGGTGAATCGCCCTTCTGTCCGCGGTGTGCTGTGGGGGCCTCGTGTCAACACGATGCCCAATGCGAGTCGGGTCATTGCGAATCGGGCATTTGCTACCATGCGGACTGTGAGCGGTGCGGGGTGAGGCCACTCTGCCCTCCTTGTTCAGCTGGAGAGCCTTGCGAGAATGACTCGCAGTGCGCGTCAAAAAGGTGTTCAGAAATCACCCACACGTGTCTAGCAGAGTATTGCGAGGATGGATCAGGACGGTGCGGAGGTTTGTGTGAGCCATGCGGCGCCGGGGGCACTTGCGATTCAGATGCCGACTGCTCGTCCGGCCTGCAATGTGATCTGGATGCGTCCAAATGTGCCCCTAAGCACTGCTTCGACGGGGTTTTACAGATAGATGTCGAATCCGATATCGATTGCGGCGGGGAATGCATGACGAAGTGCTCTTTCCTAGAGTCGTGTCACGGCGATTCCGACTGTTCGAGGAATGGAATTTGCGACCCGGACGCGAGAAAATGTATTGCTCCATCGTGTGTGAACCAAATAAGGGACCCAGATGAGACGGACGTGGACTGTGGTAACTCGCTAAAATCGGGATGTTTGCCCTGCCAACGATCGGGCAGCGGCTGCTTGGTGCCATCGGACGCCGACAGCTCGATAGGGATGGTCTGCGACGTCAATCTGCAGTCGGTCGTCCCGTCGCACTGTCTAGACGGAAAGCTCACCGGGGACGAAACCTCAGTAGACTGCGGTGGCTCATCTTGCAGTCGCCGGTGTCCCCCGGGTGCGAGCTGCTTGGTCGACAGCGACTGCATGTCCAACGACTGCTTCGAGGGCCTGTGCGTCCCCTTGACTTGTCACAATGGGAAGCGCGATTTCAACGAGACGGACGTGGACTGCGGCGGAGGGTTCTGTCGGCCGTGCTCTCTTAGTGGCCAGTGTCGTCTGGATTCCGACTGTCTGTCGGGGATGTGTTCCGAGTTCAGCTCTAAATGCCAGCCTCCCGAGTGCGCCACCCACTGTGGAGGTCCGTGCGATCCCTGTCCGGACTCGACCCCTTGCTCCTCGGACGGTGACTGCCTGTCCGGGTTCTGCTACGGGGAGACTTCGGACCCTGCCGCGCTGGCCAAAGCGTTCAATCTTCTCCAGGACGCCAGGACGGGCAACTTTGTTTTTCTGGACGCCGCTAGAGGGGTATGTCTCCCTTCTCGATGCCAGTCAAAGTGCGGGAAGGGCGACTGCCCCGGCTGCGCGACGGGGGAGAAGTGTTCTTCGGACGCTGAATGTGCCTCGGGGTCGTGCGACCCGATCAAGCTCATCTGTCACGCGTCGTCGTGCTTCAATAGTGTAAAGGACGACGAGGAAACCGACGTGGACTGTGGAGGGCCGATGTGTCCTCCGTGCACTCTTTCTTCTCAATCGTGCGTCGTTAATTCCGACTGCGCCTCGAATGAGTGCTCTAATACCAAACACAAGTGCATTCCTCTGAGTTGTTTCAACTTGCTGAAAGACAACAAAGAAACGGACGTGGACTGCGGCGGGTCAGAGTGCAACGCGTGCGAATTCATGGGGGCAGGGTGCAAGGTCGACGAGGACTGTGCCGAATCCTTTTCCTGCTCGCCCAACGACAAGGTCTGTATTCCATCGACTTGTTTCAACGGACTGCGCGACTCGAACGAAGTTGATGTAGACTGTGGCCTCGCCGCGTGTGGGGTCCCTTGCAAGGACGGCTCTGTGTGCAACGTCGCGACGGACTGCGCGTCGGGGATATGTCACCTCGGGAACTGTCTCCCCGTCCACTGTGCGAGTGAATGCGGTCAGGTAGGATGTCCCAACAAGTGTGTTCCGGGAGACGTCTGCGAGAGGGATTCTCAGTGCGATTCGGACTCTGTGTGCCTCAACTCGCGATGCGTCAACGAGCGGTCTTGCCAGATGGACTGGAAAGCATCTGGGGCATCGGATCCTTCTGGGTGCGGTGGGAGCAAGTGTGGCAAGTGCGGACCGCATCGTCTGTGCCAGCAGACTCCAGATTGTGACTTTGGACTCGTATGCGATCGCGCCTCTCGCCGCTGCGAGTTTGAAACCTGCTTCGATGGTCTATTAAGCCCCGGGGAGGTCTGCGTGGACGGTGGTGGAGTCTGCAGGCGGCGATGCAGTCTAGGACAGAGCTGTAAGTCGAGCTTTGACTGCGAACGCGGCGCCTTCTGCACCGAGCACGGCATCTGTTCGGACAGGGCCGAGCTCGAGGAGCTCAGATTGAAGGCCCAGCGAGAAGAGCTCCTCTCCAGCGTCAAGATTGTGTCTGCGCTCCCGCCGCTCCCGGAGATGGACGAGATGGACGACAGTTTTCCCAATCCTCCTCCTCCTCAGGATGAGTTCGAAGAGCCTTTTAAATCGCAGAGTATCCGGGCGAGTTTGATCGCATTGGTCGGTCTAAAGCTCCCCGAGGTGAGCATAAGCTCCAAGTCAGACGTGGACTGGACCGCAGCTCTTCTAGCGGTGGCTACTCGGGTCCGATCCCGAATCGACGCTGAGGACGACCGTATCCTCGTCGTGGAGAACAGCGCCAGACAAGCCCTTTTCCAACGAGCGGTGTTGGAAGTTGATTCCCTCTGCGATCCTGCCACTTGCGTGATGGAAGGTCTCTTTTCAGGGTCGCAGATGATCCATCCCCACGTTTTCTACGTCGTCAGTAAGAACGCCGCCGACATCGTCGTCCCAGTGTCAAAGGTCGTTTCCGGTCTGTTCATTTCCCCCGGCGCTCGCGTCACGTTCAGCAAAGGCGCCGAGTCGCATTCACTCAGTGTTGTCGCTGCAGGGTCGGTACTGATGCTTGGACCGGGAGATTCGCGGTTCAGGGGGGGTCTAGTGATTGAAAGGGGCGCTGAGCTCCATCTCCTCGCTGGAGCGACCCTGGCAGGAAGTAGACTGGTCGCGTTCGGGAATGTGGTACTCCACGGCGATGCGGTGATCGAGATGGAGGATCCTATCCAGGTCTTTGGCAAGATGAGCGTGATGGAGCCCGGCGTCCACTTGAAGACGTCCGCGATTGTCCACGGATTAATTCTTCTCAAGGGAGGGAGCTCGCTGCAGCTAGATAAGTCGACCGACATCCACGGCTCCCTAGTGGTGGAGGGAGGCGAGCATGGAATCCTCGACTCGGCCTCGGCAGTGAATTTCATGGATGGAGCCCTGCTCTTGGTGCCGCCGTCCAGCAGACTGTCCTTGGTGGCTCAGTCTCGAGTGCTTCTCGGTCTGTCTTCTCCTTCGGTCCCGTCGCGATCGGTAGCTTGGATTGCGGGGACGATCGAGATACTGGAGCGTTCGGCCCTGACGGCGAGGAACGGGTCGCATGTAGCAGTGCTGGGTGAGGCGGATATCCAGTCTGGGTCGCGATTGGATATAATTGGGACATCCTCGGTCGTCGTCCTCAATCGACTTCTACTGGGAGACCAGACCGTCTTGTCGTTGCAGTCCCCGACTCTTCTGCTCTCGCCGCTTCCCTCGAGGAGCGCATCGTCGACCATCCGGCTCGAGAGCGACCTCGTCATCGTCGATGCCCAGATGTCTACAAAGCGAACGCTGCAGGGACGAATGGATTTCTTCCAGAACGGTCGCATCCTGATGGCGAACAACATGATAGGCTCCGCAGCGGTCGATTTGAACACGACAACGACGGCGACGACCAACCGGGTCGAGTTCTTGGGTCCAGTCGTCGTGTCGTCCATCAGCGAATTCATCGTCGGACTACCCGATCGGCCGTTTCTAGAGCTCGCGTTCATGGCCCAGGTCATCTTCACGCATCCCATCGTCTTTTACTCGAACACGACGGTCGAGTTCCACAGTCAGGCCTTCATCGCCAACTCGGTCCAGAACCATGGCCAGTTTGTGCTCACTGCGCAGGCCTACCTGGTAATCTCACACACCTACACCGGGGCTGGATCGGTCTCAAATGCTGGTTCCATCGTTGTGCTTGGGGACGTGCTCTGTTCTTCACGAAGCTTTACTGGCCAAGGCTCGATCGTTGTCGGATCGGTTCCTTCATCTGTCATGGACACCTTCTCTCAGAGAATCTTTGCCTTCTTGGAGCCCACTGGAGTGTACCCGTGCGCAACCGGGTCGGTCGCTCAGAGGCTGTCCCTTTCGCTGGTGTCCACGACTCAGCTCTTGATCCACTTCTGCGTCCCATCGGGCCAGCGGACTCGAGAAGGACTTCTGGACGTCATACGGCCATCGCTGGACGTCGGGGAACCCGATCCGACGCTCACAAGGCCCAACGGGGTCCCGCTCGCCCCTGGAGAGTCCCTCCCAGACACTGTGCGACTGCTCCCGACGAATTCCCAGCTCAAATCGATCCTGGCGTCCCCAGTAGGGGTGCAGAGAAAGCTGGTTTCGTCCATGACCGAGGGCGGGACCTTGGAGTTCACTCAAGCTGCCAAGGTTGCGGTGCAGGGACAGGTCACCGTGTCATCCACTGGTTACCTCGCGATGAGTCGAAAGGCTGACTGTTCCTTCACCGGGGGGTTTGAGGCGCAAGGGGACGTCTGGATCGGCCCAGATACCTCTACAACGTTCAGCTGGGTCGTGGAGTCCACTTCCAACTTCACCATTGAAAAGACCGCCAACGTGACCTTCACTAGGGCTTCCGCGACCTTTTCCGGGCATCTCTCGCAGTCTGGATCAGTCTCCAGCTTGCTGTATACGAACCTGACTATCGACGGCTTCTTCGAAAACCACGGGGACATATTCTCTGCTGCCTCCTGCTCCTTGAGCTTCCTCGCCCCGCACGGGTCTCGAAATCAGCACTCGTTTGGGCTCTCCCCCGTCTTTTACTTTACGGAAGGCTCCATTCTTGACTCCAGGGGGTACTTGTACTATGGCCCTCGGACCAAGTCCATCTTTGAGAAGGGTTCCCTGATCGAGTCAAGTGGGGTGTTTGTCCTCGAGGAGACGGGATGGATTCTGGTGGAGACTTCCTATCTGTTCCTGGAGGGCACGACGGAGATCCTCGGTCAGCTCATTCTGCGCGGGAAGCAGTCCAAGGCCAAGTTCCTAGGGACATCGTCTCGAGTCGCCGGACTCGTCTCCGCGGAATCCGACGGTCTCGTTGAGTTCTTGAGCAAGGCCGTGTACCTCCAGGCTCCCGGGACGGTGCAGACCAAGACCCGAGGCAAGGTTATTTACGGCGCCCCGCAGGGTGTGTTCAGCTCGGTGGGCGGGTCGATGAACGGCTCCGTAGACTTTGTCGGGTTGGACAGCGTCGTCACGTGGAGACAAAACTCGTCCTTCTCCTGCTACGATACCTGCCAGGTGAAGAGAGTCAACATGACCCTTGAGCGCGAGTGCCGCATGGACGTGTTTGGGAAGATGGAGATGAACGCCAACTTTAGGGCGGAAGAGGGATCCAGTGTTACGATTCACGGACCGAACGGGACCTTGCACATCCTTGGCGGGGACTTTGAGATTCTCGGCAACTTCACCAGCACGGACGGGGGCGAACTCATCCTAGAGAGTCCAAGGATTCTGGGAAGAAGGGATCTCGTCACCGACAGAACGGTGGTCAAGACCCAGTTGTTCTCGACGTCTTCCTGCTCCGGGGAGTCGCTCGTGATCCACTCCGGAGCTTCCCTTCGTCTGGAGACGGGCGATGCGTCCAAAAAGTCCAACAACAAGAAGGATGATGATCTTCTCGGCAGCACATCGACAACGGACAAGACCGCCATTACCTGTTTGGGGACGTCTCCTTTGATTCTTGAGCCCGGGGCGACCTTGGTCATTGCCTCTCATGTGCGGATGGCCCGCAAGCTCATCACCTGGAAGGACTCCAAGTTGATTGTAGAGGAGGGCGCCAAGCTCGAGCTTGCCAACGAGTTTACCAACGTTCTCAGCGGTGACGTTGCGTTGGAGAAGCACGCACAGTTCATTGGACAAGCCGCGGAGATCGAGCTCGAGGGCAAGACGACTCTGGCGATGAACTCTCTCTTCTCCGTCGATACCGGAGAAGTCAAGCTGCAGGACGGAAGTGAGATGATGTGCACCAAGCCTGGTTGCTCAGTCGTCATTCATCACCGCGCGTTCATGTCCATTGCCGCCGCGGGAAGCTCTCTTGCGGTGACCGGGGAGAATGCGTTCTTGGACATTCAAGGAAAGCTCAAGAACAACGGGCGACTCTTGGTGGCTGGCCACGGGACGAAGGCGATGGTCTCTGGACACTACATCGGCCTCGGGGACTTTTCTGTGGATAACTTTGCCAAGGTATTTGTCAAGGGCAGCCTGGTTTCGAGCTTCCCCGGCAAATTTGAGAACTCCGGGGGGTTCGTCATCTTCGTCCGCGGATCCGAGTCGCTGTTTCGCACGCGTAGTTTCGTGCTGGGGGGAATGGCCAAGGTCGTTATTGAGGAGTCGAGCAAGGTCTCGATCCACAGCGAACGCCTCGACTTTGCGCACAAGACTAAGTTCATCGTTAGCGGGGGAAATGTGACCGTCGCACAGTCGTATGTTCAGTTGCAGAACGGTATCCATGATGTTGACGAACACAAAGTGGTTGGCGATGGCAACCTGAACTCCATTCCCACTTTGGCCAATAGCCAACAGCACGGTGTGATCGAGGTGGGCGGATCGTGGATCACTTCTCATAGCTCCTCCCTGGACGTCGTGGGCAGCGTCAGACTGAGACGAGGCGCCCGAATGGAACTCGAGGGAAAACTCAAGTTCTCCACCAGGTCCTTCTCTGACTTTATTCGACTCGAATCAAGCTCCTCCCTCAAGGTCGTCTCCGGAAGTCTCCACGTTTTGCCCGACGTCTTCATGGAAAGCGGGTCCGAACTCATCGTGCTGGGGTCCGTTAAGGTCTTCTCCCGCTTCGTCAACAACGGCGGACTCGTTTCCGTGGAAGGCAAGCTAAGATTCCACTCCAGCGAGGCGTCCTTCAAGTCCGGAACTCTGGACGTCCTCCAAGCGGGTGCGGTGCACTTTGAGAGTGAGAAGTGCGTCGCGGGTCTGGACGATGTCGACCGAGGAGGACATCAAGGTTATTACTTCTCCCACGAGTCGGCGATCCACTCTCAGGGTCTACTGCAGGTCCATCCTTGCGCTCTGATCACGTGTAGCTCCAAGCTGGTTTCCACCGGTGATATCGTCCTCGAGGTCAACTCCAAGATGGTCCTATCGTCCTCCGCGACGTTTGACTCCAGCCTCCCGTCGACGGTCCACCTTGAGGGCGAGCTCGTCGTTGAGAAGGGATCCAGTCTGCGATGGTCCTCCCCGGGCACGGGCACAGCCACGGCCCTCATCCAGGTGTTTGGATCGCTGCAATTCGCTTCCCAAGACCCCGTAGAACTCTCGTTTGTGACCGAGACCTCGGATGTGAGTCTGAGGGAAGACGGCTCAACCACGATGAAGGGCGCGAGACTAGTGGTTAAGGAAAGCGGAATCCTCTCCGGGAGCGCCCAGCTGAGGAACTGCAGCCTCATCGTGCAAGGCAGACTCGAACCCGGCGACCTAGAGCGAGCTGGGGTGTTCATCGTCGACCACGGAGACTTTGAGGTCCTGCCGGGAGGGTTTCTCGAGACGGACGTCCGGCTGCGACGCGCGGATACGGCCGACCCCTCTAAAGCGGCCGCTGAGCTGGCTCACGACGCCGTCGATGTCAAGCACGGGAA
>Ga0075012_10006307_pt1 | contig 10765 bp, 3 predicted proteins | sample All_14_2_FD_71474 | JGI IMG/M metagenome (GOLD analysis project Ga0075012, IMG submission 71474) | Freshwater microbial communities in response to fracking from Pennsylvania, USA - Allegheny Zone_MetaG_DW_15 | ecosystem: Environmental > Aquatic > Deep subsurface > Groundwater > Drilled... | reverse complement strand
CGCTCTGTCTCGGCGCTACGCTGCGTCCGGCACTCGCGAGGCTACACATGCTGGCTGCGCCAGCAAGCTCCGCCGCTCGGCATCGTACTCGCTCCGCTCACGCATGCATCAACCGATCCCAGAACCCATTAGCCAATATAGCTGTGAAAACCAGATTGGTGGCCTGATCAAACTCCAGATTTTGCGTCTGTCCCTCATATTCAATGGTACGGAAACCATGTGGGTTGTCGGCCGCCCCGTGATCACTCTGGTAAAGAGCATGTTGTAATTCATGGATTAGCAACGAGGAGGGATTGACATTACCGATCATTTCCTTGAGTGGAGCACTGATTCGGAAATGGACGATGGCAGCCTCGGGACTCTTATTCTTATACAAGTCGACGAAGCGAGCCCATGATTGGTTAAAGGCTTGCTGTTTGGCCCCGGTGAACATTTCAAATGAAATCTGTATTTTATGATGTAAAGGCATATAATGAGCTAAAGTACCCATAGACATTTTATCGACAAACTCAATTTTAGGTGCCGGGCGCTGAAAATTGATCACTTTAGGATCAAAACCCAGGGTGGCACCGATCTGGTAATAGACCTGAGCGAATTTGTTGAAAAACTCACCGGTTTCGGCCGCTTGTCGATGCTCCGTTGATTGGTTAGAGTCGATAGGCTTAGATTTGCCACCATCGCCACTGCCATTACTGCCACCACCCACCGGTTTACCTTCGAACCAGAACTGAATGATGGCCCGATAAGCCTGTTCGGACCTGGGTATACCCATTGCATCCATCGCTGCATCTATCTCTTCAGGACTGTTGTGTTGAAGATCCCTACCGATACGAGTGATAACCGACCCGAGGCCACTACTGACCCTCATAAAGCTGCCATTGCCAAAATCGGGCATCACTTCGTCCAGATAATTCCCGGCAGTGGTGAATATTCTACCCCCACCTCGATAAGGCAATAACTGTTTGACCGGAGCATAGGAGGTAGCTCCCGGTAAGAAACTTTCGATCGCATTAGGAGGACTACGATGTTTTTCATATTGTCTGATTAGTCTCCAGATCCCATCTAATATCACCCGATATAAGCCGTTGGTGATAAAGTTTTTGAGTGCGTTTTCCGTCTGTTGATTCTGATGCTTGGCCAAACGGTTACGGCTTTGAACCGGTAGATAGTAAGTCTTGTTGATATCGATGATGATATTCATATAGAGATCGTAATTGACAATGGGTCCACCATACATGGCGGTCAGATAGGGTATGAGTTCACCCATGGGAATGGCGTTGGTCAGAAGAATGGAAGGTGCATTGGTGCCAGTGATACGATAGACTGAACCAACCGAGTTTTGATAGACTAAGACTCTATCAGCATGAATAGTTCGGTCGTTGAGACGAACTGGATAGGGTAAAAAGGCCAACGAGGTGTTGATGAAAACATTAAGATCAACGATAAAGGCGATTAGTTCTTCTCGAGTCATTGGGCGCAGGTGAATATTAATCTGAGTGCCTTGGAATTGTTGGGGTACAATTGTTACTCCATAACCGATATCGACTACTCGACCCCCTTCTAAGATAGGGCGAGCCTCGATATGGAGATCTCGGGTGATAATTTCTACCTTACGTGACCATGGTTGGCGATAGACATTGAAGAATCCGGTGCCCATCTCGCCAGTGGAAATTAGTTCCTCCGAGGTCTTACTGGACAAGAAAGGAATCCATAGGCTGAGAAGAGCAGCATCAGGAATCCCAATATAGTCCCGGAAGGAGAGGACACCGCTGTTGTCAGGATTGGTTTGGAAGATAACATCGATAAATTCATTGGGTGATAGACCGGCTGCCAGGGCGGCCCGAATGGCATCGACTGAGTTTTGGGCCTGTTCAGTCAAAACACTGGGAATAAAACCCTTGGTGGTGCCTTCGTTGACGGCAATCGAAACGCTCTGGAATTGAGGTCGACCCTTTTGGGTGTGAAGCTGATGACCTTGAACCTGAGTCAGCAATTGCAGCAGTTGAGGCCGTGTTCTGACTTGATCGGTTTTGGACCAGAAGACATAATCGATCAACTGATTGGCCGAAAACCGATAATCGATTCTGGCAATATCGGGAGATCGGGGTGGCCCTTGGTGGGGATTCTGGCCTATGGTGGTAACGAAGATCTTAGCAGCTAATATCATTGGGTTGAAGAAGATAATTTTATATTTCTCTAAGTAAGTATTCTTACCGAATTGGTGCACCATAGGTCTTTCCGAAAGCCAATTGTCGTAAAAGCTGGGCGAATATCGATGCCGCATCTCGGTCTGAATATACTGGATCGTATCAGGGCGAACATATAGCTCAACTAATTTCTTGAAACCGACTATGACACCGTTCATAATATTAGCCAAGATATCATAGACCAGATAAGCTTCAAATGGATTGCGACTGCTTAGCATCACATCTCTTAGAATGTCCAACCAATAATCATCGGCCCCTTGCAAGCCTGCAGCGATTAAAGATGACAATTCGAGAAACATCTTCGCCGGAAAGAGGCGTTCATCGATCAGATCAATCCTGGGTATCTTGAGTCGACGTCTTTCGTCTATGTTGTTACTTAAGCTACGGAAGAAAGCATCTCGCATTTGGGTCTTAAAATTACTATCGCTTAACACCGTCCCAACTTTTTTGTCTACATAGGTGTATTTGCTTAACACCGGTAAAGGCGAAAAGGGGTAACTCAGCATAGAAATAGTTACAACTACCGTGCCATATGTGGGAACTATGGTCTGGAAATTAGCCAATAGACGTCGAATCTGACTTATGTATTCCAGTGATTGTTCGATATTATCGGCATATTTATTGAACTCGGCGATGGCTGCCAAACATACAATGAAGATATTGATAAGTGGAGATTTTACCGACTCATTATCGTATCTATCGGCCCATAATCTCTCATATGCTCTGCCGGCATTCTGATAATACCGATATACATATGATGCAGTCTTGGAAATTGCGGCCAGCTTGAGATTAGGGCCGAAACTGTTATACTTGGCCTCGATAATATCTAGGAGACTCGCTAGCGAGTCTCTAATCTCAGGAACAGTTATCAATCCATCCAGGGCAGATGTAGATAAAATTTCGTCATAGTTAACAAACCCCTTGAACCTATCATCCAAAACCGAGTGAATAACAACAAATAACTCCCTAGGCAAGGAGGTTTCCGGATCATCATAATTGCGGAGAATGGCCCCGGCATAGCTAGCAACCACCGAACTCTTAAAACCGGGGTTCCGCAGGAGATCGGCATTAACGAAGATGTAGCCGGGTAAACCACCATCGGTCGGATCTAACTTCTGAGCATTGAGGGGGACCAACTGAACATCTTTGAAGATTTTGCGGCCGTCAAAGCTGGTCCGTTTTTGATCCAGAATCTGGTTAATCTGGCGATAGCTGCGCATCAGCGGGGCATCGGGAAGATATGCCACTGATTCTCCTGACCATTCCTTCTTGAGAATGGTGGCTAATTCGGGTGAAGGCACGATGACCAGTTTGGGAATTTCGAAGACTCGTTGACGTGTTCGATCGATGATGCTGGTCAGAGCCGGTTGATTACTGTAGAATTTATAGAGACCAAGATAGGTGAAAAAGTCATTTAATGCTGTCGCCTTACCGTTTCGAATCAGTTGAATTATTATATGCCAGAAACCACGACGTAAATGATCGGCGGTGGATGAACTGACACTGTCGATGACTACATCATCACGGGAGACCGGTAAGGGCGTGTTGATGGGTAGGGTGACTACAATAGTATCCAATGGGTCACTATTTGTGCTTGATTGGATATGAACCACTGCGATATCACCCACCGTGATGACGAAACCACCCAAGGTACTCTGACGGAAACCAGATTCATCGACAAAATCGGCCGGGGTTCGCCCTTGGGAAGCGGCCGACAAACCCTTGGTGCTGATACTAGGAATCAGAGCTGAGCCAAAGAGCACCGGGATGGTGATACCTTCAGCCCAATCACCAACACCGATTTTCTGGTGAGTGACAGTGGCTACATAAGTATTGTCCTTGGATTTGCCGCGACGGTGGGGAGTGACATCTTTAACAAAGTCCAAACGCCGAAGCTGAGCCATGAAACTGGCTTGATCCTCCGGAGTGAATCGCCCGTACAAGGCAACATCGGTGCCGTGTGGTCGGTTAAGAGTAGGGTCGACTGGTATAAATCGACTCGCTAGGGAACCACCCTTTTCATGTATGCGTAAGGCGAAAGGTGTCTGGCCCTGAGGAAAAGAGTTAATTTCCACCCAGCGATCGGTGTGACCAATCAGCCAGTAGAGGAAGGAAAAGAATCCCATCCCAAATTTACCCACACTGGCGGGAGCCGGTTTGCCGCTGGCTAATGCCCGCATACGGCGATAGGAGTCGATAGAATTAACCGGTAATTCAACAATGGATTGATAGGGGTCGGCGAAAATACGAGTGGCGGCCACCCGAATCATAGAGTTAGAAATCTTGTTAGAGATGGCGGAACACATGGCTTCGCCGCTGAGAAATTGCCGGTATTGACCAGAGAAACGACCGCAGATAAGATTGGCGATTTCAAAGTTGAAACCTACCGGTGGAGGTATCTCAGCCCAAGGGGCGGCTGGGGCGAGAGTGGAGGAGGAAGAAAATTCGGGACCTTTCTGGCCTAACCCAGAATGCCCCCAATTTTCCTGGGAAGAACCAGAAAGACCCTGAATTCCCTCGCCCCCGAACCCCAGCTTGGCCACCGTTGCCACCAGATTAATTCCTGCCACACTTCGAATCTTATCTATATGGGTCGTAAGCTCTGGATTTGTCATCAAGGCTGAGGCTTTGATTTGTGCACCCAAAGCACATCCCAGCGCTCCAATTAACCAGACTCGATCAGCCGGATTCGCGGCTTTAACGCCGGGCGAATTAAGAGCGAATCCTAACAGCTTAACGAAGTTGGGACTGGTACTATTAAGGGCCGCAACACAAAGGGCGATGGTTAGAACCACCGCCTTCAAGCCGCCCTCACCTTGGAACGTCTTAGTGTTAGGAAAATTAAGTTTTTCGATAAAAAGTGAGGTTTTAGGTACCTCGCCGCGACATAAAAGAGTCATATGATAAGCGAAAATTCGGGTGGCATCATCCATCAGTGGGTAATTGTAGTGATGATGTAATTCTTCTAACCATACGGCCTTATCGCCGCTAGCCTCGGCCACTAACAAACCAAAGGATGCCAAAGGACGAGGCGAGGGTGGATAGGGTGTATCATCCTGGCTAGTGCTATCACGATCGTCACCCTGAGCTAAGCGTCGAAAAAGAATCCAGAAATCCCTCATATCATCAGTCTTGAGATTTTGATAAAGTTCACGGGTATCAGCAAGCTGGGGATCCTCTTTGAGTTGATAATAGATCTTGGCTAGGCAGCGCCCCAGCACCATACCTAAAAATGCATCACCTTGGACATTAGACATGTTTTATCGGGGGTGGAAAATTTTAAGCGAAAAATGCTACGCTCCAGACCTGACATCGTCGCCAAGCCTAAGCGACGCGACAAGGAGTTATGCCACTATCCAGATAGAAAATAATTACAGATATTAGCACTAATATCTCAATGTACCATTTGACATCTCATAAGAGTGGCATAACTCCTTGTCGCTACGCTCTGGCTCGGCCTCGCGGGAGCAAGGCGCTACGGCGTAGCCGGAGTGCCGCAGCGTAGCATCGCTAAATAGTAACAGATATCAACCCATCATCCGGTAGACTCTGTAAATAAAGGGGATTGGCCCACATAGCTGATCGAGGCTCAATGTAGATTTGGGATCGAGCCGGCGGTGACGGTGCCAGGCTGGTCAGGAAAATACGGGACTTGTCAACCATTCGAATATCTCTAGCTCGAGTCACCGCATCTGACAGCAGCCATTGTTTAATCTGTAACAAAGCTATATCATCCTGCATCAGCGCCGAAGTATTGGGAGTGGGTTCATAACGAGGAATTAAAATAAAACTACTAGGGGCGGAGATGCCGTTTTGGCGTCGATCATCAATCAGGAGAATTCGATCCTCCTTGATATTTTCCGGGTCCAAGGCGATCACTTTGCTCAGGGGCTTGTGATAACCACCATCGGGAAGCTCCTCGATGTCATCCCAGTTCATGACAATGTAAGGTGTCCGCATGCCACGGCAGATCTTGGCCACACACTCGTTAACATAGTCACGCTGGCCGGCTGACCAGAAACAGACGGTGCGACAATATGAGAAGAGGAACATCATGAACGTTAAAAGGTGGGGGCGGAAAACACCCCAATATTTCTCGGCTGCTCCGTGACCCTTTTTGCCACCTAGATCATAGATTGACATTTGGTAGACACGGGAGCGAATTTCTAATAAGTTAGGATCGGTCATAATTTTGGTCAACAGATCAGTTGTTCCCGAGGGCATGGTATGGAGGAGACATGAATCCAGATCTAAAACCACCGTTAGATCGGTCCGGGCAGCCGGAGATCGGACTCCGACAATACGTGAGTAACTCATTTTGAATAATCCAAAAAAATTTTATCTAAAAGATGGTATGGCCGTGGATTTTGGCCGGTGCTTTATTACTAGTGGTATTAGGGACAATTATTTTTTTATTATACTATGCACAAGTGGTGACGGTACAAAATAATTCGGCTGATTTCATTGTCCCCCTTCAGGGCCCGGTGTCAATGTTATATCGTTGTGGGGTGGATTATGACTGTCAAGATTTCTACCAATGTGATTCAATCGAGGGTGTCTGCAAACTGAGTCAGGGACAACCCTGTGATACAGCGGCTCAGTGTCTCAACGGTGGCATCTGTTCCGGCATCTGCACCCTGGGACCCCCGGGGATCATTTCTGGGCAACCCAACGATCCATGTCCTTGTCCAGATAATATGACCTGTGCTCCCAATGCCCTGGGAGCCTTGGCCTTGGTATGTAAATTAAACGCCGATGAACCCTGTCAAACCGACTCTCAGTGTCTTAGCACAGATTGTCAGAATAATTTTTGCACCCCCGGTCTTCCCGACGGCCAACCTTGCACGGTCGACCAAAATTGTCAATCACAGAATTGTTCGCTGGGCTGGTGCCAACCAGCAGATGTCACTACCGGGGAAATCGGCGCTGTCTGTACCGTTCAGGGTCAGCCGCCCTGCAATCCGGGTGTGGCTTGTATCAGCGGTGTTTGCGGTCAACCCGAGTCAGGTCTGGGTCTTTCATGCGACGCTTCCACCGCCTGCAGCGAACCTATGCAATGTGGTAATATTTCTAACAATGCTCCCTGTCAACCAGGCCAGGGTTGCTACTGCCAATATGAGTTTGACCAAAATGGCCTTATCTATCGTCCCGATCCTAACGGCTGTTCAGTGGTGGGTGTTTGTGGTCCCGATTACACCTGCACTGCTGGTATCTGCCTGGCTGAGGCTGATCAGCCCTGTCTGACAGGAACCAACTGCCTCTCCGGAGTTTGTGGGACGACAGGGGGTGTTTATTCAGCAGTCTTTACTTATTTTGATCCAGATTCACAAGAAACGGTCAGTACCACCCTGCCCAGTTCGGTCTTTGGTAGTTTCACCATTGAATGGCAACTGTTAACTGCCGGCATTCCAGCACCTTTAGGAGTTCAACGGCTGCTAGTTAACTATCCAGCTGGGGTGGAGACGGTTTACTATATGGTGCCGGGTAACCCTCTAGCGCCCACTACTACTGGCATCATCGGTTTGGATGGAGTTACCCGCATCAATGGTTACGTCTCTAACCCCAGCGGTAACTTCACTTTGTTGGATGCGGTACTTTTTGGCGATGGCCAGGGTTTGCTCCTCTATTCTCAGGTCACCGACACTGCTTCCAACACCGTTATCTATAACCTGGACGGATCTCCTTATAATCCAACTACCGGAACCGGCTTACCCGGAACACAATACTCGGGTGATGTGGCCCTAACGATCGCCGGAATCGATATTTCCACTGCGGGGGATGTTCTGGCCCTGGACAACACCCAGACTCTCTACGTTAAACGACCAACGGATACACAATTTTCTAAAGCTAAAGATACCACCACTGGTGCCACTATTACCGGTGTTACTGTGCCACGATTCTATCCAGATGTGGGTGGTTTCCCTCCCTATCAGAATATTGGTTTTATCATGCCATACAATGTAGATGGAACCAATTATGGTAATATTCTCCAATTCACCGGAAATATAGAAGGAGCGTTATACCCCGTTTTCGACCCGGAACGTACCGGAGGTGTGGGTTTACATGATCAATATAATGTTGTAGATCAAGGGGCTTACGCCGATCCCACATCCGGTATTGTGGGTGGTTCATTTATCATTGTGGCCACCAATCAGGCTACCGGTCAAACCAATATCTTTTTGACACCGGCTTCAGGTAACCAACCCATACCCGGCTACGTCAATAACCTGGCCAGAGTGGTGTCGAGTCAGACCGGCTTTTATTTATATGTAACGGGGAGCTGCGCCTAGTATAGCTGGCACAGCTATATTGGCCGGAGAGTACAGATCTTGATTTGGGAACGCCTAGCCTCGTTACGGTTGTAACGAGTGAAAGATGAGATTTGTAATCTTGATTCGGGTATAGACAAGCCACAAAATCGATATCCAGTATAGATAAAACAAATAAAATAAATCATAATTAATATTTTTTAAAATCGACCATGACATCTCATCGCAAAAACACTTTACCTGTTTGCCTTCAAGAAAAGCACTTCATCAGGTTATGTCAGAAGCAGAACCTCAAAGAATCGGATCTGCTGGACTATGTCCAAAAAAATGATATTTGTTTTCGCAGTTCCACTATCCTGGCGGTGACCGCCTTTTTTGGTATGTGGGATCTGACCCAATATCTTTACACCAAGGGGGTGCCCACTAAAGGTGCCTTAATCCATTTAGCAAAAAATTGCCGTAACAACTACAGCCTGGTTCATCAACTCTCGATCCTTTTGGCATCCAAACTAGATGCCGAAGAGGCGGGTCAGGTACTGGAGTTATGCTCCACCTTCTGCACCATTTCTGTCTGTGAAGCGTTGGTGCGTGATCTTCTTTCTCGCGGGTATCGCCCCGCAGATACCTTTGTCACTGAATATTATGAATTACCTTTCATTCAATATCTGGCAGAAATAGACCCTGAATGTATCAAAAATGCTTATGCCAAGCATCCAGAAACCGGGGTCCATTGCATCCAAGCCATCGACCTTCTTGTTTCGCTGGGTGTCGTCTTCAACTACAGCGAAACCTTGTTGATGCTGATTTCCCGCAGCATCAATAAATTTACCATGCAGTTGATCTCCCAGCTGATTCAACTGGGAGCCGATGTCAATTATAAACAGGGTTCGCCGTACGCTCATTCTTTACATTACAATCAGCAGGAAATCTCTCAACTGCTGGAAGCAGCCGGTGCCGATAAGAAGCTGGCCAGCAACACTCTATATGTCTTGCTCAAACACAGTCGCAACTTCAGCATCGACCTAGAAGATTGCCTGTATATGGGGGCTGATCCCAACTCTTGTCCCGAGACTTTAGTTGAGGTCTTCAACGAGATGACATTCGAGAACTGGTCTCAACTATTGGATCGGTTGGTAGCAGAGCATGGTATGACCCTGGAAACAGTGGAACGGGTCATTTTGGCCACTCACAAATATATTAATGGATTCAATATTAAAGATTTTATCACCTATGCTCATGGACGAGGTCTCAACCTGGCCATGGGCGGAGGCTTCTTTTTGCGGAAACTCTTTGATATTTTTCCGGTGGCGGCCGATCTCAAGTATCTGGAAATCCTGCTGGCTGGCGGCTGTAAGATTTCGGAAAATAACTATGAAGCCTTGATGCTGATTTTACCCGGCTGCTCCAAGGATGTTTTCCGGGATTACATTTTGGGAACAAATCTGGTTTTACCCCGGCACAATCCCCGAGTCAGGCGATTCTTGGGGATGGATCTTAAGTTTTATTTGGGTGCCTATAACTCCAAGCTGACCATGATGACCAGCTATCCAGAAGAAGTACTGGGAGACGTTCCCAACCGCAGCTATGAAGACGACTATATGGTCGTTAAGGGTGAGGGAAAAATAGATTATATCTACGCCGTCTTTGATGGCCACGGAGGCCGATTGCGAGCCAAGACGGCTCCCGGCCGCGCCTATGTCACCTGTCAGAATCACATCGCCTATGCCGCCATCTACGGTGACAATATTACCTCACTGAGTCGTTTTATAGAGATCGAGATAGACAAACTGGCTGATCCCTGCATCGGTGTTGAAGATGCCATCAAGCAAGCCTTCGTCAGCTTCGATGAAGCTGCTTTAGCGGCCGGCTATATCGCCGGTACCTGCGTGAGTATGGTGATTTCGGTGGTGGGTCAGAAATATGTTGTCAATCTGGGAGACTCACGAACAATTGTCTATAATCAGGAGAATAGTCAGATCCTCTTTCAGACTCGCGATCATGATGCCACCAATCCGGCCGAGGTGGAACGGGTGATCGCGGCCGGCGGCAAGGTTATCACCGGTCGAATCAACCAGTCACTGATGGTGTTTCGGACTTTGGGTGACTACAAGTTCAAATTCAATAAGACTCATCTCTATGACCCGATCAACGGAGCCGCCTCAGCTGTTCCAGAAGTGACTCGATTATCGATTCCTTCCGGGGTGCACAAAGCCCGAGTCATCATCACATCCGACGCACCCTATAGCAGCGATATCGGACTGAGCTGCCAAGACATGGTAGAAATAACCC
>Ga0075012_10006305_pt1 | contig 10766 bp, 12 predicted proteins | sample All_14_2_FD_71474 | JGI IMG/M metagenome (GOLD analysis project Ga0075012, IMG submission 71474) | Freshwater microbial communities in response to fracking from Pennsylvania, USA - Allegheny Zone_MetaG_DW_15 | ecosystem: Environmental > Aquatic > Deep subsurface > Groundwater > Drilled... | reverse complement strand
GATGATCTTGTCCAGATGCAGCTTGACCCACGGCAGGTTGCCAAAGAAGTAGCCCACCGTGACGATGCCGACCACCCACAGTGTGCCGCCCAGCACGTCGTAAAAAGTGAACTTGCTGCGCGTCATCTGCGCCACACCCGCCACAAACGGCGCAAAAGTGCGCAAAAACGGCATGAACCGCGCCGCCACAATGGTGATGCCGCCATACTTTTCGTAAAACGCGTGCGCCTGGTCAAACGCTTTTTTGTTGAACCAGCGCGAGTCTTCCCAGCCAAACACCTTGGGCCCAAAGTAGCGCCCGATCATGTAGTTGGACTGGTTGCCCAAAATCGCCGCCGCCAGCAGCAGGCTCACGGTCAGCGGGTAACTCATCAGCCCGACACCACACATGGCCCCCACCACAAACAGCAGCGAGTCACCCGGCAAAAACGGCATGACCACCACGCCGGTCTCGACAAAGATGATCAAAAACAGCAGCGCGTACACCCAGGCACCATAGGTCTGCACAAACACTTCCAGGTGCTTGTCGACGTGCAGGATGAAGTCGATAAGGGTCATGATGATGTCCATGGCGGGCGATTATCTCTGCCAGCACCTGCTGGGCCATGCTCTGGGGTTGAACGGGATGGTCGCGTGAAGCCATTACGTTTGTGGTGCTGGTGCAGTCGGCGCAGTTTGACGGCTATCGCAGACGCGTGGTGCTGACCCGGTCCTGGCGATAGAACGGCCTGCCCAGACGGATGCCGGTCCAGCCCAGATGCGCTGGTACAGTTGCGACCTTGGGCAGGGGCTGCTATTTAAATTTGAAAATGCCATGATCGCTGCCACCGCGCTGGCTCACCAGCTCACTCTCGTCACCCGCAACACGCGCGACTTTGCCGCGTTCAAGGTCCCGCTGCTTAACCCGTTTGATGTTTCTCATGTCTGATCCCCTCGCCCAGCCCCTCTTGCGCCGCCCCATCCGCGAACTGCCCGACGAACTGATCAGCCAGATCGCCGCAGGCGAGGTGGTGGAGCGCCCGGCCTCGGTGGTGCGCGAGCTGGTGGACAACGCGCTCGATGCCGGTGCCAGCCAGATCACCGTGCGGCTGCTGGCCGGTGGGGTGCGGCTGATCAGCGTGGAAGATGACGGCTGCGGCATCTTGCCTGATGAGTTGCCCGTCGCCCTCAAGCGCCACGCCACCAGCAAGATTGGTAGCCTGGCTGACCTGGAGTCGGTGGGCACCATGGGCTTTCGCGGCGAGGCGCTGGCGGCCATCAATTCAATCGCCGACTGTGCCATCCTGTCACGCGCGGGTGGCCAGGACCATGCCTATCTGCTGGCAGGCCAAACCGGCGAACTTAAACCCGTGGCGCGCGCTGTAGGCACCACGGTGGAGGTCAAGGAGCTATTTTTCAGCACGCCTGCACGGCGCAAGTTCCTGAAAACCGACGCCACCGAACTGGCGCATTGTGTGGAAGCCGTACGCCGCCACGCGCTGGCGCGGCCCGATGTGGGTTTTGCGATCTGGCACGAGGGCAAACTGGTGGAGCAGTGGCGCCGCTGCGGTGCGTTGCGCAGCCTGCCCGCGCTGGAGCAGCGCCTGGCCGACGTGCTGGGCAGCGATTTTGTGGCGCAGTCGGTGTGGGTGGATTTCTCCAGCCGCGCCGCACCCGGCCAGCCGGACTATGCACCGGCCATCAAGGTCTGGGGCCGCGCTGGTGTGCCAGACGCTGCACGCTCTAGAGCCGACCAGCAGTTTTGCTACGTGAACGGCCGGTTTGTGCGCGACAAGGTGGTGACCCACGCCGCCCGCAGCGCCTATGAAGACGTGCTGCACGGCCACCGCCAGCCGGTGTATGCGCTCTATATTGAGATGGATCCGACGCGGGTGGATGTGAACGTGCACCCGACCAAGATCGAGGTGCGTTTTCGCGACAGCCGCGACGTGCACCAGGCCGTGCGCCGCGCGGTGGACAGTGCGCTGGCCGTGCCGCGTGCCGCGGCGGCAGCATCCGCGGCGACCGGTGCCTGGTCACCGCCTGGCGCGTCACCGATGGCCACAGCAGGTGATCGCCCCCTTGATGCGTCGCTTTCGCCTCCTGTCTTGATGCCCCAAAGACAGCAGGCGATGACTTTTGCGACACCTGTCGGGCACCGGGTCAGTGATCTGGGTGCGCTGTGGGGGTCATCGGCTGAGCGCCAGCCTGTCCATGCCGATACTGCTGCGACCGACGACTGGCAAGCGCTCGCTGGTTCAAGCCTCACACCCGAGCTCGCCACCAAGCAGCCCGACACGCCAGCCTCACCCGGCGACCCCTTCGCTGAAGCCTCCATCTGGCCGCTTGGCCGGGCGCTGGCGCAGTTGCACGGTGTCTACATCCTGGCTGAAAACGCCCAGGGCCTGGTGCTGGTGGACATGCACGCCGCGCACGAACGCATCGTTTACGAGCGCCTGAAAGCCCAGTGGGCAGACCGGCTCAGCGGCCAAGCCATGGCCCGGGGTGACAAAGAGGCGTCATTGCGGGCGACGGCCCGCCATCCAGGGCGCCCGGATGACGGCCAACGCCTGACAGCCGACGACCTTCGCGCCCATGACGTCGGCCCGACCGCGCCGCGACTGCCCAGCCAGCCGCTGCTGATTCCCGCCACCTTTGCCGCCACACCCGCCGAAATCGCCACGGTTGAGCAACACGCTGCCACGCTCGAATCCTTGGGTCTGGAGATCACGCCGTTTTCAGCCCGCACCCTGGCGGTGCGCGCGGTGCCGACCACGCTGGCGAAAGGTGACGCGGTCGAGCTGGCCCGCAGTGTCCTGGCCGAGCTGGCGCAGCACGAGGCCAGCGGGGTGATCGCCCGCGCCCACGATGACTTGCTCGCCACCATGGCCTGCCACGGCGCGGTGCGCGCCAACCGCCGCCTCACCCTCGAAGAAATGAACGCTTTGCTGCGCCAGATGGAAGCCACCGAACGCTCAGACCAGTGCAACCATGGCCGCCCCACCTGGCGGCAACTCAGCATGAAGGCGCTGGACGCGCTGTTTTTGCGCGGGCGCTAAGAGCGGGTCAGCCGCGCGACTCTTTGGTCACCAGAAAGATCCCGCCGCACACCAGCACCAGCGCCAGCACGTTCTTCCACTCCAGAATGCTTTCACCCAGGAAGATGGCCGACAAAATCGCACCAAAAACCGGGATCAAAAAGTTGAAGATCGTCACCAGCCCGACCCGGTTGTACTTGAGCAGAATCGTCCACAAGGCAAACGCCACCGACGACAACAACACCAGATAAACCAGCAAGGCCGAGGCCTGCCAGCTGAAGCCGCTCAAGCTGCCGCCAAACAGGGCGCCGCCCACGGTGAGCGCGACGCCGCCAATGGCCAGCTGGTAGCCGGTCAGCACGACAGAATCCATGTCCTGCGACACCTTTTTGCCGTAGATGGACGCGGCAGACAGGATGAACGCCGCCATCACCACACTGCCTTCACCCAGCAGCGTGAAGTGAAAGTCCAGCAGACTCTGGTTGAAATTGACCACCATCACGCCGACAAAACCCACCGCACAGCCAATCACCTTGTTCCAACTCAGCCGGTCGTTGTGGTAGATGAAATGCGCCAGCAGCACGCTGAAAAAGGTGCCGGTGGCGTTCATGATGGAACCCTTCACGCCGGTGGTGTAGGCCAGACCGATGTAGAAAAACACGTATTGCAGCGAGGTCTGGGTCAGCCCCAGGGTGGTGATTTCACCCAACTTTTTCCAGCTCAAGCCACCCAGCGCGCGCCGAGTCAGCACGGCCATCAGTAGCAGCAAGCCGCCGGCCGCGATAAAGCGAACACCGGCAAACACCATCTTCGAGGGAATATCGTCTGCAGCAATGGCAAACAGCGCGTAACCATTTTTGATGGCGGGGTAGGCGCTACCCCACAACAAACAGCACAGCGTGGCCAGCAAAATCACCACCTTGCGCTGGGAAAAAAACGGATGCGTTACCAAAATGGACTCAACTTTTTCAACAGTTTGACAACCCTCAAGTGTAGTTGCCAGCGCGCCGGCACCCTGGATCACGGCCTGCTCGCATGGAAGGCCAGATAGATTCGCCCCCAGGCCATGGCGCCACCTCCACGCGCGTTCAACCTAAAATCGCTGCCCTCACTGATCTCCTGCATCCCAACAGCGCCCCGCGCTTCATCTTTTGATTTCCCCACTCCAACACCTTTTCCGCCACCCTGCCGCCCGCTCACGTCTGCAAACCGAGCTGCGCGGCCTGTGGCATCTGGCCTGGCCGATTCTGGTCGGGCAACTGGCCACCGTCGGCATGGCCGTGGTCGATGTCGCCATGGCCGGGCACGCCTCGGCACAAGACCTGGCCGGGGTGTCGCTGGGCGTATCCATCTGGAACATGCTGATGATCACGCTGATGGGCATGGTGATGAGCGTCAACCCGATGGTGGCCCACCAAGTGGGCGCGGGTGACTTGGGCAGCGTGCCGCACATCGTGCGCCAGGCACTCTGGAAGGCGCTCGCTGTGGGGCTGGTGGCGATGCTGCTGGCCAACGCGGCCGCCCTGCTGTTTGACCACATGCAGCTGGAGCCCTATGTGCGCGACCTGGCCAAAGGCTTTGTGCTGATCACCAGCGCGGGGTTACCGCTGTTTGCGCTGTACCGGGTGCTGTATGGCTACAGCACCAGCCTGAACCAGACCAAGCCGCTGATGGTGATTGCGTTGCTGTCGCTGGGGCTCAACATCGTGGTCAACAGTCTGCTGGTGTTTGGCCAGCTGGGTTTTCCCCGGCTGGGCGGCCTGGGCTGCGCCTGGGCCACGCTGATCACCGTGGCCTTCAATCTGCTGGCGTTGGTGTGGTGGATGCACCGCGCAAGCGCCTACCGCGCAACCTGGCCGCTGGGCCACTTTGAACCACCCCACTGGCCGCAGATCAAAAGCCTGCTCAAACTCGGCCTGCCCATTGGCGTCACCTACTTCGCCGAAAGCAGCGCATTCAGCCTGATTGCGCTGCTGATTGCCGAGTTTGGCAGCACGCAGATGGCTGCGCACCAGATTGCGCTGAATTTCACCTCGCTGGTGTTCATGGTGCCGCTGAGCCTGGGGCTGGCGCTGCTGACCCGTGTCGGCCAGTCGTTGGGCGCGGGGGATGCCACGTTGGCGCGTTACCAGGCGTGGGTGGGTGTGGCGGTGGGGCTGGTGGTGGCCACCGTATCGGCAGCGTGCATGGCATTGGCAGCCACGAAGATTGCCAGCGCCTACACCTCGGATGCAGCGGTGATCGCGCTGGCGGCGCAGTTGCTGCTGCTGGCGGCGGTGTTCCAGCTGTCAGACGCCACCCAGGTCATCACCAGTTGCGCCATCCGCGGCTACAAAGTGACGCGCTCACCGATGGTGATCCACCTGACCGCGTTTTGGGCCTTTTCCCTGCCGTTGGGTTATGTGCTGGGCTTGGCGCCGAGTTGGATGCCTTGGCGCCCGGAGCAGCCCATGGCCGCGCAAGGTTTCTGGATCGCGCTGATTCTGGGCCTGACGATTGCCGCGCTGGGGCTGGTGCTGCTGCTGCGCCGGGTCGCACGCGCCCGCATTGCCAGCTGGCCAACCCCATCAAGATCAATCGCTTCTTGACCCCTCACGGCCGGATGGTGAATCCGCCCGCGCGTTGGCGGTCATCCATTTCGGCGATGCTGGCGGCCAACGAGTTGCCTGACTGTTCTACTGCCAGACGCAGTTCGCGCTCCAGCTGGTCAATGCGTGCCAACAGGGCGGCTTTGACCTCGCCATCGGCGGCGTTCTGACGTTTGAATTCGGCCTCCAGAAACGTGCGCAGCTCGGTGAAACGGCTGGCTTCGGCCTGATCGGCCAGGTTGCGGTTGCTCTGCAACTCTTTGGCGTGGGCGCGGGCATCAAACATCACCGTGGTTTGCAAGTACAGCAAATACACCAGAAACATCGCAATCAGCGCCACCATCAAGCCCAGCAAAATCAGCCCCAGCGGCGCCTGAATCTCGGCCACACCCAGCGACAGCGCCGTGGGAGACATGATGACGGCCCAGTTCAGCACGGTGAATCCGGCAATGGCCAGCAACACCAGCAGCAACAACAGCGTTCGTAGTTTCATCAGTTTCACCTTTCAAGAGTTTCCCGGCACAAAAAACAAACGGCCTGTACCTGCATCCGCAGGCCAGGCCGTTCACCGGGGTTGGCCGTGGGTCAGTGTAGCGGCACGCCGGTTTTTTCCTGCAATTCGTCCATGCTAACCCCGGGCGCACGCTGCACCACCTTGAGCCCGTGCGGTGTGATGTCCATCACCGCCAGGTCGGTGATGATGCGGTCCACCACGCCCACGCCGGTCAGCGGCAGCGTGCACTCAGGCAGGATCTTCAGGTCAAAGCTGCCGTCTTTCTTCTTGGCCACGTGCTCCATCAGCACCACCACACTTTTCACGCCGCCCACCAGGTCCATCGCGCCGCCCATGCCCTTGACCATCTTGCCGGGGATCATCCAGTTGGCCAGGTCACCGCGCTCGCTGACCTGCATGGCGCCCAGAATGCTCAGGTTGATCTTGCCGCCGCGAATCATGGCAAAGCTGTCGTGGCTGCCAAAAATGGCTGAACCGGGCAGCGTGGTCACGGTCTGTTTGCCGGCGTTGATCAGGTCGGCGTCCACCTCGTCCTCGGTGGGAAACGGGCCGATGCCGAGCATGCCGTTTTCACTTTGCAACCAGACCTCGATGTCCTTGGGCACAAAGTTGGCCACCAGGGTCGGCAGGCCAATGCCCAGGTTGACATAAAAACCGTCCTGCAATTCCTTGGCGGCAATGGCCGCCATTTCGTCGTGTGTCCAGGCCATGATCAGACTCCTTGGGGGGTGGAAGGGGTGATGGTGCGCTTTTCAATGCGCTTTTCGGGCGTGGCGTTGAGCACGAGGCGGTTCACATAAATGCCGGGCAGGTGCACGGCGTCGGGGTCAAACGTGCCGGTCTCGACGATTTCCTCCACCTCCACCACGGTGATCTTGCCGGCCATGGCCACCGCCGGGTTGAAATTGCGCGCTGTGCGCCGGAACAGCAGGTTGCCACTTTTGTCGGCTTTCCAGGCTTTCACCAGCGACACATCGGGCACCAGGGCGTGCTCCAAAATGTAAGCGTGGCCGTCAAAGACGCGGTTTTCCTTGCCCTCGGCGACCAGCGTCCCCACGCCGGTACGCACGTAAAACGCCGGGATACCCGCGCCGCCGGCGCGCAGCTTTTCGGCCAGCGTGCCTTGCGGGGTGAATTCCAGCTCCAGCTCGCCAGCCAGGTATTGGCGCTCAAACTCCTTGTTTTCGCCAACGTAGCTGGAAATCATCTTCTTGATCTGGCGCGTTTCCAGCAGCTTGCCCAGGCCAAAGCCATCGACCCCGGCGTTGTTGGAGATGACCGTCAGGTCTTTTTTGCCGCTGTCGCGCAGCGCGTCAATCAGCGCCTCCGGAATGCCACACAGGCCAAAGCCACCGACCGCCAGCAACTGGCCGTCTCTGACGATGCCACGCAGCGCTGCGTCTGCCGAGGGGTAAATTTTGTTCACGCCAGAATCTCCGAAGTTGATCAATGTGGCAGGAGCATACTACCTAGCCTACTACGTAGTTTTTCGTAAAGTACAAACCCTAAGAACCCGGTTTGGAGACCCATGGAGATCGACTATCGCCTGGCCTTTGAGCTGGCCCCGGTGGGGCTGGCCATGTCACGCAACCGCATCATGGTGGACTGCAACCGCCACCTGTGCGAGATGTTTGGCGCGCGCCTGGAGCAACTGGTGGGCCAGTCGTTTCAGGTGCTGTATCCCAGCGCGCAGGAGTACGAGCGCATTGGCGCGCGCATTGCCCCGCTGCTCAACCGCCACGGCACCTACTCAGACGACCGCATCATGAAGCGGCTGGATGGCCGCTTCAAAGGCGAAACCTTCTGGTGCCACGTGACCGGGCGCGCGCTCAACCAGGCCGCACCGCATGAAGCCGGCATCTGGACGTTTGAAGACCTCAGCGCCCGGCGCCCGGTGAAAGCCGAATTGACCCCGCGTGAGCGCGAGGTGGCGGCGCGCCTGATGGAGGGCCTGACCAGCAAGGAGATCGGCCGCGCGCTGGACATCAGCCACCGCACGGTAGAAATTTACCGTGCCAAATTGATGCGAAAATACGCCGCTTCCAACACCGGCGATCTGGTGCACAAACTGTTGGCGGGCTGAGCCCCGCAGTGGCACGGATGTTGCTGAAGCTTGCGCGACATGTTTCAACCCGTTTTGAAACAGTCCCACCCCTTACTCAATCGAGTTACAACCTCAAGGAGATGTCATGGTCACCACCAAAAAGCCAGCTGCCACCACCGCTGTCGCCAAGCCTGCAGCCAAGAAGACGGTCGCAACCAAGCTTGCAGCCACACCCGCAGTGACAGCACCGGCGGTGGAGGCTGTTGCCAAACCTGCCAAAGCCGCACCCGCGGTGGCCAAGCCAGCCGCCAAACCGGCAGCCAAGAAAGCCAGCGCCACCAAGCTGAAACCGTCCACCGCACCGATGCCGGTGTTGACCACCGAACAACGCAACCATTACGTCTCGGTGGCGGCGTTTTATATTGCCGAGCGTCGTGGCTTCACCCTGGGCAACCCGGCCGACGACTGGATGGCCGCAGAGGCCGAGGTGGATCGCCTGATCGCCAGCGGCCATTTCACGGCCTGAGCACCTCGCCCTGATGGCGCGCTGGCAACCCTGATGGCGCGGGGGCCAGCGACCCGCCTCCCCAACAAGTCAGCTGACCACCTGGCGTAGCCAATCCGGCAGCGCGATGGCTTTTTGCTTGGGAAAATCCACCCAGATGGTGGTGGCACCGCCGGCGGCACACATCACATCGGGCCGGTCGGCACGCGCCATGGTGGCCCAGGTCTCAAAGGTGGTGCGCGCCGGGTCGCTGGTGTACAGCTTGATCAGCACATCCCCCGGATACTCCAGCTGCTTGTAAAAATTGCAGAACGCGTTGACGATGACCGGCCCTTCTCCGGCCGGCGTCGGCATGGCAGCAATCGACCGCATCCAGTCCACCCGCGCGGTTTCCATGTACCTGAAATAAGTGGTGTTGTTGACGTGGTTCAGCGCGTCCATGTCACCCCAACGGATCGGGATGAGCATCTCGAAAACCAGTTTCTTCTGTTCCGGCAACTCAAGTTTCATGATGACTTTCTTTGATGGGCCGCGCGCACGGACTGGCCCGGCCAGACCCACTGGGCGCGCGGCGCAATAAACACTTCCATGACCAACAGCGGTGCGCCCTGACGCAAAAACACCGACCGCCGCACGGGCAAACTGCGCGCCAGCGTCTGCGCGGCGGGGCACCCGGTGGCGGGCAACGGCGCAGGCTCCGTTGGCGCCGGGCGTTGCGCCCGCTGCCAGGCGCGACCCACCTGGCGCCGCAAAGCCGTTGTCGGCTGGGCCAAACGGTATTGCAAAGGCTGGCGGACGATGCCGCTACGCCGAAACAACACGTCAGCCAGTGGGCGCGACCCCAAACCCCGCACAGCGCGCCAGGCACCCAGCGAATCCGGCTGGGTCGTGACGCTGCGGGCCAACACCCGCGGCACACCATCGACCTTGAGCAACACCTCGCGCACATGGCCAGCGGCCGGGCCTGTCAGCCCCAGCGCAAGCGCCTCGGAACGCGTCAGCGGTTGGCGCCCCTGGCCAATCACCTGCACGGAAAACACCTCGCCGGTGGCAGCCAGGCGCGCGCTCAGTGAGCCGGTGGCCTGCAACCAGCGGCGCAAGCCGCCACGGGCAAAATTGTGCTCGGTCCAGCGCATCATCGGTGCGCCCTGATCGAGGCCAGGATGCCCAAGGTGAACAGCCCTGCGGCCAGCCATTGCACAGGCGTGGGCCAGCCAGCGTCCCAGACAAACGCGTAAAACAGCCCGAACAGGGTTTCACTCACAATCAGTTGCCCGGCCAGACTGACACTGAGGCGGCGGCTGGCCAGGTTCCACAAGATACTGCCGGCCCAGCCCGAGCCGATGCCGGTGGCGATGCAAACAACCGCTGCCAGCGCTTTGCCATCCTGAGCCAAAAGCACGTCGGACTCCGACCCCGCCACCAGCCACAGCAGCAAGGCCCCGACCCCGGTGGCGATGCCCAGCCAGTTGGCCCATTCGGTGGCACTCACCTGCGGGTGGCGCTTGAGCCAGGCGGCATTCAGCAGCGCAAACGCCGTCCAGCTGGCCATGGCGCCCAGCGCCAGCAACACGCCCCACCAGAAATCAACGCCTGCCAAAGGCAGCGTCTCGGCGTTGGCCAGGCTGGCTTGCATCATCAGCGCCAAACCTGCCGCGGTGAGCACCAGCCCGGGCAACAGCGCCGACCATTTCAGCCCCAACGGTTTGCCCAGCAACATGACCCAGATCGGGATGGTGCCAATGATCAGTGTGGGCACCTCGGAGCCTGAGGCGTTGATCGACTGGGCCAGCAGCAGGTAATACCCGGTGGCGCCCAGCAGGCTCATGCCCAGCGCCGCCGCCGCCTGCGAAGCGGTGGGCCAGCTGTGGCTGCGCCGGCCCAGCACCATCACCAGCGCGGCCATCAGCCCGAAGCTGATAAATCGCCCGGCCGTCAGGTCCACCGACGACAGCCCCGGTGTCATGCGCGGCACCACAAACACCATGCCCCACAAGGCGCCCGCACCCAGCCCGGCCGCAATGCCGAGCCAGGTGGCGCGGGAGCGGGCCTGGCTGGCGCTAGACCCCAAAACCGTCATCGGCAGAAATCACAGCCC
>Ga0075012_10006303_pt1 | contig 10766 bp, 7 predicted proteins | sample All_14_2_FD_71474 | JGI IMG/M metagenome (GOLD analysis project Ga0075012, IMG submission 71474) | Freshwater microbial communities in response to fracking from Pennsylvania, USA - Allegheny Zone_MetaG_DW_15 | ecosystem: Environmental > Aquatic > Deep subsurface > Groundwater > Drilled... | reverse complement strand
GCCCATCTCGCCATCCGAATCGCGGACAAGCAACAGTTGCTGGAGACGCCTGAAGTCGCCAAACGCCTGGAGCTGTTGATGGGGTTTGTCGAGGGCGAAATCGATGTGCAGCAGATCGAGAAGCGGATCCGCGGGCGCGTCAAGTCGCAGATGGAAAAGAGCCAGCGCGAGTACTACCTCAACGAGCAGATGAAGGCCATCCAGAAAGAACTGGGTGAGTTGGACGATGCGCCAAACGAGATGGAAGACCTGGCGACTCGGATTGGCAAGGCCGGTATGCCCAAGGCCGTTGAGACCAAGGCACGTACTGAACTCAACAAGCTGAAGCAGATGTCGCCGATGTCTGCCGAGGCGACGGTTGTGCGCAACTATGTCGACTGGATGGTCAATGTTCCCTGGAAAGCACGAACCAAGGTGAGGCGTGATTTGCCCTTGGCGCAGCAGGTGCTTGACGAGGACCACTGGGGTTTGGAAAAGGTCAAGGAGCGAATCCTTGAATATCTGGCGGTGCAGCAGCGGGTGCGCAACATGAAGGCTCCGATTTTGTGCCTCGTTGGTCCTCCTGGCGTCGGCAAAACCTCGCTGGGTCAATCCATCGCCAAGGCGACCAATCGGAAGTTTGTCCGCATGAGTCTCGGTGGCGTTCGCGATGAGGCGGAGATTCGCGGACATCGGCGGACCTACATCGGTTCGATGCCAGGACGCTTGCTGCAGAACCTCGCCAAGGTCGGTAGTCGCAATCCTTTGTTCGTACTCGATGAAATCGACAAGATGAGCATGGACTTCCGCGGCGATCCCAGCTCCGCGCTGCTGGAGGTGCTCGATCCAGAGCAGAATTCGGCGTTCAACGATCATTACCTTGAAGTGGATTTCGATCTGTCCGAGGTCATGTTCGTCGCGACGGCGAACTCGCTGAACATCCCTGGTCCGTTGCTGGATCGCATGGAGGTTATTCGCATCCCGGGCTATACCGAAGATGAGAAGCTCGCCATCGCGCAACGTTATCTGGTGCCCAAGCAGCTCAAGGCGAACGGTTTGAAGTCCGATGAGCTTCGTGTGGATGCTGAGGCGGTTCGATCCATCGTGCGCTACTACACGAGAGAGTCTGGCGTGCGCGGACTCGAGCGCGAAATTTCCAAGATTTGTCGCAAGGTGGTCAAGGCGCTCTCGCTGAACGAGTCGGAACTCATCGGCGCGGCGCGCCCGGGCGGAAAGCGAAAGAAGTCCGGTGGACTCAGCGTCACCGGGGATAACCTGCACCGCTTTCTGGGGGTTCGCCGATTCGACTTCGGACGAGTCGAGCAGGACAACGAAATCGGTTTGGTGACCGGGCTCGCCTGGACGGAAGTGGGTGGTGACCTGCTGCAGATCGAGGCAACCGTAATGCCGGGCAAGGGCGTACTCATCCACACCGGGCAACTTGGTGACGTCATGCAGGAGTCGATCAAGGCAGCACAAAGCGTGGTCCGTGCGCGTGCTGAGCTGCTTGGTGTGGACCCCGAGTTTCACCAAAAGCTGGACATCCACATTCACGCGCCTGAGGGGGCAACACCGAAGGACGGGCCGAGCGCGGGTATCGCTATGTGTACCGCTCTAGTCTCGGCACTGACCAAGGTTCCGGTGCGCAAGGATGTCGCGATGACCGGCGAAATCACCTTGCGTGGCCGTGTTCTCCCGATCGGTGGGTTGAAGGAGAAACTGCTGGCGGCCCTGCGTGGTGGGATCAAGACGGTGGTGATCCCTGAGGAGAATGCGAAGGATCTAGCTGATATCCCCGAGAACGTGACGGAGGGCCTGGATATCCGCCCGGTGCGCTGGATAGATCAGGTACTGGATATCGCCTTGGCGCAACAACCAACGCCAACCTCTCGCGCTCGAAAACCATCGGCGACGATGCGCATGCCCGATGGCAAGCGCGCGCGCCCAGCTCGTGCCGGGAAATCGCGTCGGGCGCATTGACCAAACGTCGCAAACACTGCTGAAAGCCCTGATATCACTGCATTTCAGGTTGCGTGGCCTGAGCCGCACTGGTATAAAAACCGCGACGCTCAAGGCTACTTGATGGGGCGGCAATGTCGGTCGGGGACAGGTCCGTTCGGGCTGCGGCAGGGGAGTGTCCGGCCATCAAATCTAACGAGCGACCGCATGGTCGCGATGGGAGTGATAGCAGCATGAACAAGGCTGAATTTGTAGCGGCTGTGGCGGACGCGGCTGAACTGTCAAAAGCGGACGCAGGCAATGCAGTGGATGCGGTGATCGCCGTCATCAAAAAGTCCCTCAAGAAGGGCGATGCCGTCACCTTGGTGGGCTTCGGAACCTTCGAAGTGCGGAAGCGAGCGGCGCGCACCGGGCGTAACCCGCGTACCGGCGACACCTTGAAAATCAAGGCTTCCAAAGTTCCTGCTTTCAAGGCTGGCAAAGCGCTGAAAGATGCTGTAAACTGACGGACTTCGTTGGGTGCTTAGCTCAGCGGTAGAGCGTCTCCCTTACAAGGAGAGGGTCGGGGGTTCGAAACCCTCAGCACCCACCAGCGCCTGCTAAGCAAAAATGGCTGGTCCCTATAGACAGCCGGACATTTTCAAAAGATAATGTCGAGCGGTTCAAGTGCGGAGTGGTAGTTCAGTCGGTTAGAATACCGGCCTGTCACGCCGGGGGTCGCGGGTTCGAGTCCCGTCCACTCCGCCATTTGTTCAAAAGGGCGCCGCATTCGGCGCCCTTTTCTTTTTGTGCCTTGATATTCAGTAATTCCATCGGTGACGTATTCAATTGCCGGTGTCTGAGTTGAAAGGCGCTCCGTTGTTAATCTGGAACTGAACGGTCATCTCACATGTTGCAGACACTGCGCGAGAAAATCACGGGTTGGGTTGCGGCGGTCATCGTCGGCATGCTTGTCATTCCCTTTGCATTCGTTGGCATAGAAAATTACCGAACCAGTTCGATTGCTGATTACGTTGCGAAGGTCGGTGATGTTGAGATCAGTCAGGCTCAATTCGCCCAGCGACTGGAGCAGCAGCGCAATCAGATGCGCAGCATGATGGGTGATCGATTTGATCCGGCTTCGGTTGACTCGATCGAGTCAAAGCGACGCTTGTTGGACAACATGATCGATGCGGAATTGCTGAGGCAGGGTGCCGCTTCCCTGGGCGTGCGTGTCCTGCCATCGCAGTTGCAGGAAGAAATTGGCGCCTTTGAAGCGTTTCAAGTCGCTGGCAAGTTTGATGAAGAACAATATCGTCTGGTTTTGGCGCAACAGGGTCTGACTCCGTCGGCCTTTGATCGACTGATGGCAGATGATCTGCTGGTTCAAGCCCTGCCCGAAGCTTTCGGTACTACGGCGCTGGCCACGTCCGCTGACATTGACGGTTATCTGAAGCTCCGTGACCAGAAGCGCAGCTTCCGCTGGGCCAAGCTTCCTGTTCCCGAGGTCGCCGAGTTGGTTGACGACAAGGACGCGCAGGACTACTACGACGGCCACTCTGCCGATTTCATGACCGAAGAGAAGGTTCAGCTTGATTATATCGAGTTGAAGTCGGCTGATCTGGCAGTGGAAACGGCGATTGACGAGGCGACGCTCCGGCAGCGTTATGAGGATGCTGGAACCCGGTTTGTCGAGCCAGAGCAGCGTTTGGCTAGCCATATTCTTATCCGACTCGATGCCAATGCCGATGCGGATGCTCAGAAGGCGGCCCTGGAGAAAGCACAGAAGCTCAAGGCTGAGTTGGCCCTCGATGGGGCTGATTTTTCCGAAGTCGCGAAGCGTGAGTCGGAAGACCCCGGATCTCGGGCGGCGGGCGGCGACCTTGGCTGGCTTTCTCGCGGTCTGACGGACCCGGCATTTGAAGAGACACTATTTGCGATGTCGGCAGCCGGTGTCAGTGAACCCGTCAAATCGGCAGAAGGCTGGCATGTGATCCAGTTGCGCGAGATTCGCCCCGAAGTGACCAAGCCCTTCGACAGTGTGCGGGCCGAACTTGAGGCGGAAGTCGTCAATGAGGAGCGCGAGCGGCTGTTCTCGGATCAATTGGGGCGCCTGGTTGACGCCATTTATCGTGACCCGACGACGCTTGAAACCGCGGCGGGCGAGTTGGGCCTGCAGATTCAGAAGACCGAACTGTTCACCCGAGTTGGCGGAACGGGTATCGCGGCGAACGCCAAGGTGCTTGCAGCGGCCTTCTCCGACACGCTGTTGAAGGACGGCAACGTCAGCGACGCGCTGGAGATCGATGCCACGCATCGCGTCGTCGTGAAAGTTGCCGAGCATCAGCCGGCCACTCTGCAGGACCTAGCCACGGTGCGTGACCAGGTGAATCAGGCCGTGTTGGCGTTGCGACGTGAAGACGCAGCCAAGAAACAACGCGACGAATTGCTGTCCGCACTTCGTTCCGGTGAGAAAACCCTCGACGCGCTCGCTCAGGAGAAGGGTCTGGAACTGATGAAGGCGGATGCCGTCGGGCGTCAGGCCTTGGATACGGACCCGCGCGTTGTGGCGGATGCGTTCAAGATTGCACCGCTGGAAGGCAAGTCGTCTTACGGCTCGGCCTTGCTGGGTCCGGCGGAGTTCGCCGTGATTGAATTGCAGTCGGTCATTGACGCGGATCTCTCCACGATTGCCGACACAGAGCGTGAGACGCTGCGCGGTCAGTTGGCGCAGAGCATTGGCGCCAACGAGGTTCGTGCCTACCTGAGCGCCTTGAAGGAAGTCACTCCGATCATCATCGCGGAAGATCGGATTCCGTAAGCGCCTGCAATGCGGCTAGCGCGTTGTCGCGCTAGCCGGCAGTTGAGATCGCCCCTGTTCAGCCCCGGCTGGGTTGCGAGTCTGCGCGTCACCGACGGGTGTTGCTGCGGTTTTCGCTTGGCGATGCCCCAAAATCCGCCGGCTCCAGTTGTCGCTCATTCCCGACCGGCCCCAAGGCCCACGACTACATTTGGCGTGGGCCCTGATGATTGGCATGCCATCGGATTGGACTTGACGAGTTGAGTTGTCGTCGAGGCTCGGTTCTTTGGCGGCGTTTCCCGCGATAGTTGGACTGATGGATATCGACCGGGTCAGTCAGTGTGTTTGGTGCCGAAGATCTTGTCGCCGGCGTCGCCTAATCCCGGCAGGATGTAGCCGACCTCATTCAGGCGTTCGTCGATGGCGGCGGTAAATACCTCGACATCCGGGTGCGCTGCCTGCAATTTGGCCAGTCCCTCTGGCGCGGCCACCAGAAACAGCCCTTTGATGCGCTTGCAACCGGCTTCCTTGAGCATGTCAACGGTGGCGATCAAGGTGCCGCCGGTCGCCAGCATCGGGTCGACGATCAGGGCGATGCGTTCGTCCATGTGTCCAGTCAGTTTTTCGTAGTAGGTCACCGGGCGAAGGCTGTTTTCATCGCGCTGGATGCCGACCACGCTGACTTTGGCGGACGGAATCAATTCCAGCACGCCGGGCAGCATGCCAAGGCCTGCGCGCAGGATCGGTACGATGGTGATCTTCTTGCCCTTGATGCGCTTGACGGTCACCGGTCCGGCCCACCCCTGGATGACTTCGTCTTCGGTTTCCAGATCCTTGGTGGCTTCGTAGGTCAGCAGGGCGGCCACTTCCGCAGCCAGAGTGCGGAACTCGCGCGTGCTGATGTGCAATTCGCGCATCAGCCCAAGTTTGTGCTGAATCAGCGGGTGCTGGACTTCGGTGATCGACATCGTAAGGCTCCGGATCAGAGTTCGAGTGAGGCGAGGTCGCCCTTGGTTTCCAGCCAGTGCTTGCGATCCCCGGCGCGCTTTTTGGACAGCAACATGTCCATCAGGCTGCGCGTGTCATCGGGCGCGTCCACCGTCAGTTGTACCAGTCGGCGGGTATCGGGATGGACCGCAGATTCGCGCAATTGCGAGGGATTCATTTCGCCCAGGCCCTTGAAGCGCGTGACATTGACCGCACCGCGCATTTTTTCGCGCTCGATGCGATCCAGCAGCAGTCGCTTCTCTTCTTCGTCCAGCGCATAGAACACCTGCTTGCCGACATCGACCCGGAACAAGGGCGGCATGGCGACGAAGATGTGGCCTGCTTCCACCAGTGCGGGGAAATGCTGCAGGAACAGGGCGGACAGCAGAGTGGCAATGTGCAGACCGTCCGAGTCCGCATCGGCAAGCACAATGATCTTGCCGTAACGCAGACCGCTGATGTCACGACTGCCTGGATCACAGCCGATTGCCACGGCAAGGTCGTGCACTTCTTGCGATCCCAGCACCGCGCTGCTTTCGACTTCCCACGTGTTCAGAATCTTGCCGCGCAAGGGCAGGATGGCCTGGAAGTCCTTGTCGCGTGCCTGTTTGGCCGAGCCTCCGGCCGAGTCGCCTTCCACCAGGAACAGCTCGGTGCGCGACAGGTCCTGGCTGCTGCAATCGGCCAATTTGCCGGGCAGGGCAGGACCTTGGGTGATCTTCTTGCGGACGATCTGCTTTTCGGTCTTGAGGCGCGCTGCCGCACGTTCGATGGCGATTTGCGCAATGCGTTCGCCGAGTTCGGTGTGCTGGTTCAGAAACAGCGAGAACGCGTCATGTGCCGCGCCTTCAACGAAGGCGGCAGCCTGACGGGAAGACAGCCGTTCCTTGGTCTGACCGGAAAACTGCGGGTCGCTCAGTTTGAGGCTCAGCACGCATGAGACCCGATCCCAGACGTCTTCGGGTGCCAGCTTCACACCGCGAGGCAGCAGGTTGCGGAAGTCGCAAAACTCGCGCAGCGCGTCGGTCAGGCCGGAGCGCAGCCCGTTGACGTGGGTGCCGCCTTGCGCGGTGGGGATCAGGTTGACGTAGCTCTCCTGCACCAGTTCGCCTTCGCTGGACCAGCAGACCGCCCACTCGACCGCTTCGGTATCCCGCTTCAATGCGCCAACGAACAACTCGGTCGGCAGGTACTCGCGATCCGCCAGTTGCCCGCGCAGGTAGTCGCGAAGGCCGTCTTCGTAGTGCCACTGATCACGCTCGCCGCTGGCTTCGTCCAGCAGGCTGACCTTCAGGCCAGGACAAAGCACCGCCTTGGCGCGCAGGTTATGGCGCAAGGCGCGCAGGTTGAACTTGACCGTATCGAAATACTTGGCTTCCGGCCAGAACCGGACACGTGTGCCGGTATTGCGTTTGCCGACGCTGCCGACGACTTCCAGCGGCGTCGTACGATCCCCGTGCGCGAACTGCATGTGGTACTCGTTGCCTTCGCGCTTGATGAAGACATCGACGCGTGACGACAGCGCGTTCACCACACTGACGCCAACACCGTGCAGACCGCCGGAAAAGGTGTAGTTCTTGCCGCTGAACTTGCCGCCCGCATGCAGGCGGGTCAGGATCAGTTCGACGCCGGGAATGCCCTCGTCGGGATGGATGTCGACCGGCATGCCGCGACCATCGTCGGACACTTCGCAACTGCCATCGGCAAACAGCGTGACATCGATACTGCGGGCATGTCCGGCCAGGGCCTCGTCCACCGCATTGTCGATGACTTCCTGCGCCAGATGGTTGGGACGCGAGGTGTCGGTGTACATGCCTGGGCGGCGCTTGACCGGGTCCAGACCGGAGAGGACTTCGATATCAGCGGCGTTGTAACGACTGCTCATGGGCTCGATCAGCAGAAAATGCAGTCGGCGAGGATGGGGGAGAATCCCTGCACGTTCAAGCGTCGTGTCGCACGCAAGTGGCGCGATTGCTTTACCCTGCGCCGGTTTATGGCGCGAGCGGTGGGATCATGAGTGTGCAGTTGAGCCTGTGGACGCCCGAAGGGGTCAGGCGGTTCTCGCCGGAGGGCTTGCCCGCGTCGTTGCGTGGCTTGCAGGTAGGCGCTTCCGAGCGCGGGCTGTATGTGCCCGCGCTGCCCAATCTGCATTCGCATGCGTTTCAGCGTGCCATGGCGGGACGCGCGGAACGGCGGCAGAACGAGCAAGACAGCTTCTGGACCTGGCGTGAAACCATGTACGCGGCGGCGGCGCGGTTCTCGCCGGACCTGCTGCGCGACGTGGCGGCCCAGTTGTACGCAGAAATGCTGGAGGCCGGTTTTGGCTCCGTCTGTGAGTTCCACTATCTGCATCATCAGCCGGATGGTCAGCGCTATGCCGATCCTGCCGCGATGTCATTGGCGCTGATCGAGGCGGCGGAACTGACCGGAATTCGTCTGACATTGCTGCCGGTGCTCTATCAGTGCGGTGGCTTCGATGGACGTCCACTCAGCCAAAGACAGGCACGGTTTGGACATGCCGTCGATCAGTGGTGGCAACTGTTCGAGCGCTTGAGCGCCCTGCAGGGACCGCGCCTGCAGGTGGGCTGTGCGCTGCACAGTCTACGTGCGGTGCCTGCGTCGGCGTTGCGTGATGTGGTGGAGGCGCTTCCTCTGGCCACACCGGTGCATCTGCATATCGCCGAACAGCAGGGTGAAGTCGCCGAGTGTCTCGAACTGCGCGGACAGCGGCCGGTTGCCTGGTTGCTCGATCACGCGCCCGTCGATGCGCGCTGGACGCTGGTGCACGCGACGCATCTGGACGCGTCCGAGGTCAAGGGTATTGCGGGTTCGGGGGCGGTCGTGGCGCTGTGTCCCAGCACGGAAGCCAATTTGGGCGATGGCCTGTTTCCACTGGCGGATTTCATCGCGGCGGGTGGTCGTTTTGGTGTGGGATCGGACAGTCAGGTGTCGGTGTCGGTGGTCGAAGAGCTGCGTTGGCTGGAATACGGTCAGCGCCTGCAGTCGCGTCAGCGCTGCATTGCCGCCGTTCACGCGGAGCCGCGAGTGGCGGATTTTCTTTATGCGCACGCCTGGCGTGCCGGGCCGACCGCAACCGGCTGCGCGCCGGTGCCGATGGCGACCGACTGGCTGCGCCTGGATGGTGACGATCCGGCGCTTTGCGGATTGCCTCTGGCGGATGTGCTGTCGGGCTGGCTGTTTGCCAGCCAGCGTTCGCCCGTTCGGGAGGTGTGGGTGGATGGCGAATGTCGGGTTCGCGAAGGGCGGCATGTCCGGCATGAGGAGATCGCGCAGCGTTTCGTACAGGCCCAGCGTCAGCTTTGGTCCTGAAGTGATACCGGTGTGGCTTGGCCTTCACCCGCTCGCCATCCTGTGCCATGCTCGCGTGCCGCGTGCTTGGCTGACTGTCAACGCGCGACGCCGGTTTGATCGCCCAATGGCATTGGCTGTCGAACCTGTTGGCACGGCAACGCGTCCGTGCTTCCGAGTGCCGGTCTGCATGGCCGCGACGAGGTCGCTCGGTGTCCTTTGATTGATCCAGGAATGTGAATGAATCCAACAACCGTCAATGCGCGCGTTTCCCCGCGCGGTGGTCTTGATGTCCTTTCGCGCAGTGAGGTCAGCCGTCTGCGCGATGCGTCGAAAGGTGGGCTGCATGAGCTGCTGCGGCGTTGTTCGCTGGCGGTGCTGACCAGCGGCAGTGCCAGTGATGATCCGCGTGCAGCGCTGGAGCGCTACCCGGACTACGACATTCAGGTCCAGCAACAGGACCGTGGTATCCGCCTCGAACTCAGCCATGCGCCGGCGCAGGCTTTTGTCGATGGCAAGCTGATCGTCGGCGTGGCCGAGCTGCTGTTCGCGGTGGTGCGTGACATCGCCTATACGGCCACCGAGATCCAGGCCAGTGGCCGCTATGATCTGAATGACTCGCATGACATCACCAATGCAGTGTTCGAGATCCTGCGCAATGCGCGCGTGCTGACGCCGCACATGGAGCCCAATCTGGTGGTGTGCTGGGGCGGTCACTCGATTGCCCGTCTGGAATACGAGTACACCAAGCGGGTGGGTTACGAACTGGGCCTGCGCGACATGGATATCTGCACCGGCTGCGGCCCCGGTGCGATGAAAGGACCGATGAAGGGCGCGACCATCGCGCACGCCAAGCAGCGACGCCGCAACAATCGCTATATCGGCATCACCGAGCCGGGCATCATCGCCGCCGAGTCGCCGAATCCGATCGTCAATCATCTGGTGATCATGCCGGACATCGAGAAGCGTCTCGAAGCCTTCGTGCGCATGGGACACGGCATCATCGTGTTCCCCGGTGGCGTGGGCACGGCCGAGGAAATCCTCTACATGCTCGGCATCCTCCTGCACCCGGACAATGCCGGGCTGCCATTCCCGCTGATCCTCACCGGGCCGAAGGAGTCCGCCGCCTATTTCGAGCAGATTGACCGTTTCCTGAAGTTGACCCTGGGCGATGGCGTGGCAGAGCGTTACCGCATCGTGGTCGACGAGCCGCGCGAAGTGGCGCGAGTGATGGAGCGCGGCCTGCAGAAGGTGCGTGAGCATCGGTTGGACAACAAGGACGCGTTCTTCTTCAACTGGACGCTGAAGATCCAGCCCGAGTTCCAGCACCCGTTTGCGCCGACGCACGAAAACATGGCTTCGCTGAAGCTGCACCGCGATCAGCCTGCGCATCTGCTGGCGGCGGACCTGCGCCGCGCGTTCTCCGGCATCGTGGCGGGCAACGTCAAGGAAGACGGCATGCGTGCGATCGAGGAGCATGGTCCGTATGTGATCAACGGCGAACCCGCGATCATGGAAGCGCTGGATGCCTTGCTGCGTTCGTTTGTGGCGCAGTCGCGGATGAAGATGAGCGGCGAATACAAGCCTTGCTACCGTTTGGGTTGAAGAACGTCCGAGCCATCTGAGGCAATGAACTAGGAGCCTGTCGGACTTGAAGAATCGAAGCGAAAATTCGGCTGGGCGAGGCCAGTTTTTGCCGGTTTCGCAGGGCAATAGTTGAACTATTGCCCAAGGAAGCGGCGAAAAATGGACC
>Ga0075012_10006302_pt1 | contig 10766 bp, 8 predicted proteins | sample All_14_2_FD_71474 | JGI IMG/M metagenome (GOLD analysis project Ga0075012, IMG submission 71474) | Freshwater microbial communities in response to fracking from Pennsylvania, USA - Allegheny Zone_MetaG_DW_15 | ecosystem: Environmental > Aquatic > Deep subsurface > Groundwater > Drilled... | reverse complement strand
TTTCTTTCCCACGATTCCCGGCTTAGTATTACAAAATCATGCAAGTGGAACTGTTGCTGTAAAACGGAACCTTGTCACGGGGAAAGAGAATGCCGGCCAGCTATCGGTCGCCGGCGACCGTGAGCAGAAGTGTGGCGGCTATCAAGATTTGCGCCGCGACCTATCTGGTTGTGTCCACCGCAATCATTATTTGTACGTTAGACTCCTTGGAACTCGTGACTCGGAACTAACCCGTCTGGCCCGTTAGTCGGCAGGAATGTACCCGCGATCTGGCAGGGAATGATCGGTTTAATTGCGTCGCTGGAGGGATATTACGGGGCGGAATCGTCTGATCCGCGGAGAGTTTTGTTTTTTCTCATCATTTTGTTCCCCTGTGTCGCGCTCTCGTGTACACTCGGCACGTTGGCTGTGACAGGGAGCGAGGTGCTGGTCAACTGTAATCCAACTGCGGTCACTGTATGGTCATCTAACGTCACGACGACAGTGCAAAGTACTGCAAGCTTTGAGCAGTGCAACACCTCGTTCAAAGTGTATGGGTTTGTAGAACTTCTGGGTGGTGCAGCGATTGGACTAATTATCATCATCGTGGTGTCTCTGTCACTGAGGAAGCTAAGATTGGAAGCTGCAGAGTTTGATGCGAAGCAAGCTGATATGGAGCTTATTGCGGCCTAGGCCAACTACAAGTACACAAAATTGTTGTTTATCGTTTGTACATACTATACTGAACGTATTATAGTTGACCGTGTTTGTAATTTTAATACCCCGAACATCCTTCTAGTATCATCAATTATTTGCTGTATAGCTCATCCACAAGTTCATCCACTTTCTTTATGATGGTGTCTCGTATCGGTCTCACTTCCTCGATTCCTTTCCGATAGGGATCCGGCAGCAACCAATCGCGACTCTCTATGAAAAATGGAGTACAAAGGTTAGTGCTAATAAATTCTCACAGTGGAAAGCTCCTCGGAATCGATAGCTCACCAGTGTTTGGCGGTACAGGACAGGTGTCTCCGCATCCCATGGTTATGATCAGTTTGCTCGAGCTGAGCACCTCCGGCGTCCAAGGCTTTGGAAAGCACCCATCTAGACTAACGCCGACCTCGCTCATTGCCTGAATGATGATGGGATTCATCTTATTGCTCGGCTTTGACCCTGCGCTGAGTCCGACAAAATCCGTACTAGTGGAAGTCCTGTTGCGCTCTCCCCGTGAGCGAATCCGGTGGTTAAACCACGCTGCAGACATCTGAGACCTCCCTGCGTTATGCCCGCACAGGAACAGCACGACTCGTCCCGGGTTCTGCAGCGCGGCGGCCCGCTCGCTCGCAAAGCGGTGGGCCCAGACGTCAATCACATCCGGGGAAACTCCCGTAGCCAAAAGTCGATTCCAGGAATCCACGTGCAAATCGCTCACCGTCTTGGTTGAAAAGGCAAGGCTTAACGCCATGAGCCCCGGGGCGTAAGGCATAGGCCGTAGTCGCGAGCCCAGTAACATCATGTTTCGTTCTGTCCAAGTACAAGTCTTGTACTTCATGAACCATTCTGAACAAAACAAACCAAGGCTTAGGTACCCTGGTACGCAATCAATTGACATGTACCCTGGTACCGTGCAAAGTGCGTCACGAATTTGGGGCATTTTCCCAAGTGTAGTTATGAGGTTGTCGTCACATTCGGGTGCTTTTGGTCTGAATGGTCTGAATTAGGTCTGAAAGGGTCTGAATGGGCTGAAGGGTCTGAATTAGTCTGAGTCTGAAGAGTCTGAATTAATATAACTTTCGTTACGCAACCCTGCAAACTCACGGCAGGGCAACGCCTCATACGAGGAGACAACATCAGATTGGTCTTCTTGAAGCTCAAAGCATCAGATAGCGTCTATCCTATTATTATTACGAACCCGGGGCTCATATCAGCTGGATCTCAGTCAAATAGTTTGGACCAGCACCACTCCTGATAGTCAATTTAGACGTGAAACGTTGCCATCCAATCGTCGAAAGGTAATGTGTTTCATTGGCTGCGGGGATTGAGCACTCTCTCTTCCAAGGGTCTCAAGAGCAGTCTATAGTCGAATCAGGTAACGAGGCGTTGGAATCGGTTTACTCCTAATTTGGAGGCTCTTCGAGTCCCTCACCCTTGAAGTTCGAGAGCACAAATCATCAACAGCAAGGTGAAACAACAAGGCACATTGGGAGAATGTCAAACAAGCGCGAACTGGTCGAAAGGGAGATTGTCTCCAGCGAAGAGAGGTACGCCAAGGATGTCGCAACGATTCTAGACGTCTTCATCAGGCCTCTGGTGCGTCACTCGCGCCGTTTCGGTCGCAACGCGTGCGTGACGGAGATTGAGGCATCGGTTCTTGAATGCAGTCTGGAAAAGGTCAGCCTAGTGAGTCGACATATTCTTGTCCAGCTTAGAGCGCAAGACTCGTCATCGTTATCGGGAAACAAGCCCATCGGTAGAGTCTTTATGGATGAAGCCGAAAAGATGCGAAGGGCCTACGTGGACTTTGTATCCGGGTACCGCGCGGCGCTGGACCTGCATAGTGACCTGATGACTCGCAAGAAGAAGAAAGGCGCGCCCTGTTCGTACTCAACGCTCATTCGAAACTGCTTTGAGGCTAACGCGTCGCGTGTTGGAGGTCGCACCGTTCAGGACTTTTTCATTCTCCCCATTCAACGGATCCCTAGGTATCGTCTCCTCCTCCAAGAGCTTCTCCGGTATGTCCCGGTCAAGTCCAACGAGCGCACGCTCACCAAGGAGGCGCTGATGAGGGTCTGTATCATCGCCGACGAAATGAACTACCGGTTAAGACAGACAATTGAAAAGCCTGGCGAGTCTTTTCGATCAAGGGCGCAAAGCACAGGGTCGGCGTCGGGGAGCATCGATGAGCCTCCGCTCGACACGATCGAGGAGGAAACTGAAGCGGACACTCTGAGCTCCGGGGACAACGCCGATTTGATGAAAGACCTCGCCGAGTACACGACCGAGGACACCGCTAGTGAAGGAGAGGGGTCCATGCCCCACAGCTTGAAGGCGACTTCCCGGACAATTGGCGACGACGATGCGAACGAGCTCCACTATCTGGACGAGGACGACGATCCCTTGGAGATTCACAGATCAGCAAAGGAGCAGCGGCTGGAGGAGTGGCTCGAGGCGCGCGGATGGACAGAAGAAGACATCTATAGCGCCCCGACCCTCAACTCTTTCGCCCTGTATGCCATGGTGGCCAAGGGCAACCCCTGGAAAGGTTTAGAGTTATCGTCATTGAACGCGGCGACGCTTTCAGAAAGGCTCTTGCGGCTTTACACAGGGCTGGGCAAAATGAAAAAGAAGAAGCAAAATGACCTTATTGACAATCTAAGCGGCGCTCCACCTTATCGCCCCCAGGCTGGCGATATCGTCGTATGCGGTCCGATGCGATCCGGACAGTCTCCAGTCATCCATGCGTTGGACTGCTTTCGATCAGGGACGTTCCCTTCGCGCAACTCCAACACCGTGCTCGATCGAGTGGGGTTCCTTCAGTGGGAAACATGGGAGAACGACCAGGAACCCTTTTCAGGGACCACGGGTCGAATCCTCAAGTCCCATCAGGAGTTGAAAATGGCGTTCGGAGGAGTTCTCAGTCCCGCGTTGAAGTACTCGAGACCAGAGTGGAAAGTCGTCGTTACTCTTCGACACCCTGCCGACGTCCGCATTTCGTACTTCCGACACCTGAGGAGGATGTTTCGCAAGCTGAATCCAGAGGTCAACTTTGACCGGTTTGCATCCCTTGACGACTTTGCCGATGTTCTCCCGGACTACGAGCAGTTCATCGCGGATGTCCTCAAGGTCAGTGTCGACATCGAGAGCCCCCAGCTCTTGGTTCTCTTCTACGAAGAGCTCCTGATCGATCCCAAGCGGTTCACGGAGAGAATCGCCGACTTCCTTGGCGACTTCCCGAGGTATCCTGGACAGTCTGCAGACAGGCCAGCCATGACCGGAGAGGAGCGGGAAGTTTTCATCCGCAAGGTATCCCTCAACTTAACCACCAGTCCACTCTTCATCGGGTACTCATCCCGCAAGGGGAGCTCTAATCAAGGAAAGTCGGGTTTCTCCAAAGCCTCGCTGGTTAAGATGGACAAAGAGTGGGACGCCAAAATCAAACAAAACTATCCGCAGTTCCCCTCGTATGAGAAGCTCTTCTGTGCACTCACCGGTCGAGCTGCTTATCCATATGCTGATGACGAGTCGTCCGCCAGTTCCACAGTCGTAAAGACGCGGTCTTCGTCTCTCGCCTTCTTTACTCGCGGGTCTCGCAGAGAACACGCCACGATGACCCAGAACGCGACCACAGTGACGTCGATGCAAGAGGCCAGCGTTCACGGAAGCAACGTCAACGATCGCGAAGAGAACAGCGAGGACAGTGAGACCGGTTTTGGGGCGTCAACGAGGTTGCATCACAAGTCTGGGTCGTTTTTGGGGCTCGGAAGGCTCGTGAAGGCTCTGTCGTTTTCGTCGTCGTCGGGTCGTCTTCGAGGAGACTCGACTCTGTCGTCAACATACGTGGATGTGGAGGACGTCGAGGAGGAGGAGGGGGACGGAGACGACTCGGCGGAGACTGGGAAAATCGATCCGGACGACTCGGACGAGGAGGTCGTTGAGGACTATTTGGCTGCTTGGGCGCAGCAGGGTGATTGGTGGTGATGTGCAAGTACGTCGGTCGATCGCCGTCTATTCCTAATCGTCCTCAAGGATCTCCCTGTCTTGCGCGGTCGATCTTCGTAGATGTACTAGTTAATAAGGCTTTCTGGAGGGTGATGTTGGTCTTGAAGGAATCGTCAAGGATGTCCAATATGGCATTTCTAGTAGCTGATGGAGTTGAGTGATAATCACAACACCGCAAGAGAGCCATCGGATGTCGTCATAAGAGAACACACATTTCTGAGCTGGGAGGATACCATATACAGGTGAAGGAGGAGGCCGCTTCTGCATCTACGGGTACGAGTATTGTTTTTAATCAACGCAGTCTCCTCAGTACATTCGATTCGATCGAGGTTTAGCTTGTATGAGCGCCACAAGAGTGGAGACGCTTTCTTTGCAGGGATCGCTTCGAGACGGTCACCACTCGAGCGCGCGTGCGTGCCTCATCGTCGCGCCCCAAAAGTCGGCCTCTTTTTCCCTTCCTTCAACACGCTTCTAGTGGGTTTCATATACGGTTAACCTTTAGTCAGTTGTCCATATAGAGGACTTTTTGGCATTTTGCAGAAGATTCTTTCCTTGTAGTTTATTGAACAGATTTAAGGAGGAGGAGCTCGTGGCGTCGATGATACTGGGATTGCCCCTGACCATCGTCGTGACTAGTGTTGGCTATCTTCGACGCAGATGAACTTCTTTGATGAACTTCATTCGTGTGATTAAGTAAGGAGAGTAGTGTTTGACGGTTTATTGAGACCACACGGCTCTCACTAAGGAGAGTAGTAGTGTTTGACGGTGTATTGTAGTGCGGTGAAAGTGACCAAGCAGAAAGAGGCTAGAATAGACTCTTTAGCTGGGGTGGAAGATGCTGGAGCTACTGAGCAAGGAGATTGACGAGAGGGCGAGACAAGGGAAGGATGTCTCCGTCCTCCTCGCCACCCGCGCGGAACTCCTCCTCGACCACAGAGGCGCCCTAGGGGCCTGTCTGGCCGACTGCGACCAGGTCCTGCTGTCCCAAGACCCCCGCCCGAAGGCTAGACTAAAAGCGCTTCCGATCCGAGCGCTCGTCTTTGCCTTTTTGGGGGCGGACGAGCTGGCCGAGAAGGATCTACAAGCGTACGATGACTTAGTAGAAGCTTTTCCCGACTTGGTGGACGATGAGCACGTCCAGAAGCAGAATATGTACCTGTTAAAGCAGGACTGTCCCGCGGCGTTTGTGTGCAGCGCGGCAGACTGGCATAGAGCGAGGCGGTTCGCGATGGTTCGGAGACGGCCGGACCTTAAGGAGTTGTATGATTGTGAGAGCGATGCCTACATATCCTCTGGTCTCTTGGTCCTTTTGGTTATTATTCATCTTGGCTGTGCTTACATCGTTAAGGACTCTCTGCTGCTTGTCATCGCGGCAAGCTGCACGCTTGGTGCAACTTGTGCGTACGGTTTCCAGGCTCTCACGCACGAGCTAGGACACATGGCCTCGCACACTCGAAAAACTCAGCCAGTCGCCTTTCTTGCTGCGTGTTTGGGATCCTCCCTGAGCAACTTTATCTGGCATTACTACTACTGGAACTATCACAATCGCCATCACGCGCATGCCGGAGGGGAGAGGGATCGGGATGGGGACATCCTCTTTCGGGCGTGGCACTCTCCCCCAATGGTGTCCCGTCCCCCGTACTTTAGACTCAACGTCGGCGAGCACGTCTGGACGAGGTGGCTTTGGACCGCGTTCTTTGCGTTCAACATCTACCCCATGTTCCGCCGGGCAAAGGCCACGCTAGACTCTCCGCATGATGCAACTCTGGAGTATGAGGGGTGGAACTTTGTCGGACATGTTCTTGTGCTATCCGTATTTGGTTGGAAAGCTCTACTGTATGTCGTTCTGTCCGCGGCGTTCTCGGTGGGGGCGTTCGGACATCCGTTCATCCAGTTTTGGCTGACACAGCATGCGTTCATCATGTCCCGTCGCTGCGATCGGGAGAAAGTAAAGACTCACGCTAAGCAGTTCTTTGTTCCCCTGATTCAGCCGACGTGCTCTGGGGAGTCGAACCTGTTTGGTCTCTGGCACGCGATGAACTTTGGCGAGCTGCGCCACGTCGAACATCATGACTTTCCCCTCATTCCTTACCTTCGAGCGTATCGCATCCCGCTCATGTGCAAAGAGTTTTACTCGTCTCTCGAGCCTGCGTTAGGGCCCGTGGACTCGCTAAGGGACTGGTTGTTTGCCTCAGGGCCCAAGCAACACGTGTGGATGCGCAGCAAGGGCGACTTTGCGGGGAGGGGATACCACCTCGCCAAGCTGTGGAAGCTCATGCAGGAGGAGATGGATGCTCTGGACTGTCAAGAGGACGATGAGGATTGCGGAGCGGAGGTGGTAGAGGGAGAGGAGGACGAGTCCGCGCCGTGGGATCCGAGCGAGGACGTTGATGATGAGTTCGACTTTGTCTCGAGGCCAATCGCCGAGCTCACTCTCAACCATCACCAGCACGATGAGTAGCTGCTTCCATCGTTATATCGAAGATCGTTATATCGCACTGTCACATATTTTGTATCTAGCCGTTTAGTTTGTGGTCGTTGAGACATTCCCTGGTTCTTGCTTACATGTGCGTCTCTCTTAGATTCATTAAAAGCGCGTGTATATACACCCACAGACTTGTCACTCGCAACATGTATGCATCTTATCTTCACATCAAGCGTTGGAGTATGTACAAATGCAGTCTTTTTCATCGTCCTGTCATCGCCTGAACGGCATTCGTGCAAAAGTCCAGATCTAAGCAGCTGTCCAGATTGAATTTTGCCCCGAGTCCGATCCGCTCAAATTCGGCTCTCGTCTCCCGGGCAGCCCTCTCAAACACTTGTTTCTGCAAAGCGAGCAACTCTTCGCACCCCTCGCGCATCGCGTGGAAGAGTTTAACGACCTGTATGTCGGAGAGCTGAACTTTGCCCTGAGTAGCCTTCGCAAAGAATCTCCGAACGCGCTCACCGTACTCCCCGATTCGCTCGCTCCTCGCTTCCTGGACGGCCTCTCGAATACGGTCGAGTCTCTCCTTGGACGAATCCTCGTTTAGAATGCGATTATAGGCAGAATCAATCACGTGAACCTCGTGAGTGTCGGTCGCGATGAGCAAGTTTGTGGGGTTTCCGTCGTTACTCCAGATGAGAGGAATCCTGTCCAGGCAATTCAGCGCCATATCCACTGCCATGCATCTCCCAATGTTCCGCAGTACCTCTTCATGATCAAACACAGAGCCATCATCCAGGTCCGATATCGTCTTTCCAGAGAGATACTCCATGATAAGTCCTCCCATCTCACTTGCGGAAGGCTCATGGATAGCCGCGCAGCTGCCCGCGACCGTGACCTGCGCACCCCGAAGGCGCTTCGCCAAGTCCCGAAACTCATCAGGGGAAAGGACTTTGAAGCGAGGAGAGACTAAGCCCATCGCCCTCATGACTTTGGACGCAAAGACTTCGAGCGGAGCGTTTGGAGTGGCCTCCTTGAGAACCATCAACGAGGGCAGACTGGGCTCGCTGTCTAACTTGCAAGCGATGATGTACGAGCCCTTGGAGCCGACGCCACCCTGAGCGTGGTGAATGCCCACCGGCTGGTATCTGTGGTAATCCTCAAGGATTGAAATCGGCGACCCGCTCAGCATCAACTCTAGCGGGTACGTACCCTCCGGGGGCTCGAATGGCGGCAGATCCTGGCTCTCAAGGGCTTTAAGAGCTTCTTCGATCTTGGTCTCATCCAAATCGACCTCCCGACGAATGGCCACATGGTTCGTTTCGTCCTCGATGAACTTTTTGATCTCGGCCGGATCGCTAGCGGCGTCCTCATCGATGCGGTCCAGCGTCAGGCGCACGTTCCTGACCGTCTCGACGAGCTTCTGCTCGATGTCCTCGTCTTGTTCACTAGACATGATTACCAAATGTTGGTCAAAAGGCTCCCGAACTCCCTATCGTATTCTCTCTCTCGTTAGATTTCTCTGCTCGTGACAACCCCAAGTGTGATGGTGTCGAGTGACGCCGGATCGAGCTATTAGCCAGCGTTAGCGAGATTCCGCTTGCCCCCCAGAACTCGTCTAGTTGTCGGTAGCAAACCGGCGGTTCTATTTCGAACCCTTCGTTGGTACCCGGGTATACCGGACTAAGGTCGCATCTCGCAGCGAATGATCTTGTCCACCAAAGGAAACTTTTCGTTGAGGTACTTCCATCCGTGACGATATATCTCTGACTGGTCAGGCCCTGGACCGCCATGGGGATGGTCAATGATGTCATTGTACCTGTAGAGCCTATCGATGACGGTAGCCATGTCCTCTTCGGATATGCGTCCCACAATAGTGTCGTGATTGTTTAATCCCATGACGCGTGAGTCCTTCTTCACAATGACCATTTGAGTCCCACCAATCATGGCAACGGTGCCACGCTTCCAAGGCTTTCGTTGCGACTTGTCTGGATGGTTAAGATCCCGCTCCCACTTCGACTTGTATGGAGACGTCTTTTCCCTAACGCCGAACTGAGTAATATGATCGTTCACTCGAAAAAATGCCACATCCTCAAAGAAGTTGGCGCGGACCATCCTAGTCAGCTCAGCGACGCCGTTCGGTGCTGATTCTGGACTGAGTTTAATCACCAAGTTCCCCTTTGTTGTAAGACACTCGATCTCGCTGGGCTCTGCTATTGCGTGAGCATGCTCCGCATTGTTCTTACGTAGCCTAAGTTCATTTAGGTCTTCATCCAGTACTGTCCTCGACTCTTTGGCAGCGTTGGAAGTCGAATCAGAATCGGAGGAGAGCCAACCGAACGCGAAGGCAATTATTAGTCCGTAAAGAAGAGAAACCATCAAGATGAACACGATTGCCGAAGATACCGGAACGATCGTCTTGCGGGCAGTAAGTCTGCGACGCTCTTGCAGAGCCGCCGCATCAGCTTCAAACATTCTTTTTGTTGACAGATTGTAAAACTTCCATCAAGACAAGCTACTAAGTGATGACCTTATTTCTATAAATACGACCGCTTTGGATCGCTTCCACTCCAGAGATCTTCCCGACCGATAAACCCTTGTCAACAGACATGAATGCCCAAGGACTATCGCAAGATCTAACTAACCCTAGAAACCACACGAACCGTCGTTTCCACCACTGAATAAATATGCTCTTGATGCGAAAAATAACGGGAATCTTCAAAGAGAGTGGCTGGCTCTTGGTTGGGTGAATCCTTATCTAAACGCGTAGACAGATAGACGATTTTAAGTATCCGTCTGAAATCAGTTTGAATTTCTGATGTCTTCTTCCTTTCAAGGCATAACACTGTGATGGGGGGTGATTTTGGGGTCGAAGCCAGTAGTACCAAGGGTACCTCGATAAGCGTTAGGGTTAAGGTTAAGACGCGAGATGGGCGGTCTCATTCCTACCTCATATAGGATCGTAGATCGCGCTAGGTGGAAAAAGTTGATCGATCAGACCCAGTGATTGTCGTAGTACAATCGATACTACTGCACTGTTAGACATACACATAAACAGAGAATGTCCCAGTCAACGACCCACCTGACCCTTGTGGACATCGCCAACGGCGAGAAGGTTGCCGTCCTCACCATGGACAATCCGCCGGTAAGTGGACCGACCAAAACAACAAAGGCTTTGTAACCAAGAGTGGAGCAGTTGAGTAGCTGTATGCGGGTCGTCGAGTGCCCTTGAATACACATCACTGTCATGATTGAGATAAGAGTCTCTTGGGTTCACAACGCACAGGTCTCGTTGATTGGAATGTACGTCCGCTCTAGTTAGTGTCCATCAACGAGTCACATCCAGTAGCGGTCGGATCGCGGTTTGTCCAAGGGGCAAGCATGGTACGATGAGGGTACGCGATGAGGAAGTCTTAGGCAGCCAAAGTCTCTTGTTTTACGACTATTAAATCTTTCCCGGTGTATTGAACGAATGCGATAAGAGCGACTCAATCCCGTTCACAGGATTATCGCAACTAACGCTCTTCGCCCCTCATTAGGTGAACTCTCTCTCAAGAGGAACCCGTGCGGGAATGGTCGAGGGAGTGCAGAAGGCGCTCGCCGATAAGTCCGTCGTCGGCATCATCGTCCGCGGTGCCGGGAG
>Ga0075012_10006300_pt1 | contig 10767 bp, 10 predicted proteins | sample All_14_2_FD_71474 | JGI IMG/M metagenome (GOLD analysis project Ga0075012, IMG submission 71474) | Freshwater microbial communities in response to fracking from Pennsylvania, USA - Allegheny Zone_MetaG_DW_15 | ecosystem: Environmental > Aquatic > Deep subsurface > Groundwater > Drilled... | reverse complement strand
GGGTAAGGTTTATGTTAAATTTATTGTTGATTGGGATGGCCAAGTAAAAGATGTATCAGTGTTTAAAAGTTCTGGATTTGAAGCCTTGGATAAGGAGGCCGTTCGAGTGATAAAGTCTTCACCAAGATGGACCTCTGCAAAGAACAATAATATCTGCGTTCCGCAGCAGTTTATTCTTCCGGTTGGGTTTAAGAATTTAGGAATCATTATAAATAACTTAAATAATCCATAGAAAAATGTTTTTAGGATTTTTATAGTCTTGTATAAAATCATAATTCTTCATAATGAAACCATTAAAAATTAAACGTCACCACGAAAATTTCAATAAGTTTTGTTCTTACGATTTATTTGTGGGTAGCGACAAAATAGCCAATCTAAAAAACGGCGAAGAAAAAAGCATTGAAATACCCGCAGAATTAGAAAACGAAGAACTCTATGCTAAAATACAGTGGTGTGGAAGTAGAAAGATTAAGGTCAGCAATATTGAGCAAAACGCCACACTAACAATAACTGGAAGTGAGTTTTTGAATAGACGAATGCCTTTTATTATTGGATTGTTTCCTGTGGTGGGAATTATAATATTCACAGGAACTAGCCAACTAACAAAGAGCATTGGCGTTGGTGTGCTTGTGCTGCTTTTTGTATTTCTTGTTGGAACGCTAACCATTGGTAGGAATAAATGGTTAAGGGTTGAGGTCGGATAAAAGTTTCAGAAATCAATTGCTATAAATAAAAAAGCCCTCACAATGAGGGCTTTTGCTTTGTACCCGGAGCCGGGATCGAACCGGCACGAGGGTGAGCTCACTGGTGTTTGAGACCAGCGCGTCTACCAATTCCGCCATCCGGGCATAATTTGAATGAACTTTCGGGGTGCGAAGATATAAAGTTTATTTTAAACCAACAACAAATTTGTGAAAATTGGAATCCTCAATTCTCCTAATTACTTATTCTCCCATTAACTTACTCTCATATTGACTTTCTTTGGAGAGTACTTCTTTGCAGTTTGGTAAATATTATCGATATCGTAACCACAATCGGCGTAGAGCTGTTGCTGGGTGCCGTGCTCAATAAAACTATCGGGGATTCCAAGGCGGATTACCCTAATATTGTATCCATTATCGTTTAACCACTCCAATGCGGCGCTTCCAAAACCGCCAGGCAAGCAGCCATCCTCAACAGTTACAACGGTTTTAAAGTTTTCGCCAATGTATTTTAGCACGTCGGTATCGAGCGGTTTCACAAAGCGCATATCGGCGTGGTAAACACTTATACCATCGGCCTCAAGCATATCGGCCGCTTTTGCAGCCAAGTTTCCAATATGACCAATGGTTAGAATGGCTATATCGTTTCCGTTGCGTAAAACGTTGGCTTTGCCAATTTCGAGTTTTTTGAAAGGTTTGCGCCAATCCACCATAACCCCATTGCCACGAGGGTAACGGATTGAGAATGGTCCCATACCATCAAGTTGGGCAGTGTACATCATATTGCGCAGTTCCTCCTCGTTCATTGGTGCGGCAACGGTGATATTTGGGATGGAACGCATATAGGCAATATCGAATGCTCCGTGGTGAGTAGCTCCATCGTCACCTACCAAGCCTCCACGGTCGAGGCAGAAAACAACCTGTAGGTTTTGCAGCGCAACATCGTGAATTACTTGGTCGTATGCACGCTGCATAAAGGTTGAGTAGATATTGCAGAACGGAACAAGCCCCTCGGCAGCCAATCCAGCCGAAAATGTTACTGCGTGCTGCTCGGCAATACCAACGTCGAACGCCTTTTTAGGCATCTTCTCCATCAAAATATTCATGGAGCAACCGCTTGCCATGGCAGGTGTAATACCTACAATTTTATCGTTCTTTTCGGCCAACTCAACCAATGTCTCGCCAAACACATCCTGGTATTTGGGAGGTGTAGGTTTATCGCTTGTAACTACAATTCTTTCGCCAGTTGTTTTGTTGAATAGTCCTGGAGCGTGGAACATCGTTTGGTTCTCCTCGGCAGGCGAGTACCCTTTCCCCTTAACTGTAATGCAATGCAGTAGTTTAGGCCCAGGAATATCCTTTAAATCGTCCAGAACTTTGGCAAGGTAAACCACATCGTGTCCATCAACGGGTCCAAAGTAACGGAAACCCATGGACTCAAACATATTGCTTTGCTTGAGCAATGCCGCTTTAACAGCATTCTCCATTTTCTGAATAACAGAACGGGTTTTGGGAGCAAGCTTATCAATTTTTCCAAGTAAATCCCAAACCTCAGTTTTTAGCTTATTGTATGTTTTTGATGTGGTAATATCGAGCAAGTACTCTTTTAGTGCACCAACACTAGGATCAATGGAAATATTGTTGTCGTTAAGGATTACCAGCAGGTTCGATTTTAAACTGCCACCGTGGTTCAAACCCTCAAAGGCCATACCGCCTGTAAGAGCACCATCGCCAATTACAGCAACCACTTGCCGTGGCTCCATTTTCATTCCCGAGGCAATAGACATACCCAGCGCTGCAGAAATTGATGTGGATGAGTGTCCTACACCAAATGCATCGTAAGGGCTTTCTTCACGCTTAGGAAAACCACTTATTCCTTTATACTTACGGTTTGTATGGAAAACATCTTTACGTCCAGTAAGAATTTTGTGGCCATAGGCCTGATGTCCCACATCCCAAATAATTCTATCGTAAGGGGTGTTGAAAACATAGTGCAGGGCAACTGTAAGCTCAACAACTCCCAAGCTGGCACCAAAGTGACCGGGATTGGTCGAAACCACGTCGATAATGAACTGACGCAACTCCGTGCTCAGCAGTTCCAAATCGTTTAGTTTCAACTTCTTTAGGTCATCGGGCGAGTTAATTCCTTCTAGTAGTTTGTAGTTACCGCTCATACCTCTAGTTTTCGCTTCAATTTAAAACAATAAAAATACAAAAATGTTACATGTGCAAAGATATTATACGCTCTAAATATTGAATGGGTTATTTATAACTATTCCTATTTTGTTAATTATAATTAGCTTTTTGTGGGTTTTTCTACTATGAATATTTATATATTTGCTCAAAACATACCCGATATTATATGGCAATGAAACTGAATATCCTCAAATCAACAATTTTTGGTTTGTTAGTTTTAACAGCGTGTGTTCCCGCAAAAGAATTCCAAACTTTACAGGATAAAAACATTAAGTGCGAGGAGGAGCGCGATAAGCTATCAACTGAAAATGAGTCGTTAACCACCAAGAATGCAGAGCTGGATTCCAAAACGAGGCTTTTAAAGACTAACAACGATAGGTTAGTTGCCGACAGCGTGAATAGGGTAGTGGAATTTAATAAGATGAAGGAGGAGTTCGCCTCACTTAAAGAACGTTATGCCGATTTACAGCAATTACAGGAGGGAGTCATTCAGGGAAGTAAGGACGAAACCCGCAAGTTGCTGGCACAAATCCAAAAAACACAGGAAGAACTTCAGGAGAAAGAGGACGCATTAAAGGAACTTGAGCGCAAATTGTATCAGCGTAAGTTAGGCTTAGATAAAATGCAAGCCGATCTTGAAAAAATGAACAAAGATTTAGAGGAGAGAAATGCGCGTTTACTTGAACTGGAGCGAATACTTAATAGCAAAGATTCAATAATGAATTCGATTCGGAAAAAGGTTGCCGATGCACTTTTCGGATTCGAGGGTAAGGGCTTAACAGTTACCATGCAGAATGGTAAGGTTTATGTTTCGTTGGAGGAGAAGTTGATGTTTAAATCCGGAAGGTACGAGATTGATGCTAAAGGTGCTGCGGCGCTTAAGCAGCTCGTTCCGGTGCTTGAGCAAAATACCGATATCAATATAATGGTTGAGGGCCATACCGATGATGTTCCGTATAAGGGCACTGGTGACTTGCTCGACAACTGGGATTTAAGCGTAAAACGTGCCACAACAATTGTGAGAATACTTCTAGGTGGATCAAAAATCGACCCCGTTCGCATAACAGCTGCAGGTCGTAGTCAGTTTTTGCCAGTTGATAATGCTAAAACACCCGATGCTAGGCAGAAAAATAGGAGAACAGAGATTATCTTAACGCCTAAAATGGATGAGATATTAAAATTGCTAGAGAGCAACTAAAAAAAGCGACCCTCGGGTCGCTTTTTTTTGATCTATAGAATCATATTCTCTATTCTGATGTAAATGTCGTTGAACAGATCGTTAATTTTTTTTGCCTTTGCGGGGTGGCTTCTCATAAATTTCAACATTGAAATTGTTCTGGAAAGTTTAATAAAGTGTTTTCGCCAATGGTATACAATAAAAGCACCCAGGGGTAGTGAAACGAAGTAGCCTAGGGTAAGTAAACCATCCTTCACTATTAGTCCAAATATCAATGTTTGAATAATGTACATCAGAGGGAAAAGAATTAACCCAACGGCATGCTTAATAGAGCTGTGAAATTGAGGATCCTGAAATTTCAAACTCAGCTTATACGGAGTGTAAATCTGAATAAAATTATTAATTGCACCATAAATGAATAGCGGAAGAGAGGCTAATAGCAGTATGGCCTTTAGCGGAAGAATCACCGCTTTTTTCATTGATAGCGGAGCGGCTTTTTTGCATACACCATTCTCCTTTAACAAACCATCATACTCATTGGCTTTACTTATTAAACCGTTAAATTCATTCAGGTTTGATTGTTTCAGAGCGTCAAGTTTTGCAACTAAATCCTTGTCGATTAAGAATTTTTGGTTCTGTGTTTTAGGTAGTTTCCTTTTTTGAATGAAACGTTCGGTGAATAAATCTATAATCGTGATATAGGCGTTGTAGTTATCCTCGTCCTCAATGTGTATCATCTCCTTTTTCATTCCGCTTTCTAACTCAGCAATAAGAGCATTGTAAGCCAGTGCTTTATTTTGATGATATAAATCGAGATATTTTTTTACTTCGAAAGGTTTTCCTAAACGGATATGGAAATTGCTGTGAAAACGAACGTAGTTGCTATATTCTAATCCAACTGGTACAATATGAATATTCAATGTGCCATTGGATGCATCCTCTGCCTGAAAAGCAATGCGTGCAATTCCTTTCTTAAGTTGGCGTAATCGTTTAAACCCGGCATGATTCCCTTCGGGGAGTATTATCAACCCATTTTTATTGTTGAGAACATCCATAGTTTTGAGGAATATCTCATCGTTCAGCGAAAGATTCTCAAATCCATCACGGATTCGATAAACAGGCATTATTTTTAAAAAAGTGAGTATCTTAATAATTGCAGGTTTTTTGAAAATATCGGCACGGGCAAGGAATATAGGCTGCCAATCAGGATAAAGCGATAGCATTCCCAGTGCATCTATAAGGGCATTCTGGTGGTTTGGAGCAAATATCAACGTAGTATCCTTGGGGATTTTTTCTAATCCTACAATTTCGGTTTTGAAATAAAGGCGAAAAACGAAATCCTGATAATGTCGAAGAAGCCAATACTTCCACGACCATTTCTCAATATTCTCTCTGCTTGTTGGCATATGGTTAAAGTAATTATGATTTATGTTGATATTAAGCTTCGACAGGAGGCCTACGCGACCAAAAATAGGCTAGCGATAGCCCCGAAATAATGTGCCATATTCCCCATGCTGCGGCAATAAATGCCATTCCTCCTAAACCGTCGAATAGATTTGGATTGAAAATCAGTACTAAGCCAAGCCCTGAATTCTGAATTCCTGTTTCTATAGCAATTGTCCTACGGTCCCTGTGCGACAATTTGAATAAAGCGGGAATCGAATAGCCAACTATAAACCCTAGGGCATTATGGGCAACAACAATTAGGGCAATTAAGTGTATATACTTTAAGAAGTACTCGAAGTTTGAAGCAAACGCAGCCACTACAAAACCAAGGAAGAATATCACGGATAATACTTTGATTGGCTTAAGAATTTTTTGAGTAATTTTTGGGAACTGTTTTGCAAACAGCATTCCAATTATTATGGGAATACCCAATAGTATGAATACTGTTTTAATCATCTCCCATGCATCAATCTCAAACGGAATTACCAAGTTTGAGGCTTCAGAATAAAGGTTTCCCCAAAAGGCAAAGTTAAAGGGGGTTAAAACTACCGCTGCAATAGTTGCAATTGCGGTAAGTGTAACTGAAAGGGCAATATTACCTTTTGCCAACCCCGAAATAAAATTTGAAATATTACCACCTGGGCATGCTGCCACAAGTATCATACCCATTGCAACACTGGGCGTTGGCCTAATAATTAATACCAAAATAAAGGTTACAAGGGGGAGTGCTAAAAACTGGGACATAAACCCAAGGATAACTGATTTTGGGGTAGTTAGCACTAACTTAAACTGTTCAAGTTTTATTTCAAGAGCAACACCAAACATTATAAAGGCCAGAGTAAGGTTCATGAAAAGCAAACCACTATTTGTAAAGTTTAGCCAAACCCAATCGAGCGATTCGAGCGATGATTTTAGATGGACATCGACTTGTCGGACTTTTCCTTGAACTAGCTCAACTCTATTTCTTTCGGAATAGTACCAATCCTCACCTTGCAGAATACTATCGGGCGTACCTGCTCTTTGTAGTGCTTCGCTTACTGGCATTCCTATCCTTAACGAGGCAATTGGAGAGCTCTCCTTCTCTACACGTTTTTCCCTTTTTAATCGGATTTTAAGTTTTTTGTGCGATTCGGCCAGGCGAATGTCTCTGATGATGCTATCAATTACTATTGCCTCGTTCTTCCCGTAATAGTATCGAATTACCAACACCTTGTTGGTTGGTTCTCCAACTTTTGTAACCAATTCAACAGAATCAGCCCCTAGTGCAACTTGCTTTAACTTCTTAACATATGTTTCTGATCTAAGTGGCAAAACGCAAATTATAAGGATCAGAAATGTTAGCATAGACACTCTTTGGATAAGGTTGCTCTTGTAAGTCATAGCGTCGAGGTATTGAGATTAATATTTTGCTCAAACTGCCTTAAAACTACAAATGTGATGATTTTTTTGAAAAAACAAGCAGTTTGAAAGTATGGTTGATAAGTTATTTTAATTTTCCTCCAGTTTATTGCTGAGGTTTGCGCTTGGTTATTATTTTTGTGGGCTGTAAATGACTCATGGCGAAAAAGAAGAATAATAAGAGTTGGGTTCTTCCGGTGGTGCTTTTCCTTACAGCATTAGGGGTTTGGCTATTGGTTAGGTTTTTATCGGCGCCCGATCATCGGTATATAATTCGTGGTATTGATGTGTCGGCTCATACCGGTAAAATAGATTGGGAACGGGTGAAGGATCAGAATGTGTCCTTTGTGTTTGTTAAGGCCAGCGAAGGTGCTACTTTACCCGATAAGAGTTTCCAAAAAAACTTTAATGGTGCAAAGAAAGCAGGAATACCTGTAAGCGCGTACCATTTTTTTAACTTTAACCGAGATGGGGCTCGACAAGCCGATAATTTCTTGCGAAGAGTAAATCTTAAGGAGTTCGATCTCCCCCCAGTCGTCGATGTGGAAGAGTGGGGCAATGTAATACGCCGACCACGAAAAGAAATTGTTGCCGATTTAAAGAAATTTATTACAATAGTTGAGCGTAAAGCGGGCGAAAAAGTTTTAATCTATACAAACGAGGATACTTACAAGCATTACATTAAGGACAATTTTCCAAATCACGATATATGGATCTGTTCCTTCGATCATAAGCCCGATATTGGTCGACCTTGGACATTCTGGCAGTACTCCCATACCGGGAAGTTGAAAGGAGTTCATGGAAAAGTAGATTTTAACGTTTTCCATGGTTCAACTATTGAGTGGAAACAATACCTAAGTCGCTAGGCTAATTTCTTTTATTTTGTTTGGCTAAACAGCCATTGAAATAGTTCCGGCTCTTTAAATACATTATCCCAACTGTTGTGATTTACAAGAGGATATGTGGTTAGTTTAACTTCTCCGCCATTTGCCAAAATTGCCTGGTACATTAGTTTTGAATATTCTGGCGAAACAATTTCGTCCATTTCTCCATGGAAAATCCATATCTTAACCTTTTCTGCATATTTTTTTGCAACATTAGGATTACTTCCCCCACAAATTGCTATTGCAGCGGTAAATAGTTTTGGTTGTCGGTATATCAGTTCAAATGTTCCCATTGCGCCCATGGATAATCCGCCAATGTAAACCCTTTTTTTATCAATATATTTTTCCTTTACCAATGCTTTTGATAGTTTAACCAGAAGATCCATCGGCTCGGTTGGTTTTCCTTCGGGAATGAACTGAAAAGACCTAAAGCCCTTGTCGTCCTGATATATTTTCACATTTGCCCAGTAACTATTGGCGTTGCATTGTGGGAATACAACAATGGCAGGAAATTTATTCCTTACCGAGTCGCTTGCAAAAAGTGAACCGCCATGCGTTAGCTGCTTTTGGTTATCCGATCCTCGTTCACCTGCTCCATGCAAAAAAATCACTAAAGGATATTTGTTCTTTGGATTGAAGTTCTTAGGATACATTATCCTGTAGGGTAACGTGGAGCCTTTATCATTAAAAACTTTTTCTTCGTAAGAGGTTATATAATCCTGCGACATCGTATTGATTGTTGATATTAAAAGTATAAGGGCTGGTAGTAGGATTTTCATTGGCTTAGAATTTTATTATTAATTGGTAAACATTGCTCTTAATATTGTCGGAGCAGAACATAAAGGACTTTCACTTTTTTGTAAATATGCTATAAATTACCGTTATCGGCAAATGAATAACACTCATTATCTGTAATAATTAAGTGATCGAGAATAGAAATATCGAATAAGTTCGCCGCATCTTTAAGTTTTTTGGTTATGGCGATATCCTTATCGCTGGGTTTTGGGTTTCCCGATGGATGATTGTGCGCAATTATTATTGACGATGCTAGTTTTTCAACTGCCGTTTTAACAATAATTCGAACGTCCACAACGGTTCCGGCAACTCCTCCCTGACTAACCCTTACTTTGTCTATCACCTTGTTGGCTTTGTTAAGAAGTAGTGCCCAAAATTCCTCGTGGGGCAAATCAGCTAGTATAGGCTGAAAAATTTCAACCACATCGTGGCTCGATGTTACTCTTTCCCGGTTAATGGCCTCCACGGCTTTTCTTCTTCGCCCAAGTTCAAGTGCAGCAAGCACTGTTATGGCTTTAGCTTCGCCAATTCCTTTGATTTGCGTTATTTGATGTAAACTGAACTTCCCTAGCTCGTTTAAATTGTTTTGGGCGAGCGTAAGTAACCGTTGTGCCACTGTAACTGCTGTTTCGTCGGAATTTCCAGAACGTAATAGAATAGCAATTAGCTCGGCGTCGCTTAGGCTACTAATCCCCTTCTTTTGCATTTTTTCGCGGGGTCTGTCTTCCACTGCCCAATCTTTTATTGTAAGGCGTTTATATTCTTGTTCCATACCGATAATTAAAGCGTTAATCTAAGATAGGATTTTTTTATTTATTGATGACTGACAAGGTGTTATATTTGTATTCTTGTGTTGTAGGATTTGAATTATTGGTTTTGCTACGCAATATCTTCAGTAGTTAGGCGCGAATGGATCGCTTCGAAATATTTACTACATTCGCTAAATTTCAAACATTGCAAAATGATTAAGAACTTTAATTGGAAATTCCCTTTAATCATGCTTGTTGTGGTTGGGGCGTACTATGTTTATAGCGTAAAATTCAGTACACCACGCAGGGCATTAAATATTGTTGCCGATTCAGTGGTTTTCAAAAGGGGTTGCTCTAACCCAGAATCAGCTTGCTTGCGACTCAACTTCGTGTTTCCCGCATTTGCCGATAAAATTCCCAATAAATTATCCGAAAGTTTATACTCCGACTATTTGTTGATGATTGAGGATAGTTCCGATGTTAAAAATATCAACGAGTTAAAGAATAAACTGGTCGATATTTCGTACCGGTACGATAGTACTTACGTCGATTTTACCAACTCATTCCCCAACGCATCGCATATTGAGTGGTTTGTGAATATTTATTTTGAAGTTCTAAAGAACGATGGTAAAATTCTCACGCTATGTTACTTCTATTCCGATTATATGGGAGGCGCCCACGGGGTGCAAAACTACCACTATAAAAATTTTGACATAAGAAAATCGAGCGAACTTGAATTGTCCGATATTTTTGAGAATATTGACGATTTTTACGCAGTAGCAGAAGCAGCCTTTAACGAAGAATATCAATCGGAGAGAGATTCTGGCGTATTTTGGTTTACTAATAACAAATATGAACTTCCACAGGAATTCGGATTTGGCAGCAAAGCCTTTATTCTACACTACAATGCATACGAAATTGCCAGCTATGCACAGGGTGATATTGTTATTGAGATTCCCTACTCAAAACTCAAAGGAATACTTAAATCGAATTGGAGTTACTTGACGGAGTAAAATAAGAAAAGCCCCAAAAATGGGGCTTTTGCATATAATGTTTTACTAGTGAATTACGCTAGAACGTTAACGTGTTTCTGAATAGAGCTCTTTAAGTTTGCAGCCTTATTCTTGTGAATAATGTTTCTTTTAGCAAGTTTATCAAGTAAAGCCGATACTTTAGGTAGCATTTCTGCTGCAACAGCCTTATCGGTAGTTGTTCTAATAGCTTTTAGAGCGTTACGAGTAGTTTTAGCAGAATATCTGTTATTTACTCTGCGAGCCTCAGTTTGCCTAATTCTTTTTACCGATGATTTATGATTTGCCATCTCTTTAATATTATGTTCTTGTTAAGTAGCCCGTAGGGGAATCGAACCCCTGTTACCAGGATGAAAACCTGACGTCCTAACCCCTAGACGAACGGGCCTT
>Ga0075012_10006299_pt1 | contig 10769 bp, 14 predicted proteins | sample All_14_2_FD_71474 | JGI IMG/M metagenome (GOLD analysis project Ga0075012, IMG submission 71474) | Freshwater microbial communities in response to fracking from Pennsylvania, USA - Allegheny Zone_MetaG_DW_15 | ecosystem: Environmental > Aquatic > Deep subsurface > Groundwater > Drilled... | reverse complement strand
ATGGCTCACACCGGTCCAGGTACGATTGGGATCGGATATACCAGTAAGTTAACTTAAATCCGCATTGCGGATTTTTTAATTCCTTACAAGCAAAAGAAAACCCACTTTCGTGGGAATTACTTTTTGATTTTTCTAAGTACGCGAACCAACGGTATGCAAAGGATGACAGCAGCCAACGCTTCGACAAAAGTGTTGGATAGCAGGATACCCCAGATAAACAGAGCCCATTGAGAGAACTGTGTCAGCATATCACCGGTGAATCCTAAGAAGAAATACAGGATACCCAATACAAACACAGCATGAACGACTGTAGACACGAAAGCTGTTACAGCGATTTTGATATCATCGTTGATCTTCAGCCGATTGATCGCACTCCATAACAAGCCGACTGAAATACCGAACAGCAGTCTGGGCAATACGGATACCACCGGATTGATAAACAGTAAATCAACCGGAGTTGCACCGCGGGTCATTGCCACAAACATGGAGCTTATGCCAAAGGTCAGACCGGTAATGACTGCTGATTGGATACCAAAGACGATTCCGGCCAAAATGACCGGGATATGCATGATGGTCAGTGATACCGGACCGATGGTAATAATTCCCAGATTGGGAACGATGGCCAATAACGCCGTAATGGCAATTAACATGGCATTAAATGTAATTTGGCGTGTTTTCATAAATTTCCTCTTTTCATTTGATATATTTCATAGAGTCCGTTATTCAACAGAAACTCATCATAAATAAACTTCGGCATATGCTCATGCACGATTTTTGCATAACCACCGGTTAACAAACGCGTGATCGGCTGACCGAGCTCGTTTTCAATCCGATCTGCCAACCCTTCGACAGAAGCAATCACCCCATACAACAAACCCGACTGCATGGCAAGGATCGTATTTTTCCCGATGACTTTTTCCGGAACTTTAAGTTCAATTTCAGGAAGATGCCTGATAAATCCTACAAGCGCTTCAACAGAAATCCCGACACCAGGAACAATGACACCGCCTTCAAACTCGCCCTTGGCATTGAGTACACTGATTTTTGTAGCCGAACCTAGATCGGCCACAATAGCAGGCAGCGGATAATCGGCCATAGCACCGTAACTGGTAGCAATAAAATCAGCTCCCAGATGATTTCGCTGTTCCAGATGCACAACAAACTCACTCAGCAAATCGGCAGAAACGATCATAGGGTCAAGATGGGTCTTGCTTTTGATTATTTCGACGATATCATCGGTGATTGAGGGAACAACTGAGGAAAATATAACTCCTTCAATGGCATTCAGATGATTCAATTTTGCAAGCAGTTGAATCAGCCAATTATCATAATATGCTATCACGTTTTGCTTTTGAGTTACGATACGTTCATCAAAAACACGGTTACGCCGGTCGTCATAAACAACAGCGACTAAATTAGAATTTCCGACATCTATGGTTAAAAGCATACAAATCCTCCTGCTCACGTAAAGTTTACACTAACTTCGGATAATTTGCCACGATAAAGATTAAAAAAGGCAGTTTCCCGCCTTAATTAATGGGTGTCGTCATCGCTGATATTCTTCCTTGCATACTCAGTCCTATGACCGGAATACGTATAGGAAAAAATACGGTTATCAAGACACGATGATCAGACTGAAGATGAAGCAAATATGTACAATTGTCACAAATCAACTGACTTTCCAATAGTTCTTGGATCTGATCGCTCGAATGATGTTCAACTGCAGAAACTATCGTTTCCTGAAGTAGTCGGGCATCATGCAACTGGGCTAATACCCCGATCAACCCAAGGGCTATGGCACAAAACATCATACCAAACAACATCACTAATGCAAACTCAATTCCGCCTTTCATCAGTCAGCCAAATCAACCATACGCTGCCACTGTGTATTCAATGTTTCTGTCAGCGTTACTTTAAACGTTTCTGAAAAAGTGATCATACCTAAAGCAATGACTGTTACAACTAAAACCAACCCATATTCCTCAAAGAAAGCTTTCATCGTTTCACCCCCTTTCCATAAACGATGTTATGGTCACCATCATCATAACCAGAAAGACGATGGTCACACTCAATAAAGGCAAAATGCCCCACCACTGAAACAAAGCTGATTGCGAGCTTTGGTCACTGATTCTCTGTTGTCTGAGCCATTTACCGGTAGTTGTGATCATACGATTCAATTGTCGCACGGAATCCGTCTGACCTACGGCATTATACCGATACAACAGTTTCATGGCACGAGTCACTTCCATCAAACGGTATCCTGACAGAAAATCCGTATAAGTAGTGATCTTCTGAGGTTCTTGTCGGATCTGTTTAATCAACTCACCCAACTGCCCGCGAATCATCGCCGGTGCCATCGGAATCGAGATTTCCATCGACACCGCAACCGTATTGCTCTGCAACAGAATCTGAAGCTGTCTTAACCAAATGGGAAATTCATACTTTAAATGCTGAATCGATCCATTAAACTTCTTTTTCAGTAGCAGATATGGCCATCGGTAAACCAGAACGACCAAACCCAAAAACAGCAATTGCATGGACCAAGATACTCTTGTAAACATTAGAAACGGAAATATCAGTGACGTTTTCAATGCGATCCGCAGCCGGCTGTTCTGAAATTCGTCTAAATCATGACAGTTCATTCTGCATAAATGATCCAAATCGGATTCTTTCCTAATTCTTATCTTCTTAGCAGAGACATTCGCAAAAACCAACATCACCAAAAGCAGCACCGACAATCCTTTTACCGTAAACATTCCCCCTTTGCGATCCATCGGCCTTTTATCAGACGGAAAGCCATCAATATCGTAAAGTGCAGTGACATCAGAAATAATGTGATTACATGATGATAAATCGGAACCGAATCTAAATCTAAGAAAGAACTGAGTAAATTCTGATTAAACAGAGCGATGACGGCAGACATTCCGCACATCAGCAAAATCCGGTTCTTCATTAACAGTCGATTTCGAATAAAGAGCATCGTATCTTCGATCCAATCATCAATATCGTCCTCTAACAGTTCAATGGCCTCTTTGCTTTGCTCAAAACCGAACTGCTCGGCCGTTGCCACCCAAATCTGACAGTTATTGACGATAAAATGCGGATATCTTGAAGTGATGATATCAAACGACCCATTGGTATCGCCTGTATTTTTAAGATGTTCAATTGCATCTTCAATTGATTTCTTCAGTTCTCCGTCCACATATACGGCACTTTCGCTAAGTGAAAGCAAAACTTTCTCGCTTGATTTGAAGTAGGCGATAAAATGTTGAAGAAAGGTCGTGATTTGTTCAAACTCCAGGGCATGAAATTGAAATTGTGCCTGCCATATCCAAACGATAGGCATAGATAAAAGACAAATTATCATTAAGACGGTTGTATTAAGTGCTGGCAAATAAAACTGCTCTGACAACCAAAGCAATCCCATCGAAATCAGAAGAAACAGAACTCCTTGTCTTTTAGGCTGCCAAATCAAGCCATATCCAATACTTACCTTTTTTATGTGTATCCAGTTTTTAGGCAAATACCACGATGGATGAATTTCTTCTCTGCCGATAATCAGTAAGATAATCAACGAGGATATAAGTACTGCTATGATCAACATAAATCCTGATCGGAGGTACGATACTTATAAAGTCGGGCTTTCTCCATAAGCTTACCCGGCCACTGTGTGAAAGGTTCTTCCGATTCATCAATCTTATATACGCTGATCATGGATGGTTTTCCTTCATCGGTACTGTAACAGACGACCTCGCGGATATAGCGCCGAATTCCCTGTTTAGTAATGGATGCCTCCACGTGAATACCGATATCCAACGTATCATAAATCATCATCAGCAATACATCATTGGAAAGTTCGACTCCGGGAAACATATGAAGGATACGCTGAGGGATAGCTCTTGCGGAAGATGCGTGAATCGTAGAAAGTAAGGAAGCCCCCGTTGAAACACTTTGAAGCAGACTGACAATCTCATGACTGCGAACCTCTGATACCAGCATCCAGTCCGGACGCTGGCGAAGGCAGGTTTTTATAGCTGCGGTATAATCAAACCGGTCACTGACCTTCAATGATACACTGTCACAATGCGGGAATAGATCCCGGTATCGGATTTCACATGTATCTTCAATGGTAATCACACGTTGGGATGGATCGATATATTGCATCAGGTACTTCAGAAGCTCGGTCTTCCCTGCTCCCGGCAAGCCGCTGACCATAATATTACACTTCATAACGACCCACTTTGCTAACAAAGCCAGCAACCACGAAGGCGCATATTTCTGCTTCTTTAACAATGCCGGTGTTAATCGCAGCACTGCCGGTGTTTTCCGGATGGAAATTGAAATCTGACTGCTCACACTTGGATGAATGATACTGATACGAAGCTGATCTGTCTCTGCTTCAACAACAGGATGAACAGCATTGAATGACATATTGACGAAGTTAGCGAATTTAAAGCTCAGCTGTTCAAAAAATGATGCCTCAGGAATCGATTCGATGAAATATCTGCCTTTTTGAAGGTGATCGACCCACAACTGCCTGCCATTGTAATTAATGTCTGTAATCAGGGGATCTTCGATCAGACTGTTGAGATAACCGAAATCAAATTCATTCATTCAATAACCTCCACACCTGACTTTCAAAATTGAGCACAGCTTCGTCTGGAAAATTTTCATTGACCACTTTGATGATCAGATCGATATCACCCAATATCTGAGCATGAATGAAAGGCGGTATATCCCCTTGATTCAACGCCAGTAAAACAACCGCCGGAACTTTCTGACTTTTTGGATCATCCATATTCAATCCGTTTCGATCCTTCACTGCCAATACCCTGACAGATCTGAAAATAACATCAGAAATTATCGGTTTTCTTTTGTCCTTACTCGTAAAAACGATGTCCACAAACTGATTTGGTAGCAGCGTATTACCCGCTGAAATCATCAGATCTACAGCCAGACTTGCTACACCCTGACCTTCTTTCAACATTAACTGCGGATAATCAGCCGAATCAGATGCATCCTCTATGTATTCTTTATAGAAAAACGAACCCTCAGCCAACGTAACAGAGTATTTTACCCAGCGATCAATAAGCTCATTTTTATCCATGATTACATTATCTTCTACCAGTGCGGATGGAACCCGTTGCATCCGAAACGAAGACTCATCGATCTTCGATCTTGATGCCAACATTTTTGCGGCAACAGGTATCTCGATATAGTCAATCGAACGCTTGACCGCAATATCAAACAAAAGAACATTTAACGCAAACAGTATCAAAACGCCAACCACCCAAAGGATTTTAATTTTCTTCATCCGTCCCCTCCTCAATCATTGTCTCTTCACTTATAAGATCAAACATATCCAATACGCCGCCTTTGGTGCGCACACTCACCCGAACCAACAGAGGATCACTATTGAAGCCAAGCAACTCCACATAAACGGGTGTATAACGGTCAGAAATCCATCGTACATCCAACACGAACCGATCCATTGCCTGACTCTGATCACAGCGCTCACCCAGACAATGAATCATCGTGCTTCGCAATGCGCTCTTAACAGCCTGTCGAACTTGAAAACGATCAGACTCAAATGAAATATACAAACTGATGGAAAATATCAAACCCATCAGAAACGTAACCAATGCAGCACTCATTACGATACCTTTCACATGCATCACCTGATATCAAATACGAAAAAATGCAATTGACTCCTGCCAATTGCATAAAAAAAGGTTGCTTTCGCAACCTGAATACTATTGAGGGACGACCGGAAGTACTTTTCCATCCGGTCCCGGAGTCTCAGTAAGATAATTAGCAATATCGACACGCTGCTGAGCACTGGAAGGTTTGCAAGCCGAAACTTTGGTGACCTTACCTTCAACCAATGCATCCGCCAAACCGGCACAACCCGGATAGCCGCAAGCACCACAGTTATAACCAGGAAGCATTGCCAATACTTTCGCAACTCTTTCATCCGGTTTCACATAGAACAATACTCCTGCTATACCAAGCAAAGCTCCCAATAAACCACCGACTGCCAACATCATGATCATTGCTGTTAAAATTGCTTCCATTAGTTCTCTACCTCCAAGGAATGTACAGGATGTCTGCCACAGGATGATATCTGACATCCTCCGCACGACACCAATTCTTCTTCGCATCCCGCCGGAACCGGCGTTTTATGATTGAGATAGTACAAAGCCGCATAAGCTCCGCCTAAAACAACCAAGAAAATGAAACCAGGCATCTTACACTAAACCAGCCAAACCGCTAAAAGCCAATGCCATCAATGCAGCAACGATCATAGCGATCGCATTTCCTTTAAACGGCTTGGGGACATCAGAAATATCCAAGCGTTCACGAATCGCTGAGAATAAATAAAGAATCAACGTGAAGCCGATCGGAACAGCGAATGAATATACAATCATCTCATAGAAATCAAATCCTTGGCGGATATTTTCCAAAGCAACAAACAGTACGGCGCAGTTAGTCGTAATCAGCGGCAGATAGATACCCAGCGCTTTATACAGCGTCGGCGAGAATTTCTTAATGATCATCTCCGTAAACTGCACGAAAGCCGCAATGACAAGAATAAAGGTAATCAAATCCATGTACTGCAGATTGTAAGGAACCAAAATAAAGTAGTATAACGCATAAGTAAACAGGGATGCACCTACAATAACAAAGATAACGGCACCACCCATACCTAAAGCAGAGCTTGTATTACGGGAGACACCCATAAACGGGCACATACCCAGGAAACGGCTGAGAATGATATTGTTGATCAAAACCGCCGTCAGAAACAGTGTGAACAGTTCTGCCATCTTACTTCACCTCTTTCGCTTTCTTCGCAGGACGAGTCCGCAAATACTCAACACCTGCCGCAATCAGCGCAAAGGTCAAGAATGCGCCGGTCGGTTGAGAGAACATCGCAATAACGAAATTCTGAGGAATCAGACGAATTTCAAAAATCATCTGCTGAGTAAACGGATTGCTGAAATTCAGAACGCCACTCGACAAAATCTGACGAATGACCGAAATCAAAATCAAACCGGCCGTATAACCCAATCCCATCCCGATTCCATCAATGGCAGAGTCCAGAATCGTATTTTTCGAAGCAAAGGCTTCGGCACGACCCAAGATAATGCAATTGACAACGATTAACGGGATAAAAACACCCAACGCCACATAAAGTTCAGCCGCATATGCCTGAATCAGCAATTCAGCAATTTTGACCAGCGTCGCAATAATGACGATGTACACCGGGATACGTATTTCATCCGGTGTGATTTTGCGCATGGCAGCAATAATGACATTCGACAAAACCAATACGGCAATAACCGCCGCACCCATGCCCACCGCATTATTGAGCGTCGTAGAAATCGCCAATACGGAACACAAACCCAAGTAAAGCGCAAATACAGGATTCTCTCTGATAAAACCGGCTTTAAAATTATCTAAACGATTCATCTTTCAGCCCTCCCTAGTCTTCGATGGCCGCGCGCAACGCTTTAACCACTGACTGTGATGTATAAGTCGCACCGCTGACCGCATCGATCGAACTATCCTGATTGGAAATATCCAATCCGACAAACTGAGACCAGAACTCTTCGGCATCAATCTTATCACCGATTCCTTTGGTATCATTCATCTCAACAAACTTCACAGAAACGACCTTTTTAGTCGCTGTATTGATTTTGATTTCAAATACATTCGCCTTAGCACCTTCATAACCTTCGACAACTTTATAACCGTTGCCAGAGGCAATGTAAGTCGTGACATCCCCGTCGACCGTCTTACTTACAACCGTTCCGGCTGTTGTCGTAAAGACTTTGATCGGATCGCCAAACTGCAACGGAGGAACAACGACACCGCCGGTACCGCCTTTAATACCTTTTAATGCATTGAAGTGAGCTTTGGCTGCATCAATCCCCTTGACCACGGCACCCGAGGTTACGGTCGCTCCCGATAACGTGGCAATACCGTCCGAAGTCGTTTTGCCAACGACTCCATCAATAAATTCCGGTGTATTGACACGGGTTCCGATGCCCTGAGTATCCTTCAGTTCCAATATTGAAAGTCCGACGATTTTACCGTCATTGGCAAAACCGACCAAAAACTTAATCGGAGCCGCATAACCCAATACTTCAACTTTATAGGCAATTCCGACGCCTTCCGCTGTGTATGCTGCCGTGATCAGCCCGGACTCATCATCCTTCACTTCCATCGGCGCAAAACTGGTGGCTGTCGGAAAAATGATTTGCAAATTTGCTTTTTCAGCCGCAATAGAATTCTCCGCAATGATCGGCGCAGTAATACTGTTGACATAAGCCAGTGCGCCACCGGCAATCGTACTGATAATCGCTAAGAACAAAGCGAAGTGTAATGCTTTTTTAACCATGCGATTACTCTCCCTTCTTCAATGTTTCAATGGCGAAACGAACGGCACGGGCAGCCGAAACCGATGTGACCGTTGCTCCGGAAACCGAGTCTACCGAAATCGCTTCATCATCGATGGATAAATCTTTAAACTGATCTAGGAATGTTGCGGAATCAATCTTATCACCGATACCCTTGGTATCTGAGAAAGTAATGACCTTGACCGAAACGATCTTTTTCTGTGAAGTATCGATTTTGACTTCGAACACGTTGGGCTTAGCCCCTTCATATCCGCCTTCCAATACCGAATACCCCTTCGACGATATCGTATAAGTAACCACATCCCCTTCAGTGACCGTATTGGTCAGTTCAGGCGTTGCTGTGGAAGTAGCCGCTGAGAAAATCCCGATCGGATCACCCAATGTAATGACCGGATCTTCCGGATCCGGTTCTTTCGGTACGACCGGAACCATGATATTAGCAATAAACACAAACAATAAAATACCTGTCAGACTCAATGTTCCGATTGAGACAGCGTAATTTTTTTCCTTCTTGATTTGCCAGCCATCCGTCAGACGTTCGATGGTCGGAGTAAACATGTTCATAAGCAGAATCGAATATAAGACACCGCCTGGCAGATTTGCCTGAACGCGAATCAATACTGTCAAAATACCGCATCCGATCGCAAATATCATTCGTCCGGCTGCGGAAGTCGGGTTGGTTACAGGATCGGTGGCCATAAAGACAGCCCCAAACATTAATCCACCCGCCAAAACATGATACAACGGATACCAGATGCCTAGTCCGCGAACCAATGCGATGACCGCAGCCAACACAAACACTGTACCGACATAGAACACCGGAATGCGCCAATCAAGCACCTTGCGAATCGCCAGATAAACACCGATCACCAAGATGAGCAGTGCACTGGTTTCACCGATGGCTCCCGGATACCAACCGAAAAGCAATCCTTGCAATCCGCCAAACTGAGCGAGCAGTTCACCCAATACGGTTTGGTCCGTAACGATCCAACCAAGATTGGCAATCGAACTGATCGGTGTCGGACCGGTAGTCATATCCACGGTCACAGCTGCCGCAAAAGAAGTAAGCATGGCTGCCCGTCCGGCTGCCGCAGGATTGAAGATATTGTGACCAAAGCCGCCAAACAGCAGTTTAGCGAAGAAAATCGCAAAAAACGATCCAAAGGCCATGGCATACAGTGTCGTTGAAATGGGCACCATCAATACCAAAATCATAGCGGTGACAATCGGAAACGAAGAAGAAATATGCTTCTTAATATCTTTCTTTAAACCAACACACCATAATACTTCCGTGATGGCTGCGACCAAAACGGAAGTAGCCATCAGACTCAAAGCATGGATAACATAACTCATTCCATATTCAACATAATAGAATGCCAAAGCAAATACGAATACAGCCAACAGTCCCAAGGTCAATTCAAACATGATTCCTTTGGTACTGACAGTATCGCGGGCATTGGGTGACGGTCTGAATGTAAATTTCATTTTCGTGTCCCCCTATTTCTTCAATGCCAAGATGCGTTTGGCACGGCGTACACCTTCGGTCACATCTAGTTTAGACGGACAGACATAGGTACATAAACCGCACTCGATGCAATCATTGACATTCAGTTTTTCAATCATATCCATATTCTTGGCTTTTTCCGCATTGTTGATGCGAACCGGCAATAATCCTGCCGGGCATGTATCGTTACAACGGCCGCAGCGCAGACATTCCACAACATCCAAGGGTCTTGTTTTTAAAATCGTTATGGCATTGGTATAGGGTGTTGTCACAAACTGATCGTTGGTAATGGTTTTACCCATCATCGGACCACCGGCTATACACGAAATTTCTTCAGCGGTATACCCGCCAAGCTGTGCAACGATGTCAGCTGCCTTCATACCCACAGGAACCAATACATTGGCCGGTTTGGCAATGCCGTCGCCACTGACCGTAACCATCTTTTCGATGATCGGCTGACCTTTAAGTGCATGGGCAAAAGCAATGGCTGTGGTTGCATTGTTAACGACCACTCCGATTTCACCCGGAAGTTTGTTATAACGTTTTTTAAAGATTTGATAGACCAAGGTACGTTCCCAACCCATCGGGTACATATCCGGCACAGCTTTGATCTCGATCGAAGGAATGTTTGCGGCTGCCTCTTTCAATTTAGCCAGCAGTTCTTTCTTCGTTTCTTTAACAGCGATCATCGCTTTTTTGCCCTCAGCCGCTTTAAGCATTGCCTGAGTTCCTGTGATCAAATCTTCGATATTTTCTTCAATCATCCGATAATCAGCGGTAATATAGGGCTCGCACTCCACACCGTTGATTAATACGGTTTCCACGTTTTTCGCAAACTTATATTT
>Ga0075012_10006297_pt1 | contig 10772 bp, 8 predicted proteins | sample All_14_2_FD_71474 | JGI IMG/M metagenome (GOLD analysis project Ga0075012, IMG submission 71474) | Freshwater microbial communities in response to fracking from Pennsylvania, USA - Allegheny Zone_MetaG_DW_15 | ecosystem: Environmental > Aquatic > Deep subsurface > Groundwater > Drilled... | reverse complement strand
GGCATCAAGAGGGCCAGCGTCTGCAGATTCTGGAGGAAGCCCTTTCATGTCTAAGCCGCAAGCCGTGCTCTTTGACCTCTACAACACCCTGATCGACATCCGCACCGACGAGCATGCTCCGGCCGTGTGGGAACAGATGAGTCAGTTCCTGACCTACCACGGCGTGCTGGCGGAGGCATCGGCTCTGGACCTGGCTTTTCGCAGCCAGGTGCGCGAGCAACAGGCGCAGGCGGGGGAAAAATACCCGGAGATCGACATCGCCGCCATCTTCCAGAGCTTTCTGACTCCCGAGCGCAAGCGCAAACCCACCCGCAACGCCATTCAGTTAGCCCAATTGTTCCGCGCCCTCTCCATGCGGCGTATCGAACTCTTTCCCGATACCCTGCCGGCCCTGGAGGCCCTGCAGGGCGTTCCCACCGCACTGGTTTCGGATGCCCAGCGGTTCTGGCTGGAGCCCGAAATGAAGCGCCTGGGGTTGGGATCGCACTTTGCGGTGCGGGTGGTTTCCAGCGACCACGGCTTTCGCAAACCCGACCCGCGGCTTTTTGCGATGGCTCTGCAGCAGTTGGGCATTGCCCCGGAAAACGCGGTTTACATCGGAGACAGCCCCTACCGCGACGCCCAGGGGGCCCAGATGGCGGGCATGCGCGGCTGCTGGGTGCGTCGCCACGACCCTTTTGAGGCAGCCGACCAGTTCGTCTCGCCCGAGCTAACTTTCCCCACCCTGGTGCACTTTGTAGAGTGGTTTCATCGCCAATAGCCGGGCTGAAGGAAGCTAAATTCTGCTCTTCCAGCCCTCTACCCAGCTCTTGACCTGCTCGGCCGACATACTGTTGAGTGGCAGGTCACCGAGTTCTTTGACCAGTTCGCCGGAGTCGAAAAACAGGCTCATCTGGGTGCGGCCGTCGCGCCGCGGGCCGGCCGCCCGGGCGTCCTTCTCCAGTTGCGTGAGCAGTTTCTGGGAACGCTCCAGCACCCAACCGGGCAAACCCGCCAACTGAGCCACGTAGATACCATAGCTGCGGTCCGCTCCGCCGGCCACGATCTTATGCAAAAACACCACCTGGTCGCGAGTTTCCTGGACGGCCACGCGCTGGTTGGTTACTCCCGAGTAGTCCTTGGCCAGGCTGGTCAACTCATGGAAGTGAGTGGCGAAGAGGGTGCGGCACTTACAGGTCAGGTAGAGATACTCGGCGATGGCGCGGGCCAGCGCCAGGCCGTCGTAGGTCGAGGTGCCGCGCCCAATCTCGTCCAGGATCACCAGCGAGCGGGGGGTGGCGTGGCGCAAGATATTGGCGGCCTCGCTCATCTCCACCATGAAGGTGGACTGACCCAGATGCAAATCGTCGGAAGCGCCCACGCGCGTAAAGACGCGATCGTGAATGCCTAAGCGAGCCGAGGTAGCCGGCACGAACGAGCCGGTCTGGGCCATCAGCACGATCAGGGCCTGCTGGCGCAAGTAGGTCGACTTGCCGCTCATATTGGGACCGGTCAGTACCACCAGCCGCTTGTTTGCGTCCAACTGGCAGTCGTTGGGCACGAAGCCGCCGGAGAGGCTGCGTTCCACCACCGGATGGCGTCCACCGCGGATGTCCACTACTTCCTCGGCCACCAACTCCGGGCGCACCCAGTGGTAGCGCACGGCTGCTTCGGCCAGGGACGAATAAACATCCACCTCAGCCACGGCTCGAGCAGCCCGGCGCAGACCTTCGGTATGCTCAGCCACCTGGTTACGCAGACTGACGAACAAATCGTATTCCAGCTCGCGAATCTTTTCCTCGGCGCCCAGCACCTTGGTCTCAATCTCTTTGAGCTCGGGCGTGAAGTAGCGCTCGGCGTTGGCCAGCGTCTGCTTGCGGATGTAGTAGTCGGGCACCAGGCGCATTTGCGATTTGGTGACCTCCAGGTAGTAGCCGAAAACCTGATTGTAGCCTACTTTGAGGCTGCGAATCCCCGAAGCCTCACGCTCTTTTTCCTCCAGGGCGGCAATCCAGCCCTTGGCCGAGGAACAGGCCAGGCGCAATTCGTCCAGGCCTTCATGAAAGCCGGCCCGCATCAAGCCGCCCTCGCGCAAACTCTGAGGCGGATCCTCGGCGATGGCCCGGGCCAGCAGAGCCACCAGCTCCTCGTCCACCTGCAGATGGTCCAGCAGGCGCGGCCAGTTGCCCCCGGCCGGCAGCTGGCGGCGCAGTTCGGGCAATACCGACAGCGAGCGCAGCAGAGCCAGCAGGTCACGCGCATTGGCGCTCTGGTAGACGACACGGGCCAACAGACGCTCGATGTCCTTAACCGGGTTCAATGCGGTGCGCACCTGCTGGCAGGCATAGTAATCATCCACCAGGGCCTGCAGCGAGTCCTGACGGGCCACGATTTGGGGCCGGTCCAAGAGTGGACGAGTCAACCAGGAGCGCAATAGACGGGCACCCATGGCCGTTATGGTGTGATCCATGGCCCACAGCAGGCTTCCCCGCCGTTCCCGACCCATCAAGGTCTCACACACCTCGAGATTGCGCAGGCTGGTGGTATCCAGGGTCATGATTTCGGACAAAGAGTAGGCGCGCGGGGGCTCTACGCTCTGTTGGTCTCGGCCGGTGGTTTCGCGCAAATAGTCCATCAAGGCTGCCGCTGCCATAATGGCCGAACGCCGCCCGGTCAAATCGCACGGCTGCAGGGATTTCAGATTGAAGCGCTTCTTGAGCGTCTCTTCGGCCTGACGGGCCGACAGAGTGAAAGCCCGCTGGCACACGGCCAGGCCATCGGCTCGGGCCAGGTTCAGCAATTCGCCCACGTTGGGCGTACCCTCGCCGGCCAGCAGCAGTTCCGAGGGGCGAAAGCGATAAATCTCCTCGGCCAGGCGCACCTCTTCGTTGGGAAGTTCGGTGCACACAAAGTCGCCGGTGGTCACATCACAGGCCGCCAGACCCACCTCGTCGCCATCGGTCAGCAAGCAAAGCAGATAGTTGTGGTTCTGTTCGTCCAGCATCTGGGGATCGAGCACGGTGCCGGCCGTGACCACCCGGGTCACCTCGCGGCGCACCAGGCCCTTACCGGGCGCAGCCGCCTCCATCTGGTCGGCCACCGCCACCCGGTGCCCCTTTTCGATCAGGGCCCGCAGATAGGCATCCAGGGCGAAATGGGGCACCCCGGCCATGGCCATGCGTTGACCGCCACCCGCTTCCTTGGCGGTCTGCACAATGTCGGCGTCGCGCGCCATGGTTTCGGCATCCTCACCGTAGGCTTCAAAAAAATCGCCTACGCGCATGAGCATCAAACAGCCCGGATGATCGTCTTTGAGCTGGTAATACTGGAGAAAGAGGGGCGTGAGTTGCGTGCGGTCCATAGAGAACCGGCCGTTCGACTCCGGTAAATCTATCCCCCTCGAAACCTTGTTTGGCACAGGGATCCCCCCACAAATATGGCGAACCGCCCTTCCATGGACACTCGAGAAATTCTCAACTACTTGCCGCATCGCCATCCGATGCTGCTGATCGACCGCCTGACTGAGGTGGGCGAAGACCGAGCCACCGGCCTCAAGCAGTTAACCCAGAACGAATGGTTTTTTCAGGGGCACTTTGGAGATGAGCCGGAGATGCCGGTCAGCCTGTTGCTGGAAAGCATGGGACAGACGGGTGCGGCGGCCATCTTGAGTCGCCCGGAAAATCAGGGAAAGCTGCTCTTTCTGGCCGGCATGGACTTGGTGGACGTGGCCCGCGCCCCCCTCCCCGGTCAAAGTCTGCGCTATGAGTGCCAACTGCTGCGTTTCCGCGGCCAGTCCGGAAAAACCCAGGTCTCCTGTTTCTGTGGTGAAGAGCGAGTCGCTTTCGCCGAGTATACTTTCGTATTATCCGAAGCTTAAAGGAAGGCCGTCAAACCTGAGTTTGGGCCCGCTTTTGTCAACTAGAAGGAAACCGATAGGTGTGCGGGAAAACAGCCGCGCCTTGAGGTCTATCTGTTAGACCGTTTACTGGAAGGAGCCGCTGGCGATGGAATTGGATGAAGAGTTCTACTTATCGGTACCCGTCTTCGAAGAAGAAGAAGAAGAAGACGACGATGATGATGATGAAGAAGACGAAGATTGGGACGACGACGACTGGGACGACGACGACGATGACGACGACGACGACGAAGAAGAAGAAGATGACGACGACGACGATGACGATTGGGACGACGACGACGACGACGACACCGAAGAGGATGACGACGACGATCTAGACGACGACGATGATCTCGACGACGACGACGAGGAAGAAGAAGACGACGAAGAGGATTAGGCTGAAATTGGCCCGATCCAGGTGAGCGGCCAGGCCGCTGCGCGGTCTAGCCTGCCGCTTCCCTTGTCTCCCCGATTTCTTGCTGCCCTTCCCTGACCGAGCCTTCGGGCTCGGCGGGGCAGAGGGGCAGGGTAAACGAAAAAGTCGCGCCGCAGCCCGGCGCACTCTGCACGGCAATCGCGCCTCCATGCCCCTCGACCACTTTGCGGGCGATGTAGAGGCCTACCCCCACCCCGTAGTGGGTGCGCTGGTTGCCCGTGTCGAGACGGTGATACATCTCAAAGATCTTGGCCTGTTGATCGAGCGGGATGCCCACGCCTTCGTCTCGCACCCAAACCGTGGCAATCTCGCCGTCAGGGCGGCAGCCAAGCTCCACCGTTCCTCCGGGCAGTGAGTATTTTTGCGCATTCGACAGCAGGTGCTCCAGCACGGACTGGATTCTTTCAGGATCGCAGTGAGTCCAGCAGACAGCCTCACAACGCACGACCTGGACGACCTTGGGGTTGGGGTAATCCTCTAAGCACTCGGCCAGGAGGCTGCCCAATTCGACCGGCCGGGGGCGAATCTCCAGGTCCTGAGAACGCATCTTGGCTGCTTCCAACAATTCCTGAATCAGGCGTTGCAACTGATCGGCCTGACCATTCACCACGCTCACGATGCTCTGAATTTTGTCCATGTCAAAGGTGCGCGCCTTGCGATGCATGAGGGTCTGCAGGTAGCCCTTCATGCTGGTCAGAGGAGTGCGCAATTCGTGGGAAAGGGTGGCCGTGAAGTCGCTGCGCAAATTGTCCAATTCGCGCTGCTTGGTGATGTCCCGCAGCACCACCGTGACGGCCAGTCCACTGGACACCGATAGGCGGCTGGAGGCCAAATAATTGATGACCAGCACGTCCACGGGCGATTGATTGAGCCGCTTGATGTTGATTTCAAAGGAGGGCGAAGGACGGCTCCAGGTGTGTTCCAACAGCGTCTCCAAGGGTTGACCCTGAATCTTCTCGGCCGGCAAACCCAGAATTCTTGCTCCGGCGCGGTTGCAGCTGAGCACCAGACCCCGTTGATCGGCCAACAGCACCCCGTCCTCGAGATTCTCAATGACGCTGCCGTGCATGCGCATGCGCGCGAAGAGCTCGTGATATAAGGTCCAACTGGCCCAAGAGATGGAGAGCAGAGGGACGATCCCCAGCAGGCGCTCGCGCATCTCCTCCAGTCGGTCCGGGCCCGGCTCCAACCACAACTCCAGCACCAATAGAACCGGCGTGGGCAGGTCCGCTGAAGCCTCGTAACCAGCTTCTACCTTGACAAAGTAGTGATGCTGGCCCTGGGCGCTGGTCTCGATCCAGCAGGGGGCCAGGCTGGCGAAGACACGCCGGCGTTGCTGATTGCCGGGGCTGGACTGGCCGGCGCTCAGAACAAACTCGTCGCCATCCTGGATCCATAGGGAGAGAGCCTTGGGGCTGACCGACTCGAGCGCCTGGCGCAAACTGGCCCCCCAACCCTCCAGGTCGACTTCGTTGAGGCCTTCTCGGGCCAACAACTGGAGCAGGCGTCGCTGCACATCCACCCGCTGCACGGCCGCTTCATAGGTGGCCGCGGCCAGTTCCTTCTCGCGCAAACTGGCCTGCAACACACTAAGGTGCTCCGCCAGTCCGGAGAATTCGTTGGGCAAGGCGGCCGCCTGGCCACCTCGCAGAATCTCCAGCGCCCGAGTCAGGTACAAAGCGCGTCGCCAGGCCCACCACAGCGACACCATCCAGCAGGCGGGAATGACCGCCATCAACACCCGCGTGGTGTCCGTCATCCAGGTAGGATGGGCAGCACTTTCTTCCACGTACCCCATCCAAAAGAGAGAGATCAGCGTGGCCAGAAACGGCAAAATGGCAGCGCGCACCAACAAAAGCTGCAATCCGCGAGCGGTGGAGCGACGATAGACCGAAGGACTCACAAGCCAGAACCGATTCGACAAGCCAGCCCTCTCCCCCCCGGCCACAAAAAACTTTGGACATGCTATGGACATGCTGAGTTCAACACTCCCCGATTGATCCGTGGTTCACTGACTCTCAGGAGGACAGCAAAAATGTTTCTAGTCACCAAAATGGAAAAAATCACCGGCCACCCCTGGGTGCGAGCGGTGGCCGAAATCGAATTACAGGGAGTGCGCTTGCGGGGCGTCAAGCTGGAGCAACATGCCGATGGCTGGCGCGTCACCCCACCTGGACGGCGCATCCAGGGCATCTGGCAGTCCCTTTTCAGCATTCAAGACCGCAAGCTCGAACGGGCCCTGCTGGAATCACTGAGGTTGCGCCATGGATGAGGACCAATCTCTGCTCTGGCTCACGCTTTGCAGCGGCCTGAGCGCCCCGCGACGGCGGGCCTTGCTGCGCGCTCACGGCAGCGCCCTGGCTTCCCGATCCTTTCTCCAGGCTCAAGGCCACCAGGGCCCGCCCTTCGACGTCATGGAGAAGGCTTTGCGGTCCCAGTGGATGACCGCCCGCCACCCTCACTACCCGGCCTCCTTGCTGCAACTGAGCGAACCACCCGAAGTGCTCTACTACCTGGGCCGGCCGGAACTCTGGAGTGGTGTCAAGACAGCCGTAGCCATCGTGGGAACTCGGCGCCCCAGCGCTGTCGGCGGACAACTGGCCGGTCGCTTTGCCCACTGCCTGGCACAAGTCGGTGTCAGCATCATCAGTGGCTTTGCCCGGGGCATCGATAGTGCCGCTCACTGGGCCTCGCTGGATCACGCTCAAAGCCCGCCCCTGGCTGTGCTGGCCTGCGGCCTGGACTATGCCTACCCCTCAGAGAACACCCGTCTCTACCAGCAGGTAGCCGAGCAAGGCCTGCTGCTCAGCGAATATCCGCCTGACCATCCCCCGCTGGCGCATCACTTCCAGGACCGCAATCGGCTGTTGGCAGCCCTTTCGTCCGCCGTGCTGGTGGTGGAGGCTCCGGCTCGCAGTGGCGTACTGATCACGGTCAATCACGCCCAGGACCTGGGCCGAGAGGTCTTCGTAGTGCCCGGACCCATCGACCACCCCAACTACCAGGGCAGCCTGCGCCTGATCCAGGAGGGGGCCGCTCTGGTCACCACTCCTCGCGACTTGCTGGAGCAACTACCCGGCTATCGCCTGCAAAAGGGAGATTGTGGTCAGGGCCCGGCGCGCGCCGAAGTCTGGGCCGAACGCTGGGGAATGGACCTGTCCAGCACCCTGGTGCTGCTCACCGGCCGAGTGCGCAGCGGGGACATGCATCACGATGCTTATGGCCGCTTTGGCTGGGGCGCCTTGCCGACCGGGAAGTCGGTGGACTTGAAGGGCAAGCGCTCCATCTCATAGATGTGCTTGATCACGTCCACGATCTCGGCCTGAGGAACGTCTTTATAAAGGGACAGAGCGTCTCGATGAGCTTCCGGGAGGCGATTGAGATTGATCAAACTGACAATGCGCCCCACCCGTGCGTTGGGCTCCTCCGGCAGCAGCTTGAGAAACTGATCGTAGTAGCCCAGGGCCAACTCCGGATGGTTGTGATCGCTCATGTCCGCCAGCAACATATAGGCGTCGCAAAGTTGGCGCACGATGTCGCTGCTGCGAAAAGTGAACATCGAAGCCAGTGATTCTGAGGGAAATCGCTGCACGCAGGCCATCAAAACTCGCTCTTTTTGACTACGATCTTCGGGGCGATCGAGCAACTCCGCCAGCCCGATATAGAACGAGGGGTAGTTGATGGGGTCGCATTCCAGGGCGCGCTGCAGGGCGGTGCGCGCCAGGTCGGGGCGCTTATTGGAGAGCAGCGCCTTGTGCAACAGATCCCAGTGGACGGCACGGTGAGTGTCCAATTCGACAGCCCGCTCAGCGATTTTGAGGAACCGCTCCGCGCTGACCTTCTCCATCTTGGTTGCCAGGGCGGCCGAGTAGGTCAACCCATAGTGGTGGAAATAGGAACCCTGAAAAGGATTGAAAATTACCGCCGCTTCATCACAACCTAACGCCTTGGCGATTTCCCCGCGGCGCATCCACCTCTCGGCCGTCTCGTTATACTGTTGGGCCATGCCGAACGAGAGATCGGCGGCCGCCGCCACTCCCAACACGGCCAGCAGGAAATAGGTAAAGACCACTTGGGGTCGCAGCGTCCAGGGACTGATCTCCTCGACCGCCTGGGGCGGAGGTGCGGGCGGAACCTCGGGCCAGGCCAGCGACAAGCTCGCCCCTAACCAGGCCGCCCAGACCACCGGTAGGACGGGAAACTGCCACTGCACGTCCACCGACATACACAGCGCCAGAATGGTGGCCGAGGTGGCTGCATCCAGGAGCTGCTCGGCGCGTTTGCCAGGCGGCCCGGTGTCCCTCATGCGCTGGATTCCGCCGCCCACTGCCCAGAGCCACTGGCCTCCCAGGATGACCAAAAGCACCGCGCCGGGGACTCCCATTTCGGCAAAGCAACTGATACAGGCGGAGTGGGCAAATTTGGAAAACCAATGCTCGTCCGCCTGGTAGCTGGGATAGTAGCGGTGAAATCCGCGCGGGCCAACGCCCAACCCGGGGTGGTCCAGCCCCATCACCAGAGCCGCCCGCCAGTATTCTTTGCGGGAGGTGAGGCTGGCGTCACTACCCTTCTGCAAATCGGCTACCCGGCGAGTAATTCCGTTGAAGTTGTTCTCCTTCATTTTGGCGATAGCGCCCTGGACAGAATACGCGGCCAGACAAAGCACCACCAGGCCGGCCAGAGGAGCGAGCTGCAGCCCCGAGCGATAGGCGGCCAGCCCCAGCAAAGCCAGTCCCAGAATCAGCCCTGCTCCAGAGAAAACGCTGTACCAGCAGGTGAGCAGCAAAAGCCCTAAGACGACGGCAGTCTGGAGCAACGCCGGCAACAACCCGGTGCCGCGACGCAGACAACCCCCCAACCACCAGCGGGCTCCCAGGCAGAGGAGAGCCACCAGCATGGCTGCGCGGGTGCCGGTCAGCACGAAGGCCAGATAGACGGGAATCACCGCGAAATAGGCCAGCAGTTGCAGGCGAGGCCAGCCGCGGCGCCCCAGATACTGATTGAGCAAATAGGGAAGGGCAGCGGCCAGAAAAGCGGCCATTACGTTGGGCTGGAAGAAGCTGCCATTGAGGCGGCCGTCCTCGCCAGTGAACAGTTCGCCGCCCAAAAAAAACATATCCAGCGAAACGATCGCGGTGATAGTGGCTGAGGCGGTGTAGGCCAACGGCACCCAGGAGCGGGGAGTGAAGTGAAAGGCCACCAACACCACCAGGTTGAGCAAAGCCGTGTCGACAACCGTCAGCAGGGCCTCGTAAGGGTGGGATGAGAGCGCCCCCGAGAGCGCGGCCACTGCCATGAAGACCCAGGAGCAACGCCACATCCAGCGGCCTTCGGGCGGAACGGGCAGACCCAAAAGCACGCTCAGACCGCCCAAAGCGAGGAGAGCGAAGCGCAGGTAGAAACTGTTACCGGCCAGTTGATAGCCGGAATCGATCTGCCCCAACAGGGCCACGATTCCGCCTACAAACCCGGGCAGGCCTACGGGCGGATCTTTAAAAGCCCAAACACAGAAAGCTCCCAGTGCCGGCGCCATGAGAATGGCCACAAAGAGACCACGCAGCAAGTTGACGAGCACCCGGTCGAAGAGGAAATCGACCGCGGCCTGCAGGCGGTCAGACGGGGCAGGCAGGTTGGAGGACCTGTTCAAAATTCGGCCGCACGCGGTCCATGGTGTAACGCAAGGCGCCGAAATTGGCCCCGGTTTGACCGATGGTGATCAGATAGTGGTAGGAATCGACGGATTGAATCACCACGATTCCTCCCGCGCATTCCAAAACCCAATACTGGGGCGCGCTGGCGAAAGCTTCGAGAAAACTGACGGTCTCAATAATGAATTCCGAGAGCCGTTCCCGACCGATGGAATCCTTCACTTGCTCGGCGATGGTGTAGCCCTCGCGGTTGAGCAGGAACACCGAAGAAACGCTGCGCGTCTTGGCCAGCGTCTGAATCAACCCGTCCAGCCCACCCAGCAAAGGCGCGTAGAGTCCGGCAAAGTCGCGCTCTTCGAGTGCGGCAGCCGGTTCGGGTTCGGGAACGTAGACCGGAAGTGGCTCCGGCTGCGGCAATGGCTGCAGTTCCAGGTGAACAGGGGGCTCCACTACCTCAGGGCCGCCCAGATCGTCGCCCAATCCGGACTCATAGCCGGGATTGAGCCCTACCACCGGAGCGACAGCCTCATAGCCAGGCTCGTCATCCCAGAGCGCACCTGCCACGGGAGTGATTTCGGGGGCCACGTCGGGCAGACTGCCTTCCAGAGTGGGCGTCAAATCCAGGGTCAGGTCGCGTTGGTGATCGCGCGCGGCCGTCTCACCGGAATCGTGGGTGGGGGCGACATAGGTGGGATGGTCATCCCAAAGCGCTGGCTCGGGCGCATATCCCCCTGCATCGGGCACAAACCCACCCGTCTCAGGCTCGATCGCGACCGGCTCGGGCTCGGGCTCAGGCTCGGGCTCGGGCTCGGGC
>Ga0075012_10006295_pt1 | contig 10775 bp, 8 predicted proteins | sample All_14_2_FD_71474 | JGI IMG/M metagenome (GOLD analysis project Ga0075012, IMG submission 71474) | Freshwater microbial communities in response to fracking from Pennsylvania, USA - Allegheny Zone_MetaG_DW_15 | ecosystem: Environmental > Aquatic > Deep subsurface > Groundwater > Drilled... | reverse complement strand
CGCAAGGGGGGCGCGGGTGACGGTCTCCTGCGCCGAGGGCGAGACCGGTCGCGTCTATCCAGGCGACCAGCCGATCGAGATCGTCACGAAGGACGCAGCGGACCTGGCCCGACCGCGCACACCCATCATGGTGAACCTGGGAAATCCCGACCTGGCCTTCCGGACCGCCATGCGACCGAACGAAGGTGTCGGGCTCGCCCGCATGGAGTTCATCGTCAACCAGCATATCGGCGTTCATCCGATGGCGCTGGCGCAGCCGGAGAAGGTGACCGATCCAACGGAACGCGCGCAGATCGCGCGGCTGACGCGACACTTCGACGATCCCAGGGACTTCTTCATCGAGCGCCTGTCGGAAGGGATCGGCACGATCGCCGCCGCCTTCCATCCGAAGCCGGTCATCGTGCGGCTGTCGGACTTCAAGACGAACGAGTATGCCAAGCTGCTGGGTGGCCGCGGTTTCGAGCCGCGCGAGGAAAACCCGATGCTCGGGTTTCGCGGCGCCAGCCGGTACACGCACCCGGCGTATGCCGACGGCTTTGCGCTCGAATGCGCTGCGCTGCGTCGGGTTCGCGACGACATGGGCCTCGAGAACGTGCGCATCATGGTGCCGTTCTGCCGCCGGGTCGAGGAAGCCGCGCAGGTCATCGCCGCGCTCGAGAAGAACGGGCTGAAGCGCGGCGAGAACGGGCTCGAAGTCTACGTGATGTGCGAGATCCCCAACAACGTCATCCAGATCGATGCGTTCGCCCGGCTGTTCGACGGATTCTCGATCGGCTCGAACGATCTCACGCAGCTCGTCCTGGGCGTCGACCGCGATTCGGACATGGTTTCGTTCGAGTTCGACGAGCGCGATCCCGGCGTGCTGGAAATGCTGCGGCTGGCGATCGAGGGCGCCCACCGCAACGGGCGTCATGTCGGGATCTGCGGCGAAGCGCCCGCCAACTATCCGGACGTCGCGCGGTTCCTGACCCGGCTCGGCATCGATTCGATCAGTGTCAATCCCGAGAGCGTCGCCCAGACGATGGAGGTCGTGTTTCACGCGGAAGCTTGAGGCATATCAATTCCCCGACGTTCCGGCGCGCCTAGCGTAGCGGCCAACAACGGAGGAACCCATGCCAAAGATGATGGCGGCAGTCTTTGCCGAGCCGGGCCGGATCGTCCTCGAGTCGCGACCGGTGCCCGATGTCGGCCCCCTCGACGCGCTGGTGCGGATCAGCACCACGACGATCTGCGGCACCGACGTGCACATCCTTCGCGGCGAGTACCCCGTCGCCAAGGGCCTGATCGTCGGCCACGAGCCGGTCGGCATCATCGAGAAGCTCGGCTCCGAGGTCAAAGGCTACAAGGAAGGCCAGCGCGTGGTGGCCGGCGCCATCACGCCCAGCGGTCACAGCTATGCCTGCCTCTGCGGCGCGCATTCGCAGGACGGGCCCGGCACACGCCACGGCTTCAAGCCGGCGGGCGGCTGGCGCTTCGGCAACACGATCGACGGCTGCCAGGCCGAGTTCGTGCTCGTGCCCGATGCGATGACGAATCTCGCCCCGGTTCCGTCGAACCTCACCGACGAGCAGGTCCTGATGTGCCCCGACATCATGTCGACCGGCTTCGCGGGCGCCGAGGGCGGCAGTGTGCGCATCGGCGACATCGTGGCGGTCTTCGCGCTGGGGCCGATCGGGCTCTGCGCCGCGCTGGGTGCGCGTTTGATGGGAGCCACCACGGTGATCGGCGTCGATACGGTCCCGGCCCGGATGGAAGTGGCGCGGAAGCTGGGCGTCGACCATGTCGTCGATTTCAAGAAGGCCGATCCCGTGGCGGCGATCCGCGAACTCACCGGAGGTCGTGGCGTAGACGTCGCGATCGAGGCGCTGGGGACGCAGCAGACCTTCGAGAGCGCGCTGCGCGTGCTGCGCCCGGGCGGAACGCTGTCGAGCCTCGGCGTCTATTCGTCCGATCTCCGCATCCCCCTCGATGCCTTCACGGCGGGCCTCGGCGACAACAAGATCGTCACGTCGCTGTGCCCGGGCGGCAAGGAGCGCATGCGGCGGCTGATGGAGGTCATCGCTTCCGGGCGGGCCGACCTCGGTGCCCTGGTGACACATCGGTACAAGTTGGCCGACATCGAGCAGGCCTACGACCTTTTCGCACATCAGCGGGACGGGGTTCTGAAGATCGCCCTCACACCGTAATGCGGAGTTGCCTCGATGGTCAGTTCTCCTACCGGCATCTCCGGCGGGTCGGTGCCTGCGTCGCCGACGCGCCGCCTGCTGCGTCCCGATTTCCTCTGGGGCGTTTCGACATCGTCGTATCAGATCGAGGGCGCGGCACGCGACGACGGGCGAGGCCCCAGTATCTGGGACGGCTTTTCCCACGAACCCGGACGGATCGCCAACGGCGACACCGGTGACGTCGCCTGCGATCACTATCATCGTTACGCCAAGGACATCGCGCTGATGCGCGACATCGGCGTCGGCGCCTATCGCTTCTCGATCGCCTGGCCGCGCGTACTGCCGGAAGGACAGGGGGCGGTGAACGAGCGCGGGATCGCCTTTTACGACCGGCTGGTGGACGGGTTGCTCGCGGCCGGGATCGAACCCTGGGTCTGCCTCTACCACTGGGATCTGCCGCAGGCCCTGCAGGATCGCGGCGGCTGGGCGCATCGCGACAGCGTCGGCTGGTTCGCCGACTATGCCCGCCTGGTGGCAAGCCGGCTGGGCGACCGCGTGAAGCGGTTTGCGACCTTCAACGAGCCGGGCGTCTTCACGCTGTTCGGCTACGCCTTCCGTTGGCATCCGCCGGCGGTCGACGATGCCGCGCAGCATCACGCCGCGATCCATCACGTCAACCTGGCGCACGGCGCGGCGATCGACGTGCTGCGGGCCTATCTTCCGGGCGCGTCGCTCGGAACCATCTGCAACATGCAGCCGGCGCGGCCGGTCGATCCGACGCCTGCCGACCGTGCGGCGGCCGCCCTGCTGGACGACTACTGGAACCGCGCCTTTGCGGACCCGCAGATTCTCGGCGCCTATCCCGCGGCGCTCGTGGAACGGGTCGCTCCGTTCGTCCAGGCGGGCGACATGGACCGGATCCGGCGCCCCATCGACTGGCTGGGCATCAACCACTATTCGCCGATCTACGCGCGGGCCGACGCCGCATCCCGCCTGGGCTTCTCCTGGAGCGATGCGCCCGCGAACGCCCCCCGGTCGCCGATCGGCTGGCAGATCGACCCCGACGCCTTCAGGGATACGCTGCTCGACGCCTGCGACCGCTATCGCCTGCCGATCTACGTGACGGAGAACGGCGCCGGCGCGGAGGAGACGGGCGATGCGACGGGGGCGGTCGACGATGTCGAGCGCATCGGCTATCTGGCGCACTACCTGGACGCGCTCGAGGAGGCCGTCACCTACGGCGCCGACGTGCGCGGCTACTTCGTCTGGTCGCTGCTCGACAACTTCGAATGGGGGGCGGGCTATGCCAACCGCTTCGGGCTCGTGCGTGTCGACTATCCGACGCAGCGCCGAATCCCCAAAGCCTCGGCCCGCTGGTACAAATCGACCATTGCCACCCAGCGCCGCGGCCGCGCGCCATGAGTTGCCTTCTCGCCGATGTCGGTGGCACGCGCACGCGCTTCGCCCTGTTCGCGGACGGCGCGCTGGGACCGATCGAATCGCTGCGCACCGGCGCCTATGCCAGCATGCAGGATGCCGTGCATCATTTCCTCAACACGCAGGCCGCGGGCACCGTCGTCGAGCGTGCCGTGATCGCCGCCGCCGGTCCCGTCTCGGGCGGCCGCTGCAAACTCACCAATGCCCGCTGGATCGTCGATGCCGAGGGGCTTCGGCAGACGCTGCATCTCCGGTCGGTGCGCCTGGTGAACGACCTCGAGGCGCTGGGTTGGGCGGTGCCGCATCTGGGCAGCGACGATCTCATCGCGGTCGGCGAGGGCAGTGCCCTCCCGGGCGAGCCGGTTGCGGTCATCGCACCGGGGACCGGCCTGGGTCTTTCCTGTTACCTTCCCGGCACGCCTCCGCGGGTTGCGGCCAGTGAAGCGGGACATGCGACCCTGGCGGCGACCGACGCGGGCGACGCCGCGATCCTCGAACGACTCCGGCAGCGCTTCGGGCACGTCTCGGCGGAGCGGGCCCTGTCCGGCGCCGGGTTGCTCAATCTCCAGGCGGCGCTGGCGGTCGAGCCGGATCGCCCACCGGCATCGTCGTCGCCGGAGGCGATCGTCAGGGAGGCGGTCTACGGTTCGCCGGCGGAGAACGCCGCTCTCGAAACCTTCTGCGACTTCCTGGGATCGTTCGCAGGCGACATGGCGCTGACTTTCGCCGCCCGCGGCGGCGTACTGATCGGAGGGGGGATCGCGCCTCATATCCTCCCGGTTCTGGTGGGGTCGGCGTTTCGCAAGCGCTTCGCCGCAAAGGGCCGCTTCGCCGACTATGTCGGGCAGATTCCCACCGCCATCATCGTCCGGCCGGAACCGACCTTCCTCGGCCTGGCGGCGCTGGCGGCTCGGGCCGACGGATGAAGACCGACGATGGCGTCTCGGCGGTCGGGCCGGGGCCGCTCAGGCGTTTCTGGCACAGCGCGCTGGGGTTCGGCCGCGACAAGGGCGCCTGGGTGCCGTGGACCCTGATCGGACTCCTGATCCTCTGCGTCGTGGCGCAGCTTCTGGTCCAGTACCGGCTCAACGTCTGGAATCGCGATTTCTTCGATGCGCTGGAGAGGCGCAACAGCGGCGGCATCCGGCACCAGACCTACCTGCTGCCCGGGCTTGCCGCCTGCAGCATCTTCCTCGCAGCCTTCGCCGTCTGGGCACGCATGACCTTCCAGCGCCGGTGGCGCGGTTGGCTGACCACCTACCTGGTGGGGCTGTGGCTGGAGAACGGCAACTACCGGCGCCTCGAGGCGGCCAGCGACGAGCCCCAGCTTGCCGAATACCGGATCGCCGAGGATGCGCGCATCGCCACCGACGCCCCCATCGACCTCGTGACCGGCCTGCTTTCCTCGGTGCTCACGGCCGCGACCTTCGTCGTCGTTCTGTGGACGGTGGGGGGCGCGATCGCCATCGGGCCGGCGCACCTGGGGCTCGAATTGCCAGGCTATCTCGTGTTCGCCAGCATCGCCTACGCCATGCTGACGACCGGGGCCATGCTGTTCGTCGGGCGCCGCATGGCGCATGTCATCGAACGGAAGAACCAGGCCGAGTCGGAACTCAAGTTCGCGGTCGCCCGGCTTCGCACGGCGCCGGTCGGTTTGGCGGGAGCGGGGGCGCAGGCGGGCACCGTGAGCTTCGCGCTCGACGAGGTGCTTCGGACCTGGCGGTGGTTGTGCGGTCAGCACGTTCGGACCACTCTGGTATCGTCCGGCAACACGCTGCTCGCGCCCATCATCGGCCTGATCCTGTCCGTGCCGAAATACATCGACGGCTCCCTGTCGCTCGGCGAAGTCACCCAGGCCGCCGCGGCCTTCGCGGCGGTTCAAATTGCGTTCGCCTGGCTGGTCGACAATTACCCGCGGCTTGCCGAGTGGGCCTCGTCGGCCAGCCGGGTGGGCGTCCTGCTGCTGGCGGTCGATCAATTGGGTGTGGCCCGCCAGTCTGTTGTGGTGGAGCCTGCATCCGGGAGGTGAGTCATGCCGCAATCCGAGGCCGAGACGGTGGGAGCCTCGTGGCGGTCGGGTCTCTCGCAGGCGACTGCGCAGGCGCGCCTGCGAGCCGAAGGCTTCAACGAACTGCCGATGGGCGACGGACGCGGAATCCTGCGGATCGTGGCCGACGTGCTGCGCGAACCGATGTTCGCACTGCTGCTGGGGGCGGGCGTCGTCTATCTCATTCTCGGCGATCTCGGCGAGGCGATCGTGTTGCTCGCCTTTGCGACGCTGTCGGTCCTGATCACGGTCGTCCAGGAGACGCGCAGCGAGCGCGTTCTGGCGGCCTTGCGCGACCAGGCGAGCCCGCGCGCTCTGGTGATCCGCGATGGCGAGCGGCGGCGCATCCCGGGCCGTGAGGTCGCGCGCGGCGACACCATCGTGGTGCTCGAAGGCGACCGCATTCCCGCCGACGCGGTCCTCGTTTCGGCCAGCAGCCTCGTCGTCGACGAATCGCTGCTGACCGGCGAGTCGGTTCCCGTCGGCAAGCGTCCCGGTAAAACCGACGATGCGATGGCGCGTCCCGGCGGCGAAAACACACCGTACATCTATTCGGGAACGCTGGCCGTCCACGGGGAAGGCATCGCGGTGGTCCGGGCCACGGGCCCCGGCAGCGAGCTCGGTCGCATCGGCCAGTCGCTGAAGGCGATCTCGCCCGAGCCGCCGCGGCTGCAGGTCGAGACGCGCCGGCTGGTGCGGATCTTTGCCGCCGTGGGCGCCGTCGCCACCGTGGCCGTCGTCCTGCTGATCGGCCTGACGCAGGATGACTGGCTGCAGGCGATACTGGGCGGCATCGCGCTCGGCATGTCGTTGCTGCCCGAGGAATTCCCCCTGGTGCTCACGGCTTTCATGGTCATGGGAGCGTGGCGTCTGTCGCGCGTGCGGGTGCTGACGCGCCGCGCTTCCGCCATCGAGATGCTGGGCGCGGCAACGGTGCTGTGTTCGGACAAGACGGGCACCATGACCCAGAACCGCATGACCCTGGTGGAGGTGCGCACACCCGGGACCAGCTGGCGCGCCGGCCAGGGCGAGCCCGATCCCGGGGCAACGGCGCTGATCCGGACGGCGCGGCGCGCGAGCTCGCCCGAGCCCTCCGACCCGATGGAGAAAGCCGTCGCCGCGCTGGCGGGCCCTGCAATCGGGGACGACCTCGTGCGCCGCTACGGTCTGCAGCCGACGCTGCTCGCCATGAGCCACGTCTGGCAGGACGCCCAGGGTGGCCGGCAGGTGGCGACGAAGGGCGCACCGGAGGCGGTCGGGGCGCTCTGCCGGCTCGACGCGGCGGGTCGGGCCTGGCTGCGCGGCGCGGTCGAGGAGATGGCCGGTGAAGGCATGCGCGTCCTGGGCGTTGCCCACGGACGGGTGCCGGAAGGGGGGCTGCCGGCGGAGCAGACAGGCTTCGATCTCGACTTCCTCGGCTTGGTGGGATTCGCCGATCCGTTGCGCGACAACGTGCCGGCGGCGATCGACGAGTGCCACTCGGCTGGGATCAGGGTCGTCATGATCACCGGTGACTATCCCGCGACCGCACAGGTGATCGCGGCCCGCGCCGGGCTCGATGCCGGGCCGCCGATCGACGGTTCTTCGCTGGACCGGCTGGACGATGGGGCGCTGCAGGAGGCCGTCCGCAGCACCAATGTGTTCGCCCGCATCATGCCGGAGCAGAAGCTGCGCCTCGTGCAGGCACTGAAGGCAGATGGGGAAGTGGTGGCGATGACCGGAGACGGGGTCAACGATGCACCGGCTCTCCGGGCCGCCCATATCGGCGTGGCCATGGGCGGCCGCGGCACCGACGTCGCCCGAGAGGCATCCGCCATCGTCCTTCTCGACGACGATTTCGGCTCGATCGTGCGGACCATTCGCCTGGGCAGGAGAATCTACGACAATCTCCGCAAGGCCAGCGCCTACATCGTCGCGGTACACATTCCGATCGCGGGTCTGGCGCTGTTGCCGCTGCTGCTCGGCCTGCCATTCATGCTCAGTCCGGTCCACATCGCGTTCCTCGAGATGGTCATCGATCCGGTCTGCTCCGTCGCCTTCGAAGCCGAGACCGAGGAACGCGATCTGATGCAGCGACCGCCGCGGGCGGCGGACAGCCATCTGCTGTCCGGGCCGACGATGCTCTTCAGCCTGTTGCAGGGCGTGCTGGCGCTCGGTGCCCTCGCCGTCGTCCTGCTCGTGGGCGTCGGCCGGGACATGCCGACCGATGAACTGCGCGCGCTCATGTTCACCTCGCTCGTTCTCATCAACGTCGGGCTGATCGTCGTGAACCGGTCCTTCTCGTCGTCGCTGTCGGTCGCGCTGCGGCGCCCGAACGCCTTCCTTTGGGTTCTTCTGGCCGTGGTCGCGGCGATCCTGACGCTTGCGATCACCTGGCCGCCGGCGATGGATCTGTTCCGGTTCGGCCCGCTCCATGCCGACGATCTCGGCCTGTCGCTGCTCGTGACCATCGTCCTGATCCTCTGTCTCGAAGGGCTGAAACCATGGTGGCGGGCGCAGCCTGCGCGGTTGACGCGGTCGACGTTGAGATAGGTCAAGGCGCCGCACCGGCGGTGCCGGCAGGGTCGGCTCGCCGCCACCCAACGGTCGGGACCGTCATGCTCTACCTCACCAATGCCAATCTGCCGATTTCGGTCCGCCAACAGCTCCCGCCCCAGGCACAGGACCTCTATCGGGAAGCCTTCAACGAGACGTGGGCGTTGCATGCCGGCGATGCCGGTCGCGAGGAACATGCGAGCCGCGTCGCCTGGGCGGCCGTGCGGCAGCGATATCACGCCATGCCGGGCGGTCGCTGGCAGCCGAACGTGTCTCCCGATCTGCGGCGTCCGCAGGAGGGTGGACGATGACGTACAAGGTCGTGATGGCAGCGCTGTCACCCGGTCGCGATTGCCAGGGCGTCGCCGGCGCGGCGATCGCGCTTGCCCGGCAGTCCGACGCCCTGTTGCTGGCGCGCGCCTACTGCCGTCCGATCCATTGCATCTGCGGCGACTACTCTGTCCCCGCGTCGCTGTTCCAGGAGGACCGCCGGCAGATCGAGCGGCACCTCAAGGCGTCGGAAGCCGACTTCCGGGCGATCGCCGCGAAGCTCGGCCATGCCGGAGCCTGGCAGGGCGAAAGCAGCATTGAGCCCCTGTCCGAACGGATTGCCCGCGAATCGGCCGCGGCCGACATCGTCGTGGCTGGCGTACCGAAAGTCGGGGATCTGCCCGATGCGACGCGGCAGCCCGATCTGTGCGACCTGGTGATGCAGGCGGGACGGCCGGTGATGCTGGTTCCGGAATCCTCCCGAAGCGCGAAGTTCGACCGCATCCTCGTCGCCTGGAAGGATACGCGCGAGGCGCGGCGGGCCGTGTGCGACGCACTGCCCTTGCTCACCCGGGCCACGAACGTCGTCGTCGTCGCGATTCATGCGCCGGGAGAACATGCCGCCGCCTGGCAGAGTATGGCGCGGGTGTCGGGCTGGCTCGCGCGCCACGGAATCGCGGCCGAGGAAAAAGTGGTTGCAGCCGAATTGGCCAACGCAGCGCAGCTTTCGGGCCTCGCACGGAGCTACGATGCGGACGTGACCGTAGCAGGGGCCTACGGGCACAATCGCCAGGGACGCTGGACGCTGGGCGGAATCACCAGCGAACTCCTGTCGGGCGGCCGATGCGTTCTTCTCTCCCACTAGCGGGGCTGGTGGCCGCCGTCGCGCTGTCGCTGATCGCGGGCTGCGGCCCGGATCCGGCAGCGGCGCCCGCTTCGATGGCACCGCCCGCGCCGGCGCCCGCGGCTTCGCTGCTCGCGGCGGCGCTGCAGGGGATCGGGATCTCGGTGGCGCCAAGCGGCAAGCTGGTCGTGGTCAACGTGCCATCGTTCGAACTGGTGGCGCTCGAAGAGGGGAAGCCGGTGTTGCGCAGCCGCGTCGTCGTCGGCCGACCGTCGACTCCCACGCCCGAACTCTCGACCGCGATCTGGGCGGTCACCTTCAACCCCTCCTGGACGCCGACCCCGGCCATGATGCGCTGGGAGGGGGCGCGTCACATGCCGCCCGGACCGCAGAATCCGCTTGGCCGCATCCTGTTCGAACTCGACAACGATCAGCTGATCTTCCTTCACGACACCAACGACCGGAGATACTTCGAGCGCCCGGTGCGCGCGTTCAGCCACGGCTGCGTGCGGGTGGAAAAGGCCCGCGCCCTGGCCGCCTGGGCGCTGGGCGTCACTGAGGCCGAGATCGAGCGCTCGATCGCGCGCGGCGGGACGCACCGGCAGAGCCTGGCGGCGAACATTCCCGTGGCGCTGGTGTATCGCACGCGGTTTCCGGACGACGACGGCCGCCTCGTAGAGTATCCCGACATCTACCGGACGCAGACCGCCGCCGGGCCGGACGAGGTCGCTCCGGGGGCCTGCCTGGGCCCGATCCGGCAGGCCGGTCGCGATTAAACGAAACAAACGAAATAAACGAAACAATCGAAACGAGAGTCGCACCCCGTGTCGGGGTATCCTGATACCGTCGACGGGCTGATCTTGTTGTTCGGTGCCTGCAAGAACCGCCTTCCGCCGCTTGCGGGACCGATCGCGTCGTCATCAGCGCCGACCCGAGGCAGCGCCGGAGGAAGCCATGTCCGAACCTGGGATCATCGACATCCGGATCACCGACATCCGGCAGCTCTTCAACTCCTTCGACCCGTCGCCCTTTCATGAGCGGGATCTAGACCGCGAAGCCGAAGAGTTCATCGTCGGCTGGGCGGACGAATTCCCGGCCCAGACTCCCCTCGAGCTCGTCATCCGCGTGCCGGAGGGGCAGCTCGACCCGGCGCGGCAATCGAACATTGCGCAGGCGATCCACAACTACTTCTCGTATCGCGCGGTGGCGAGCACGAGGCGCATACGGTTCCAGTTCCGCGAAGGCCGCTTCGCGCTGTTGATGGGCCTCGGCTTCCTCGCGATCTGCGTCCTGCTTCGGCAGCTGTCCGGGTCGATCATGCCGCCGCCCTTCCAGCAGGTCTTCCAGGAGGGGTTGCTGATCCTGGGCTGGGTGGCGATGTGGCGCCCGCTGCAGCTCTTCCTCTACGACTGGTGGCCGGTGCGCCACCATGGCCGGCTCTATCGCAAGCTCTCCACCATGAAGGTGACGGTCCTCG
>Ga0075012_10006294_pt1 | contig 10775 bp, 2 predicted proteins | sample All_14_2_FD_71474 | JGI IMG/M metagenome (GOLD analysis project Ga0075012, IMG submission 71474) | Freshwater microbial communities in response to fracking from Pennsylvania, USA - Allegheny Zone_MetaG_DW_15 | ecosystem: Environmental > Aquatic > Deep subsurface > Groundwater > Drilled... | reverse complement strand
TCCAGGGCCAGGCCGCGCTGAAGCGAGCGGCGCGACAGCCCCAGTTCCGCCGCCACGTCGGCCTCGCCCCGCCAGCCGTCACCGAGACCGCGCCAGATGTGGTCGCGCACCCGATCCGTCAGACCGACCGGCCGCGTTTCCGCCCGCCCGGCGAGATGTTCGTAGAGCAGGCGGTTGAGCGCGAGATTGGCGTGCGCCACGGGTCGGTCCAGCAACTCGGCCCGGAAGAGCACCGCCATGGTCTCCTGGCCAAACAGGACCGGCGCGCCGAAGAAGGCCTCGTACGCCGCCGCCGACCGGGGGCGGCGGCGGGCGAGGTAGACGGCGTCCGGCGTCCAGTCCGGTCGGGACAGGCCGCGCAGCAGCACCACCGCCGCGCCGGCCAGATGATCGAGCTGCTGCTCAAGGGCGGGCGGATCGGTCAGCACCACCTGGCCGACCAGCATCGCCTCGTCCCCGTCGCGTTCGACGCTCGCGCGCACGCCGCCGTCCTGCAGATGGGGCAGCAGGCGAAGGAGTTGCGCCAGCGCCTCGCCGACGCGCGGCGCGCTGGCCAGCAGGGGCGCCAGATCGCCGAACGCATCCATCGTCCGGCGCCGGGCCAGCGTCAGGCCGAAGTCCTCGCGCCCGGTCAGGCCGGCGGCGAGGCCGAGCGCCGACTGGAAGGCGTGCGGGGGCAGGCGGCTCTCCCCGGGGTCCGCCGGGTCGAAGCCGACCGCCGCCATGACGGGCCCGGGATCGTGGCCGAGTTCGGCGATGAGGCCGGCGATGGCGCCGAGCGCGGCGGTGCGGGGACGAAGTCGCATGGCGCAAAAAGTCAAATCGATCCTTCAAACCGGGGTCAAGGTCATCGTTGGAAACGACCCGGCCAGAGAGGGTCGAACGGAGGAACCCCATGACCCAGTCCCGTCCGCCCGGATCGCCCCGCCGCCGGGGCGCGCTGATGGTCGGCGCCACGATCGCCGCCGTCCTGCCGCTGACCCCCGCCCTCGGCCAGCCTTCGCCGCCGCCCGCGGCGACCGCCACGGCGACCGCAGACGCCGCCGCCCGCGAGGAGCTGGCCTACGCCTATGCGCTGCAGGCCTACGTCTTCACCTTCCCGCTGATCGTCACCGAGCGCGAGCGGCTGCGCCGGGAGCGCCTGACCGGGCTCGTCGCGGGCGAGCCGGCGGCGCCGATCAACCAGGCCGGACATATGACGCGACTGGCCGGCGCCAGCGGCGACCTGCCCTACAGCCCCAACAACGACACGGTCTATACCGGCATCGCGCTCGACCTGAGCGTGGGACCGATCATCCTGCGCATGCCGGCGATCACCGACCGCTATGTCTCGGTCCAGGTCGCCGACGCCTATATTGAAAACCAGCCCTATGTGTATTCGACGCGGGTCAACGGCGGGCAGGCCACGGACATCGCCTTCGTCGGGCCGGGCTGGCAGGGCGAGCTGCCTCGGGGCGTGGCCGTCGTGCGGATGCCGACCAACCTGACCTCCATCGCCGTTCGCATCGCCGTGCATGGCGAGGCCGACCTTCCCGCCGTCCGCCGCTACCAGGCGGCGATGTCGCTGACGGCGCTGGCCGACTGGCGTGACGGGCCGAGCGGCAAGGCGCCGCCGGCGCCGGCGGTTCGCGCGCGCACGTCCTACGAGGGCGACTTCGCCTATTTCCGTCGGGTCGCCGATCTGATGGCCGAGAATCCGCCGCCCGCGAAGCACGTCGGCATGCTGGCGATGATGCGCCGCATCGGCCTGGCGCCCGGAAAGCCGTTCGACCCCGCCCGACTGGATCCGGCCACGCGGGCGGGCGTGTTTCGCGCCGAACAGGAGGGACCGCGGGTGATCGACCTGATCCGCCGGACGCGCGGGACGCCGACCGCGACGGGCTGGACCGCGAACCGCGCCGCCCTGGCCAACGACTTCGACTATCCAACCCGCGCCGGCAACGCCCTGGTCGGGCTGATGGGCAACGACCCGGAGGAAGCCCTCTACTTCAACAACTTCTTCGCCGCCGACGGACAGGCGCTGAGGGGCGGCAGGGCCTATCGCCTGCATTTCAATGCGTCCGACATCCCGCGGACCGACGCCCTCGGCTTCTGGTCCCTCACCCTCTACGACGCGCAGCGCTTCCAGTTCATCGACAACCCGCTGGACCGCTACGCCCTGGGCAGCCGCGACAACCTGGTCCGCAACCCCGACGGCTCGGTGGACATCTATGTCCAGCCCACGAAGCCGGGGGGCGCCCGTGACCGCAACTGGCTGCCTTCACCCGCCGATGGCGACTTCAAACTGACCCTGCGGATCTACATGCCGACGGCTGATCTGGTGAGCGCCTACCGGCAGTCGAGCCTGCTGGTTCCACCCATCGAGCCGGTGAACTGACATCACCGCGGCCGCCGCCCGGCGGCGCCCCGTCCGGCCTTAAGCCGGAGGGGCGCCGCCCAGGTCCGGCTAGAACCGCCAGGAGCCGCCCGCGCGGATCGACTGCGCTTCGGACCGGTCGCCATAGACGCCTTCGACGTCCAGGCTGAAGCGGAGCCGGTCGGTGGACACCAGGTCGGCGCCGATCGACAGCGCCACGGCGGTGTCGTCGAGGGCCGCGCCGCGGACCGCGAAGGCGTTGGGCGCGCCCTGGAAGGCCGCCGCCGTCACGCCGTACAGGTCGCCGCTGTTGCTGCGCCAGGCGATGCCCGCGCGCGGCAGCAGGGTGGTCGCGCCGGAGAGCGTCATCTCGCCGCTCAGGCGGAGCCCCAGTTCCAGCGTGCCCAGATCCCGGGACTGGCCGACGATGGCGAGCGCCGCGGAGCCGCCCGTCTCGGTGGCGTCGTCCGCATCAAGGTTCAGATGCGTGGCCCGGGCGAACGGCTCGACGGTCGTCCCGCTCACCTGGAAGCGGGTGGAGATCTCGGCCGTCAGCTCGGCGGTCCGGACATCGTAGTCGCTGGTCACGCGCTGGGCGAACCCGGGGAAGACGATGTCGCGGGTGGTCTCGACCGTCGACCAGCCATAGACCCCGGCGAGCGTCACCCGGACCGACCCGACGGTCGTGCCGGCGTAGGCCGCGAGGCGAACGGTGCCGATGTCCGCCCTGGAGGCGAGGTCATCGACCGACAGGTCATCGCGGCTGTAGGACAGGGCCGCGCCCAGGCGGGCGCCGCCCACCGGAATATCGCCGCCGACCACCAGACCGGAGGTGTCGGTGTCGGCGCCGGCCACGCCCGTTCCGGCGTCGAGGGTCTGACGGCCGGTCAGGGCCGCGCCCCATCCGCCGAACGCATCGGAGGCGTCCCGCTGACGGTCGCCCAGCGCGCCGCGCAGCCATCCGCCGCCGCCGGCAAGGCTGGTGAACACGTCGGCGTGGATCTGGCCGCCGAGGGCGTCGTAGGCCGCGGCCGCCCCGGCGGCGTTCTGGACCACCACCGCATCGAACACATCCGAGCCATAGCCGGCCGCCTCGGCCGCGTCCGCCACCTGGGTCTGGTTGTCCGACACGGCGAAGCGGTTGAAGCGGATGTCGTTGCGGACGAGATCCAGACGCACGGCGTTGGTCGTGTAGACCAGGTAGGGCGTCAGGAAGGCCATGTCGCTGGTCACCCCGGCGAAGCGGCCAACGATGCCGCCCGCCGAGCTGAGGATGCCGTACTGGCTCAGATGCCGGTAGTCGGCGGCGGAGCCGCCGGCCAGGACCTGGACCTGGACGCCGCTCTCGATCGTGGTCACCCCGCCGACGATGATTTCGTCGTGCTGACCGTCGCCGAGAACCTCGACCTGGTAGGTGGAGCCGCTGGCGAAGGTGAAGTCGCCCGCCACCGTCAGGGTTCCCGGCGAATTGCCGGGGCCAACGATGCCGCCATCGCCCACGACCACGCTGCCGCCGATATCGCCCGCGCCGCCAAGCACGCCGTTGGGGCCGACAATCACGTCGGACGTCACGGAGCCGTTGATGCGGAGCAGACCCTCCTCGACGGTCGTATCGCCGGTGTAGGTGTTGGCGCCGGTCAGTTCGATGACGCCGCCGCCGGTCAGGGTGAACGAGCCCGAGCCGGTGATGGAGCCCGCGAAGGTGGTCGAGCCGGACTGATCAACGGTCAGGGCGCCGCCCTCGATGTTGATCTCGCCGTCCTCGCCGCCGGACAGGTTGGAGACCGTCTGGGTGAGGCCGCTGAGATCGAGCGTGCCGTTGTCGACCGCGACCACGGCCGTGTCCGGCAGGTGCAGGATGCGGACCGAGCCGCCGCGGACGATGGTGGTGCCCGTGAAGTTGTACTCGCCGGACAGGATCAGCCGGGCGTCGCCGAGCTTGAGCAGCTGGCCGTCGCCGGTGATGTCGCCGGTGTAGTCGTACTCATCGGACCGGTCGAAGATCGCCAAGCCGGAGATCTGGATGTCGCCGGTGAGATCGCCCGTCGTGCCGCCCTGACCGAGGCGGAAGGTCGCCTCGGCGCCGACGAACACGTCGCTGGAAAGGCTGCCGGTGAGGACGAGGGCGCCATCAAGCACGGAGGTCAACCCGGCGTAGTCATTGACGCCGGCGAGCCGCTGGATGCCGGCGCCGTCCTTCAGGAAGTCGCCCTCGCCGGTCAGATTGCCCGTAAAGGTGAAGTCCCCGGACGTTCTGACACTGAGGCTGCCCGCGCCAAGGTCGAGCGTGCCGTCGCCGGTCAGGCCCCCGGTGACGTGATGGGCCTCCGTGAGGGCGAAGGCGCCGTCCTGCAGCGACAGCGTCGAGTCCACCGACAGTTCGGCGAAGGTCACCACGCCGTCGCCGGCGTTGATGAAGGCGCCGGTGCGATCGTACAGGCCCGCCAGGGTCAGGTCGCCACCGCCGGCCCAGATGATCTCGCCGCCGGTCCCGCCGACCCGGTTGGACATCGTGAGATCGCCGGCCCGGGCCAGGTAGAGCTGGCCGCCGTCAACAACGATGTCGCCGCCGAAGCTGCCGGTCGCGCCGGCCCCGACAACCTTCAGCGTGCCCAGGTCGGGATCATCGACGCCCAGGGCGGCCGAAACCACCACCACGCCGCCGGTCTGGACCAGGCCGCCGGTGATGTCGTTCTGGACGTACAGGGCTCCGCCGCTGACACGGGTCGGGCCGGTGAAGGTCCAGTCGCCGGTGGCCACGATCGCGCCGCTGACCAGTTCGATCTCGCCGGTTCCGCTGATGTTCACGTCCTGGTCGGACGCATAGAGGTCGTCGTCGTCGCTGGCGTAGACTAGGCGGCCGTTGTTGACGATGTCGAGGTCGCCGCCCGAGGTTTCCACCTGGCCGAGGGCTCCGTTCGTGCTGTCGATCCGCAGCGTGCCGCCCGAGGCGATCGCGATGTCATCGGTCTGCAGCAATCCGGTGAGCGTCCAGGCGCCCGCCTCGACCTCGGTGCTCTCGAAGCCGAGCATGCCGCCGAACGCCTGGGGCTCGGTCAGACCGTCGCCAGACAGCACAAGCGTGTCCTGGCCGTCGCCCGCGAGGACGGCGCCGCCGAACGACGCGCCGCCCATGACGACCAGGGTGTCGTCGCTGGCGCCGGCGAACACGACGGCGGCGGTCCCCGGTCCACCGGAGATGAGTCCGGCCGTGGTCACCGTCGCGCCGTCCGCCCCTGCGTTCAGGCGCAGTCCGGGGCCGACCAGGGAGGTGATGGATCCGTCCGCCGTGACGGTCACCTGGACGCCCGTCCCGGTGACCCGCGCGCCGGCGGCGGCGCCCGCCACATCGCCGTTGACGGTCAACGTCGCGTCGCCGGCCGCCGTCAGGCTGACGCCGACCCCGCCGCCGCCGAGCGCCGAGACGTCGCCCGACGTCACGGTGACGTCGCCCGCGCCCGAGGCGGCCAGAATGCCGACGGCGTTGGCGCCGCTCACGGCGATCGTTTCGCTGGTCACCGACACGCCGTTGTCGCCGTCGGCGAAGATGCCGTGGGCCAGATCGCCCGTCGTCGTCACCGTTCCGCTGACGACCTGGACCGAGCCGCCCGAGGCGTAGACGCCTGTGCCCTGGACGCCGGAGGTCGTGATCGATCCGCTGGTGATCGACACCGCGCCCGAGCCGCTGATGCCGTAGACGCCGAACGCCTGTTCACCGACGACCCTGGCCTCGGCGCTGGTGATGGTGATGTCGCCGGTCTGGGACGAGGCGCCGATGGCGTCGCCCGTGTACTGGCCGTTCAGAATGCCGGTGAGCCGGGTCTCGGTGTAGCCGGCGTTGATGACGATATCGCCCGAGGAGGTGCGGGTGAAGACCCCGATGTCGCCGCCGGGTCCGACCACCACATGGTCGCTGTCGATGGTCACGTCGCCGGTGTCGCCCCAGGCGATGATGCCGGCGCCCGCCTGGGTTTCGACCGACCCGCTGTCGATGGCGATCGTGTCGCCGCCATAGACCGTGATGCCGGCGGCGTACTGACCCGAGGTGGTGATCGACTCGCTGGTGATGTCGACCGGGCCGATGTGGTCGACGCCGATGCCCCAGGCGTCGTTGCCGGCCGTGACAATGGTCCCGCTGGTGATGGTGACCGCGCCCGTTCCGCCGGACGCCGGGCGGTAGGCGCCGCCGGCGATGGCGCCGTCGGCGTCGACCATGATGCCGGTGGCGAGGTTTCCGCCGGTGGTGATCGAGCCGCTGTCGATGACGATGTCGCCGGCGTCGCTCGAGGCCTGGATGCCGATCGCGCGGTTGCCGGTGGTCGTGATCGTATCGCTGCTGATCGTCACCTGGCCGCCGTCGGCGTAGAGACCCACGCCCCCGACGCCCGAGGTCGAGACCGAACCGCTGGTGATGTCGACCGCGCCCGCGCCACTGATGCCGTAGATGCCGAAGGCCTGTTCACCGACGACGATCGCTTCATCGCTGGTGATGGTGATGTCGCCGGTCTGCGACGAGGCGCCGATGGCGTCGCCCGTGTAGCGGCCGTCAAGCAGGCCGACGAGCTGGGTCTCCGTCCGGCCGGCGTTGATGACAATGTCGCCGGTGGAGGTACGGGCGAAGATGCCGACATCGCCGCCCGGCCCGACGACGACATCGTCGCTGTCGATGGTCACCGGCCCCAGGTCTCCCCAGGCGATGATCGCCGAGCCTGCGCTGTGCACCGAGCCGCTGTCGATGCTGATCTCATTGCTGCCGTAGACCGTGATGCCGAAGGCGGTCTGGCCGGTGGTGGTGATCGACTCGCTCGTGATGCTGATCGGGCCGGCATGGTCGACGCCGATGCCCCACGCGTTGTTCCCGGCGGTGGTGATGTCGCCGCTGACGATGGTCAGCTGGCCCGTGCCGCCCGACGCCGGGTGGTAGGATCCGAACGGTATGGTCCCGTTCGCGTCGACCATGATGCCCGTCGCCTGGTTGCCGGCCGTGGCGATGGTTCCGCTGTCGATGGCGATGTCGCCTTCGTTGGTCCAGGCGAAGATGCCGCGGGCCCCGTTGCCCGCCGTGGTCGCCGTCCCGCTGGTGATGCTGATGTCGGACGGCTGGCCGAAGGTCAGGGCGAAGATGGCGTCCGAGGCGTTCGAGGCGCTCGGGCCCCCGGTCGTGGTCGCCGTGCCGCTGTGAATGGTCACCCCGCCGCCGCCGTTGGCGTAGATCGCGCGGCTGCCGAGGCCCGAGGTCGAGGCCGTTTCGCTGTCGATGGTGATCGCGCCGTTCGCCGCCGAGGCGTAGATCGCCCAGGACTGGTCGCCTTCGGTCCGGGCTTCGCCGCTGTTGATGGCGATGCCGCCGCCGAAGCTCTGCGCGGAAATGGCGTTGGCGAAGCGCTGCACGCCGTTGAGGGTGACGGCGTCGCCGGTGGCGACCGCGCTGTTGCTGTCGATGCTGATCGATCCGTTGCCGACCGCGATGATCGCGCCCGCCCCGTTGCCGCTCGCCGAGGTCTGATCCGCCACCACCGTCATGGACTGGCCGCCCTCGACGATGATCGCATCGGCGAAGTAGACGCCCGCGCCGTCAGCGCCGGCGTTGCCGCTGGTCGTGGTCACCCCGGCCGTGACGCTGGCGTTCCCGCTGGCTGTCACCCGGACGCCGTAGGCGTTGTCACCTGTCACCGACACCGTGCCGCTCTCGAGGCTGGCGTCGCCGCCGGTGGCCAGCAGACGGACGCCCAGATTGCCCTGGCCGGTGCTGCTGAGCGTATCGACCGAGGCCTCGACGTCGCCGGCGTAGCTGCGCCCCAACAGGCCGATGCCGAAGCTCGTGAACCCGGCGCCGCCCTGGGCCGGTCCGCCGTTGGACAGGATGTTGCCGGCCGTGATGCTCACATCGCCGAAGGCCACGCCCTGGACGGCGCCGGCGGCGGCGGAGGCCGTCACATCGCCCGCCGTGATGGTGACCGACCCGCCATCGACCGCCTGGCCGCCCGACATCAGCACCGATTGTCCGCTGACGATGCCGCCGCCGACGCCGGTCGAGCTGGCCTTGTCGACGGAGATGACCACATCGCCGGTCTCGGTCTGGGCGGCGACGCCCGAGGTGTAGGAGCCCGCCGTGGCGACCTCGCCGGCGGTGATGGTGATGTCGCCGCTGGTCGAAAGGGCGACCACGGCGTCGTTCGGCGTGGGCGAGAAGCCCGTGCCCGTCGTCACGGCCCGGGCCGTGGTGATGTCGATCGAGCCGCTGGTGGTCATGACGACCACACCCTGGCCGCCGGTCCCGTTGCCGGTGACATCGGCGGCGTCGACGCTGACCGCTCCCGTGGACCCGGCGACCAGAACCGCCGGCGCGCCGGTGTTGCTCACCGGCGCCGTGCCGGGAATGGTCAGGGTCAGGTCGGTCACGTCGGTGTAGGTGACGCCGCCGGTCTGCGGGCCGACCGGACAGGTGACCACGCCGCTGTCCGGCGCGCCGCACTCTTCGGCCGCGCGGGCCGGCTGTACGAACAGCGACACGCCCAGCGCGGTGCCGGCCAGCAGCACGGCGCGGCCCAGGGCCACTCGGGACGTCAGATCAGGAATAAAAGCGGTCATTGCCAACTCCGGCGCGAAGGTCACGGGGACGGCATTCCAATCCCCCCGCTTCGGGCTTAGTCAGCGCCTCCGGATGGGCACATCCCCGTTTGGGGGGTGCTACCGGCCCGCTTTGGGTAACGCAGGGTCAGCCTCCGGCGCCTGCTCCAGGGTCTCGGCGACCAGCCGCGCATGGCTCATCGCCAGGTAGCGACCGCCGTCCTCCACGAGGTGCTGGGGCGTCTCGGGCAGCACCCCGCGCCAGAAGGACTGGACGTAGGCGGGCGCATGCATGCGGTCCTGGGCGCCCACCAGCACGCGCCAGTGTCCGGTCCCCGCGAGGGGCGGCGAGGTCCAGCGCGTCATCGCCGTCTGCTCGGCCACGTAGCCGGCCACCCGACCGGTGGCGAACAGCCGGAAGCCGCGCATGTAGTCGGCCAGGTTTCGCGGATCGGCCATGACGGCGCTGTCGGCCGGGCTGCCGTCGACCACCCGTTCGACGATCCGCCGGCCGTGACCGGCCCCGAGCCAGCCGGCGATGGTGGCGGCCAGCTTCTCGATCAGGTCGGGATGACGGAAGAAGGCCTCCTTCATCGCGCCGATCGGCCCCTGCCCCGGCGTCCGGCCATCGGTCGGCGGGTCCGGATTGACCAGCACCACCCGGCGCATCAGCTCCGGCGCGTGACCCTGCATGGCCACGGCCACCTGCGCCCCGCCGCGCGCCACCACATCCAGGCCGTCGACCTTCAGATGCCGGCAGAACAGCCGGATGTCGTCGACGGCCGCCGCGAAGGGATCGGCGCGCCAGGCCGGACGACCGCCCGGTGGATCGCTGAGTCCGAAGCCGGGACGATCCAGGGCCAGCGGACGGAAACCCGCGGCCTGCAGGGCCCGCACCAGCCGCGAGGGCACGGGGCGGCAGGAGGAACTGCTGTGCAGGACCAGCACCGGCCTGCCGGACCGCGGGCCGTAGTCGCTGTAGGCCACCTGGCTCCCGTCGGGGCGCAGGAACAGGCTCAAAGGTTCGATGAAATCGTCCGCCGCCTCGACCGCGCCATGGGTGGCGTCGGTCAGAAGCGCCATCGCCCGCGCTTCCGTCACCACCCGCGCCAGGGCGGCGGCGGTGCCCACGCCGAGCGCGTCGAAGATGACGTCCATCTCCTTCTTGGTGACCGCCTCGGAGATTCCGGCGGCCCGCGCCGCCTCGGCGCGCGTCATGCCTTCGGAGATGCGCAGCGCCAGCGTCGCCTGGCGCGGGGTGAGACCCCAGACGTCGGTCAGCACGGCCTCGCCGCCCCGGCCGACCGGCCAGACGCCGAACGACAGGCGAACCAGCCGCTCGATGAGACCGGACAGGCGCGGCGCGCCGGCGCGGCGCATGGCCTCCGCCACGGTCTTGCGCGCGGTCTCGTAGGTGACTCCGGCCAGGCGCCCCGCCCCGCGCACATCGCCCGTGCGCACCAGGGCCATGGCCACACGGGTCTGCAGGTCGGTGAGACCGAAGGTGCGACAGGCGTCCTCCACGGCCGAGTCCATCGAGACCATCGCCACCGTCAGCACGACGAAGGCCGCCTCGGGCCGGGCGGCGGCCTCGCGCACATCGGCCGGCAGGGTCCATCTCGCGGCCTGGTCGGGCGGGCCGTAGGCGATCGCCAGGCGTCCCGCGTCGCGTCCGTCGATGACGCGGGTGTGACTCTGGCGGAGCACCACGACCTCGCGAACCATGTCCGGATCGATGGCGTCGACGCCGCCCGTCTCGAGAAACCGTGCATTGGCGTGAAGCACCCTGCCGGCGGCGTCGAGCACCGCGCCGCCCAGACGCTCCGTCCGCATGAGGGCGAAGCCGGTC